>Ga0209160_1000577_pt1 | contig 30533 bp, 21 predicted proteins | sample GraSoiAngelo_153_FD_186167 | JGI IMG/M metagenome (GOLD analysis project Ga0209160, IMG submission 186167) | Grasslands soil microbial communities from the Angelo Coastal Reserve, California, USA - 14_1009_12_40cm (SPAdes) (version 2) | ecosystem: Environmental > Terrestrial > Soil > Grasslands ...
AGGTTAGCAGGGTCATCGACGCCACCCGCGGCACGGGGGATCAGATGATGGACGTCCGCCTCTCCCTGCGAACACCTGTCACCGCAAGCCCTGCAAATGCGCGAATCGCGCGCGAGAACGATGTCTCGAACCGCCCGCCATTGAAGGGCCTGCGCTTGAGCAGACGGAAGCGGCATAAGTCCTGCTTGGGAATTCAAGCTGCCAGAGGCGCGGATCACGGTTGAAATGAAGTGCGGCGAGACGACGGGCGCCACCAACGAAGCCCTCGCGGCGAGCGAGCTGTCCGAAGCGCGAGGCGTGCGCCCTCGAAAGTGGGATGGCTGGCTACCGCTTATTTGAAGCACAAAGCACCGCCGGCGCAATTGCCAACGGTGCTTCGCGTTAGACCAGTCGGGACGGCGGGATTTGAGCGGGAATGCCGCGAGCGCAAGCGAGCGGCGGCGCCAAACGCGCCCTCACGACAAGGCCCCCGCGTCTTCCGCGGGGGCCGAGTCGGGACGGCGGGATTTGAACCCGCGACCCCCTGAACCCCATTCAGGTGCGCTACCGGACTGCGCTACGTCCCGTTGCCATGCCGCCCAACCCCACCCCGTTGCCAGAGATTCCACCCGCTGTTGCCAGCCGCAAGGCTCAAGCGGTTCCAAGCTCGCAGCGAACAGCCTCGCATCCCGCTCCCAGTTCTGCACCCCTTACGGCTTGCGACTGGGCGTCTTGCGACCAGCCTCTTGGGTGCGCTACCGGACTGCGCCCGAGGATCGCCGCAAGCGATCCGAGTAGTCCTTTAGGGCGACCGAGGGCGCGCCAGCCCCCGAGGAAGTCCTCGCGACCGAATCCGCTCCACCGCTCGCATTCCCTGCGAAGCGAAATGTACCCCGCTCTACGCCGGTACTCAACGCACACACTCCGTTCCCCCTCTCCGGAACGGAGAGGGGGACAGGGGGTGAGGACCGGAACGGTACGGCATAGAGCGCCGCTTGCGGCAACCAAGCAGGGCCCGTATCGTCCTCGCCTTCCCCCAGCGGAGATCCGTCATGCGACCCATCTGGTGCATCCCGGCGCTCGCCGCCGCACTCGGCTGCCAGGCGACCCCCCCACCCGACACCTCGGCCAGCGCCAAGCAAGCGATCGACGCCGCGAACGCCCAATGGCCCCGACTCACGAGCAGCGGCCATTCCGACTCGATCGCCGAGTTCTACGCCGCAGACGCGCTTCTCATGCCGCCGAACATGGGAGCGATGCGCGGCAAGGATGTGATCCGGGCGTTCTTCGCGACCCTCAATACGATCGACCCACGCCCCACTCTGACCCTCCATGCCGTGACCGTGGTGGCCAGTGGACCGGTGGCGGTCGAGACTGGGCGGTGGCACTGGGCCTACCCCGCCGGCGCCAAACTGCCGCCGGGCACCCCAGCCGTGGACTCGGGCAAGTACATCGTGCGCTGGGCACAGCAAAACGAACGCTGGCTCATGGTGGACGACGTCTGGAACAGCGACTTGCCATTGCCCACGGCTGCTCCCACGCCTCCGCGGGCACCGGGGCGGCAGTAAGACGGACATCTGGAGCCATGGTCTGGACCCAGGTTTACGACCCGCTGCACAGTTGGTTGCTCTCCACGCTCGTGGCCGCGCTGCCGATCTTGGTGCTGTTCGGCCTGCTCGCCGGTCTCAAGCTGCCGCCGCATTGGTGTGCGATCGCCGCCGCAGCGACGGCGGTCCTGGTCGCCGTCACCGTCTTCGGCATGCCGCTGCCACTCGCCGGCATGAGCTTCCTCTACGGCGTGGCGTTCGGCCTCCTGAAGATCGCCTGGATCGTGCTGGCGGCCGTCTACCTGTACGACGTCGCCGTGCACACCGGACAGTTCGAGATCATGAAAGAGTCGGTCGCCGGGATCACGCCGGACCGGCGGCTCCAAGTGCTGCTCGTCGCCTTCTGCTTCGGCGCGTTCATCGAGGGCGCCGCCGGATTCGGCGCGCCGGTGGCGATCGCCGGCGCTTTCATGATCGGCCTCGGCTTCAAGCCGTTCCACGCCGCCGCCCTCAACCTGCTCGCCAACACGTCGCCGGTGGCGTGGGGAGCGATCGGCACGCCCGTGCACACCCTCGCCGCCGTCTCGGGCCTCCCAGAATCCGACCTGAGCGCCATGATCGGCCGCATCCTGCCGCTCACCGCGATCATCGTCCCCTTCTGGTTGGTGCGCGCCATGGTGAGCTGGGCCGAGACCGTGGAAGTGCTGCCCGCCATCCTGGTGGTCGGCGGCTCCTTCAGCCTGACGCAGTACTTCTGGTCCAACCACGTGGACTCGAACCTGGTGGACATCGCCGGCGGCATCGTCTCCCTGGTCGCGACGGTGATCTTCCTGCGGTTCTGGCAGCCGCGCCGTATCTGGCGGTTCGCGGACGAGCGTCCCGCCGCCGCTCGCCGTTTCACCGCGACTCAAATCGCGAAAGCGTGGCTGCCGTTCGCGATTCTGTCGCTCCTGGTCCTCTTGTGGGGCCTGCCGACGATCAAGGGCGCGCTCAACCGCGCGACGACTCCGGTGTGGAACGTGCCCTTGCTGCACAACGCGGTCACGCGCGCGGCCCCCGTTGTGACGAAGCTGACGCCGGAGCCGGCACGCTACGACTTCAACTGGCTGTCGGCGACCGGCACGGCCTGTTTCGTCGCCGCGATCCTCGCTGGTCTGGTCCTGGGAGTCCGGCCGGCGCAGCTCGCGCGCATCTTCTGGCACACCGTCAAACGTATGAAGACCGCGCTGATCGCGATCTCGTTCCTGCTGGGCTTGGGGTTCACCACGCGCTATTCGGGGCTCGATGCCGTGCTCGGCTTGGCGTTCACGCGCACCGGATGGCTGTTCCCGTTCTTCGGCACGTTCCTCGGGTGGCTGGGCGTTGCCCTCACGGGGAGTGACACGTCCTCGAACGCCCTGTTCGGCAGCCTGCAACGCATCACGTCAGAGCAGCTCAAGCTCGATTCCGTCCTGATGTGCGCCGCCAACTCGGCCGGGGGCGTGATGGGCAAGATGGTGGACGCACAATCCATCTGCGTCGCGACGTCGGCCACCAACCAGGTGGGCAACGAGGGGATCATCTTCCGCTGGGTGTTCTGGCACTCCATCGCGCTGGGCGCGGTAGTCGGCCTGATCGTGCTGCTGTATGCGTACGTGCTCCCTGGCTTGGTACCGCACGGGCTCACGATCGTGAAGTGACGGTCGCCGACTGGCGCATCCCGCCTCCCGCGTCTAGTCTATCGCATGCCTTTCCTCGACACCAACCACCAGCGCGCCGCCTTCCTCGTCGCGCTGCTGGGCGTCGCCCTCATCATCGCACTGACGCCCTACGCCACGGGACTGGTCGGTATCCCGGTCCTGTACGCCGTGTTCGCTCCCGTGCACGACTGGCTGAGCACGCGCTTCTCGCCGAAAGTCGTGGCCGGCCTGGTGGTGGCGCTGGCGCTGTTCCTCATCGTGGTGCCCGGCGTCTCGTTCGCCGGACTGGTCGTGGCCCAGGCCCAGCAGATCGCGAGCGGGGTCGCCCGCAACCCCGTGCTCGGCAAACTGGCGGAGCTGCACATCGGCCAAATCGATCTGGGCCCCCGCATCGCGGACCTGGGCGCCAAGGTCGTGTCATGGATCGGGTCCTCCGCGTTCGGGCTGATCGGCACCGCCACGCGGCTCGCGCTCAATCTCATCATCTCCCTGTTCGGCCTGTACTACCTGCTGCTCCGGCCGCAGGAGACGTGGGACGCCGTCCGGCCCTACATCCCCTTCTCCGCCAAGAACGCCGAGAAGCTCCGCCAGCGGTTCCGCGACGTCACGACCGCCACCATCATCGGCACCGGCCTGACGGCCGCGATCCAGGGTACGGTGGTCGGGTTCGGGTTCTGGCTGGTGGGACTCCCCAACGCGGTCTTCTGGGGCGTGGTCACCATGGTGTTCGCCGTCCTGCCGGTGGTGGGCAGCGGGCTGGTGTGGGGACCCGGCGCGATCGCGCTGGCGCTGGACCACCGCCTCGGCGCCGCACTCGTGCTGGCCTTCGTGGGCTTGGTGGTCGTGGGAAACGTGGACTACATCATCCGGCCGAGGGTGTTCAGCCGCTGGGCGAACATCCATCCGCTGGTGACGCTGGTGGGAGCGCTGGCGGGGGTGCCGTTCTTCGGGATACTGGGACTGCTGATCGGGCCGCTGGCTTTGTCCTACTTCTTCGAGCTCATCAAGATGTACAGGGAAGAGTACCTCAGCTAACCGCAGATCGCCGGGAAGCCTCGAGAGCCGAAGAGCCAAAGAAAAGTAAAGAGTCGCTGCACGCCGTCGGGGTAACGCGCCCGAAACGCCACGGCTAGCGCCGTCGCGCCACCGCAACGGCGAGCACACTACATCACAGCCGGCAGTCGACCTGGGGCGCGCCCGTGATGCGGCGCACCCGCGCGGCGGCCGCGCGGGCGCGTTCCCCGGCAACGGGTTTGAGCGTTGCGCGGCCGCACGAGCAGTTTGTGCACCCGCCGATGGCGACGCCAGGTAATGGCACATGCCTTGCGCAGTCGTTGCACTCTGATCGGTCGCACCGTCACCCACTCGCGGCGAACACAACTCTGGGCCCGGCTCGGGGCAGGCGACGGAATCGGTGAGACAGGGACTCCTGGATCGCATTCCACTCTTGCGTCGCATGCCGGCGGTTCCACACGCTGGCCCTGCGTTTGGCGGTGTCGCGCCCGCGACAGACCTCCTCACTCCGGAGCGCCCGGACACACCGTCCCCGGCAGCGGCGCGGCCGCGCGCGCGGGGCAAGTTCCTCTTCGTCGGGAACGAAAAGCTCTACGTCCGGGGCGTGACCTACGGCACCTTCCGCCCCCGCGCCGACGGCACTGAGGTCCCCGAGCCCGCCGTCGTGGAGCGGGACTTCGCGCTCATGGCGGCGAACGGGATCAACGCCATCCGCACCTATAGCGTGCCGCCGCGCTGGCTGCTCGACGCCGCGCAGCGCCACAACCTGCGCGTCATGGTCGGGCTTCCGGTGGAGCGCTACATCGGGTTCCTGGCGGACAAGCGCAGAGACGCCCCCGACATCGAGGCCCTGGTCCGGACCGGCGTGCGGGCGTGCGCGGGACACCCCGCCCTGCTGTGTTATGCCGTCGGTAACGAGATCCCCGCGCCCGTAGCGCGCTGGTTCGGCCGCCGCCGGGTCGAGCGCTACCTCGAGCGGCTGTACCGCGCCGCCAAGGACGAAGATCCCGAGGGCCTCGTCACCTACGTCAACTACCCGTCGACCGAGTATCTCCGGCTCGACTTCCTCGACTTCATGTGCTTCAACGTGTACCTCGAGTCCCAGCAGCGCCTTCAGGCGTACCTCGCACGCCTGCACACCCTTGCAGGCGAGCGCCCCGTGGTGATGAGCGAGATCGGGCTGGACAGCCGGCGCCACGGGGAGCACTTGCAAGCGCGCACCCTCGATTGGCAGGTGCGCAGCGCGTTCGCCGCGGGGTGTGCCGGCGCGTTCGTGTACGCCTGGACCGACGAGTGGCACCGCTCGGGTGAAGACGTGGAGGACTGGGACTTCGGCGTGACGCGCCGCGACCGGAGCCCCAAGCCGGCGCTGCGGGCCGTGCGCGACGCCTTCGCCGACGTGCCGTTCGCGCCGAGCCTCCCCTGGCCGCGCGTGTCGGTGGTCGTGTGTACGTACAACGGGTCGCGCACGATCAGCGAGTGCCTCGACGCCCTGACCCGGCTCGACTACCCCGATTACGAAGTCATCGTGGTGGACGATGGCTCCACCGATGGGGCCGCCGCCATCGCCCGACGGTACGCGTGCCGGTTGATCCAGACGGAAAACCGCGGCCTCTCGAGTGCGCGGAACGCCGGCCTGGGTGCCGCCACTGGTGAGATCGTCGCCTACCTGGACGACGACGCCTCCCCCGACCCGCACTGGTTGACGTACCTGGCGGCCACCTTCCTCAGCTCATCCCACGCCGGCGTCGGCGGCCCCAACGTCGCCCCGCCCGGCGACGGCCCGATCGCCGAGTGCGTGGCGCGCGCGCCGGGCGGGCCGGTGCACGTCCTCCTCACCGATCGCGAGGCGGAGCACATCCCCGGCTGCAACATGGCGTTCCGTAAAGCGTGTCTCGAGGCGATCGGCGGGTTCGACCCACGGTTCCGCGTCGCCGGAGACGACGTGGACGTGTGCTGGCGGCTGCAGGAGCGAGGCTGGACGTTGGGCTTCAGTCCCGCCGCCATGGTTTGGCACCATCGTCGCAATTCACTCTACGCCTATTGGAAACAGCAGATCGGGTACGGGCGGGCCGAAGCGATGCTGGAGCGGAAGTGGCCCGAGAAATACAACGGTCCGGGACACGTGCGCTGGGCCGGCCGCATCTACGGCCAGGGGCTGACGCAGGTGCTTCGCTGGACGCGGTCACGCGTCTACCATGGCATCTGGGGCGTGGCACCCTATCAATCCCTGTACGAGCCCGCGCCGGGCCTACTCGGCTCGCTGCCCCAGATGCCCGAGTGGCATCTCATCACCGCCATCTTGCTTGGGATTACCGCGCTGAGTGCCTCCTGGCGCCCGCTCCGGCTCGCCCTGCCGCTGCTGGTCCTCGGCCTCGTGGTACCCCTGGCGCAAGCGTGCGTGAGCGCGGCGCGAGCCACGTTTCCGGATGCGCCCTCCGCCACGCCGCTCGCGCGCAGGCTGCTCACAGCCGGCCTCCACCTGCTTCAGCCGCTCGCTCGACTGCGCGGGCGCCTCAGGGAGGGTCTCACGCCGTGGCGCTGCCGCGGCGCCGTGCGACCCGCGCCGCTGTGGCGCGTGACCACGTCGATTTGGTGCGAGCGCTGGCAGCCGCCGGACGAGCGGCTGCGAGCGATCGAGACTTCCCTCCGGGCGGCCGGCGCGTGCGTGCTACGGGGCGGCCCGCACGACCGCTGGGACGTCGAAGTGCGGGGCGGGTTTCTCGGCGCCGCCCGGATGCTCATGGCGGTGGAGGAGCACGGCGGCGGACGGCAACTGGTGCGGTTGCGGTCCTGGCCAGTAATCCCGGTGCGCGGCCCGATCCTGACGCTGGGTCTCGGCGCGGTGGCGCTCGCCGCCATCCACGATCGCGCCTGGCCGGCCGCCGCCGTCCTCGGCCTGTGTGCCCTCTTGCCCCTGTTGAAAGGGATGGAGGAGGCCGCGGCAGCCATGGCCACCGTAGCGAGCAGCCTGAGACGTCTCCGCGAACGAGAGAGCGGCGGCGCGTGATGGGCGACGTCACGCTGTACCGGCGGATGCTGCGGCAGGCGCGGCCGTATACCCTTCACTTCGCCGCGTTATTCGCGCTCGGCTTGCTCGCGAGTCCTATCGCGCTCCTGAACCCCGTGCCCCTGAAGATCGTGGTCGACTCGGTGCTCGGGGCGCGCCCGCTGCCGGCCTTCCTCCAGGCGCTGCTGCCCGTGGCGGCCGGGCGGACGCCGGCCACGATGCTGGCCGTCGCGATCGGCCTCCTCGTGCTGGTCGCGGCCCTCGGTCAAGCGCAGGGCCTCGCGAGCACGTTGCTGCGCGCGTACCTCGGCGAGCGACTGGTCCTCGGTTTCCGCGCCCGGCTCGTGAACCAGGTTCAGCGCCTGTCCCTGTCCTACCACGACTCGCGGGGAACCGCCGACTCCCTCTATCGCATCCAACAAGACGGGCCGGCGATCCAGTCCCTCATGGTCGACGGGGCCGTGCCCGTCGTGTCGGCGGCCATCACCTTCGGCACGATGGTCGCGGTCACGACCCGGCTTGACTGGCAGCTCGCGCTCGTGGGGCTCGCGATCTCGCCGCCGCTGTTTTTCCTGTCGCGCGCCTTCCGTCCGCGCTTGCGCAGGCAGTCCCGGCAGGCGAAGAAACTGGAGAGTTCGGCGCTCGCCGTCGTGCACGAGACGCTCGGCGCGCTGCGCGTGGTGAAGGCGTTCGGACAGGAGGCGCGGGAGACCGCGCGGTTCGTCGGCCGCTCGCGCGAGGCTGTGACGGCGCGCCTGCAGCTCGCGCTGGTCCAAGGCCGCTACGGTGTCCTCCTCGGACTCACCACCGCGCTCGGCATGGCCGCCGTGCTCCTGATAGGCGTGGGGCACGTCCGCTCCGGCCTCCTGACCCTGGGGCAGCTGCTGCTGGTGATGGGTTACCTGGGACAGCTGTATCAGCCCCTCAAGACGATCAGCCAGAAAGCCGGGACGTTCCAGTCATATTTCGCCAGCGCGGAGCGAGCGTTCGCGCTCTTGGACGAGCGGCCCGACGTCCCCGAGCGGCCCCACGCGGGTCGCGTCGAGCGGGCGACCGGCGCCGTGACCTTTCGCAACGTCTCGTTCGCCTACGATCCGGCGCAGCCAGTGCTTGAGGATGTCTCGTTCGAGGTGCCGCCCGGCGCCCGCGTGGCCGTGGTGGGAGCAACCGGGGCCGGGAAGACGACGCTCGTCAGCCTCCTGACCCGCTTCTACGACCCGAGCGCCGGCGCCATCCTGCTCGACAGCGTGGACCTCCGCGACTACCATCTGGCCGACCTGCGCGACCAATTCGCCATCGTGCTCCAGGAGCCGGTCCTGTTCTCGACCAGCATCGCGGAGAACATCGCCTACGGTCGGCCGGGGGCGAACGACGGCGCGATCTCGCGAGCGGCCCAAGCGGCGGGCGCGCACGACTTCATCGTCCGCCTGCCGCGCGGCTACCGGACGCCGGTCGGCGAGCGCGGCATGCAACTGTCCGGCGGCGAGCGTCAGCGCATCGCGCTGGCGCGCGCATTCCTCAAGGACGCGCCGCTCTTGATCCTCGACGAGCCCACGAGCTCGGTCGACGTGAGGACCGAGTCGGCGATCCTCGAAGCGATGGATCGCCTGATGCGGGGTCGCACGGCGTTCCTGATCACACACCGGCAGAACGCGCTCGCCACCTGTGATGTGCGCCTGCAGCTGGAGCGGGGACGCCTCATCGAGGCCACCCCGTCGTTGGTATGTCAGGTACGGTAGGTCGGAAGCCGCCTCGCGCCGTCCTCTGGGGGAAGCTCGCGTGGCATCCGGCCGCCGCGGCCTGGAGCGCATTCGCGGCGGGCGCGGCCGAGCCAGAACGCATCGAAGTGCTACGCAACGGGAAGAAGGCGGGCACGTATCGGCTGGTCGGCGCGGGGCCGGCCGGTGAGTCGATCATCGCGCAGCGCTCGCCCGTTGCCCGAGCGCTCATCGAGCGCGCGGTCTACGAGCGGATCCTCCCGCGCCTAGCCGTCACCGCACCCCACTACTACGGGTCCCGCGAGGACGGCCGCGACTTCGTCTGGTTGTTTCTCGAAGACCTGGGCGACGAGCGTTTCTCCAAGACCGACCCGGTCCACGCGGAGCACGCGGCCCGCTGGGTGGGCACGATGCACAGCGGCGCCGCCTGGATCAGCGCCGCGCGGCACCTGCCGGATGGCGGGCCGCTGCGCTACCGGGACCACCTGCGCGCCGGCCGTCACACGATCCGGGTCCACATCGCCAATCCGGCGCTCACCCCGCCGGACGTGGACCTGCTCGAGCGCCTGGTGACAGACCTCGACGCCCTCGAGCGCCGTTGGGCCGGGATCGAGGACGCCTGCACCAGCACCCCCCCGACGCTGACACACGGCGACATCCAGCGGAAAAACATCTACGTCCGGAGCGGACCCAGCGGGCCCGCGCTCTTCCTCATCGACTGGGAGACCGCCGGGTGGGGCGTGCCGGCGGCAGACCTGACACTGGTCGACCTCCCGACCTACTGGTCCGTGGTACGCCCCCGCTGGCCGCACGTCCGGCTCGAGGACGTGCGGCGCCTCGCCGCCGTGGGCCGCGTTTTCCTGCAGCTCGCCGGGATCCGGTGGGTGAGCCCGGAGCTCGCGTACGACCAAGCGCTGTACCTCACCCGGCCGATCGCTTGGCTGCGGGTCCTACACGAGCGGCTCGCCGACGCCGTCCGGGAGCTGGAGGCGCTGCCGTGATCGATGCCCCGCCCAGTGCGCCGCCCCGCCACTCCATCCCCGGCACCGCCGAGCCCGGTTGGACCGAGTTGTGCGACGTGCTTGAAGACGTGCTCGCGGATAACGGTGCGAACGGCGGTCCCATCGAGCTGGAACGGTTGAAGTCCCGGGTCTATCGCCTGGGGGTCGGAGCGGACAGTCGCGCGCACTCTTTCGTGCTGAAGCGGTTCGATCCCTGGCTCGCGCGTCGCAACGAGCTCGTGCTGCGGCGCTGGCTGCCGGCGCTCGGGCTGGAAGAGCGCGCCCCCCGCCTGCTCGCAACCGCCGCGGAACGGCATGGCGGGTGCGTGTGGCACGTGTACGAGGACCTCGGCGAGGGCGCGCTGGACCCCGCGCATCCGGACCCGGAGCGGGTGGGGGTTGTCGTGGCCCTCATCGCAGAACTCCACACCCGCGCCGCCGGCCACGCCCTCGTCCCCGAGTGCCGACACTTCTGCGGCAACCTGGGCGCGCCGTTCTTCGCGGCGAACCTGGCTGACGCCATCGCCCTGCTGGAGAGGCTGGCCCCGCCGCGGGTCGAGCCGACGCCGGAGCAGGGCGCGCTGCGCGGCCGCCTGCTCACACGGCTGTACCGGCTGCGCGACGACCTGCCCCGGCGCGTGCACCTGCTCGAGACGCTCGGCGGGCCCGATACGCTGCTGCACGGTGACCTGTGGACGACGAACACGCTGGTGCACCCCACGCCCCGCGGTCTCATGGCGCGGCTCATCGACTGGGACCACGCGGCGGTGGGCCCGGTGAGCTACGACCTCTCGACGTTTCTCTACCGCTTCCCCAAGCCGGAGCGCCCCTGGATTCTCGAGGCCTATCGGCGCGCCGTGGCGCCCGCGGGCTGGCACCTCCCGCCGACATGGCTCCTCAACGTCGTGTTCGAGACGGCCGAGTACGCGCGCTACGCCAATCGCATCATCTGGCCCGCTGTCGCGCTGCTCGAGCAGCGCGCGGCATGGGGCTTCGAGCAGCTCGCCGAAGTCGAACGGTGGTTCGACGCGCTGGAGCTCGCGCTTCCCGACTGATGACCACGGTCGTGCTTTCCCCGTTCGACGTCGTCGGCTTCCCGGAGGGGGGCGGGCACTTCTGGGTGTACATGCAGTACGCCCTGGGGCTGCGCCGGCTGGGGTGCGAGGTCTACTGGCTCGAGCAGGTCCGCCGCCGCGCGGACCCCGACCGCGACGCGCGCGCCCTCGCGACGTTCCGCGAGCGAATGGAGCGGTTCGGGATGGGCCGGCGTGTCCTGCTCTACACCCTCGACGGAGGGGGCAGCGCGCCGATCGAGTTCCTCGGCGTGTCCCGAGCCGAGGCCGAGGGCGTGCTGCGGCGCGCGGATCTCGTGCTGAACTTCCACTACGCCATCGACCCACGGATGCTCGCCTGTGCGCGCCGCACCGCCCTCGTCGACATCGATCCCGGGCTGACGCAAATCTGGATGAGCACGGGCCAGCTCCGCGTCCCGCCCCACGACGCCTATTTCACGATCGGCGAAACAGTCGGAACGCCCGCGGCCCGGTTCCCCGACTGCGGCGTACCCTGGGTGCACATCCGCCCGCCCGTATGCCTGGAGTTCTGGCCGTACACGCACGACCCACGCAGCGAGGCGTTCACCACCGTGGCCGGCTGGTGGTCGGGCAAGTGGCTCAAGCTGGTCGAACACGGCAAGGAAGTGTGCCACGACAACAACAAGCGGGTGGCCTTCCTCGAGTACCTCGCGCTCCCCGGGATGACCAGCCAACCGCTCGAGCTGGCACTCCACCTTGCCGCCGGCGACGGCGAGGATCGGCGCCTCCTCGAGCGCCACTGCTGGCGGGTGCGCGATGCGCGGGACGTCGCCAACGGCCCGGAGCGGTATCAGGCCTACATCCAGGGCTCACGGGGCGAGTGGAGCTGCGCCAAGCCTTTCTTCGTCAAGCTCCAAAACGCCTGGGTGAGCGACCGGACGGCGTGCTATCTCGCTAGCGGCAAGCCGGCGGTCGTGCAGCATACCGGCCCGAGTGCCTACCTCCCGAACGGCGAGGGCCTGTTCCGGTTCACGACCCTCGAAGAAGCTGCCGCGGCGCTCGACGCGGTCAACGCCGACTATGAGCGGCATTGCCGGGCCGCCCGGGACATCGCGGCGACCTACTTCGACGCCCAGCAGGTGCTGCCCAAGATCTTGAACGAGACGCTCGCATGAGGCGATTGAAGATCGGATTCCTGCTCCCGCACTACTCGCGGCGCAGCACGAGCTGCATGCCGATGGTCGTCCGGACGGTGGCGGAGGTCGGGGCGATCGTCGACGTCATCCTCCCGGCGGAGGGCGCGATCAACCTGTCGAGGGTTCGGGTGGAGCACGATCTGTACGTGCTGCGGAAGATGAGCGGGTTGGCCCTCAGCCTGGCGGGAGCGTTGCACCAGCAGGGCGCCGCGATCGTGAATCCCTATCCCGCATCGGCTGCACTGCGGGACAAGATCATCGCGTCCCGTGTCTTGCAAGCCGCCGGCGTGCCCACGCCCGCCACCTACGTGGCGTTGCATCCCGATCAGCTGGCCCCGTTGCTCGACGAAGGGCCGCTGGTCGTCAAGCCGTATCAGGGGGGAGGGGGCCACCACGTCCGCATCGTCCGTAGCCCTGCCGAGCTCGAGAACGTGGAGACGCGCGGCCGCGAGCCCGTATTCGGCCAACGCTACCTCCCGCACGACGGGCGCGATCGGAAGATCTACGCCATCGGGGACCGGCTGTTCGGCGTCAAGAAGGTGTTCCCGCGGCGGACCGACGACGAGAAGCGTGGTGAGCCGTTCGCCCTCACACCGGAGCTGCGGGAAATCGCCCTGCGCTGCGGCCGGGCATTCGGTATCGACCTGTACGGCGTCGACATAGTCGAGAGCGAGGGGCGCCCGTACGTCGTGGACATGGACAGCCTCCCCGGCTACAAGGGGGTTCCGGACGCACCGCGGCTCCTGGCCGAATACGTGTATGCCGCGGCGGAACGCGCTGCTCAGGGTCAACCCGCGCCGCAGCCCGCTGACGCGAGCGTGCTGACCGAGTCGTGGTCATGATCGCGCTGCATCGGCCGCTTCGCCTCTGGCCGCTCGTTGTCGCGCTCGCCGCGGTCGGCGCACAGGCTGTCGGCGCGCAGGTCGGCACCACGACCGACATCATCACCGGCACGGTCACGGGGCCCGACAGTCAGCCCCTCGCCGGCGCCGTCGTCGTGGCGACGTCGCTCGAGACGCGGGTCTCGCGCCAGCGGACGACGGACCTGCACGGGCGGTTCACCATCGTCTTCCCCGACGGGGGCGGGCGCTACGAGCTGACGGCGCGCTTCATCGGCATGGCCCCCGCGCAGGTCAGCGTCGCGCGCCAGGCGGACGAGGACCGGATCGAGGCGAGCATCCGGATGGGGCTGTTCGCTGTGCCGCTCGAGCCCATCACCGTCAGCGCGCGCTCCAGCGCGCGGAGCGATGGCGCGGGGCCGGGCTCCAGCGCACGCAGTTTCGACCCGGAGCGTCTGGCGCGCCTGCCCATCAACGCCTCCGATCTCAACACCGTGGCGACCTTGCAGCCCGGGGTCCTCGGGATTCGCGAGAGCGACTCCACCGCGACGGCGTTCTCCGTCGCCGGACAGCGGCCCACCGCGAACAACATCACGCTGGACGGCCTGTCGTTCGGCTCGGGGAGCGTGCCGCAGGACGCCGTGCGCTCGATCCGCGTCGTCACCAACGCGTACGACGTCGCCCGGGGCCAGTTCTCAGGTGGACTCATCGCCTCGACCACCCGCGGCGGGACCAACGTCCCGCAAGGCTCGTTCACGTATGCGCTGCGCGACCGCTCGTTCGCCTGGGGGGAAGCCACGGCATCGCCGTTCGGCCAGGGTGCCACGCAGAACCAGCTGGGTGGCGGTATGGGCGGCCCCATCGTCCCCAACAGGCTGTTCGTGTTCGCGGCACTGCAGGGGCGCTGGCGCGACCAGGCGTTGCCCTCGCTCGCCAGCGCCGACCCCGGCACGCTGGTGCGGTTAGGGGTGAGCCCCGATTCCGCCGCGCGTTTCGTCGCCCTGGCCAGCGCAACCGGAGCCCCCGTGACGGTTTCCGGCCGCTCCGACGACCGCGCCACGAACAACACGCTCGGGCTGCTCCGCCTCGATTGGCAGGCGAGCGACGTGCACACGCTCACGCTGCGGCTCGACGGCAGCTGGGAGTCCCAGGAGCCGACGCGGGTCGGCACCCTCGCCCTGCCCGCGACCGGAGGGACGCGCACGACGCGCGGCGGCGGCCTCATGGCCTCGCTTACCTCGTACTTCGGCGGGCGCTTCATTAACGAACTCCGCGGCTACGTGGCGCGCCAGCGCCGGGAGGCGCGCGCCTTCCTCGCGCTGCCGTCCGCGCTCGTGAACGTCGCTTCGGCCCTGCCGAACGGCGGCCAGGGCATCGCGACGCTGACGTTCGGCGGCAACGGCGGGCTCCCCCAGCACAGCGACAACCGCAGCCTTGAGATCGCGGACGAGTTCTCCTGGTTGCCGGGCCCCACGGCGCACCGCCTGAAGGTCGGCGTCGACGTCATCGGGACACGGCTGGAGGAGAGCCAGACGCCGAACCAGTTCGGGACGTTCATCTTCCCGTCGCTCGCGGCACTCGCAGCCGGCAGCCCCGCGACGTTCACGCGGACGCTCGTGCCGCAAGTGCACCCGGGGACGGCGTGGAACAGCGCCGTGTACGCGGGGGACACCTGGCGGGCGGGCGGGGGCTTGCAGCTCACGTACGGCGCACGGCTCGAAGCGGCCCACTTCAGCGGCGCCCCGCCCTACAATCACGCGGTGGACTCGCTGTTCGGCGTGCGCACCGACCGGATCCCGAGCGAGCTGCACTTCTCGCCGCGCGTTGGGTTCACGTGGGCGTTGGGCGGCGGCTCCGGTGGGGGGGGGCCGCAGACCACCTTCCTGCGCGGCGGGGTCGGCGACTTTCGCAGCCTGACGCCGACCTCGCTGTACGCGGCCGCCCTCGGTGCGCCGGGGCTGGCGACGGCGGAAACCCAGCTGATCTGCGTCGGCTCGGCCGCGCCGACACCCGATTGGTCGCAGTACACCCAGGACGCGTCCACCATTCCATCGCAGTGCGCCGACACCGCCGCCGCCGTGATCGTCACACCTCACCCCAACGTCACGGCCTTCGCTCCCTACTTCACCGCGCCGCGCGCCCGGCGCGCGACGCTCGCGCTGGTGCAACGCTTCGGGCGCAGCAACTACTGGGTGACGCTCGAAGGAAGCTACGCCCGCGGCCTGAGCCAATACGGCTTCCGCGACCTGAACTTGGTCACGACGCCGCGTTTCGCGCTCTCCGACGAAGCGGGGCGTCCCGTCTATGTGCCGGCCGACTCGATCGTGCCGACCACCGGCGCCATCAGCGCCACCGGCTCGCGCCTCCATCCCGAGTTCGGCAGCGTGCTGCTCGTGGGCTCCGATCTCCAGTCGGACACGAAGCAGCTCACCCTCACCGTTACCGGGGCGACCTCGTGGGGCGCGGCGTTCCGCCTCGGGTACACGCTCACGCGCGCCCGTGACCAGTCGTCCTTCTCGTGCTGCTCGGCTGCGTCCGGGTTCGCCTCGGCGACAACCGGTGGTAACCCGGACGCGCGCGAGTGGAGTCGAAGCAGTCTCGAGCGGCGTCACGCGTTTGTGGGGACCGCCACGCTTCCCATCACGCGGGCGCTCGACCTCAGCGCGATCGGCAGCTTCACCTCGGGAGCCCCATTCACGCCCATCGTCGGGTCCGACATCAACGGGGACGGCGCCAAGAACGATCGCGCCTTCATCTTCAATCCCGGGCTGACGGCGGACACCGCGATCGCGCGCGGCATGCAGGCGCTGCTTGCGACGGCGCCCTCCGCCATCCGCGGCTGTCTGGGCCGCCAGCTGGGCGGGATCGCCGCGCGCAATTCCTGCACCGGCCCGTGGCAGGCCGCGCTCGATCTGCAGCTCAACTGGCGACCAACCTGGTTCGGGCTCGACCGGCGGCTCACGCTGTCGCTCCTGACCGTGAACTTGCTGGGGGGCCTCGACGAATGGCTCCACGGCGCCGCGAACCTGCGCGGCTGGGGCTACGCCGCCGCCCCCGATCCCGTGCTGTTGTACGTGCGCGGCTTCGACCCAACGACCGCGCAGTTCCACTATGCCGTGAACGGCCGGTTCGGCGCGACCGCCAGCGCGAGCGGCGGCGTCACCGTCCCGTTCCAGATCGCCCTCCAGGGACGTCTCGCGATCGGCCCGGGCACGACCCGCCGCAGCCTGCGCGGCGCCCGGCAGTCGGCTCTGGATCCGCCCGCTCCCACGCTGCCCGGCAACCCGATCACCGCGATCCTCGGGCTGCGGGATTCGCTCGGCTGCACGCTCGACCAAGCCGCCCAGCTGCGGGCGATCGCCGACTCGCTCGACGCGCGCAACCGCCTGCTCCCGGCGTCACTCGATGCCGGCGCGCAGCTCGCCGCGACGCGGGACAACGCGCGCTGGGCGCTCGAGCGCGCCCGCGCCGTGCTCACCCTCGCACAATGGAGCAAGCTCGCCGACGCGCTCAAATCGCGCGAAGCGGCGTTGCCCAACTAGCCCGCGTCATCACTCACAGCATCGCCAGCCGAAGAGCGCCGCATTGGGCCGTTCCCTACCCCCTGTTCACCGCTGCGCGTCTGTGCGTCTAGTCTTTGCACCTCCTATTTCCTCATCACCGCAGCCTGTTCACTCGCAGTGGCCCGCCGAAATCGAGCTCGATCAGACTGAGCGGATCGACCGTGACTGCTCCGTAGGCGGCGAGCCAGTGGAGATGCGGGCCCGTTACCCGCCCCGACGCCCCCACGTGGCCGATCAGTTGGCCGCGGGCGACGGTGTCTCCGGGAGTGACGAGAGCGCGGCTGAGATGCAGATAGCCGGTGACCAGGCCGGCCCCGTGGTCGATCATCACGGTGGTGCCGCTCAAGTACAAGTCGGCCACGAGGACGACGACGCCGCGATTCGCCGCCCGGATCGCCGCGCCGGGCCGCCCCGCGAAGTCGACGCCGAGGTGCCGGCTCGCGAGGACGCCGTTGAACACCCGCGCGTCGCCGAAGTGGCCGGTCACCGCTCCGGGCCGGGGGCGCAGGAACGGCTCGCGCCACAGCCGCGGCGTGTCGTGCGAGCGGCGCCTCACATCCTGCACCAGGTCGCGCTCCGTCCGGATCCGCTCGCCGAGCGAGTCCGGCGGCTGCACCAGGTCGGGCGCCGCGCGCAGCCGTTCACGCAGCACCCGGCGTCGCCTCACGGGCACGGACACGGCCACCGTGTCGCTCGCGCCGCCGGCGCGCTCGAGCATCACGTGCACCGTCACGCTGTCCCGCGCGTCCAGCGGTACGGCGGCGATGGCGCGGAACTCGTCGGCCACGCGCTCGAAATGGAGCGGCTCGCCCGCCAGCTCACCGCGTACCGCGACGACGCTGTCGTCAGCCGGGCTCCTCAACCCCAGTAGCAGCACCGAGCCCTCGAGCGGCACACGCGGACGCCACGTCAGCGGGAGCGGTGCCGCAGCGTCGTGCGCCGGCGCCCGAGGCGGCCCCAGGCACACGATGAGCGCGAGCAGCGATCGCCAGGCCATCGGCATACGCGGCATACCCGAAGCCCGCTCGCCTCGTTCCGTCATTCCGTGGGGCCGGCCCGCCGGGCGCCGAGCAAGTAGACCGGCACGCCGAGCGCCAGCAGGCCGGCTCCGATCAGCGCGTTGCGCGGGTTCGCGAGGATCGAGCTCGCCACGACGTACAGCGCCGCGAGCACGAACAGCCCGGGCGTCCACGGGTACCCGGGCACGCGGAACGCGCCGGGGGGCGGTGCGGCACCGGCACCGGCCGCCCGGTCGCGCGCTCTATAGATGAAGAGGCCCCCCACAGTGAGGCCGAAGAAGATCCAGTCGCCGAAGGCGACGTAATCCACCAGCTGGGCGAACGTGCCCGAGAGCGTGAGGAGGATCGCCCAGCCGGCCTGGACCAGGATCGCGAAGGCGGGGGTGCGATGGACGGGGTGCAGCGTAGCGAGCGGCGCGAGGAAGACCCCGTCCGCGGCCATCGCCTGCAGCACCCGCGGCGTCACCAGAATCACGAGGTTCAGGAAACCGAACGTCGAGACCGCGATCCCCGCGGCGATGAGCGTGCCTCCCGCGGGACCGAGCAATGCGCGCATCACGTCGGCGGCGGGTGCGGTGCTGCGCGCCAGGCCCGCGGGGCCGAGCACGCGCAGATACGCGACATTGCCGAGCAGGTAGACCACCACGACCACCGCCACACCGAGCACGAGTGCGCGCGGCAGGTTCTTCTCCGGCTCGATGATCTCTTCGGCGATGAAGTTGGTCTGCTGCCAGCCTCCATACGTAAAGAGGATTGGCACCAGTGCGGCACCGAGGGCGACTGCCACCCCGACCGCTCCGGCCGGGGCGGCAACGGGCGGCAACGGGCGGTAAAGGGCGGCAGAGGTTACGGTGGACAAACCGGCGACGATCAGGGCGGCCAGCGCGGCGAGCTTGAGGATCGTGAAGACGTTCTGTGTGACGGCGGCGGGTCTCACCCCCAGGTAGTTGATGCCGGAGAGCAGCGCGATCGCGCCGATCGCGACGGGAACCGTGAGCCGGGGGGAGAGGCCGGCCAGCGCCAGCGTGTAGTTGGCGAACGTCACCGCGACCGCCGCGATCGCCCCCGTGGCGATGACGAGCAACAGCGCCCAGCCGTACAGGAAAGCTGGAAGCGGTCCCCACGTCTCGCGCAGGTACACGTAGCCACCCCCCGCCCGCGGCCGCCGCTGCCCCAGCTCGCCGAAACAGAAGGCACCGATGAGCGCGATGACGCCCCCCAGGACCCACGCCGCGAGCGCGAGCTGGGGCGACCCGACGCGCTCCGCCACCGCGGCGGGCGTCCGGAAGATCCCCCCGCCGATGATGCCGCCGATCACCGCCATGGTGCCGGAGAAGAGACCGAGTCGCCGCGCATAGGTGGTCATGGCGCGGAAAAATGGCACGACCGATGCAGTTGGGACAACGCCCGCCGCCCGCGCCGCCGTGCCTCACCGCAACAGGACCCGGCCCTTCCGTCTCTCGGGACGCCGCGCCAGTATTCCTGCGCACGCACTTCTCGAGGAGCCTCTCCGATGTCTCCGATCACGTTCACGGTCAACGGCAAGTCCCGCTCGGTCACCGACAGCCCCGACACCCCGCTGCTCTGGGTGCTGCGTGACACCCTCGGCCTCACCGGCACGAAGTTCGGCTGCGGCATCGCGCAATGCGGCGCGTGTACCGTGCACCTGGACGGGGTCGCGACCCGCACCTGCGTGCTGCCGGTCGCGGCGGTCGCAGGCAAACGCGTGACGACCATCGAGGGGCTGTCGCCCAACCGGAGCCACGCGGTGCAGAAGGCGTGGATCGCCGAGGACGTGCCGCAGTGCGGCTACTGTCAATCGGGCCAGATCATGGCCGCGGCGGCACTGCTGGCGAAAAACCCCCACCCGAGCGACGCGGACATCGACGCGGCGATGACGAACATCTGCCGCTGCGGGACCTATCAGCGGATCCGCTCCGCCATTCACCGCGCCGCGCAGGGGGCGTGACCATGAGCGCGCGCACCGACGTCACCCGGCGTGAATTCCTCGAGACGGCAGGCGCGGCGGGCGCGGGGCTCGTCGTGAGCTTCCATCTCCCGCTGGGGCCCCGCTTCCGCCCCACGACCGCGGACCCCTTCGCCCCCAACGCATGGATCCGCATCAACCCCGACGACAGCGTGTTGATCGTGGTCGATCGGTCCGAGATGGGTCAGGGCGTCACCACCTCGCTCCCCATGCTGCTCGCCGAGGAGCTCGAGGCCGATTGGTCGAAGATCAAGATCGAGTTCGCCCCCGCCGACAAGGCGTACATCAACCCCATGTTCGGGATGCAGGGGACGGGAGGCAGCACCAGCGTGCGCGCCGCGTATACCCCGCTCCGTAAGGCGGGCGCGGCGGCGCGCGAGATGCTCGTCACCGCGGCCGCGGAAACGTGGGGCGTGGACAAGACCCAATGCCGCGCCGAGCTGGGCGCGGTGATCCATACGCCCAGCAAGCGACGCTTGACGTTCGGGAAGCTCGCCGCCAAAGCGGCGACCGTGCCGCTGCCGCACGATGTGCCGCTCAAGGAGCCGAAGGACTGGAAGATCCTGGGGACGCGCGTGCGCCGGCTCGACACGCCGCCCAAGGTGGACGGGAGCGCGCAGTTCGGCATCGACGTCAAGGTCCCCGGGATGCTCGTCGCCGTGATCGCCCGCAGCCCCGTGTTCGGGGGAAAAGTCGCGAGCTTCGATGCCACCAAGGCCAAGGCGGTGCCGGGCGTGCGCCACGTCGTGCAGGTTTCGTCGGGCGTCGCGGTCGTGGCGGACGGCTACTGGCCAGCCAAGAAGGGCCGGGACGCGCTCGCCGTCACATGGGACGAGGGCGCGAACGCGACCGTCTCGAGCGCGAGCATCGCGCAGTTGTTCGCGCAACGGGCCCAGCAGGCGGGTGCCGTGGCGCGCCACGACGGGGACCCCGACGCGGGGCTCTCGGCCGCTGCGGCGAAGCTCGAGGCGGTGTACGAGCTGCCGTTCCTCGCCCACGCCACCATGGAGCCGATGAACTGCGCCGCCCACGTCCGCGCGGACGGCGTGGATATCTGGGCGCCGACCCAGTTTCAGACGGGGGCGCAGGGGTTCGGCGCCAAGATCGGCGGCGTCCCGCCGGAGAAGGTGAAGGTCCACACCACCTACCTGGGCGGCGGCTTCGGCCGGCGGTTCGAGCTGGACTTCATCCAGGAAGCGCTCGAGACCTCGAAGGCGGCCGGCGCGCCCGTGAAGGTGATCTGGTCGCGTGAAGACGACATCCGGAACGCCCAGTACCGGCCGGCCAACTACCACGTGCTGCACGCGGGGCTCGATGCCGCCGGACATCCAGCGGCGTGGACGCACCGCATCGTGGCGCCGTCGATCATGGCGCGGGTGTTCCCCGATACGATCAAGAACGGGCTGGACGGGGAGGCGGTCGAGGGCGGCGTCGGCATGCCGTACACGATCCCCAACGTCCACGTGGACTACCTCCTCACCGACACGGGAATCCCGGTCGGGTTCTGGCGCTCGGTGAACAACTCCTTCAACGCCTTCGCGGTGGAGAGCTTCATCGACGAGCTGGCCCACGCGGCCAAGCGGGACCCGTACGAGTTCCGGCGGGATCTGCTCGGCAAGGCGCCGCGTCACCTCGGCGCCTTGAACCTCGCGGCGAGCAAGGCGGGCTGGGGCACGGCACCGCCAGCGGGGCGGGCGCGCGGCATCGCCGTGTACAAGGCGTTCGAGAGCTACGTCGCGGAAGTCGCGGAAGTATCCGTGGCATCGGACGGCGCGGTGAAGGTGCACCGCGTCGTGTGCGCCGTGGACTGCGGGCCCGTCGTGAACCCGTCGATCGTCGAGGCCCAGATGGAGAGCGCGATCGTGTTCGGGCTCACGGCGGCACTGTACGGCGAGATCGCCATCGAGGGCGGCCGCGTGAAGCAGAGCAATTTCCACGACTACCCGATGGTGCGCCTCGCCGAGATGCCCAAGATCGAGGTGTACATCGTGCCGTCGAGCGAGGCGCAGGGCGGCGTGGGGGAGCCGGGCACGCCCCCGATCGCGCCGGCGGTGTGCAACGCGATCTTCGCGGCCACCGGGAAACGGATTCGCAAACTGCCGATCGGGAAAGTGGTGTAACGAGGGCGTGCGTGGTGCGTGGTTGCTGACAGTGCGAATCGAAAACACGGCCTGGACCGCCGGCAACCGCGCACTACGTACCACGCACCAAGCTCGCTGAACGAGAGGCCGTCATGAACTCCCATTCGAACATCACGCGCCGCGATTTTGTCCAGACCAGCGCCGGCCTCATGATCGCCTTCTATCTGCCCCCACGCCCAGTGGCGGCACCGGCGACCGCGGATGCCCCGTTCGCTCCCAACGCTTGGCTCCGGATCGGTAGCGACGGCAGCGTCACCCTGACGGTCGACAAGTCCGAGATGGGCCAGGGATCGCAGACCGGCCTCGCGATGATCCTCGCCGAGGAGCTCGAGGCGGACTGGGCGACGGTGCGGCTCGGACCGGTGCCGGAGAATCCCGCCGGCTGGTCGCGCCGCATGTCCACCGGCGGCAGCACAGCGATCCGCACCTCGTGGGAGCCGCTCCGCAAGGCGGGGGCTACCGCGCGCGAGCTACTGATCAGCGCGGCGGCCGCGACGTGGGGAGTGGACCGCGCGACCTGCAGCGCCCTGCAGGGAGCCGTGATCCACACGCCCACACAGCGCCGGCTCGCCTACGGCAAGCTGGCGGCACGCGCCGCCACGCTTCCCGTCCCGACCGACGTGCCGCTCAAGGACCCGAAGGACTTCCGCCTGCTCGGTACCCGGACGCCGCGGCTCGATACCCCGGTCAAAGTGGACGGGAGCGCTACGTTCGGAATCGACTTCAAGGTCCCCGGGATGCTCATCGCGTCGATCGAGCGGTGTCCGGTGTTCGGTGGCACGCTGAAACGCTACGACGCCACCAAGGCGAAGACGCTCCCGGGCGTGCGCAACGTGGTCGCGCTCGAGCCCAGCCCGTGGACCGGCAAGACCGGCGCCTGGGCGGCCGGTTGCGCCGCCGGAGTCGCGGTGGTCGCCGACACCTACTGGCACGCCGTGCAGGGGCGGCGCGCGCTCCAGATCGAATGGGACGAGGGCGCGGCCGCCACGCTCGACTCCGACGGCATTCGGGCGCAGTTCACCCGGCTCGCCGAGCAGCCGGGCGTGGAGGCGCGCAAGACCGGCGACCCGGGCGCCGCGCTCACCGCAGCGGCGAAGAGGGTGGAGGCGGTGTACGAGGTGCCGTTCCTGCACCACGCCACCATGGAGCCGATGAACTGCACGGCGCACGTGCGGTCCGACGGGGGGGGCTGCGACGTCTGGGCCCCGACGCAGAACCAGACGCGCGCCCAGGAGGTGGCGGCGGAGCTCACCGGGCTGCCGAAGGAGCAGGTCCGGGTCCACACGACGTTCCTGGGCGGCGGGTTCGGGCGCCGGCTCGAGCCCGACTTCGTGTCCGAGGCGGTGCGCGTGTCCAAAGCGGTGGGCGCACCGGTGAAGGTCATCTGGTCACGGGAAGACGACGTGCAGCACGGCTTCTATCGCCCCGCGACCTACAACAAGTTCGCTGCCGGCCTCGATGCGTCCGGCACCCCGCTGGCGTGGACGCACCGCATCGTCGCGCCGCCCATCCTCCTCAAGTTCGGCCCGCTCGACAAGGGCATCGACCGCACGCTCATCGACGGCGCGGCGAATCTCCCGTACGCCATCCCCAACCTGTTGGTGGATCAAGTGGCGGCCGATCTCCTGCCCGTGCCGTTGGGCTTCTGGCGCTCGGTGGGGATCTCGCAGAACGCGTTCGTCACGGAGTGCTTCTTCGACGAGGTGGCGACGGCGGCCGGCAAGGATCCCTTCGAGCTGCGGCGCCAGCTGCTCCACGACAAGCCGCGCCACCTGCGGACGCTCGAGCTCGCCGCGAAGCAGGCGGGGTGGGGCTCGCCCCTCCCCGCCGGCCGGGGGCGCGGCATCGCCATCGCCGAGTGGGACCCCACGGTTTGCGCCCAGGTAGCGGAGGTCTCGGCGGGACCAGACGGGTCCGTCCGCGTGCACCGCGTGGTGTGCGCCGTCGACTGCGGCCCGACGGTGAACGTGGGGCAGATCGAGGCGCAGCTGCAGGGCGGCATCGTGTACGGACTGACCGCGGCACTGTACGGCGAGATCACCATCGAACGCGGCCGCGTGAAGCAAAGCAACTTCATCGACTACCCGATGCTGCACATCAACGAGATGCCGGTGGTCGAGGTGCACGTCGTGCCGAGCAACGACAAGCAGGGCGGCATCGGCGAGCCCTCCGTGGGGCCGATCGCGCCGGCCGTCTGCAACGCGATCTTCGCGGCGACGGGAAAGCGGGTGAGGAGACTACCGGTCAGGAAGCTGGCCTAACAGCTCGGTGCGTGGTGCGTGGTGCGTGGTTGCTGACGGTGCGATCCGTGCTCTCGGTTCGCTGCGTCAGCAACCACGCACCACGCACCGTCCTTTTTCAGTGCACCACCGTCACCGTCGCGTTCATCCCCGCGTGGTTGGTGCAGGTGTAGTTGTACGTCCCCAGCGTCGTGATCGCAGCCGTCGTATACGTACCGCTCATCTGGTTCGGTCCGTTCGCCGGCCGCGGCGTCGGACCTCCAGTGAAGGTGACGTTATGAGTGGCCGCGCCGGCCCAGGTCCAGGTCACGGTGCCACCCGTCTTGATCACCGCACTATTCGGGCTGAAGACATTGTCGCTCACGCTTACGCCGGCCGACGTGGGCGCGACGTCGGCATGCTCGGTGAAGCTGACCGGGCCCGCGAGACCGCTGAAGGTCGCGCTCACCGTCTGAATGGTCGAGGAGCCGACCGAATCGGACGTCGTCGCGAACCCGCTTGCGTTGGTGGTGCTGGTGGTTGGACTCACCGCCCCCGCCCCGGAGCTTACGGCCCACGTCACCACCACGTTCGGGACGGCGTGCCCGGCTGCGTCTAGCGCCGTCACACTCAGCGGCGTGGGGAGCGGATTATTGAAGTACCAGCTCTGCGCGTCGCCGCCGCTCTTCACGAGGTCGGTGGGGGGACCGGGCGGCTGGGTGCCGCCGCCTCCCCCGCCGCCGCCGCACTCCACCGCGCCCAGTACCGCGGCGAACGCCGCCAGTCGATTCAAACGCGCGAACCGCATCGGTAGCCTCCCTAGAAATCAAAAGGGGGATCAACGTCGTGGGGAGCACTGAGTGGTACCCTGGAGTGCGGGCCAAGTCCCGGCTCGCACCCTGAGGTACGGCTCCCTGCTCCCCACGCTTCAGTCTGCTACTGCTTCACGACCTGTCCGCGAATCTCCCCGCCGCCGTGCGCCCGAGTGTGGACGTTTACGTACGCCTTGCTGTTGCGCAGCAGCACGAGCAGGGAGTCCATCGTCATTCCCGCCGGTGCTCCCAGCTCACCCAGGACGCCCTGGGCGAGCGTGCCCGTGAAAGCCGCTTTGGTGGCACACGGCGTTCCACAGCCGACGGGGCCCGTGAACAGGTTGATGACGACGCTGGCGTTGGTGGCATTGTCCGCCGGGCCGTGGATGTGCGCCAAGACGGCGCTGTCGATGCCTGCCACGTCGATCCGGTAGAAGATGGAGCCGATGTCGGAAAGGTACGTGAACGTCGCGGTGCCCGTGGCCGTGCTCGTCACCGCGGGCACCTCGTTGGCGCCCGAGAGGGTCGCCGCGAAGCGCTCGCTCACCTCGATCCCGACCTTGTCGGTGCAGTTGCTGAGTGCCATCGCCGCCGCCAGCGAGACTCCACCCAACATGACGTGTCTGCGCATGAGCGCCTCCGTACCCCAGGGTGAGAGAGGGACTGCTCCAGCATCGCCCTTACGCATACCCGCCGGACGGCTCTTGTCAAGCCGGGATTAGCAATACAGATCACTATCTCCGGGCCAGCTGCGCGGCCCGCGCCTTGAGCGCCGCGTCGATCTCGCCCAGCGACACCGGCGCGGGGACCGTCCACTGCCCCCGCTGCATCACGGGCACGCGGATCGACGCCACCTCCCCTTCGGCCCCGAGCTCGATCACCGCCGTGGCCGCGTCGTCCGGTCCCTGGTTCGCCTTGATCACGAGGGTCCACACGCCTTCGGTGGGCCACATCCGCTTGAGCGCGTACACGCCGTCGCGCGTCGTCTCGCTGAACTCGAGCTTGATCGAGCGGCGCTCGCCGTTCACGATCCCTTCCGCGGTCCCGGTGAGCAGGTAGCCGACCGGCTGCCCGTGGTGGAACGCGTGCACCAGCAGGAACGCGCCGCGCGTCGCTTGATCGTAAGGGTTCGCCGGCAGCTCGATCGAGATCCAGGGGGGTCCGGCGAGGGCGGGGGCAGCCAGCAGCGCCGACAACACGGTCGCAACGCCGAAGGAGCGCATGCGGGAGAACATGGGGCGACTCCGTGAAATTGGTTGCTGATGAGATGCCGGCTGGAGACGGGAGGTTTGGACCCACGTGGTGCGCGGCTGAAGCCGCGACTCGGCACAGCCGGTAAACCGGCGGGACCGCAAACGCGATGCGCCCGTTTACGGGCAGTGCCGAGCCGCGAGTTTACTCGCGCATCGAGCCGCGAGTTTCACGCGCGCACGACCTAGCCTCCCGCTACTCCCCGATCCGATACACATTCCCGTTACCGGACAGCACGTATTGCTCCCCAGCAGCGTCCTCGCCGAACGACAGCACGTTCCCCAAGCTCACGTTCAGAGTCCAGCTGGTCCGCTGCGTCACGGCGCCGCTCGCGTAGCTGAAACTGCGTATCCAGCCGGAGCAATAATCGGAGTAGAAATACTGCCCGGTGAGAGACGGCGAGCGGCTGCCCCGGTAGACGAACCCCCCGATGATCGAACAGCCGTTGGAGTGGTCGTACTCGAGCGCGGGCTGTACCAGGCCCGCGACGTTGCAGGGGTCGGGATTGTAGCAGTGCGCGCCCTCCATGATGCGCCAGCCGTAGTTCAGGCCGCCGCTGCCCGAGGGCGCCACATCGACTTCCTCCCACAGGTTCTGCCCGACGTCCGCGATGTACAGCAGGCCGGCCGCGCGGTCGAAGGCGAAGCGCCAAGGGTTCCGCAGACCGAGCGCCCAGATCTCGCCGCGTCCGCCGCCCGCCGCGAACGGGTTGTCGGACGGTACGCCATACGGATCGGCGGCATCCACGTCGATCCGCAGCAGCTTGCCGAGCAGCGAGTCGCGGTTCTGGGCGCGGTTCTGCGGGTCCCCGCCCGAGCCGCCGTCGCCCATCCCGATGTAGAGTTTGCGATCCGGACCGAACAGCACCAGCCCGCCGTTGTGGTTCGAGTATGGTTGCGCGATGAACAGGATCAGCTTCGCCGAAGTAGCGTCGGCGATGTTGGCATTGGCGCTCACCGTATAACGCTCGATACGCGTGTCGCCGTTACTGTCGGTGTAGTCGACGTAGAAGTAGCCGTTGGTCGCGTAGCTCGGGTGGAACGCCACGCTCAGGAGCCCCTGCTCGCCGCCGGAGCGCACCACCCCGGTGATGTCCAGGAACGGCGTGGCTAGGAGCTGGCCGTTCTGAACGATCCGGATGCGCCCGCCCTGCTCGACGATGAAGAGGCGCGTATCGCCCGCGGGCGCGGTGAGGTAGAGCGGGCTCGAGAGGCCGCTCGCCACCTGCTCCAGCCGCAAGTTACCCGTGGGCCCCGGCGGGGGCGGTCCCCCAACGGGACTCTCGGCGCACGCGATGAGCGCGCAGATGACGGCCGTGGCGGCGGATCTCATTTCGGCGCTAATACGATACCTCCCGCGAGATTCCCCACTGTGACCTGCGCCCCACCCAGCCTGGTCGAGCGGGGCAGCTCGTTTGGCACACATCACCGAGCCGTTCCCGTCCTGGGATCGATGTCGCGAATGCCCCGGAGGATCGTTTTGCGCCACGCGATTCGGCGGATCGTGTTCCAGTACGTCTGGAGGGCCGCCGGGTCGAGTCGCAGCACGTCCTCCCGCGCCACGCCCGGGGGGAGGGGCGGCGGCACCAGCGATGCGAGCCGGTCGTACACTTCGCGCCGCAGCGAGAGATCGACTCGCCCCAGCAGGTGCCACAGCGAGACTGCGTCCTCGGAGCGTGCGGCGGCGAGCGCCCGGCGGACGGCGACCGGCCCGCCGTTAGCGAAATCGAACGCCGCCAACGCGCGACGCAGCTCTTCGGGCGCGTCCTCGGCGTAGGGCGTGCCGGGGCCGAAGCCACGGCGTGTGTCCGCCCGGAATCCGAGCGGCACGATCGAGCGGCGGCCGCCCCAGTCGAACTCCACGTACCCGGCGGTGACGTGGATCGTGCCGTTGCCGCTCGAGTCCACTGCGAGGGTATAGGCGCACCCCAGGTCCACCGCCGTGCCGGCCGGGGTCTCGACGAAGAACAGCCGCGGTGGCGCGTCCACCTTGGCATAGATCTCGCCACGCTCGAGCGCCAGGCGGTGGTCGGTCCGCTGCGCCCGGACCAGCCGGATGCGGGTGTCGGGTTTCACCTCGACGCGGCCGATGTCGCCGACCTGGATCACCGCGCGAGACGAGTCGTCGGTTTCGAGCCAGTCGCCGACTCGCAGCGCACCGGTGGCGGCGAGCGGCGCCGCGCCGACCAGGGGCACGCCTGCCAGGCGGGTGACCTCCCAAGCGCCCCCCCCTCCCCCCGCCTGGGGCACGCCGCGCCGGCCGAGCAGTAGCAAGGCCAGCAGCGCCGCGGCGGCGAGCGGGATGACGAGCCAGAGGGCACGGTTTCTCCCCCTGTCCCCTTCCCCGGTGCCCGGCCGCTTCCCGGCAATGCGGGTTTCTATCCCCGGCCAGAGATCGCGCGACGGCTCGATGCTCTTGGGCAGCCTTGCGGCCCGGTCGAGCAGCTCGCGGAACTCGGCGTCGTGATCGCGTTCCGTCATGACTCCAGCATCCCCCGTAACAAGCGCCGCGCCCGAAACAGCTGGGCTTTCGACGTCCCCACCGCGATACCCGTCAGGTCGGCGATCTCCTGGTGCCCGTATCCCTCGACGTCGTACAACACGAACACCTCACGCGCGCCGGCCGGCAGCGCGGCGATGGCCCGCTCCAGGTCCATTCCGAGCCCGGGGTTCGTCTCGCGACCGGGCCGCTCCAGGGCTTCCGGGTCCGCGGTCGTGAGCACGCGCTGCGTGCGCCGGCGCGCGGCGCGGCGGCTCAGGAACACCACGTTCACGGTCAGGCGGTACAGCCACGAGGAAAACGCGCTCTCGCCACGAAAGCTCGCCAGCCGCTCCCACGCCCGGACGAACGCGTCCTGCGTGAACTCTTCGGCCGCCGTCGGGTCGGCGGTCAGGCGCAGGCACAATGCGTACACGCGCCCCACGTGCTCGCGGTAGAGCAGCTGGAACGCGGCGTGATCGCCCTGCTGCGCCTGCCGGACGAGGTCGGTCACTCGAGCTTACGATGCCGCCGCAATAGGATTGGTTGAGACCGTGATAGAGGTGCAGGCAGGGCGCGAGATCGACCCCCTCGAGTGCGCGAGTAAACTCGCGGCTCGGCCCTGTCAGTGAACTGACGCCGCTTTAGCCGCAGGGCCGGGCCACGGCTTCAGCCGCGACCACCGACGCCGTCGCATCTCAGCTCTCATTTTTTGCCGGCCTACACGACCTCCGGCCGCCGCTTGTGCCAATCGGTCCGCGCCTGGTAGGCGCGCGCGATGCGCACCAGCTTCGCCTCGTCGAACGCCCGCGCCACCAAGCTCAGGCCGGTCGGCAGCCCCCCCGGTCCGAAGCCGTTCGGCACCGAGATGGCGGGCACGCCCACCACGTTGCTCGCCCCGATCATCGAGACGCCGCCCCGTACCTCGGGGTACGCGTCCCGAAACGCCTTGTCGAGCGGGCTCGCGACCGTGGTGCGCGTCGGCGTGGCGATCGCGTCGAACGGTTTGAGCAGCTCGTCGTAGGCTCGCCCCATCAAGCGCCGCACCCGCAGCGCGCGGAGGTAGTCGCGCGCCGAGATCGCGAGCGCCCCGTAGCCCCCGGTGCGATCCTCGGGCGCCGTGAGGTCCTTGAGGCGGTTGCCCTCGACCAGGTCGTCGAACGCGCTCAGCCCTTCCGCCGCGATGATGACGCCTCCCACCACGCCAAACGGGAGGTCCGGCAGCTCCACATCGGGCACGATCTCGGCCACGGAGCGCAGCACGTCGAGCGTGGTCGTGAAGTTCTCCGCCACTTCCCCCTGGACGGCGTCGATCACGCCCTTGGGCACGCCGATCCGGAAGCGCCGGCCCCGAGGCTCGGGTGCCGGCATGCGGAACCCGCGGGGCACCGAAGACGCATCGAACGGGTCCCGGCCCGCGATCGCCGCCAGCACCAACGCGCAGTCTTCCGCGCTCCGCGCCATCGGGCCGAGCTTGTCCATGGTCCACGACAGCGCCATGGCGCCGTGACGGCTCACGAGACCGTACGTGGGGCGCAGGCCGCTGATGCCGCAGTAGGCGGCGGGGGTGAGGATCGACCCGGAAGTCTCCGAGCCGATGGCGAACGGCACCAGTCCCGCGGCGACGGCGGAGCCAGGACCGGAAGACGATCCCCCGCTCCAGTAGTCGACGCTCCACGGGGTCTTCCCCGGCCCGGTGAAGGAGGCGTTCGCCTGGCTGTACCCCATGCCGCCCGCCAGCTCGACCATGGCGAGCTTCGCCACGAGTACCGCGCCCGCCGCGCCGAGCCGGGCGACCACGGTCGCATCCTCGTCGAAGCTCTGTGATCGATACGGCTCCGCGCCCCAGGTCGTGGGATACCCCTTGGCCGCGAGCAGGTCTTTCACGCCGTAGGGAATGCCGTGCAGCGGCCCGCGGACCCGGCCCGCGCGGAGCTCGCGGTCGGCGGTGGCCGCCTCGGCGAGCGCGCGCTCCGGCGTGACCGTCACCACGCAGTTGTACCGCGGACCGAACCGCTCCAGCCGCTCGAGATACAGCTCCGTGAG
>Ga0209160_1000579_pt1 | contig 30507 bp, 36 predicted proteins | sample GraSoiAngelo_153_FD_186167 | JGI IMG/M metagenome (GOLD analysis project Ga0209160, IMG submission 186167) | Grasslands soil microbial communities from the Angelo Coastal Reserve, California, USA - 14_1009_12_40cm (SPAdes) (version 2) | ecosystem: Environmental > Terrestrial > Soil > Grasslands ...
CATCGATCCAGCCTGCACCCTCGGGTTCGCGGTCGCGGCCGTCCCGGACGCGGTCTTCAATGCCTGCCGGCGCGGCCACCTCGAGGCCTACCGGGAGGGCGTGATCCTGATGCCCTACAGCATGACCGTCCCCTACGTGCTGGCATTGTTCCGCCTCCACCTCCAGTACGCACGGTCGATCGACGTCGAGAACCTGGAGGGCTACCTGCAGCAGATCGAGGACAGCATCGGGGCGTTGGACCGATCCCTCGAGAACAGTATTGCCCGGGGCAGCACCATGATCCAGAACGCCTTCAACGATTGCAAACGCACCCTGGGACAGATGCGTGGGGCGGTGGCGGCGCTGCGGGCCATTCCGCAAGAGGCCTCGGCCGAGGGAGCGGCCGGCGATCTACCGTTTCCGGCAGAGGCCGAGCGACTCACCCTGATTCGTTAGGAGAGACCAGGGGTGCGGGCGAGCCGCATCACCAGCACGAATAACGCCAGGAAGGCGCCGCCTGCCAGGAACACCATGTTGTTCGGGCGTGCGTCGCCATCGACCACGAGGCTGTCATCGGCCATCACCGTGCCGGCCTCGTTGCTCACCTGAATTCGGTAGGAACCCTGGGGAAGGTCGGGCGGAAGCTTGGCCAGCAGGTGGTACCCGTCGCTCACGTCAACCGTGGTCGCGGCTCGGCTCCCAATCTCGACCTGGGTCGTCGGCGTGAAATTCTGGCCGAGGATCATGATGTTGGGCTGGAGACGGAGATTGACTCTGACCGGGCTCACCTGAAAGATCTGGGGAGTCTTGCGGAGCGGCGAAGCCGGCTTCGAGGACGCGGCCGCGGCCACTGTCCCGAGAGCCATCACCAGCCAGGCGATGGTCACGGCGCCGAGCAACCGCTGAATCAACCTCATCCGATTCCCTCTACTGAAGTAAACGACAAGACCGCGAAGGGACTCGTGACGAAGTGGACCATTGGTCCTGCGCAAATGGACGTATCCGTAACCCCGGGCGCAACCTGTCGACCGGTTTGTAAGCCGGGCCGTTAGAAAAGAAAAAACCCCTGGCCCGGCCAGGGGTTTTTGGTTTTGGTCAGCGGTTGGAACCGCCCGGCCAGGACTGCTCCGGCGGGCGCTCGCCGATCTTGATGCGCTCGGCTCCGCCGCTGCCAAACGATGGCGATTCCGGCTCGGACGGGGAACCCAACCCGGATCCAAAGCCTGAGCCCCCCATCGGCTCAACCGGTCTCGCCACCGGCCGCGCGGGCTGTGCCGCCAGAGGGGCAGCCGGCCTGGGTAGGGCGGCAGGCTTTGGCAAGGTCATTGCCGCGGCGGCTGGCTTCCGGCTGGCCGCCTTCGGTCGCGCCGCGCGCTTGGGCGCGGCTTTCTTCGGAGCCGCCTTCCTGGCCGTGCTCCGCTTGGCCGTCGACTTCTTCGCCGTGCTGCGCTTCGCCGTGCTGCGCTTCGCGCTGGTGCGCTTTGCGGTGGTGCGCTTCGAGCCCGTCCGCTTGGCGGTGGCCTTTTTGGCGGTCCCTCGCCTGGCCGTCGAGCGCTTGGCCGTGGACTTCTTGCTCGAGGATTTCTTCTTCGCCGGCATAACTCCTCCCTGTGGACAAGCTGATAAGGGCTGGATTCGAACGCTGCGGGCAGTACCCGCCCGTTTTCCCTGCGTGTTATAGCATCGCGGTTGCGCAAAGACAAGCCAGGTTGGCGGGCCGGGTCTAGAAGCCGAGAACGGTGCTGGTTCCAGGCCGAGGGTCCCCGGCGCCGGTGAGTCCATCCGCCCCGATCTGAATCAGTTGCGCGGCGCCCCCGGCGGCCCAGTCGCCCGTCAACTCGACCTGATGACCGCGCCGGCGAAGCCCCGCAGCGGTCTCCTCGCCGAAGCGCCCCTCCAGCCGCAGCCAGGCCTGGTTCACCTCGGTCTGATCGCCCATCGTCCATCGCGGCCAGTCCACCGCCTCCCGGGGACCGGCGCCCCGATCCAGCAGGGTGCTGATGAGCTGGAGGTTGATCTGGACCTGCCAGAAGGAGCCGGGGGTGCCACCCACCTAGCGTGGCTCCCCGCCATCAAGCAGCATCCAGGAGTTCAGCGTGTGCATGGGACGGCGCCCGGGCCCGAGCACGTTGGGACTCGATGCGTCGAAGGAGAAGCACCGCATTCGGTTGTTGAGCAGGACTCCGGTCTCTCCCACCACCACGCCATTCCCGCCGTAGAGGCTGTGGATGTAGGAGACCACGTTGCGGTGCGAATCCACCACGCACAGATAGGTGGTGTCTGCGCCGGCTTGTGTGGGCACTCCGGTTGGGGCGGCCCGACCGGGATCGAGACGACCAGCCATCTCATCCGCTCGACCGCCGGACAGCAGCGCCCTGACATCGACGTCCACAAAGCGAGGGTCGCCCAACGCCTCGAGGCGCCGCGCCAGGGCCAGCTTGTGGGCTTCGACCTGCAGGTGGACGGTCTGGTCTGATGGCGCCTTCGCCAGCTCGAATCGATCGAGAATGGCCAGTGCCATCAGCACGATGATTCCTTGCGACACCGGAGGTTGCTCGAGTACGTCCAGCCCCCGGTATCGCACAGTCAGGGGAGGGATTACCTCGGATCGGTGTTCCGAAAAGTCCGTCCGGCTGAAGAGTCCACCTGCGGCTGAAGAAGCCGCAACCATGGCCTCGGCCACCTCTCCCCGGTAGAAAGCATCCGGGCCACCTCGGCTGATCGCTCGCAGGGTCCGAGCGAGATCCGGCTGCTTGAGCAGGTCTCCAGCGCCCGGAGGCCGGCCGGCCGGAAGAAAAATCGCCGCGGTCTCCGGAAACCGGCTCGAGACCTGGGCCATCTCGGCGTTCAAGGCGGCTTGCCTTTCGCTAAGTGCGAAGCCGCTCTCCGCGTAATGGATGGCCGGCTCCAGCAGGCTGGCAAGTGGGCGAGTGCCAAACCTCTTTGCCGCCACCGCCCAGGCATCGACCAGGCCGGGCACCGTGGCTGCCAACCAACCTGTCTGCGGTATCCCACCGACCTCGCGGTAGCGCGCCAGGGTGGCGGCGGCCGGAGCCGCGCCGCTGCCATTGATCGCCCAGCTCTCCCCCGAGCCGGTGCGGATCAGAAGGAAGCCATCGCCACCGAGCTGGCCGCTCCATGGCTCGACCACAGTGAGGACGGCCCCTGCGGCAATTGCCGCGTCGACTCCGTTACCTCCCTGCCGCAGCACCTCCAGCCCGGCCGCGCTCGCCAGTGGGTTGACGGTAGCGATCATCGCGCTGGGGGCGCGGGCCGGCTCCTGGGCTGGCCAGCCCTGCCTCAATGGGCGTCGAGCCAGCGGGCCACGTCCTGGTTGAGCCAGTCCTTCTCGAGGTCAACCGTGATGGCGTGACCCGACCGCTCGAACCAGCGCAGCGTCTTGTCGGTCGAGCCCAGGCGCTCCAGGATGAATGGCGCGTTCTCCGTCGCCACCGTGCGGTCGTGGCGTCCATGGAGCACCAGCGTCGGGACGCGTACCCGGGGAAGCTCGTCTTCCAGGATCCGCAAAAACTGGAGCAGGCTTTCGATGCAGACGGTCGGCCGGCGGGCATAGCTGTGCAGGGTGAGGACTGCCTCCCTGTCACCAAGATCCACGTCGTCTCCGGGCACGTGCCAGCGGACCACGTACTTGAGTCCTCGCAACATCCGCAGTCGCCAATCCCGAAAGAACCGGGGCGAGCCCATTGCACCCATGGTGACCACGCCGCGGATGCCGGAATGGTTGGCCGCCAGGTGCAAAGCCATGCTGCCCCCCAGGGACTGTCCAGCCACGAAGACCGATCCGCAATCGCCCTGCAAGCTGGCCAGGGATTGCTCGGCTGTACGTGCCCAGTCACGCCAACGGGTCCGGGCCATCGCCTCCGGGGTCAGGCCGTGCCCGGCGAAGACCGGCGCCATCACGTCGTAGCCACGGCTGGCCAGGTGCTCAGCCAGCTCGCGTACTTCCGGGGGGGTCCCCGCGAATCCGTGCATGAGCAGGCAGCCACGCGTCCCGCCGCGCAGCCGAAAGGCCTGCAGGTGGCTCGGCTCGGTCGGGCTGCTCCAGATCGATCCGGTGGTTCGAACTGCCATCAGCTTCGAGTTTACGGGCCCCAGCGGGCGCAAGTTCGATCGGCAGAGCCCGGTTATACGGCCTGAGGGGTGATGACCTGATGGCAGTCGTGGGATGGGTGGTGGCCCTGGTGCTGGGCATCGTGCTCGCCCTGTTCTCCGTGCAGAACCAGCAGGCCGCCTCTGTCAACCTCTTCGGCGCTGTCTACGACAACATCCCTACCTGGGTGGTGATGCTTGGCGCCGCGACCCTCGGCGCCCTGATGGTGATCGTCATCAGCGTGGTTGACCGGCTTCGCTGGTTTGTCAGCAGCCGTCAGAGCAAAAAGCTACTCACCGAGCACAAAAAGATGATCGTCCAGCGTGACAACCGGATTCACGAGCTGGAGCAAGAGGTCTTCAGGCTCCGCGGAGCCGCGTGACCATCAGCCGATGACTCTTAAGGCCTGTCCGCAGTGCGGCTATCGCTACAATGCGCCCGAAAATCAGACTTGCGGGAAATGCAAGGGCTGGCTCGGCGGTGCCGCAGCAGCGGCGGCGGCGGCGCCGGCGCCGCGTCGATCGCTGATCCCCCAGACCATACCCGAGGCTCTCTGCTACCTGGCCCTCCCGGTGGGCGCCCTGTTCGGTTGGCCGTTGCCTTTCGGGGCCGCCTTTGGCCTGGTGGCGGCGGGCTTGATGGTGAAAGTTGTTCGGCTCGATATGGAGCGCTTTTCAAAAGGGCTGCTGCTGGGCATCGTGGCGGCCGGGATCTTCTTCACCTACCTGATGTTCCTGCTCGTGTTCAGCTTCTTCTACGGCTTGCTTGAACCGGTCCTCCAACCGATAGTAGGAAGGGCTTTCAAGCACTAGGCGAGGCCACCTGTCCTCGCGCTGGGCGGCTGCCCTCCCGGTCGCGCTTCTGGTTGCGGTGGTCAGCCTGCCGGCTTCGATTGGTCCGCGTGCCTCGCAGGCTGCTTCCGTCAGCATCGGCGTGAGGCAGGACAACTCCTTCCCTCTCCGGGGAAGGGCCAGGGTGGGGGATCCCGCGCTCCTCTCACTCGACATGGCGGCGGGGCAGGTGGTGGCAGCCAGCTTCTTCGGCCCGCGGATCACCCCCGGCCTTCGGCACCTGATCGTGGACGACAAGGTGGGAGCCGTTCTGATCTTTCGTGACAACTTCACCGATGCCGCGGGACTCAAACAGCTGACCTCAGACCTGCAGGCATTGGGCCGCGAGGCCGGCCTGCCCGCACCGCTGCTGGTGACCGTGGACGAAGAGGGCGGTCGAGTGATGCGAATCACCGACGGTGTGGCGCCCTTGCCGGCGGCCGCCGAACTGGGCGCCCAGGGGCCCGCCGCGGTGCGGACCGCCACCGCCGCCACCGCCACCGGTCTGCACGGCCTCGGCATCCAGCTGGACCTGGCGCCGGTCGCGGACCTGCGTACCAATCCGGCAGACGCTGTGATCGGCGACCGCTCGTTCGGTTCGGATCCGGCCCGGGTGGGGCCGCTGGTGGCAGCGGCCGTGGGAGGCATGCACGATGCCGGGATCGCGGCGACTCTCAAGCATTTCCCGGGCCTGGGCGGCGCCGCCGGGGATCCCCACAGCGCCATACCCACAGACCCGGAATCGCTGGCACAGTGGCAGGCGACCCAGGCGCTCAGCTTCAAGGCGGGGATCGATGCCGGCGCGGACGCGGTCATGACCACCGCCGTTTATGTGCCCGGTCTCGACCCGAGCCGTGTCCCGGCGCTCTTCTCGCGCCCGGTGGTCACCGGTCTGCTACGCGAGCGGCTTGGCTTTCAGGGGGTGATCGTGAGCGATGGCCTGGGCATGGGCGGGATCACCGCCCGCTACTCGCTGCCACAAGCAACCGTGGCGGCACTGCAAGCCGGTAACGACCTGGTTCTGCTGAACAGCGGCGACCCGGGATACCAGGAGCAGGCGATCCTCGCGGTCAAGCGTGCGGTCGCCGGCGGCGTGATCCCGATGTCTCAGTTGCAGGATTCCGCTCAGAGGGTGATCGCGCTCCGGACTCGATGGCCGGCCTGGGCCCCCGCGCCCGACGACCAACCGCCCGCATACGAGCCGAAATCTTCGGAAGTCGTGATCGGACACCGCTACTGAGTTCCCAGGCAAGGTCAGCTACCGAGCAGGGGCTCGATGACCGGCGCCATCGCCTCCATGTTTTTCTCGAACACCGTGACGTAGGAAATCCGCAGCCGGTCCCTGATCCGGCGCAACTTCTGCCGGATCTGGTCCCCGGTGCCGATCAGCAAGAGGGGAGACTCGAGGATCTCGTCGACGCCCAGCTTCCAATCGCCTATCAGCTTTGCGGCCGCGCCGGCTGCGTCATCTGTGACGATCACCTCCTGGACCAGGGTATTGAACTCGAGCTCTTCAAAGCGAGAGCCGGCCGCATCGCGTATCACCTCGAGCTTGCGGTCGAATGCCCCCGCGGTCGCGTCCCCATCCTCGAGTGCCGACCCGTCTCGTTTTGAGCGGGGCATGATGCTGATGATGTCGGCCTGTGCGGCGGCGATGGTCAGCAAGCGGGTGCCGCCTCCGCCGATCAGGATCGGTGGGTGCGGTTGCTGGATCGGCTTGCAGGTCCCCTCCAGTCCGCTGACGGTGTAATGCTTTCCGTTCAAGGTCACCGCTTGGTCACCGAAGAGGCCCTTGATGATTGTGAGCGCCTCCGCCATCCGGTCGACCCGAGCGCCGCCATCGACGAATGGGATCCCTGTTTTGTCGTACTCCTCGCGCATCCATCCGGCGCCGATCCCGAACTCGAACCGGCCCGCGGTCAGGACGTCGACGGTGGCCGCCTCCTGGGCAAGGACGGCGGGATGCCGGAAGTCGTTGTCGAAGACGAAGCTGCCCACCCGCAGCCTGGTGGTGACCTCGGCGGCCAGCACCAGCGCCGGCCCGACCGACATCCGGGTGCCGATCAGATGGTCGGGCATGACCAGGCTGGAAAAGCCGAGTGCCTCGGCCCGACGAGCCTTGGTCACCCACTCCGCCTTCGACCCCGCGCCTCTCATCGAGACACCGAAGCGGAACGGTTTGCTCACGCAATCACGAATCCAGCCCGTTGCACCCGCACATCGATTCCCTCCCAGCGGAGGATCCGAGCCTTGACCTCGCTGCCGCCACCCGAGTACTCGCCGAGCACCCGGTCGGTGCGGACGACCCGGTGGCATGGGATCAGGATGGGGACCGGGTTGCGTGCCAGGGCGGTGCCCACTGCGCGTGCCGCGGCGGGCGCGCCGATCTGGACGGCCACCGCGCTGTAGGACCTGACCTGGCCGCGCGGGATGGCGCGGGTGGCATCGAGCACGCGCCGCTGGAATTTGCCCAGGCGCCCGGTGTCAACCGGATAGTCGAACCGCGACCGTCCCTCGACCAACGCGTCAATCGCGGTCCGAAGAGCGGCCGGCGCGTCGGCCCGGCTGGGCTGATAGCCCATGTCCAGGATCCGACCCTCGAAGTTGATGCCGTGTCCACCAACCTGAGACAGGAGGACCGCGTCATCGAAGGCCACGAAAAGGGTGCCCACCGGCAGGAGAAACTCCGCGTAGCGGAGCCGGCCACCGGCCGGCTTGAACGGCCGCTCCAGGGCCCGGCCGACGAAATCCGCTTTCACCGATGGCGCCTCAAGCGCTCCGATCAACGCGTGCAGGACGTCTGTATCGCTACCGCTCACTGATAACCTCCCTCCACGATGTCGTCGGGCAATGCTGCCCGAACGCGGCGCGTGCCGCGATGAATCCATGCCTTGATGGTCCCGCTGGGGCGGTCGAGGATCTGCGCGATCTCCTCCGGTGGGTAACCGGCGTGATGGCGGAGCAGGATCGCCGCGCGCCAGTCCCTGGGGAGCTTTCGCAGCTCTGCATCGACCACAGATAGCAGGGCGCGCCGTCCGGCCGTTTCCTCGGCGTCGGGGCTGTGGCCCGCCTCCAGCGATAGACCGACCGGGACTTCACGCCGCTGCCGGCCCATCCGGCGCAACCGGTTGATCACCGACCGAAAGAGCCATGGCCGGATGTCCAGCTGCGAAAGCTGATCCGCGGGTTTTCGCTGCAGCGTCTGAAACGCCTGGCTCAGGACATCCTGGAGCGCATCCTCGCCGGCGGCGTGGTCCGGGGCGACCCGGACGGCGAAGGCGAGCAGGCCCGAAAGATGTGGGCGGACGAGTGTGCCGAAAGCCTCCCGATCGCCCGAGGCGACCTGCTCTAGCAGGGTTTCCTCGCCGGCCGCGGTCGCTGTCACCACCATGGGATACAGTCGTTGAGGCCCGGTCTGGTTGCGGGGCTAGCTGCTGGCGGCCGCCGCGGTCGAGGCGGGGGCGACGCCCCGCTCATCCCGCACCAACCAGTTGAGCGCGTTCACGTAAGCCTTGACTGCCGCCTCGAGCACATCCACGGACACGGCTTTCCCAAGCACCACCCGGCTCCCCTGGCTCAGGGTGACAACCGCCTCGCCCAGGGCGTCGCTACCGCGGGTGGCGGCGGCCAGGCTGAAGTCTTCGAGCTCGGGCGCAAGCCCGGTGATTTCCTGGACGGCGCGAAACGCCGCGTCCAGGGAGCCTGAGCCTGAGGCGCTCGCGCTCCGCAGCTCGCCGTCGATCTCGAGGGAAACGGTGGCGGAGCTGGAAACCCCGCTCTCGGCGTGGACCTGGAACTCGATCAGGGCAAACCGCCCGGGTGCCGCCCGGCCAAGCGCCTCGTCGGCAGCCAGCCGCAGGTCTTCTGGGTAGAGGGCGCGTTTGCGCTCCGCCAGGTTGAGGACCAGGGAGTAGACCGCGCCCAGGTCTCCCTCTGCCAAATCGATCCCCATCGCCGACAGTTCCTCGGCCAACCGGCGGCGGCCGGCGGGGCTGCCAACCTGCCCGAACTGCGGAGCGTAGCCGATGTCGGCCGGATCGATGAACGCCGGCGCCAGCGACTTGGGACGGCGTGGCGGGCTGAAGGCGGCCCGCGGAAAGGCGCTGCGTACGTCTTCGATCCATCTCTCCCAGCCGGAGTAGTCCATGGTGGCGAGCATCGCGACGTAAGCGTCGAACCGCACCAGCAGGGCTGCGGGCTGGTCGTGGTGCTTGACGATCAAGCTGGTTCCGCTCTCCTCGAGCGCCTTGAGGATGGGGTCGAGGTTTCGAGCGAGCTCCGAGGCGGGGATGACCTTTAACACGCCAGCCATCGTAGTCCCGTCCATGCGCTCGGTCAAACCCGAAACGGCAGGCCGCCCCTATGATCAGATCAGGCAGGTGCCCGCCCGAGCGACGACCGCGATTCTGCTTTCGGTGACGCTTGTCGCAGCCTGCCAACCGTCGTCGAGCTCCAGCCGCCAGACGCCTACGCCGACGGCGACCGCTGTCATGACCTGTCCGGCACGGGCCGCTTCCCCGGGAGGCCAGGTCATGCTTTCAGGCCTGGCGTCGCCGGACGACCTGGCCTTCGACGCTGAAGGCCGGCTGCTATTCGGCGACATCAAGAACGGCACCGTCTCGCGACTCAGCAGCACCGGGGTGGTCGAGCAAGTGGGGACCGGCCTGCAGGTGCCCGAGGGTATCGTGGCGCGACCTGACGGCCGGCTGCTGGTGGCCGAGCAGGGTCGCAACCGGATCGTGCTGCTCGATCCCTCAAACCAGGCTGTGACCCTCTGGCGGACGTTTGCAAACCGGACCGGCAAGGAGGGGATCGATGGTATCGGCCTGGACCCGCTCAGCGACGAGGTGATCGTGCCGGACAGCCCGAACGGAATTCTCTGGCGTGTCAGTCCGGACGGGGCGACCGCCCGCCGGATCGGAGCCGGCATGACCCGACCGGTCGGCACGGTCGTCGACCAGCAGGAGGCGGTGGTGGTCGCCGACGAGGGTGGGAGCGTCTGGAAATTCAGCGCCCCCTTCCAGCAGCGGCGGATTGCCAGGCTGCCCACACCGGATGACGTGGTGGTCGATCACGGCGGCAACCTGTTTATCAACACCCTGGGCGATGGGTCGATCCACATGATCGATCCGGCCGGCCACCAATCGGTGGTTCTGCGTGGCTTGCAGAGTCCGCAAGGACTGGCGCTCGACGGAGCCGACAACATTGTCTATACGGATACCGGCGGGTCGATTGGCCGGCTTGCCCGGACCTTCTTTCTGGACCGGCCCGTGGTCACCAAATCCGGCCAGGGGCTGGTAGTGATCTGTCCCGCGCTGCGGCGGGCTGGCGGATATACCGACCCACTCGAGTTGAGTGTGGTGCCGTCTACCGGCGTGACTGTGGTCAGCCTGGTTCAACCCAGCGGCGATCAGTCGGGCCAGGTCGAGGTCCGGCGGGCCGCCGGGGCGGCCGCCTTCGTCGACCTACGATTGCGGGCCGGCTTGCTTGAAATCCGGCAGCGCGTCCCGCTTCCCTGAGTAGACTTTCCACATGCCCCTGACCAAGGCGGGCCTTGAAGATGTGATCGCGGCCAACTCGGCCATCTGCGACATCATCGGCCCCGAGGGCAAGCTCACATATCGCGGTATCGACATCCACGACCTGGCCAGGCACTCCTCGTTCGAGGAGACCACCTACCTGCTCTGGTTTGGCCATCTGCCATCGCAAGAGGCGCTTCGGCAGTTGTCTTCGGACCTGGCGGCCCATCGGGCCCTACCCCGCGAGGTTCTCGAGCTGATGCGGCAGTTTCCCCGGGGGGCGACTCCGATGGATTCTCTTCGGACGGCGGTGTCCGCCCTTGCCTTTTACGACCCTCAAGCGCACGACGCCTCCAACGACGCGAACGTACAGAAGGCGATCCGGGTCACCGCCCAGACCGCCACCATCGTGGCGGCGTTGGAACAGCTCCGCCGCGGACGCCAGCCGGTGGAGCCGAGTGCCCGGGGCAGCCACGCGGAAAACTTCCTGCGGATGCTATTCGCCGCCGAGCCAGAGCCGATCCAGGTGCGCGCCATGGACCTGGCCCTGATCCTGCACGCCGACCACGAGCTGAACGCCTCGACATTCGCGGCGCGCGTCACCGCAGCCACCCTGGCGGACATGTATTCGGCGGTGGTCTCCGCCATCGGAGCCCTGGCTGGCCCCCTCCACGGTGGCGCCAACGAGCAGGTGATGAAGATGCTGCAGAAGATCGGCGAGCCGGCCCGGGTCGAGGCCTTCGTCACCGAGACGCTCCAGGCACACAAGAAGGTCTCCGGTTTTGGCCACCGCGTGTATCGGACGGAGGATCCGCGCGCCACTCACCTGCGGCAGATGTCACGGGAGCTTGGTGAGAAAGCTGGCAACCTGCGCTGGTATGAGATCTCACGCAAGCTCGAAGAGGTGGTGATGGCGCAGAAGCACCTGTATGCCAATGTCGACTTCTATTCCGCTTCGACCTACTTCATGATGGGCATCCCGACCGACCTGTTCACGCCCGTCTTCGCGGTCAGCCGGGTGTCGGGCTGGACCGCGCACATCCTCGAGCAGTACGCGGACAACCGGCTGATCCGTCCGCGTGCCGAGTACATCGGGGAGAAGAACGTCCCCTACGTGCCCATCGACCAGCGGGTCAAGGCTGCCAGCTAGCCCGCCCACCTTCCGTTATATTATTTGCGCTCGGCTGAGGCCGGGCCAGGAGTCGCAAGGAGGTCGTTCAAGCTCGTCCTACTGCTAAACGCTTCACTTCAGCCGCTGAACGTAATCAGTAAGCGGCGGCTGGTCGTCCTGCTGACCAAGCAGCGCGTCACCTTCATAGACGACGCCGCTCGGCAGGCTGTCGAGCTGGCTATCGAACGCCGTTGCTTTGGTGAGGATGTCGTTATCGTCCGGCTCCTCGCCAACATCCAGATCCCCCGCCGGATGTTGCGCGCCAACCGGCGTAACCTTCTCCTCCGCGACGATGGCATGTGTCAGTACTGCGGGAAGTCCATGCCCTCTTCCCACCTGTCGGTCGACCACGTTGTCCCGACCTCACGTGGCGGCTCGGCGAGGAGCTGGGAAAACCAGGTGATTGCCTGCCGCCGCTGTAACGGACGCAAGGGCAACCGGTTGCTGAGCGAGGCGGGGATGCGGCTGGTGCGTCCTCCACGGGCGCTCACCCAGGAGTACGCGCATCTGATCTTCCTGCGCTACCCGCAGCTAAAACACGCCTACGACCGGCTGCTCACCAGCGCCCGCGCCCTGGCCTGATCCAGGCCCGAAAGTTCCCGCCGTCCCGCCGGTTATGACGATGTGTCGGTGCGGCTGCTCGGGGTCTTCGCGCATCCGGACGACCAGGCCCTGCTTTGTGGCGGCACCCTTGCCCGCTATGCAGACGGCGGCGCAGACATCGTCACCGTCTGCCTGGCAGGTGCAGGAGCAGATCGGGGAAGCACCATCGCCAGCGCCCACCGTCTGGGAATCCGTGACGTGATCGTCACGGACTACGCGAGCGGTGAGCTGCCGGAGCGTGGGACCGAGCTCGATGCGATCTGCATCGACCTGCTCCGCTCTCTTCAGCCGGATGTGGTAATCACGTTCGGGCCGGATGGGATGAACCGGGAGCAGGACCACCTGGCAGTCCACGCCAGCATGGCACGCGCCTTTTTTTCGCTAGACCGAGGACGCCGCTCGACTAGTCCCCTGACCAAGCTCTACTACGGGGCCTGGCCGCAGCAGCATCTGCGACGTGCGCTCGGTGCTTTGCGCGCTCGCGGAGTGAGCACCGATTTCGTTCCCGACCTCGAGCGCTGGGGCACGCCCGACAGCTCGGTCACGACCATCATCGACGTCGGAGGTCAGCTCGACCGCAAGCTGGCGGCCATCCTGGACCAGTCTCCGCCGTCCTCCCCGTCCCCGTTCCGGAATCTCTCGGGGGACATGCTGGCCGACCTCTGGGGTCACGAGTTCTACCGGCGGGCGTACCCGGATCCTTGGGTGACCGGGGTGATCGAGCGTGACCTGCTCCGGGGCCTGGCCACCCGGCCGCTCGGCGCGTCGGCGCAGGATACCGCGAAGGCGTCCTGAAGCCGCCATTGCCGCGCCGGGGCATCCAACTTTCCTGATAGTGTCATTGACATATTTACCCGAAACCGGGTACAACTAGGTTGAAGTCTTTCAACCATGGGAGGAGTCATATGGATCTCATCGTCTTTCTGATCATTGGCGGTCTGGCCGGGGCCGTGGCCGGGCGGGTCGTCAGTGGGCACGGATACGGAATTTTGATGGATATCGTGGTGGGCGTCATCGGGGCATTCATCGGAGGCTGGATCTTCTCGCGGTTGCTGAACCTGACCGGCGGCGGGCTCATCATCAGCTTCCTGGCGGCTCTTGTCGGGGCCGTCATCCTGCTTTGGGTTATCCGGTTGGTATCCGGGGGTTCGGCCAGGGTTTAGCCATTACCTCCTTCGCTGAAAAGGCGGGTGCACGACAGCGCCCGCCTTTCTTTTTGATCGGACTGCTGGTGGTCGTGCTACTCGCCGGGGCGGCCTATGCGGCCTATGCGGGGGCCTCGCTGTACGTTCACCTGCACCATGGGGGAGACGGCCTGGTCAGCGCCCAGGCCAAGCTCTCCGCCGGGCTGCGGACGGGCACGCCGGAAATGATTCGGGGCGCCCAGTCCGACCTGGCCGGAGCCGGGCATGACTTTGCCGCGGCATACGGCAGCGCTCGCGACGACCCGGCGTTTAGTCTGCTGGACGGCTTGCCTGCCACAGGCGGGCAGGTGGAGGCCAGCCTGCACCTGGCAGCCATCGGAGAGGACCTCACCCGGGCGGGGCAGGCGGTCGCCCAGATCAGTCTCGAGATCGTAAACCTCAGGCAGGCCTACGCAGGCCGCAGCCTCACGCCCGAGGACCTGCAGGCCCTGCTCCAAAAAGCGGAGGAGCTCACCCGCCTTTACGGTGCGTCAGCCCGCCTCATAGGTGATGACCTGCGAGCTGCTCACCAGGAGCGCAGCCAGGTGGTGACGGCCAACCTGGTGCCGCCGCTCAAAAGCGCCTACTACAGAGTTGATGAGGCGCTCAGCCGGGCGGACCAGGCCTTCGTGCGGTTCCAGGACGTGCGGCTGCTGCTCTCTCAATTGCTGGGGGTGTCGATTCCCGGCTGAGGGGCGGGTTTAGCGGGCCCGCGTCCAAAAACTCGTTGTGCCCGTGGCAATGGCGCGACCGATCTGTAACGCAACCTGTCACAGTGCTCTCAGATAATTCTCGGCGATGGCCGCTGCCCGAAATGCCCTGCGCAACGCCCGGCGTCGCACCCAGGACCCAGCAGAAAGCCTGATCAACCTCGGCAACGAGCGGCTCACCGGCCTTTTCCGCTGGACCCTGCTGATCTTTGCGGTCATCCTCAACAACCTGAATGCCGCCCCCGGCTACGATCAGGGACAGGTCAACGCCATCCTGGCCGCCTGGGGCGTGGTCTGTCTGTCCACCCTGCTCCTGCTCTTCCTCCACCGCACGCCCGGGCGCGCCTTCAGCTACACGACCACCGGCGTGGACATGCTGGTCGCCACCATGATTACCTACGCCTCGGGCGGATACACCAGCCCGCTGGCAAGCCTGTTCTTCCTGGTGATCACCGTGTCGGCGCTGAGGTTCGGGGCCGCGGGGTCGATCCTCACCGCGGCCATCGTCGCCATCCTCTACCTGACCGCGGGTGCGGTAGCACCTCTGCAGGCCGGGACCTATATCGCCACCTTCGGCCTCGACCGGGTCACCATCCTGCAGCGTCTGTTCCTGTTCGTGGTGGTCGCCGTGCTCGGATCGGTGATGGCCAAAGCGGTCTCCGCGCACCAGGAGCTGATCACCCGGCGTGACCTCGAGGCCAAGCTGATGACCGAGGTCAACATGGCCCTGGCCAATGCCATCGAGGCCAAGGACTCCTACACCCGCGGCCACTCCGAGCGGCTGGCCAAGCTTGCCGGCGCCTGCGCCGAGCGGATGGGGCTCTCCCGGGACGAGGTTAGCGCGGTCCGGCTCGGCGCCATTCTCCACGACGTGGGAAAGATCGGGATCCCCGACCGTATCCTGCGTCAGTCGATGGCGCTCACCGAGGACGAGATGGCGTGGATGCGGCGGCATCCGCAAATCGGTGCCGACATCATCGGGCCGGTCGAGGGTTTGCATCACGTCGCGCCTCTCATCCGCCATCACCACGAGAAATGGGATGGTACCGGCTATCCGAGCGGTTTGAAATCGGAAGAGATTCCGCTGGGCTCGCGCATCATCTCGGTGGCCGACGCCTTCGAAGCCATGGTCGCCGACCGAATCTATCGTCCCTCCCTGGGCTTGAACAAGGCACTCGACGAGCTTCGCACGGGCCGGGGGAGCCACTTCGATCCGAAGGTCGTCGACGCATTCCTGGACCTGATCGCGACTGACACGGTCCACCTCCCGCTGCCCACCAAGGAACAGGGTCAGCGGCCGTTGCCGGCCCGCCCGGACGAAGCCCCGGCACAGACAGCGGCTTAATCGCGGCCTCACTGGGGCGCCCGGCTCAAAGGGAACGCTAGTGTTACTCCGCATGGAAGTGGCGAGCGGGGTGATCCGAGTACAGCTCCCGATGCCCTTCGAGCTCAAGCACGTCAACGTCTACCTGCTTCGCGACGGAGACGGCTACACGCTGGTGGACACCGGCCTTCAGACCGAAGAGTCGCGACAGGCACTGACCCGCGGGCTGGACGAGGTCGGCGTCCCCCTCAAGCGGATCACCCGCATCCTGATCACCCACATCCACCCGGACCACTTCGGCCTGGCGGGCGAGCTTCGGGAGCGCTCTGGGGCTGAGCTGGTGATCCATCGCCTGGAGGTCGCGCTGATGGAGCCGCGCTATGCGGGGGCGGAAGACCTTGTCCAGGATGTCGCCCGCTGGCTTCACGTCAACGGGGTTCCAGAGGCGGAGGCGGAGTTTCTCAAGTCAGCCTCGATGGCAGCCAGGGAATTCGTGTCGGTGGTAGAACCCGATTCGCTCCTGGAGGGCGCCGAACGCCTGGCCCTGGATGGCGAGGACATCCAGGTGGTCTGGACGCCCGGCCACTCACCGGGCCACTGCTGCTTCTTTCTGCCCTCGCGCAGGCTGCTCCTCTCTGGCGATCATCTCCTCCCGAAGATCAGCCCGAATATCGGCCTGCACCCGCAGTCGAGCGCCGATCCGCTGGGCGACTACCTCCTATCGCTCGATCGGGTGGCGCGGCTGGACGTCGACCTGGTACTGCCCGCCCACGGTGACCCATTCAGTGACCACACCGGTCGGATTGCGGTCATCAAGAAGCATCACGAGGAGCGCAAGCTGACCCTCCTGGGGCTGGCGACTTCTCCGCAAACCGGTTGGGAGCTGGCATCGAAGCTGTTTCACGGCATCATGGAGCGCAATGTCTTCCAGCAACGCCTCGCCCTGCAGGAGACACTGGCTCATTGCCAGTCTCTTGCCGATGACGGCCGGATGCAGAAGCGTTTTACGCGGGACCGGGTGCGCTGGCAGGCCTGACCGCACGCTCGGCTTCGACCTCGAAGACGAAGCGGAGCACCCGATCAACAACCGCATCGAACTTCTCGGAGTGAACCTGGTGCGCCGCGCCGTCGAAAATTTCGATGGTGGAATGAGGAAGGATCCGGTGTAAGGCTTCGGCCTCCTTGACCGGCACCATCCGATCCTGGCTCCCGTGAACGATGAGCACCGGCGCGCCAACCGCCTTCAGGCGGTCGCAGGCATCGTGATTGCGGGCGGCCTGGTCCTGGCGCTGGACCGCGTGAAGGGGCATCTTGCCGAATCGTTTTGCGTCTTCGCTCACCCAGTCGGGGTGCCGGAGGATGAACTCCGGCGCATAGAGGCCGGCAAAGCGGCGGAGCGGATTGTTGGCGAGCGCGGGATTCGCCTGGTTTGGCGATCCGGTTTCGCTCGAACCCCGGCAATGGGTGGCGCCCAGGATCAAGCTGCGGACGGACTCAGGGTGGGCGAGGGCAAGTTCCTGCAGGATCATTCCGCCGAGCGAGAGACCAAACCAGTGTGCCGAGCGCTCGCCCGCGGCCTCGAGCACGGCCAGGGCGTCATCCGCCATCAGCCGGGTCGTGTATGGAGTGTCCGGTTTGTCGGAGGCTCCGGAACCGCGGTTGTCGATTGCGATCACGCGGAGCCGCTTGGCGAGGACCGGGATGTATCGCCACCAGGCTCCCTCGATGTCCGAGGTCTTTCCGCCGACCAGCACCAGAGGCGGACCATGGCCCTCGACCAGGTAGTGCAGCCTGGTGCCGTCGGGCGCGGTGGCGATCACCGGCGAGCGACTAGCATTGCTTCATGGAGGGGCCGCCTGTGCAGCCCAGCAGCGTGCCCGATACGGCCTGGCGTGCGCTCCGCGAGTTGGATCCGCAGGTTGAGGAGATGGCCGACCTCGCCAGCTGCCTGGCGCTTGCCGAGCTCCGGTTTCGGATGTTGTTCGGTGACATCCTGCCGCGGTTCGGCGAGGCTGACTCAACCGACCTGGGGGGTGAGGCGGATGTGCTCGCCGATGCCCACCACGCCCTGACCCTGTTGCAAGAGAGCCTGCACGTGAGCTCCAAGCGGATGCTCGACGTGCTGGATCGTGTCAGTCGTGAGCTCGGGGAGTAGCCGGCCCTAGAGGCCCTGGCGGTCGAGCCGCTCCCAGGGTGGGTGCTCGCTTCCCAGCTCGCGCTTGATCTCGGTCGCGCGGTCCACATTGTCGAGGCTGTCCTCAGCTGATTGTGGCGGCGTGACCTGCCAGGGGGCAGGTTCGTAATGCGAATGCTGTACCGGCGGGCGAAAACCCCAGGCCCGATCTGGCATCACGCCGGCTCGCTGGCGTAGTTGCAGGGCGGGCTGATCTTCCTCGACGGTGACGAGCTCGCCACCCGCCCCGGTGCGTAGTGTCATTACCAGGCCGGCGGCGATGATGACCAGCACGTAGCCGCCCATGAAAATGACGGCGATGTCGACCAGGTTCACCGAGTGACCATTGTAGGGTGTCGAATTCGGGGCCGGCTGCTTGACGCCTACACTGGAGATGCGCGAACTCGCGCAGGAGGACGACGATGGCCACAGCGACCGCGACCACACGCAGCCGGCTCGAGGAGATCCTCGGAGCCGATGCCAAGCCTCTTCTCGACCACGAGTGCAAGACGGTCCTCAAATCGCAGCTCCACCTGCCGGGGCCTACGTTCGTGGACCAGGTCTGGACGCTGAGCGACCGGCCAACCCGCGTCCTTCGCAGCATTCAGTCTCTGTTTGACAACGGCCGGCTCGCCGGAACCGGTTACCTGTCCATACTGCCGGTCGATCAGGGGATCGAGCATTCCGCCGGCGCATCCTTCGCGGCCAACCCGGAATACTTCGACGGCGAGAAGATCGTCGAGCTCGCCCTGGAGGGGGGTTGCAATGCGGTGGCATCAACCTTCGGAGTGCTCGGCTCGGTGGCGCGCAAATATGCGCATCGAATCCCATTCATCTGCAAGATAAACCACAACGAGCTCCTCACCTATCCCAACAAATACGACCAGATCATCTTCGGCACGGTGAAACAGGCCTGGGAGCTGGGCGCCGTCGCCCTGGGCGCCACCATCTACTTCGGCTCGGCCGAGTCCGACCGCCAGATCCAGGAGATCGCGGTTGCCTTCCAGGCGGCCCACGAGCTGGGCATGGCGACCGTGCTCTGGTGCTACCTGCGCAACTCCGCCTTCGTCAAGGACGGCGTCGACTACCACCTGGCCGCTGACCTGACCGGCCAGGCCAATCATCTGGGCGTGACCATCGAGGCCGACATCATCAAGCAGAAGCTGCCCGAGACCAACCGCGGCTTCGAGGCCTTGAAGTTCGGAAAGACCACCTCAAAGGTCTACGACAAGCTATCCAGCGACAACCCGATCGACCTGACCCGCTACCAGGTGATCAATTGCTATCTCGGCCGCAGCGGCCTGATCAATTCCGGTGGTGCATCCTCGGGCGAAAGCGACCTGAAAGAGGCGGTCAAGACCGCCGTCATCAACAAGCGAGCGGGCGGTATGGGCCTGATCACCGGGCGCAAGGCCTTCATGCGGCCCATGCGTGACGGGGTTGCCATCCTGAACGCGGTGCAGGACGTCTACCTGATGGACGAGGTCACGGTCGCCTAAACTTCGCGACACGACCGCTATCACGCAATCCGCACCTGAGGCTGCCTGATCACGTGCCGGAGCCGTGAGAATATTCGAAGCCGATGGCTCTGGCGGCTCGCCTCGATGCGTTCCGGCGCCGCTGCGATGAGCTGACCAGCCTGCATGCGGGCTATCCCTACAACCTGGCCTACGACTACACGCCTCTGCTGCCCTTCTTCCAGTACACCATCAACAACCTCGGCGATCCCTACGTCAACGGCAACTACGGCATCCATTCGCGCGAGTTCGAGCGCGAATGCCTGGCCTGGTTTGCCCGGCTCTACGGCCTGGAAGACCACTGGGGTTACGTCACCAGTTGCGGAACCGAAGGCAACCTGTACGGCATCTTCCTCGGCCGCGAGCGGTATCCGGACGCTGCCCTCTACTTCTCAAGGGATACGCACTACTCGGTCCACAAGGCCGCCCGGCTCCTCCAGATCGCGCCCGTGGCGATCGATTCGCAGTCGAATGGCGAGATCGACTACGCGGACCTGGAGGCGCAGGTGGCGCGGCGCGGAAGTCGTCCCGCCATCGTGAACGTCAATCTCGGGACTACTCTGAAAGGCGCGGTCGATCGCATCGACCGGGTGGCGACCATCCTGGACGGGGTCGGCGTGCCCTTTCACCTCCACTGCGACGGGGCGCTCGGCGGGTTGCTACTTCCCTACATTCAGGGCTCGCCGGCAATCGACTTCACCAATTACCCGATCGGCAGCATCGCGGTCAGCGGCCACAAATTCATCGGATCGCCGATCCCGTGCGGGATCGTCCTGGCCAGGCGGGCACACGTCAAGCAGATCGAAACCGCGATCGAGTACATCGGCAGCACCGACACCACCATCATGGGCTCGCGCCAGGGCCTGGCCGCGCTCTTTCTCTGGTACGCGATTACCGATCGCGGTGATCGCTTCGCCGAGGAGGTGGCGACCTGCGTGGGAAATGCCGAGTACCTGCGCGATGGGCTCGCCGAGCTGGGCCTGGACCCGCTGCTGAACGCCTGGTCCAACACGGTCGTCTTCCGCAAGCCGTCCGCCGACCTGTGCCGCACATGGCAGCTGGCCACCCAGGGCGAGCTCGCTCATGTGGTGGTGATGCAGAACATCGGCAGGACCAAGATCGATTCGCTGCTCGAGGACCTATCCGGAGCCCGCGACCGCCAGCCCCGGGCCGCAGTCTCCTAGTACTGCCTCTTTTGCGCGCGTTACGGCGCGCGGGGCCGGACTAGAATCGGCGCATGCCGCGCCTTCGCGCTACCGACTCAGGACAGGTCTACAACATCGACCTCCCCGAGCTGAAGGTGACCCGCGACCAGGACGGGATCTATGTCCTCCATGGCCGTGGCCACTTCCAGGCCTTCGAGACGCGCGAGGAGGCCTTCGCCCGTAAGAAGGAAATCGACTACGCGACTTTTCGCTGAGTAGCTAGGGGTCGCCCATCCAGTCGGCAGCGTGGGGGAGGGGATGGTGGCCGTGGGTGGGCTGGAAACGCAGCACACGTTCGATATCTCGCTCTCGGTAAAGGCGCTCGCGGCGGATCCCCTGCCTGTAGCTCTTGAGGACCCCGCGGCTGACGTAGGCGTAGAGGGTGGCTGGCTTGACGCCGAGCATGGCGCAGGCCTCGGTTGAACTCAGATACGGCTCACCCTGTATTTGGATCACGACTAATCAATGTATTGCAATGCAAATCAATGTACGCGTACAATTATCGCATGGCAGATGGATCGACGCCAAACCTCTTCCGGGACAGCTTTCCCTACTCGAGGGTGCCGCCTTTCCGATTCGAGGCCGACCCGGTACGCATGGCCCTCCCGAAGGACGTGTGGATCACAGACACCACGTTTCGGGACGGTCAGCAGGCCCGGGCGCCTTATACCGTCGACCAGATCGTCCACCTCTACGACCTCCTGGCTCAACTCGGCGGACCGATCGTCCGCCAGACGGAGTTTTTCGCTTACACCGACAAGGATCGCGAGGCGATCAACGCCTGCCGCCTCCGGGAGGGACCCGAAGTGACCACCTGGATGCGGGCGTCGAAAGACGATCTGCGCGTCGTTCAGCCCACCGGCGTCAAGGAGACCGGCATCCTGATGTCCGCCTCCGACTACCACATTTTTCTCAAGATGAAGCGCACTCGCGAACAGGCGATGAACGACTACGCGGATATCGTGCAGGCCGTGATCGACTCCGGCATCAGGCCGAGGTGTCATCTCGAGGACCTGACCCGGGCCGACCTCGACGGATTCGTAGCGCCCCTGGTCGCCCGCCTGAACGAGCTGGGCTCGAGGGCGGGCGTACCCGTGAAGTTCCGGCTCTGCGACACCATGGGCTTCGGACTGCCCTGGGCGGAAGCCTCGCTGCCCCGAGGTGTTCCCCGGCTGGTGCGATTTTTCACGGACACGCTCGGAGTCTCTCCGGAAAATCTCGAATGGCATGGCCACAATGACTTTCACCGCGGCGAGGTGAACACCGTGACCGCCTGGTTGTATGGTTGCGCCGCCGCGAACGGCTCATGGTTCGGCTTTGGCGAGCGAACCGGAAACCCCCCGCTCGAGGCGCTGGTTATCGACTACCTGGCGCTCAAGGGCGATCAGCCCGGCGTCGACCCGCGCGCCATCACCCGGGCCGCAACTTATTTCCGCGAGGAGCTGGGCACACCTCTGCCGGCCAACTATCCGTTCGCCGGGGCGGGCTTCAACGTGACCAGCGCCGGCATCCACGCCGACGGCCTGATGAAGAACGAGGAAATCTACAACATTTTCGATACCGCGAAAATCCTCGATCGCCCGCTCGGCATCACCGTCAATGACCGGTCGGGGCTCGCCGGTGTCGCCTACTGGGTCAACACGACGATGGGGCTCAAGGGGTCCCGGCAGCTGGCCAAGGACGACCCGGCCATCGTTGCCATACACGCCGAGGTCGAGCGCCAGTACCGGGGTGGGCGCACCACGGGGTTCTCGCCCGACGAGATGCTCGCTCTGTCACGCCGCCATCTCGGCGCTGTCACGAACGCCCGCGACCGATCCAAGTAGGAAAAGTTACTTCGGGCGACCCGTTGCAGCAGGGTGGCCACCTGCAAACGTTGCGGCTCAGCGATCCCTCTGGGGCTCAAGGACTGCGACATGTGCGGGCCGGTCACAACGGCGCCGTCCCAGCCGTGGCAGCCGCCGGTAAACCCGGCGCCGGCCCAGCCGGCGTCCTGGCAGACATCGCCGCCCGCTCAGACCGAATCCTGGCAGCCTCAGCAGGCGGCGCCGGAGCCCCAACCGCAGTCATGGCAGCCCGCCGTTCCGGCTCCCCCGCAAACCTGGAACGTGGTTCCAACCGCCTCGTCAGGCGCGGACTTCGCGGCTGCAGCGCCGCCTCCGCCCCCCACGCCGCCTGCCCCTATCGACCCGTCCTACGCCGGAGGCATGATGCCGCCGGCAATCCCGCCGGTGACGGTCCCGCCCGGGCCGTCGTGGTTGCGCCGCAACCTTGGATTGGTGGCGGCCGGAGCCGGCGTGCTGGCTCTGGCAACGGTGGGGGCCCTGGCCCTGGCGCTGATTCTCAAGCCCGCTGCCTCGGTCGGCAAGCTGATCCCCTCGAGCGCCGACGTCTACGTGAGCGTCGCGCTGGACCCTTCTATGACCCAGAAGATCAACCTGGTCAACCTGGTCCACAAGTTCCCTGATTTCAAGACCGACGCCGACATCACCCGCCAGCTCAACGCCGCCTTCAAGGGAGAGGACATCTCCTTCACCAGCGACGTCCAGCCCTGGCTTGGGCCCGAGGTGGGCGCCATGTTCCAGCTCAAGGACAAAGCTCCGATAGCGATCGTGGCGCTTTCGCGTGACGATGCCAAAGCCCAGGCCATGCTGAGCAAGCTCCGCACCGGGACCTGGGGGCGTAAGCAAACCTGGAAGGATCAGACCTACGCCGGCATCATCATCTCCGTCGGGACCCCACTTCCGGGCGGATCCAAAGAGCCGACCGCTTACGCATACGTCGACCACGCGGTGGTGCTCGCCAACACAGATGCGCTGATCCGCGAGATCATCGATACCGACCAGAACAAGCACGTGCGCCTGGTCGATACGGCTGCATACAAGGCGACGCTTAGCCAGCTGCCCAGCGACCGGTTGGCGCTCCTATATGTCAACGGCACCTCCGTCGTGAGCTATGTCAAAGATCAGCTCAACAAGAACGCCAGCACGACCATCACCATCCCGGCGGGAACGCTCGACCAGTTGAGCGCCTTCCAGAGCCTCGGTTTCACCGTCTCGGCGAAGAGCAACGGAATCGCTGGCGACCTGCAGGTCCGGATCGACTCCTCCAAGCTGGACGCCGCCACCAGGGCTGCCCTGAACGTGCCCTCGCACCAAAACGGGACAGTGTCCTGGGTGCCGCAACACTCGTATGGACTGCTCGCCGTGATCGGTCTGAACCGAGGGCTACAGCAGGCGGTTGACAAGTGGGCTGCGTCGGACAGCACTGCCAGCCAGGCCCTCTCGGCGATGGGCATCAGCGGGCCAAACGGTTCGCTCGCCCACATGACGGGGGACGCCAGCCTCGAGTTTGGCGGCGATTCCCAGCTGGCCGCCGGCTCGGTCCTGATCGGAACCGATGACGAGGCCAGCATGAGCCGGACGCTGACCAGTTTCATGAACTTCGCCGCGCTCGGCTCAAAGGGGGCGCCGGCATCCCAGCGAAGCACCGTGAAGACCCAGGTCTACCGCGGGGTCACGATGACGATCCTTAACGAGCCCGACCTTGGCACCTACGGCGTCAGTCCGACGGTTGCCGTGAGCGGCGGGGTGGGCATCATCGCCAGCTCGCCCCAGGAGATGAAAGCCCTGCTCGACGCTCATGCTCTGGGGCATGGCATCGCGTCATCGGCCAATTTCAGCGCCGCCACCCGGGAGATCTACTCCGACTACGACAGCCTGTTCTACTTCGACCTGGCCCAGTTCACCACCTCCCTTCGCACCTTCTTCAAGAACAGCGACCCACTTCAGCTGGACGCGCAGCTCGGCAAGGCCACCCCGGTCAAGGCCGTCATTGTCGCCGCGCAGGCGGCCAGCGACAGGCTTTCCGAGCGGATCTTCGTCCTGATCGACGACACCAGCAAGACCTGATTTCGGCGGGCTTCCCCACCTCTGCTACGATCGCGCTGTCGACGCCACGCCGCCCCAGCCCGCACCCGCCTCTCAACCCGAACCCCCGCCCGGCACGCCTGCCGGAGGCCAGGTAAAAGCAACCGCCCGCCGCGGTTTTCGACCCGCTCGGCGGGAGGTCATCATCGCGGGCGCCGCCCTGGTCGCCCTGGCGGTGGTCCTCCTGGCTGTCTTCTGGTTCATCCTCAAGCCGAGCTCGAACATCGAGAAGATGACGCCAGAGACAGCGGACGTCTTCGTGACCGCCTACCTCGACCCCTCGCTCGACCAGAAGATGAACCTGGCCAACCTGGTCCACAAATTCCCGAAGCTGCAAAACGACCAGCAGGTCAGCAAGAGCATCAGCGACGGCCTCAACCAGGCCTTCGTGAACGCGGGACTCTCGTTCGACATCGACATCAAGCCCTGGCTCGGCTCGCGGATCGCGTTCGCCCTCCAAACAGGCACTAACGTTCCGGCTGCGGTGCTGGTGGATTCGCGCGACGACGGGAAAGCCAAGGCCTTCCTCAATCGCATCCGCAAGATCGAGGAGGGCAAGGGTAAGACCTGGAGCGACACTACTTATCAGGGGGTCACCATTTCCATCGGGACCACTTCTGCCGATACCACTGCCCAACCGGATGTCTACGCATACCTCGACCGAACCGTGGTCATCGGTAACTCGGAGTCGCTGGTCAAGGAGCTGGTCGACACCGACCAGGGAAAGAAGCCCCGCTTGGTCGACTCCTCGGGCTACAAATCGATGAGCAGCGTTCTCCCCTCGGACAGGCTGTTGCTCCTCTATGTGAGCGGCAAGCGCCTGATTGGCCAGCTGAAGGATCAGCTCCAGAAAACGCAGGCGGGCGGCACGCCGATTGCCACCGACCAGATCAACCAGCTCGATGCCTTCACCGGCCTTGGCTTCACCATCAGCGCCAGGTCCGATGGTCTCGCGGGCGACCTCGAGCTCAAGATCGATTCCTCCAAGCTCAACGCTGCGAGCCGAGCGGCCCTGACCGCCTCATCGGGACGCAATCGCCTCCTGAGCTGGGTTCCGGCACGGGCTTACGGGCTCTTCGCAGCCACCGGCCTGAAGCAGTCGCTCCAGACCGGTGCCGACCAGGCGCTGGCATCGAGCCCCGACGCCAAACAGACCTTTGACCAGATGGGGTTGACCGGGACAAATGGAGCGCTCGCCCACCTGACGGGCGACATGGCACTGGAGGTCAGTCCGGGCTCGGCGGCGGCGCCCGGCGGAACCCTGCTCGTCGGCACCGACAGCGCCGGCAGCCTGCAGAACTTCCTGGACAAGCTGGGCACCACCCTGGTCGATTCGGGCTCCGTAGCAGACCTGAAGGTGCAGACCCAGGCCTACAAAGGCACCACCATCACCTCCCTGACTGCGCCCTCCCTGACGGACCAGGGCTATGCCCCGGCGTACACGGTGACCGGCGCCGGCGTTGCCATCATCGGTTCCTCGCCGGAGCAGGTGCAGGCGGCCATAGACGCGAACCAGGCTGGCCCGGCGTTGCCTTCGGCGGCCAAGTACAAAACGGCGGTCGGCCGGGCCGACCAGGATGCCGGGACGGTCCTGTACGTCGACATCAGTGAAGCCGCCCGGACCGTGCGGGGAGCCCTCAGCGGGGATCAGTTGAGCAGCTACGACCGGGATGTGGCTCCAAACGTGCAGCCTCTGAGCGCCTTCATCCTGACCAGCAAGAACCAGTCCGACCGGGTCTCGGAGAAGGTCTTCCTCCTGATCCAGTAGGCATTCGTTCTCGATAAGCCATCACCGGCCTTCCTGCCACGCGGGTGCGCGTGGTAGGGTTATGACTGACATGTCAGTCAGTTCGAGGCAGGAAGCTCCGACGCTGACCGAGAGGCAGTGGCTGCGCCGCGGAGAGTTGCTGGCGGCAGCTCGCCAGGTATTCGAACGCGACGGCTACCACGGCGCCGCCGTCAGCTCGATCGTCCAGAGCGCCGGGCTATCCCAGGGAGCCTTCTACCTTTACTTCACCGACAAGAAGGCCATCTTCCTGGCGCTGCAGGAGGAGATGGCGGCGCTGTTGCGGCGGCGAATTTACTGGGCGACGAAAGAAATCGCCGACCCGCGCGCCCGGGTGCTGGCCGGGCTGCGATCCTATTTCGAGTACTACGAGGAATACCGCGACTGGAACCGGCTGCTCCTGATCGAGGGGCTCGGCGTCGACCGGGCCGTCGAAATCAACCACCAGGAGCTGAACGAGACGCTCGCCGAGGGATTTCGGCCCACCATGCTCGGGCTCGGCTCCTCGACCCCAAGGGCGGCGGCATTCGCCCTGATGGGGATGGCCGCCCAGCTCGCCTACTGGAGCTCATGGCACAAGGACGCATCCCCCATGTCACCCAAATCGCTAGCCCAGGTCTGCGCCGGCCTGTTTCTGAATGGCGCCGCAGCCACGCCCGCATAAAGGAGAAGCACATGCCCGAGGCCAAGGACGTTTTTTCGGAAATCGAGACTCGGATCCGGTCCAAGCCGGATAAGATCGCCGGCCTGAACGCCACCTACCAGTTCGACCTGACCGGGGAGAGTTGGACGCTGCGGATCAATGACGGCGCCCCGAGCGTTTCTGCCGGGGCGGCCCAGAGTCCGAATACCACCTTCATCGCCAGCACGGACGACTGGATGAACATCGCGACCGGCAAGCTCAACCCGGTGACCGCATTCATGCAGCAGAAGCTCAAGGTCAAGGGCGACATGGGCCTGGCGATGAAGCTCCAGGGGCTGCTGCAGTAGTGACGGAGACGCGATTCGTGGGCCGGACCTACGAAACCGAGCCCTTTGAGGTGACCGCCGAATCGATTCGCGCCTACATGAATGCCGTCGGCGACACCCGCGTGGAGCCGGACCTGGTTGCGCCCCCCACCTACGCCATGGTCTACGGATTTGACGCGTACTGGCAACTCTGGTCGGACAAAGAGGTCGCTCTTGACACCGCCCACCTGGTACATGGAGAGCAGAGTTTCACGTATCACCGTCCGGTGCGCCCGGGTGACCTCCTGAAGACAACCGGACGGATCGCCGGCATCAGCGCCCGCGGCAACATGGAATTTGTCACCTTCGACCTGTCCGCCAAAGACGCTGGGGACCAACCGGTGTCGGAGGCCAGCGCGCTGTTCATCATCAGGACCCCATGACCGCTGTGCGCGAGGTGGTCGATTTCAAGGCGATAAAGATAGGGGACGCCCTCCCCGACCTGCGCAAGACGGTCACGGTCGAGCAGATTCGTGCTTATGCCGCGGCGTCGGGCGATCGCAATCCGATCCACCTGGACGACGAGTTCGCTCGGCGCGCGGGGCTGCCCGGCGTGATCGCCCACGGCATGCTCACCATGGCCTTCGTCAATCAGCTGGTCACCGACTGGCTGGGGAGCCGGGGAGCTGTGCGCAGCCTGCAGGGACGCTTTGCCGGAATGGTTCTCCCCGGCGACGAGGTGCGCTGCACGGGGACCGTCTTGAACAAGGATGACAGCCGCCGTCGCATCACGCTCTCCCTCGGCGCCGCCAACCAGCGCGGAGAGCGCGTCTTTACGAAAGGGGTTGCCGAAGCCGAAGTCTAGAGAAAGGAGCCAACAGATGCCGCTGGATTTCACAGTCAGCAGAGAGCAGGAGGAGATTCAGGCGCTCGCCCACGAGTTTGCCGAGAAGGAAATCCGGCCCGTGGCCGCGCACTACGACGAAACCGAGGATTTTCCCTGGCCGGTGCTCAAGAAGGCGCACCAGGTTGGGCTGACTCCCGTGGCCGTCATGCCGGAGGCGTACGGCGGCGGAGGCCTGGACATGATCTCGAACATGCTGATCGCCGAGGAGTTGCACTGGGGCTGCGCCGGGATCGCCGTCGCCATCACCGGCACCGGCCTGGCCGCAACTGCAATCCTGGCGATGGGCAACGAGGCTCAGAAGCAGCGCTGGATCGGTGAGTTCTGTAACGCGAAAACCCCCCTCGTCGGGGCCATGGGTCTGACCGAGCCTAGCACGGGTTCGGACGCGATGTCCATCCAGACGACGGCCAAGCGGGTCGATGGGGGATACGTCCTCAACGGAGCCAAGCAATTCATCACCAACGGCGGTATCGCGGACCTTCACGTGATCTTCGCCACCACCGACCGCTCGGCGGGCGCCGCCGGGATCGCCGGATTCGTGGTCGAGAAGGGCAACAAGGGCCTGACCATGGGCCGCAAGGAGAAGAAGCTAGGCGTCCGCGCCTCGCACACTGCCCAGGTCATGCTCGAGGACTGCTTCGTCCCGACCGAAAACCGCCTGGGCGGGGAGCCGGGCGACCCGGACGCCGGTCCGGGCGCGCTGGGAGCTCTGCTGATGCTCGAGAACTCGCGTCCGGCGGTGGCCGCCGGCTCGCTGGGGATCGCCCGGGCCGCATACGAGTTCGCGCTCGATTACGCGATGCAGCGGGTGGCATTTGGTAAGCCGATCATCAAGCACGAAGGCATCGGGTTCAAGCTGGCGGAAATGGCGATGAACATCGACGCGGCTAGGCTGCTCACCTGGCGGGCCGGTTGGATGGCTCAGAACGGGATTCTCTTCAAGCGGGCCGAGGGCAGCATGGCGAAGGCATTCGCGGCAGACATGGCGATGCAGGTCACGCTCGACGCCGTCCAGGTGCTGGGAGGCTACGGTTACATCCGCGAGTATCCGGTCGAGAAGTGGATGCGCGACGCAAAGATCTACCAGATCTGGGAAGGCACCTCCGAGATCCAGCGGCTGGTCATCTCGCGCGCGATCTCCGGTGACCGGCGTCCGCTGGTGCGCGAGGATGTCAAGCCGGCCATTCGCAAAGCGAGCTGAAGTGCCATGTTTGAGCTGACCGGCAGGGTCGCCCTGGTCACGGGCGGGTCGCGCGGGCTGGGCCGCGCGGACTGCCTGACACTGGCGCGTGCCGGTGCCGACGTGGTGGTGACCGACATCCTGATCGAGAGCGACCCCGATCTGGAGAAGACCGCCGAAGCCTCGGAGAGCGTCTTCTCCCAGCTGATGGCGTCGCAGCACGTCGTCTATGCGGAGAAGACCTCCAGTGAGATTCGCGCCCTGGGCCACCGCTCGGTGGCGCTCAAGATGGATGTGACCAACCGCGACCAGGTCAAGGCGGTGGTCGACCAGGTGGTCAAGGACTTTGGCAGCCTCGACATCCTGGTCAACAACGCGGGGACCCTCGATCACAACGCGGGAATCGAGAACCAGAACGACTCGCTCTGGGAGCGGGATCTTCGGGTGAATGTGACCGGCGCCTACAACTGCTCGAAGGCTGTCTGGCCGCACATGAAGGCGCGCAACTGGGGACGCATCATCATGATGTCGTCGATCGCCGGTGCCATGGGCGGCTTTGGCCAGGCGAGCTACTCCAGCAGCAAGGCGGCGCTGCTCGGGCTGGCCAGGACGCTGGCGCTCGAGGGTGCTCGGTACAACATCACGTGCAACGCCATCGTGGGCGGCATCCTCGGCTCCGAGGCCCTCAAGATGCACCCCCGTCCCGACCTGGTGGAGCGGATGGTCAAGCGCGTCGCGATGCGGCGACCGGGTGAGCCCGACGACATCGCCGCGGCCATCGCCTTCCTCTGCTCTAACGAGGCCGGCTACATCACCGGGATCAGCCTGCCTGTGACCGGTGGACTGGATCTGTTTACCTTCTAGACTGCGCCTGCGGCTAACATGCGGCCTATGACGCTGGACCTGTTGGAGGTCTCTACCGACCAGTTCGTGACCACCCTCCGGATGAACCGGCCGCCGGTCAACGCCCTGGTTCCTGAGCTGCAGGAGCAGCTCGTCGAAACGCTCAACAGGCTCAAAGACAGCGAGGATACGCGGGTGGTGATCCTGACGAGCGCGATCGACCGCGTGTTCATGGCCGGGGCGGACATCAAAGAGATGGCTGCCTTCGACCGCGAGAACCCCTCCACCCTGGAGAGGGTCGCCCAGGTCTCACGCCGCAGCCAGGCGGCATTCACCGAGATCGAGCACTTCGCCAAGCCTCTGATCGCCGCCATCAATGGCCATGCGCTGGGCGGCGGGTGCGAGCTGGCGCTGACCTGCGATTACCGCTTCATGGTTGATGATGGCCGAGCCACCATCGGTCAGAATGAGACAGCCCTGGGACTGATCCCGGGTGCGGGCGGGACCCAGCGCCTGCCCAGGCTGATCGGGCGCGGCCCGGCGAGCGAGCTCATCTACGAAGGCGCCCGGCTCAAGGCGCCCCGGGC
>Ga0209160_1000580_pt1 | contig 30494 bp, 28 predicted proteins | sample GraSoiAngelo_153_FD_186167 | JGI IMG/M metagenome (GOLD analysis project Ga0209160, IMG submission 186167) | Grasslands soil microbial communities from the Angelo Coastal Reserve, California, USA - 14_1009_12_40cm (SPAdes) (version 2) | ecosystem: Environmental > Terrestrial > Soil > Grasslands ...
GGACCCGCGGGAGGAGCTCGTCCTCGAGGGACCGTTCGGCGACCACACGGGCTTCTACTCGCTCGCGGATTACTATCCCAAGGTGCACGTCACGGCGGTGACGATGCGCCCGGAGCCGATCTGGCCCCATACGATCGTGGGCCGGCCGCCGATGGAGGACTACTGGCTCGGTCACGCCACGGAGCGGATCTTCCTGCCGCTCTTGAAGCTCACGCTGCCCGAGATCGTCGACCTCCACATGCCCCCCGAGGGGATCTTCCACAACCTCGTGTTCGTCAGCATCGACAAGCAGTACCCGGGCCAGGCGTACAAGGTGATGAACGGGCTGTGGGGGCAGGGGCTGATGTCGCTCGCCAAGGTGATCGTCGTCCTCGACAAGGACGTGAGCGTGCGCGACCCCAAGGAGGCGTGGTGGGTGGCATTGAACCACATCGATCCCGAGCGCGACGTGCGGTTCAGCATGGGACCGATCGACGTGCTCGACCACTCGAGCCGCGGCTTCACCTACGGCTCGAAGATGGGAATCGACGCGACCCGCAAGTGGAAAGAAGAGGGCTTCACGCGCGAATGGCCGGGGAAGATCGTGATGGACGAGAAGACGAAGCTGCGGGTGGATGCGATGTGGAGGGAGCTTGGCATCGAGCTCTGAGGTGCGTCGCGAGGGCCAGACCTTCGCCGGCGAGTCGCTGCTCGTCCGCTACGTCAACTTCGTCAAGCTTCCCCATACGATTTTCGCGCTGCCGTTCGCGCTGCTCGGCGTGGTCGTGGCCTCCTATCACGCTGCCGTCACGTGGCGCACGCTGGGACTCGCGGTGCTCGCGTTCACCTGCGCCCGCTTCGTGGCGCTCGGCTTCAACCGCATCGCGGACCGCGCGCTCGACGCGAGGAACCCGCGCACGCGGGCGCGCGAGCTGCCGTCGGGGCGGCTGACGCTCGGCCAGGCGTGGGCCGCGGTCGTGGTCGCCGCCGCGCTGTTTCTCTGGGCCGCATGGGCGCTGAACCCCCTGTGCTTCGCCCTCGCGCCCGTCGCCCTCGTGTTCATCTCCGGCTACAGCTACGCCAAGCGCTTCACCCACTGGTCGCACCTCTGGCTCGGCCTCGCCGACGGCATCGCGACGCCGGCGGGGTACCTCGCCGTCACGGGGCGATGGAGCGAGCCGTGGTGGCTGTTGCCGGTCGGGGCGCTCGTGGTCACGTTCTGGGTCGGCGGGTTCGACGTGTTCTACGCGCTGCAGGACGAGGATTTCGACCGCGCGGAGCGGCTCAAGTCTCTCGTCGTGCGGCTGGGGCAGGGCCCGGCGATTTTCGCCGCCAAGCTGCTGCACGGACTCGCGCTCGTGGCGCTCGTCCTGTTCGGGCTGGGCGTGGGGTTGGGCGTCGCCTACTACGCGGGGGTGGCGATCGGCGCGGCGCTGATCGTCTGGGAACACCGGCTCGTGCAGCCCGGCGATCTGTCACGCCTCGACGCGGCGTTTTTTACCGCCAATGGGATCGTGAGTATGGTCGTGCTTCTCGGCGCGATCGTGGATCGGGTGCTGTGAACGGGATGCGGGATGCGAGATGCGGGATGCGTAAGCCGCGCGCTCCGCGGGACCGACGCATCCCGCATCCCCCATCCCGCATCCCGCCGCCTCGCCCGCCCGCGCACCCGAAACGAAGCCCCACACCCAATAGGCGCGGGCGGTGACGAAGCTTCCCGTCATTCTTGCGATCACCGGCGCCTCCGGTGCCGTTTACGGCGTGCGCTTGCTCGAGGTGCTCGCCACGCACCACGTGCCGACCTGGCTCATGATCTCGAGCCACGGCTGGCGGCTCCTCGCGGAGGAGTGCGGCATCAAGGACGACCGCGAGCTGAAAAGCGCGACGGGCGGCGAATGGGCGAGCGTGCGCGTGTTCGACGACAAGGACCGCGGGGCAGCGCCCGCCTCGGGCTCCGCCCGGAGCACCGGAATGGTGGTCTGCCCCTGCTCGATGGGTACCGTGGCGGCGATCGCGCACGGGACGAGCCGCTCGCTGATCGAGCGCGCCGCCGACGTCGTGCTCAAGGAACGGCGCACGCTCGTTCTCGTCCCCCGCGAGACGCCGCTCTCGCTCGTGCATTTGCGGAACCTGACGCTCGCCACGGAGGCCGGCGCGATCGTGCTCCCCGCGGCGCCGGGGTTCTATCACAAGCCCAAGCAGGTCACGGACCTCGTGGACTTCGTGGTGCAACGGACCCTCGACCACCTCGGCCTGGAGATCGAGCTCGTCAAGCGGTGGGAAGGCAAGTAGTTCGGCGGCGATGAGGCTTGGCATCATCTCCGACACGCACGGGCTGCTGCGACCGCAAGTGTTCGACGTGTTCAAGGAAGTCGATCACATCCTACACGCCGGGGACGTGGGGAAGTCGGAGATCCTGACCGACCTGGAGACGCTGGCGCCCGTGACGGCGGTGTACGGGAACGTGGACGACCGCGAGCTGCGCTCCCGCCTGCCGCAGGTCGCCGAGGTCGAGCTGGACGGCTTCGCGATCGTGGTGACGCACGGCGATCAGTTCGGCCACCCGACGCCGCACAAGCTGCACGCCGCGTTCCCGCGAGCGGAGATCGTCGTGTACGGGCACACCCACATGCCGCTGCTCGAGCTGGTGGACAAGACCGTGACCGTCGTGAACCCCGGTGCCGCGGGGCCGGCGCGATTCCGGCTCGCGGCCACTGTCGGGATCATGGAGCTCGAGGCGGGGATTCCGCCCAGGGCGCGGCTGGTGAAGCTGTGACCGAGCGGCGCTACCGCTGGCACCGCGGGCAGAACGTCGTCGCCCGGAGATCGATCGTGTGCGTCGTCACGAGCTTCTTGCCACACCGCACGCACGGCTCGCCCGCCCGCCCGTACACCTTCAGCTCGAACTGGAACCGCCCGCGCTCGCCCACCCCGGTGCGATAGTCCCGCACCGTGGTCCCGGATGAATTGACCGCGCGCTCCAGCACGTCGCGGATCGCGGCGTGCAGCCGCGCGAATTCGTCGAGCGAGAGCTTGTGGGTGCGCTTCGACGGATCGATCCGCGCCTCGAACAGCGCCTCGTTGGCGTAAATGTTTCCCACTCCCGCGAGGCGACGCTGGTCCATGATCGCCTTCTTCACCGCGGTGCGCGTGCCCTTGAGCCGCTCGGCGAACACGAAAGGCGTGAACGTCTCCTCCAGCGGCTCGGGGCCGATGCGGTTGCTATACGCCGCCCAGCCCGGCTCGTCCAACAGCCACACGGTCCCGAGCCGGCGCACGTCACGGTACAGGAAGTAGCGGCCGTCCTCGAGGGTGCAGGTGAGCACGGCGTACTTCGTCTCGGCCTTCGTCGGCGGTCGGTCGTACACGATCAGCGAGCCGGTCATGCGCGGCTGCACGACGAGGCGGTGACCGCTCGCGAGGCGCAGCACGGCGTGCTTGGCGCGGCGGCTCACTTCCTCGACGGCGTTCCCGGTGAGGGTGCGCAACAACCGGGGCTTCGAGACGCGGCGCAACACGTCGGTCTTCTTGAGCCGGGCGCGCACGATCTTGTGGCCCTCGAGCCGCGGCCCGATCTCCCGGACAATCGTCTCGACCTCAGGCAGCTCCGGCACGCTGCAACTCCCGCCACCCGATGTCCCGCCGCCAGGTCTTCCCCTGGAAGGAGATGCGCTCGCACAGCGCCGCGCCCCGGGCCGCCGCCTCCGCCACCGTGTCGCCGAGCCCGGTCACGCCGAGCACGCGGCCGCCGTGCACCCGCAGGGTGCCGTCCGGGTCGCGGTAGGTGCCCGCATGGAACACGAGCGCGTCGGCGGGCGGCTCCTCGGGCAGCACGATCGCGGCGCCCACCTCGGGCTGATCGGGGTAGCCCCGGGCGGCGAGCACCGTGCACACGGCCGCGCGCGCGGCGGGGAGCGTCGGCCGCTCGGGCCGCCACCCGCCTGTGGCGATGGCCGCGAGCGCTCCCCCGAGCGCACCCGGGGGCAGCACCGGGAGCAGGGCCTGCGCCTCGGGGTCGCCGAAGCGGCAGTTGAACTCGAGCACGTAGGGCGTTCCGTCGGCCGCGATCATGAGACCGGCGTAGAGCACGCCCTGGTACGGCGTACCGCGGGCCGCCATCTCGCGCAGCGTGGGCACCAGCACCTCGCGACGCACCCGCTCGATCAGTTCCTCGGTCGCGAGGCTCACCGGGCAGTAGGCGCCCATCCCGCCGGTGTTGGGCCCCGTGTCGCCATCGCCCAAGCGCTTGTGATCCTGCGCCGCCGGCAGGATCTGGACCTGCTCCCCGTCCGTGAGGGCGAGGACGGAGAGCTCCTCACCCTCCAGAAACTGCTCGATCACGATCTCGCGGCCCGCGTCGCCCAGCCGGCCATCCGCGAGCATCGCCCGGGCGCTTGCCGCCGCCTCGTCCCGCGTCGCACAGATCACGGCGCCCTTGCCGCCGGCGAGCCCCGAGGCCTTGACGACGAGCGGCACGGCGTGGCGGGCGATGTAGGCGAGCGCGGGAGGGAGCTCGGTGAAGCCGTGACTCGCCGCGGTCGCGACGCCGGCGCGGCGCATCACGTCCTTCGCGAACGCTTTGGACGACTCGAGCCGCGCGGCCGCCTGCGTCGGTCCGAACACCGCGCGGCCCGCCGCGCGCAGGCGATCGACGAGCCCCGCGGCGAGGGGCGCCTCGGGACCCACAACGGTGAGGTCGATCTTGTGCTCGACGGCGGCCGCTACGAGGTCGTGCACCGCGGTGGCCGGGATCCTGAGGTTGCTGCCGTGGCGCGCGGTGCCCGGGTTGCCTGGGGCGGCGAAGAGGGTCGCGTCGGGGAGGTCGCGCTGCAGCGCCCAGCAGAGCGCGTGCTCGCGGCCGCCACCCCCGACGACCAGGACCCTCACTTCTTCTTCAAGGCGTCCGCGAAGGCCTGGGCCGCCCGCTTCGCGGTGTCGACCACGTCGTCCACGACCGCTTTCGCTTCCTTCATGTAGTGGTCACGCGCCTCGTCGATGTCGGGCTCGATGGGGCGCCGCTCGGCGTCGGGTCCGCGGCGCGTGTACTCGCCCCCGAGCACGCGCTCGTAGTGGCCGGCTTCGATCCAGCGCTGCAGCTCCGCCGCGCGCAGCGTGTTGAAGGGGTGGGAGGCGCCCAGGGTGTTCAGGATCTTGAACACGCGATCGAGCGCACCGCCGGTCTCCTCGTACTCCTTGGCCTGGACGAGAAACGTGTTCAGGTCCATCTCCGCCATGTCCCCGCCGCCCGCCATCTTGAGGAACATGCGCAGCGAGGCGCTCGGGTCCTGACTCGCGAGCAGCCCCGCGCGGTCCGAGGACAGCTCGCTCTTGCGGAACCACTCGAGCAGGGCGAGCTGGATCGGGAGCAGCGCGATGCCGGCGAGGAACGGGAGGAACCCGAGGCTCACGTTGAGGATCAGCACCAGGAGCGTGTGGTACAGCGCATGGCCGCTCATCACATGCCCCACCTCGTGACCCAGGAGCGCACGCATCTCGTCGTCGTCGAGCAGCTTCAGGGCGCCCGAGTTGATCACGATGAACGGCCGCTCCATCCCGTACGCGCCCGCGTTGACGAACGGCGTTTGGGAGATGAACAGCTCGGGGCGCGGCTCCCAGTCCATCGTGGTAAGCACGTCGGTGTAGAGGGCGTTGAGGCGGGGGAACTGGCTCGACCCCACGCGCACGGCGTTCGCCTGAAACAACAGGCGAATGCCGCGCTCGCCCAGGAAGCCGACCACCTTCTTCACGACTTCGTCGAACCCGGGCACCGAGCGCAGCGTCTGCAGGGCCGCACGGTCGGCGGGGTGCTCCCAGGTGACGGGGGCGATCCCGGTGAGGACCTTGCGGGGGCGGGGGGCGGGGATTCCGGTCGGCTCGCTCATGCGGTGCTCCTACTATGAATGTAGGCTCTCAACTACGCGGCGCGTCGCCCCGTGTTTCGCGAGTGAACTCGCGGCTCGGCCTCGGCCAGTGAACTGGCGTCCGCACGCTGCTTTAGCAGACGATGCCGAGCCGCGGCTTCAGCCGCGATATCGGGCGGGGCTCCCCTCGCCTCATCCAGCTCCCGCGAGCGCCTGATCGAGATCCGCGATCAGGTCTTCCACGTCCTCGATCCCGACGGAGAGCCGCACGAGACTGTCGCTCAGCCCCATCTTGTCGCGCAGCGTCTGCGGGACGCTCGCGTGCGTCATCGTGGCGGGGTGCCCGATCAGGCTCTCCACGCCGCCCAGCGACTCGGCCAGCGCGAAGATCCGGGTGCGCTCGACGAAGCGCCGCGCCCGCTCCAGGCTCCCGAGCTCCAGGCTGATCATGCCGCCGAACCCTTTCATCTGGCGGCAGGCGAGCTCGTGCTGCGGGTGCGACGGCAGGCCGGGGTAATAGACCCGCTGCACCTTCGGATGGTGCGTGAGCCACTCGGCGATGCGGCGCCCGTTGACGTCGTGCTGCCGCATGCGGAGCGCCAGCGTCTTGGTGCCGCGCAGCGCCAGCCAGCAGTCGAACGGCCCCGGCACCGCGCCCGACGCGTTCTGGATGAACCCGATGCGCTCGGCCAGGTCGTCGCGGTTCACGACCAGCATCCCCCCCACCATGTCGCTGTGGCCGTTCAGGTACTTGGTGGTCGAGTGCAGCACGATGTCGGCACCGAGCTCGAGCGGGCGCTGGAAGCAGGGCGTGGCGAAGGTGTTGTCCACGACTAACAGGGCGCCCGCCCGCTGCGCGACCTCGGCCGTCGCCCGGAGGTCACACAGTCCCATCATCGGGTTCGTGGGCGTCTCAGCGAAGAGCAACCGGGTCTCGGGTGTGACCGCCGCCGCGATGGCATCCGTGTCCGCGCCATCCACGAAGGCGAACGCGAGGCCGAGCCGGGCCCACACGTGCGTCATCTGGCGGTGCGTGCCGCCGTACACGTTCTCCCCGGAGACGACGTGGTCCCCTGCCGACAGCAGCTTCAGCACCGCGTCGACCGCGGCGAGGCCGGAGCCGAAGGCGAAGCCGTGGCGGCCGCCCTCGAGCGCCGCGACGTTCCGCTCCAGCGCCTCCCGCGTGGGGTTACGCGTGCGGGCGTATTCGTATCCCTTGTGCCGGCCCAGGCCGTCCTGCACGTAGGTGGAGGTTTGATAGATCGGCGTCATCACGGCGCCGGCGAGCGGGTCGGGGACCTGGCCGGCGTGGACGGCCCGGGTAGCGAAGCGGCGGGCTAGGTCGTCCTTGAGAACCTCGGTCATGGCCGGAACGTAAGGGCGCCTTTCGCGCCGAGCAAGCGACCTATACGTTAGCGGAGATGCCCCAGCCCAACGCCATGCACTGCCTCGTTGTAGACGACGAGCCGCGGCTGCGCCGCGTGCTCGTGCGCCTGCTGGAAGGCGAGGGGTTCGTCTGCCGGGAGGCGGGCTCCGGCACCGAGGCGCTGGAGCTGATGCGGCACGAGCCCGTGCCGCTCGTGATCTCCGACCTGCGGATGCCGCAGATGGACGGCGTCACGCTGCTGCGCGAGGTGATCAGCCGCTGGCCCGACACGGCGGTCATCGTGGTGACGGCGGTGGCCGAGGTGGAGAGCGCGGTCGCCTGCCTGCAGCTGGGCGCACTCGACTACGTCGCGAAGCCGTTCCACCTCGACGAGGTGCGCGCGCGGGTGATGCAGGCGCTCGATAAGCGGCGTCTCATTCTCGAAAACCGCATGTACCAGGAGCAGCTCGAGCAGCGGGTGCAGGAGCAGGCGCGCCGCATCGAGGAGCTGTCCCTCGAGCGCCTGCAGGCTCTGGTCCACGCGCTCGAAGAGAAGGACCCCTACCTCCGCGGCCATTCGGTGCGGGTGGCGAACTACGCGTTTGGGATCGGCCGGGAACTGGGGCTCGCGCCTGCGGCGCTCGACTTGATCTCTATGGGCGCCGAGCTCCACGATCTCGGGAAGATCGGCGTCAGCGAGGCAGTGCTACACAAGCCGGGGAAGCTCACCGACGTCGAGTACCGGCACATCATGGAGCACCCCGTGACCGGGGCGCGGATCCTCGGCCCCCTGATGCGCGATGCCCCGGTTGCACTCGCCATCGTGCGCTCCCACCACGAGCGGCTGGACGGGAAAGGGTTCCCCGACGGCCTGAAGGGGGACGAGATTCCGCTCGAGGTCCGCATCGTCACCGTCGCTGACTCGTTCGACGCGATGACGAGCCTGCGCCCCTATCGGCCGGCGCTGTCCGTGGCGAACGCGATGGAGCAGCTCGAGGAAGGCAAGGGCGTGCAATTCGACCAGGGCGCCGTCCAAGGGTTCCTCCGCGCGTTCCCCGACGCCACGTCGCTCCCCGTCGCCAGCCCGGAGGCGCGTCCGCTGCACCTCCCCACCCCGGTCGCGGTCCGACGCAGCTGACGCGCGTCCGATTGACGCGCCCCACTCCGGTTCCTACGTTGCCCCCATGTCCGACACCCTCATGGTCGGCGTCTCCGGCGTGCGCGGGATCGTCGGCAAGGACCTCACGCCGGAAGTCGTCGCGCGCTGGGCGATGGCGTTCGGTCTGTGGGCCCGGGAGCACCGCCCGGCCGTCGTCGTCGGACGCGACGCGCGGCCTTCGGGACCCGAATTCGCGCAGGCCGCGATCGCCGCGCTGCGCCGCGCGGGCTGCGACGTGATCGACGTCGGGCTCGTCCCCACGCCCACCGTGCAACTCGCCGTCGAACACCATCATGCGGGCGGCGGCATCGCGATCACGGCGAGCCACAACCCGATCGAGTGGAACGCCCTCAAATTCATCGGGCCGGACGGCATCTTTCTTGATGGGGACGCCGGCACTCGCGTTCGCGCGCTGGCGGACAACGACACGGGAACAGGCCGGGGAAGGGGAAATCCTAAAGGACTCCCTGGCGGTCGAGGGGCACGGGGACGGGTCAGTGCGGATCCCGCGGCGATCGAGCGGCACCTCGAGGGTGTGCTCCAACTGGCGGTCGTCGATGTCGAGCGGATTCGAGCGCGTCGCTTCACCGTGGCGCTCGACGCGGTGCGGGGGGCGGGCGGCGCCATCATGCCGGGGCTACTGGAACGGCTGGGCTGTCGCGTCGTGGGGGTGAACCTCGAGACGGACGGTCGATTCCCCCGCGCCCCGGAGCCCGTGCCCGAGAACCTGGGTGAGCTCGCGGCGCTGACGCGCGGGAGCGGCGCGCACGTCGGCATCGCGGTCGACCCCGACGTGGACCGCCTGGCGATCGTCGACGAGAGCGGCACACCGATCGGGGAGGACTACACGCTGGCGTTCGCGGTGCGGGCGGTGTTGGAACCCGGGAAGGGGGAAGGGGGAAGGGCGAAGGGGAACACCGTCGTCTGCAACCTCTCCACCAGCCTCGTCGTCGAAGACGCGGCGCGGGACTGCGGAGCGACGGTTGTGCGCACGCCGGTGGGGGAGGTGCACGTAGCCCGCAAGATGGTCGAGCTCGGGGCGCCGATCGGGGGGGAAGGGAACGGGGGGGTGATGTACCCGGCGCTGCACGTGGGACGGGACGCTCCCGTGGCGGCCGCGCTGCTGCTGGCGCTGCTCGCCCGCACGGGACGGCGGGTGAGCGAGTGGGTTGCGGCCGCGCCCCGTTATGCGATCGTGAAGGCCAAGCTGGAACGCGGAGCGCGCAACGCGGAACGGGGACTGGACGACGTGTACGCGGCCTTGCGCAGCCGTTTTCCGGAAGCGAGCGCCGACACGCAGGACGGCCTGCGGCTCGCCTGGCGCGATCGCTGGCTGCACGTGCGGCCGTCCAACACGGAGCCGATCATCCGGCTGATCGCCGAAGCGCCGAGCGGCGCGGAAGCCGAGCAGCTCGTCAACGAGGGACGACTCTCATGTGCGGCATCGTAGGCTATACCGGAGCGCGCCAGGCCGCGGAGCTGCTGCTCGAAGGCCTGAAGCGGCTGGAGTACCGGGGGTACGACTCGGCCGGCCTTGCGCTCGTGCACGACGGCCAGATCGAGGTGTACAAGGCGCCGGGGAAGATCAGCGTGCTCGAGAAGGAGCTGGGTGCGCGCCGGCCGGCGGGCACGACCGGCATCGCGCACACGCGCTGGGCGACCCACGGAGCGCCGAACGTCGTGAACGCCCACCCCCACACCGACTGCGGCGGCACGGTGGCGCTGGCGCACAACGGCATCATCGAGAACGCGGGCCCGCTGCGTACCGCGCTGACGAAGCGCGGCCACGTGTTGCGCTCCGAGACCGACACCGAGGTGCTCCCCCACCTCATCGAGGAGCTGCTCGCCAGGGGCGCCAGCCTGGTCGAGGCCGTGGCCGGGGCGCTGCACCAGGTGGAGGGCACGTACGGGATCGCGGTGGTCTCGACGCGCGAGCCGGACACGATCGTCGCCGCCAGGCTCGGCTCGCCGCTGCTCGTGGCGATCGGGTCGGGGGAGAACTTCGTCGCCTCCGACGCCTCCGCCGTGCTCGCCCACACGCGTTCGGTCGTCTATCTCGACGATGGGGAGATCGCGGTGGTGCGCCCCGGCGACTACCGCATCCTGGACCTCCACGCGGTGGAGAAGGAGAAGGCGGTCACGCAGGTCGACTGGGACCTCGCCACCATGGAGCGCGGCGGCCACGCGCATTTCATGCTGAAGGAGATCATGGAGCAGCCGGAGAGCCTGCGGAACACACTCCGCGGGCGGCTGCTCGAGGAGGAGGGGACGCCGCGGCTGGGCGGCCTGAACCTGAGCGACGACGAGCTGCTCCAGGTGAACCGGATCGTCTTCACCGCCTGCGGCACCTCCTGGCACGCGGCCTTGATCGGCGAGTACATGATGGAAGAGCTGGCCCGCATCCCCACGGAAGTCGAGTACGCCTCCGAGTTCCGCTACCGCAACCCGATCGTGGACGAGCACACGCTCGTGGTCGGCATCTCGCAATCGGGTGAGACCGCGGACACGCTGGCCGCGCTGCGCGAGGCGAAGCGGCGCGGCGCTCGCACCCTGGGCCTCGTGAACGTGGTGGGCAGCACGATCGCGCGCGAGGTGGATGGCGGCATCTACCTCCATGCGGGCCCCGAGATCGGGGTCGCCTCCACCAAGGCGTTCACGAGCCAGATCGCGGCGCTGGCCCTGCTGACGCTCGCGATGGGCCGGTTGCGGGCCCTCTCCATCCTGCAGGGCCGGGAGGTCGTGCGGGCGCTCCGCAGGCTGCCCGATCTCGTCGCGCGGGTGCTCGCGAAGGCCCCCGAAGTCGAGCGCATCGCCGAGCGCATGATGCGGGCGAACAACGTCCTCTATCTCGGCCGCGGGTACAACTTCCCCGTGGCGCTCGAGGGCGCGCTCAAGCTCAAGGAGATCTCCTACATCCACGCCGAGGGCTATCCCGCGGCCGAGATGAAGCACGGACCCATCGCGCTGATCGACGACCTCATGCCGGTCGTGTTCGTGGCGCCCAAGGATGCCGTGTACCAGAAGATCCTGAGCAACGTGGAGGAGGTGCGCGCGCGCGGTGGGCGGGTGATCGCGGTCGTCACCGAGGGCGACACGGGCGTCGCCAAGCTCGCCGACCAGAAGATCGAGGTGCCGGAGACCCTCGACCTGCTCACCCCGGTGCTCACGGTGCTGCCGCTCCAGCTGCTCGCCTACTACATCGCGGTGCGGCGCGGCTGCAACGTGGACCAGCCGCGGAATCTCGCGAAGAGTGTGACGGTCGAGTGAAGCGGGCGGTGTGCGGGTAGTCCTGCAGCGCGTCTCGCGGGCGGAGGTGCGCGTGGACGGTCGCGTGACCGGATCCATCGGGGTGGGGTTCGTCGTGCTCGCCGGGTTCGCGCCCACGGACACCGACCCGACGCTTGAGTGGATGGCGGAGAAGATCCTCACGCTCCGGGTGTTCGGAGACACCGCGGGGAAGATGAACCTGGCGCTGGACGACGTGGGGGGCGCGCTCCTCGTGGTGTCGCAGTTCACCCTCTATGGCGACACCCGCAAAGGCCGGCGCCCCAGCTTCGTGGACGCCGCGCCGCCCGCGGTCGCCGTTCCCCTATACGAGCGGTTCGTCGCCCTGTTGCGCGAGCGGGGCGGCGGCACGAAGGTGGAGACCGGGGAGTTCGGGGCGATGATGGAGGTGGAGCTCGTGAATGACGGTCCGGTTACGCTGATGCTCGAGCGATGAGCCCGTCTCGCGGAGACCATCGCCTGATCCTCGCGAGCGGCAGCCCGCGGCGGCGCGAGCTGCTCGAGATGCTCGGCCTGCCCTTCGGCGTGATCGTCCCCGCGGTGGACGAGACCCGCAAGACGAGCGAACTCCCCGACCGCTACGTCGTGCGCGTCGCGCGCGACAAGGCCCTCGCGGTCGCCCGGCAGGAGCCGGGCGCGGTGGTGCTGGCGGCGGACACCGCGGTGGTGCTGCGGGCGGAGGAGGTGTTCGGCAAGCCGCGCTCGCCCGAGGAGGCGGTGGCGATGCTGCAGCGGCTCGAGGGGCGCACGCACCAGGTGATGTCGGCCGTGGCTGTGGCGCAGGGGGAGCGCGTGGAGCACGCCATCGACATCACCGACGTGACGTTCCGCACCCTGCCGCAGCGGATGATCGAGGACTACGTCGCCACGGGAGAGGCGCTCGACAAGGCGGGCGCCTACGCGGTCCAGGGGCGCGGGGCGGCGCTCGTCGAGGGGATCCGCGGCGACTTCTTCGGGGTGATGGGCCTGCCGCTGCGGCTGGCGCTCGAGCTGCTCGAGCGCTTCGGGATGACCTACCGCTTCATGCGGTAGACCGGGACTTTCTTCGACCGCCCCTTCAATTCGATCGGATCGAGGGCCTCGACCTTCGGGGGCTTCTTCAGCTGCTCGTAGAACGCCTCCGAGATCAGGATCTCGTTGGGCCCGGCGATGGAGCACAGCCGGCTCGCCGTGTTCACGGCGTCGCCGATCACGGTGTACTCGAGTCGGCGATCCGAGCCGATGTTGCCCGCGAACACTTCGCCGAAGTTGATGCCGATCCCGATGCCCAGCTCGGGCCGGCCTTCCGCCTTCCATTTCTTGTTCATTTTGTCGAGCGCGTCGAGCTGATCGACCCCGCACCTCATCGCGCGGTCGGCGTCGTCCTCGTGGGCGATCGGCGCGCCCCACAGCGCCATGATCGCGTCGCCCATGAACTTGTCGAGCGTGCCGCCGTGCTCGAACACGATCTCGACCATCTCGGTGAAGTACTCGGTGAGCAGGGTGGCGATGTCGTCCGGGCCCATCGTCTCGGACATCGTCGTGAAGCCGCGGATATCCGAGAAGAAGATCACCACGGGCCGCTTCTGGCCCCCGAGCTGCACCGCGCCCTCCTGCTGGGCGATCTGGGCCGCGAGGTTGGGAGCGAAATAGCGCTGGAAGTTCGAGAGCACCAGCGCCTCACGCCGCAGCCGTTCGGAGCGCCGCGAGTTCTCGATCCCCACTGCCGCGAGCGACCCGAAGGCGATCAGGAACTCGAGGTCCTCGTCAGCGAAGGAGTGCGTGGCGGTGAGGTTGTCCACGTAGAGGATGCCGAGCACCTGCTGATCGGTGCCCATGAGCGGCGTGCACATCGCGCTGCGCACGCTCTGGATCAGGATCGATTTGCCCTTGAAACGCTCGTCCGCGGCGGCGTTGTCGGAGAGGATCGCGACCCGCTCCTCCACGGCCTTGCGGGCGATGGACTGCGGCACGTGCTTCGCCGCCCCCGCCTGGGCGGTGCGGCCCTTGGAGATCCGTGGCACCAGCTCGCCCGATCCCTCCTCCAGCAGCAGGATCGACACCCGGTCCACGTTCATGATCTGGAACGTGAAGTCCACGACCTTGTCGAGCAGTCGGTCGAACTCCTGCTGCTTGGACAGCTCCTTCGAGATCTCGAGCAGCAGCGACAGCTTCTTCTCACGCCGCTCCTCGAGCGACTGGGCCTTCACCTTGAGGTGGGACGCGCCGGATGGGCTCGCGTCCACGATGGCGGGTACGCCGCCCGAGACGCTCACCGGCAGCTGACGCAGGATCGTGCCCCCGGCCGCGCCGGGCTTCGGGCTCGTGAAGTCGGGCACCACCTTGGGGCGCTGGACCGGAGCGGAGACCCCCTTCACCCGGAACGCCACCTTACCGAAGGTGATGACGTCGTTCTCGGCGGCGACGGCCTCGGTCACCCGGGCGCCGTTCAGGAATGTGCCGTTCGAGGAGCCGACGTCCTTCACCTTGACGCCGCCGTCGGTGAGGATCAGCTCCGCGTGCCGGCGGGAGATGGTGGGGTCGTAGATGGGGATGTCGCTCGTCACCGCGCGCCCGACCACGATGGTGCGCCCGGGCTGCAAATCGATCGCCTGTTCGCCCGTGGTGCTCAGCAGCTTGAACACAGCGAAAATATACGCGAAAGCCTCGCTAGTCGCCCGCTTTCGCGAGGGCGAGCGCTCGGAGAACGGCCTGGGCTTTCGCCTCGGTCTCCTCGAACTCCCGCGCCGGATCGGAGTCGGCCACGATCCCGGCGCCCGCCTGCACCAGGACGCGGTCGGGAAGCACGACGGCCGAGCGGATGGCGATCGCCGTGTCGAGGTTGGCCGCGCCCCAGCCCACGTAGCCCACTGCGCCGGCATAGGGCCCGCGGCGCTCGGGCTCGAGCTCGTCGATGATCTCCATCGCGCGCACCTTGGGCGCGCCCGTCACCGTCCCCGCCGGGAAGCAGGCCTTGAACACGTCCAGGGCGTCGTAGCCGTCCTTGAGGCGGCCGCGCACCTCGCTCACCATGTGCTGCACGTGCGAGTAGCGCTCGATCGTGAGCAGATCGGTCACCCGCACCGTGCCGTAGCGCGCCACGCGCCCGACGTCGTTCCGCCCGAGGTCCACCAGCATCAGATGCTCGGCGCGCTCCTTTTCGTCCGAGACGAGCGCGCGGGCGAGCGCCTCGTCCTCCTCGGGCGTCTCGCCGCGCGGCCGAGTACCGGCGATGGGTCGCACCGTGACCTCCCCGCCCTCCACCCGGACCAGCACCTCGGGAGAGCTGCCGACGACCGCGAACTCGTCGAAGCCGAGGTAAAACAGGTAGGGAGCCGGGTTGAGGGCGCGCAGGTAGCGGTACAAGAGCAGCGGATCGGCCCGGCCCACCGCTTCCTGACGCCGCGACAGCACGGTCTGGAAGGTGTCGCCGGCCGCGATGTAGTCGAGGATCCGGCGCACGTCGCGCTGGAACGCGTCTCGTGGATAGCGCGAGACCGTGGGGACCGGCGCGACGCCGTCCGAGATCGCGAGCGGCGCCAGCGGGTGCGGCGCCCCGAGCCGGGCGACCCATTCGTCGAGCCGGGCCTCCGACGCGTCGTACAGGCGCAGGCGCTCGCCGGCCGAGGCCCCGCGCGGTACCTCGACGTTCGCCACCACAGTCGCGCGGCCGAACAGGTTGTCGAGGATGACGAGCGTGTCGGCGATCATCACCATCGCGTCCGGCAGACCGAGCGAGTCGGCGGGGGGCCGCGGCAGGCGCTCGATGGTGCGCACGAGATCGTAGCCGAGGTAGCCCACGGCGCCGCCCGTGAAGCGCGGCAGGCCGGGGACGTCGACGCCGGGGAGCGCACGCATACGCCGGGCGAGGTGGCCGATCGGGTCCTCCGCCTCGCCCGCCGGGCGCCACGCGGTCTCCCGGGTCCAGCGCTCCACGCGGCGGTCGCGGTAGCGCCACACCTCGCGGGGCTCGGTTCCCAGGAAGGTGTAGCGCGCCCACCGCTCCCCCCCGACGAGCGACTCGAGGAGGAACCCGAAGGGCGGCCGCGCGACCTTGGCGAACGCGGCGAGCGGCGTGTCGGCGTCGAGCACTACCTCGCGCGTGAGCGGCACGACCACGCCGCCGCCTGCGCCGCGGGCCAGAAACTCGGCGCGGCGGTCAGGCACGCTGCGGCGCGGGCCGGAACCGCGGCCTGCGGGGTACACGTGGGGGATGCGAACGACCGGAGCTCCATTCGTCGCGGTCGCGTGGGCCGCGGCCGGCGTCCTCCTCGGCTGGCCTGCCGCGCTCCCCGCGCAGGCCTGGAACGACCAGGCGGCGCTCGCGCTCGCCCGCCGCGCGATCGCGCGGCGCAGCCGGGCCGCGGCGGACACCGCGCTGCGCGACTACAAGGCCCAGGCCCATGGGTTCCTCTTCTTCCTCGGACAGTTCGGCGAGGGGTTGACCGAGCCGCCGCGTCTCGTCAAGGCCGACCAGCTCGAGCTGGAAGTGTACTGGAAGGCGCCGGGACTCAGCAAGCAACGCATCGTCGGCTGGCGCGACCGCGCCGAGCTCCCCACCGACATCAGCTACCACCGCGACCACCTGGGCATCATTCAGAACAACTTCGGCGCCGCGATCCGCCTGGGCGAGGGGGACGAGGTGCGGGACGTCCCGCATCCCCTCGCCCCGGGCGGCCCCGACCTGTACGACTACGCGCTCGGCGACACCACGATCATCGCCTTCCCGCAGCGCGAGGTGCGGGTGGTGGGTCTCGTAGTGCGGCCCAAGAGCTACGACGCCCCCCGCATCGTCGGGACGCTGTACCTCGACGCGGGAACGGCCGACTTGGTCCGCATGGCCTTCAACTTCACCCCCCGCTCCTATCTCGATCCCTCGCTCGAGGACGTGAGCATCGCGCTCGACAACGCGCTGTGGGAAGGTCGCTTCTGGCTGCCGTTCCGCCAGGAGATCGAGATACGGCGTCGCGCGACCTGGCTCGACATGCCGGCGCGCGGGATCATCCGGGGCCGGTGGGAGATCGACGGCTACGCCTTGAACCTGGGCCTGGCGACGAGCTGGTTCGCGGGTGAGGAGATCACGGCGGTCCCGAAGGCGGAGCGCGACTCGTTCCCCTGGACCGAGCCGCTCGACGCCGCGGTGCAGGCGGTGGCCGAGCCCGTGCGGCGGGGCGACCTCGAGCGCGTGCGCGCCGAGGTGCAGGAGATCGCCGGGCGGCGCGCGCTCTCGGGGCTGCCGCCCCGCCGCCTCGGCGTGCGTGGGTTCTCCGACGTCGTGCACGCGAACCGCGTCGAGGGGCTGGCCGTCGGTGCGGGGTTCGTGTGGCGCGGCGGCGGCGAGGCCCGCGAGCTGCGCGCCCTCGCGAGCTACGGCATGGCCGATGACCGTGCCAAGGGCGAAGTCACGGTCACCGAGCGATGGGGGCGGGTGACGCTCGAGGCGGGCGCGTATCGCGCCGTGCGCGATGTGGCCGACCAGCCGGTCATCGCCCCCGTGCTCAACTCGTTCGCGTCCCAGGAGCTGGGCGACGACTACGGCGACTACTACCTCGCGACGGGCGCGCGGCTCGCCTACCGGCGGCGTCTCGGGACTCGCGGTGAGTGGAGTGCGACGTTGGGCCGCGAGGCCGTAGCCTCGCTCGCCGTCGCGACGACCCCGGCCACGGGCACCTTCCGCCCGAACCCGCTGCTCGGCGGCCCCAGCGTGGACCTGGTGCGCATCGCCGTGCGGCGCCAGAGCGAGGGGTTCGCCGTGCGCCGCGACCTCGCCCTCGAGGCCGCGCTCGAGGAGGGCCGGCTCGACGGCTCCGGCGCGACGTATACACGGGCCACGGCCGGAGGGCGGGTGCTCGTGCCGCTGGGGTCTACGCGGCTGCTCGCGCGCGCCCAGTTGGGCCTCGCCAGTGCGGCGCTGCCGCCCCATCGCACGTTCGTGCTCGGGGGCCGCGGCACGCTGCTCGGCGAAGCGTTCCGCACGTGGGGCGGCCGGCGCATGGCCCTGGTCCACCTCGAATGGCGCGTGCCCCTGTCCTTCGCCTCGATCGCCCTCGGCTCGTGGGCTCGCACGCCCGGCCGCTTGACCGTCGCGCCGTACGTTGCGACTGGCTCGGCCGACCGGCCCGTCGTGGGGACTCCTTGGTCGGCGACGCCGGGCGCGCGCACCACGCTCGGGCTGGCCCTCGAGTGGCTCGGCGTCTTCCGCCTCGAGGCCGGCGTGGGAGCCCAGAGCGGCCAGGTCGGGCTCGCGTTCGACGTCACCCGCGACCTGTGGAGCATCTTGTGACGGCGGCGGACGGCGGACTAGCTTTGACAGGCTAGGCCATGGCCGATCCGACGTTCCCCGACGAATGGCTCGCGCACTCCCTCGAGGGGGTGCTGAGCGCCGAGCGCTTGGCCGAATTGCGCGCCAAGGCCACGCCGGGGCGTACCCTGTGGGAGACGCTCGTCGCCGAGAAGATCGCCTCGGACGCGCAGATCCTCGGCGCGCTCTCCACGCGCTTCCGGCTGAAGCTCGCCGACGTCGCCACGATCGACCCCAAGGTGCGTGAGGGGGTGCCGGAGCAGTTGGCGCGCCGCTACCGGGTGCTGCCGCTCCGCATCACTGACTCCTTCCTCGAAGTCGCGACCGCCAACCCCTTCGATCTCGACGCCGAGAAGGCGCTCGCGTTCGCCACGGCGCGCGAGATCCGCACGCAACTGGCGGCACCGTCCCGCATCGCGGAACGCCTGGACGAGATGTACCGGCCGGAGAAGGCCATCGACAAGGTATTGCAGGGCATGGAAAGCTCGGCCGACCTCGTGCTGCACCCCCAGAACGAGCCCGAGGAGCTCGTCGTGTCCGAGGCGGAGGCGAGCCAGCGGCCCGTCGTGCGCCTCGTGGACCTGATCATCTCGGAGGGGATCCTCTCGCGCTCGAGCGACATCCACATCGAGCCGGAGGAGGGCGGGGTCGCGGTGCGCTACCGCATCGACGGCGTGCTGCGCCAGGTCATGAAGATCCCGCGCGCGGCCGGACTGCCCCTGATCTCACGCATCAAGATCATGTCGCAGCTCGACATCGCGGACCGGCTCCGGCCCCAGGACGGCCGCGCCCGCGTGTCGGTGAACGGGCAGCCGATCGACCTGCGCGTCTCGACACTCCCCGCGTCGCAGGGCGAAAAGGTCGTGATCCGGGTGCTCGACGCGCGCGCCACCGTGAAGTCGCTCGATTCGTTGGGGCTGAACCCGGTCGAGAGCGAGCACATCAAGAGGCTGCTCGAATACCACGAGGGGGTCGTTCTGGTCACCGGGCCCACGGGGTCCGGCAAGACGACCACGCTCTACTCCTGCATCAACCAGATCAAGAGCGAGGGCGTGAACATCGTGACCGTGGAGGACCCGGTGGAGTACCGAATGCCGGGGATCGTGCAGGTGCAGGTACAGGAGAAGGCGGGGCTGACGTTCGCGTCCGCGCTGCGGTCGATCCTGCGGCAGGACCCGAACGTCGTGCTCGTGGGCGAGATCCGCGATCGCGAGACGGCGCAGATCGCGGTGCAGGCGTCGCTCACGGGGCACCTCGTGCTCTCGACGCTCCACACGAACGACGCGGCGAACGCGGTGACCCGCCTCGTCGACATCGGCGTCGAGGCCTACAAGATCGCCGCGGCGCTGCGCGGGGTGATCGCCCAGCGCCTGATGCGGAAGCTGTGCCCGACCTGCAAGCAGGTGTGGATGGAGGCGCCGGCCGACCGATTGAAGAAGTGGCTACCGAAGGAGACCCCCCTGTATCGCGCGGCCGGCTGTCCCGATTGCGCGATGACGGGCTATCGCGGCCGCTTCTCCATCCTCGAGGTGCTCACTGTGACACCCGAGGTGGAGCGGCGCATCGCCGCCGGGGAGACGGCGGACCACATCGCCGAAGCGGCGCGGCGGGCCGGGATGAAGACGTTGTGGGAGAGCGGCCTGTCCCACGTGCTGCGGGGCGAGTCCACGATCGACGAGTTGCTGCGCGTGGTGGACGTGCCGGCGGAGGAGGACGGCCCGGCCGCAGCAGCGCCGCGCGGCTCGCCGGGCGCGGTTGCAACGCCGCGCGTCGCGCCGGCGGCCGGCTCCGCAGCGCCGGCGGTCGAACCCATGGTCGAGCATTTCGAGCTGCTGGAGGAACCGGCGCCGCCTCGCGCCTCCGGCCCCCACGGGCTCCCCGCGCCGAAGGTGCTGCTCGTAGACGACGAGGACAGCCTCCGCAAGGTGATCAGGGAGCTGCTGGAGCGGGACGGCTACGTCGTGGCGGAGGCGCGCGATGGCGCGCAGGCGCTCGACCAGATCGACCGCGTGGGGCCGGACATCATCGTCCTGGACCTCAACATGCCGGGCCTCGACGGCTACGGCGTGCTCTCCCACCTGCGGTCGCGGCCCGCCACGGCGGACATCCCGGTGATCGTGCTGACCGCCAAAGGCGACGAGGACAACGAGGTCCGGGTGTTCGAGCTCGGCGCCGACGATTTCCTGACGAAGCCGTTCCGGGCCCGCGCGCTCTCGGCGCGGCTGGAAGCGGTCCTGGGCCGCCGCCGCTAAGTTTCGTTTCCCATGACACGCGTGCCTGCCGCCCAGGCCCCCCCCGCGGGGGCCGCCCTCCGGGACTCCCCTGCGGTCGCCGCCGCGCTGGCCCGCATCAAGCCGGAAGTCCGCGCGCAACAGGCGTACACGCTCACGGCCCCCGCGGCGGCGCGCAAGCTCAACCAGAACGAGAGCCCGTTCGACGCCCCGGACGGCGTGAAGGACGCGGTGCTGGCGGCGGCGCGCACCGCTCCCTGGAACCGCTATCCGCCGTACTCGCCGGCGGAGCTGCTGGAGCGGATCGCCCGACGGCACGGCTGGACTCCCGACGGCGTGCTCGTGGGCAACGGCTCGAACGAGCTGATCCAGGCGACGCTCGCCGTGACCGTGGGACACGGGACGCCGGTCGTGACGCCGGTCCCCACCTTCACCCTGTACGGGCTGCTCGTGGCGGTGTACGGGGGACGCCACGTCGGGGTCCCGCTCACGTCGGCCTTCGAGTTCGACGTCACGGCCGTGATTCGGGCGGCGCGCGACACCCGGGCGCCGGTCGTCGTCGTCAACTCGCCCAACAACCCCACGGGCACGCCGCTCCCCGAGGGCGCCGCGGAGCGGCTCCTCGCCGAGACGGAGGCGCTCGTCGTGCTCGACGAGGCGTATCAGGACTTCGGAGGCCCCACGGCGATCCCGCTGCTCGGGCGGGCGCCGCGGCTCGTGGTGCTGCGCACCTTCAGCAAGGCGATGTCGCTGGCGGGGCTGCGCTTCGGCTATGCGCTCGCGCACCCCGCGGTCGCGGCCGAGATCGTCAAGGCGAAGCTCCCCTATAACGTGAGCCGGCTGACCCTCGCCGCAGCGCACGCGGCGCTCGACGCGGCCCCGGTGCTCGAGGAGCGCACCCGGGCGGTGCGCGAGAGCCGGGACCTCCTGTACCAGCGGCTGCGGGCCATTCCGGGGCTCTTGGCCTACCCGAGTGCCGCCAATTTCGTGCTCGTCCGCTGCCTCGCGCGGCCCGGCAGCGAGGTGTTCCACCGTCTCGCCGCGGAGCACGGCATCGTCGTGCGCGACGTGTCGCGCGGCGGCCCGGGGCTCGAGAACTGCCTCCGCATCACGGCGGGCACCCAGGAGGACGTGGACGCGGTGGCGGCGGCGCTCGGGGCGATCCTCGGATGACCCGTACGGGCGAAGCGAGCCGCAAGACGCGAGAGACCGAGGTACGCGTGCGCCTGAGCCTCGACGGCTCGGGTCGGGCGCACGTCGAGACCGGCATCGGCTTCTTCGACCACATGCTGGAGGCGTTGGCGCGGCACGCTCTCTACGACCTGGACGTGCGCGCCGCGGGCGACCTGCGGGTGGACGCCCATCACACCGTGGAAGACGTGGGGATCGTGCTCGGCCAGGCGCTGTCCCAGGCGCTGGGAGAGCGGCGGGGGATCCGCCGCTACGGGGAGGCCACCGTGCCGCTCGACGAGGCCCTGGCACGCGTGGTCGTGGACGTGAGCGGCCGCCCGTTCCTCGCCTACCACGCGGAGCCCCCGACCTGGCAGAAGCTCGGGGACTACGACGTGGCGCTGACGCCCGAGTTCTTCCGCGCGCTCGCGACGCACGGCGGCCTGACCCTGCACGTCGATCTGCTGCGGGGGCAGAACGCGCACCACGTCGTGGAGGCCGTGTTCAAGGCGGCGGCGCGGGCGCTCGGAGCGGCGAGCGGGCTCGACCCCCGGGTGACGGACGTGCCGTCGACGAAGGGCTCGCTGTAGATGATCGCGGTCGTGGACTACGGTGCCTCCAACGTGCCCAGCGTGTTGCGCGGGCTGCGGGCGGTGCGTGCCGACGCAATGGTGACGGCGGACCCGGAGACGGTGCGTCGCGCCCCACGCGTCGTCGTGCCGGGCGTCGGCAACTTCGCTCCCGCGATGCGGCGGCTCGCGGCGGCGGGGCTCGCGGACGCCGTGCGTGAGGTCGCGCAGAGCGGCCGGCCGGTACTCGGCATCTGTCTCGGCCTGCAGCTGTTCCTCGAGTCGAGCGACGAGGCCCCGGGTGTGCCGGGCCTCGGCTTGCTCGCCGGTCGGGTGCGGCGTTTCGCGACCGACCTGCCGGTGCCGCACGTCGGGTGGGCAAAGGTGACCCTGACGGCGCGCGGCCGGGCCCATGCCGCGCTACGCGGCGCCTTCCCGGGCGGCGATGCCTTCTTCTATCACGTGCACAGCTACCACCCGGACGGCGTCGAGCCCGCCGCCGACCTCGCCGACGCGGAGTACGGCGCCCCGTTCGCCACCATCGTGGGCCGGGATGCGGTGTTGGGCGTCCAGTTCCACCCGGAGAAGTCGCAGGCGGCGGGCCTTGCGCTGCTCGAGGGCTTCGCCGGCTGGACGCCATGACGGAGCTGCGCGTCGCGTTCGTGGACACCTACGTGCTGCGGCGCGCTGGCCCGACCTTCGAGGTGCTCGTGCTGCGCCGTGCCAGCGGGCGCTCGCCCGGCTCGTGGGAGACGGTGCACGGCACCATCGAGCCGGGCGAGACGCCGGTGCAGGCGGCGCTGCGGGAAGTGCGTGAGGAGACGGGGCTCTCGCCGCTCGGGCTCTACAACGTGAGCCGCGTGGAGAGCTTCTATCTGCCCCAGGCGGACGCCGTCGCGCTCGTGCCCGTGTTCGCCGCGTTCGTCGATCCGGCGGCGCAGCCGGCCCTCTCGGCGGAGCACGACCGGGCCGAGTGGCTTCCAGCCGCGAAGGCGGCGCCTCGGTTCGCCTGGCCCCGCGAGCGGCGCGCGATGGAGGATCTCGTCGCGCTGCTCGGCTCGGGCGGCGGGGACTTGCTGGACGACGCGCTGCGTGTATGCTAGCACGGCGCCTCATCCCCTGCCTCGACGTGACGGGGGGGCGGGTCGTGAAGGGGGTGCGGTTCCAGGAGCTGCGCGACGCCGGCGATCCTGCCGAGCAGGCGGCCCGCTACGACGCCGAGGGCGCGGACGAGCTCGTGTTGCTCGACATCAGCGCGAGCCACGAGGAGCGCGGCACGACGCTCGACATGGTGAGCCACGTGGCGGACACGCTGTTCATCCCGTTCACCGTGGGCGGCGGGATCCGGAGCGTCGCGGACGCCCGCGTCGTGCTGCGGGCGGGAGCCGACAAGGTGGCTGTCAATACCGCGGCCGTGCGAGATCCGTCGCTCGTCACGCGGCTCGCCGACGAGTTCGGCCGTCAGTGCGTGGTGGCCGCGGTGGACGCGAAAGACCGAGAAGGGGGAAGGGAAAACCCTAAAGGACTCCCTGGCGGTCGGGGGGAAGGGTGGGAGGTGATGGTGCGGGGCGGTCGTGAGCCCACCGGGCTCGCAGCAGTGGAGTGGGCTGCACGTCTGGAGTCGCTCGGCGCGGGGGAGATCCTCCTGACTTCGATGGATGCGGACGGTACCCAGAACGGCTACGACCTGGCTCTCACGGGGGCCGTGGCGCGGGCAGTGCATATCCCCGTGATCGCCTCAGGCGGCGCGGGGCGGCTCGAGCACCTCGCCGCGGCGCTCGACGCAGGGGCCCACGGGGTACTGGCCGCGACGCTGTTCCATTATCGCGGCACCACGCTCCGAGAGGCACGGGCCTACCTCGCCGGGCGCGGCTTCCCGGTCCGACCGTGAACCCGTTCTATCACCGGATCTACAAGGTGGTGCGGCGAATCCCGCGCGGCCGCGTCGCGACCTACGGCGTGGTGGCCCGCCTGGCCGGGCACCCGGGCGCGGCGCGCACGGTGGGGTGGGCGCTGGCGGCGCTTCCCGGCGAAGCCGACGTCCCGTGGTGGCGGGTCATCAATGCCGCGGGCCGGATCTCGCTCGGGGGCCGCGATCACGGCGCCGTGCTGCAACGCGCGCTGCTGCTCCGGGAGGGCGTGAAGTTCGCGCCCGCCGGCGGTGTCGGCCTGACGGCGTTCGGGTGGCCGGCGCAGGCCTACGAGAGCGCCGCGGCGGCCCAAACCCGTGCCGCCTCGTCCCGCAGGTCCCGCAGGTTGAAGGGCTTGCGCACGTAGCGCAGGCCGAGCTGGCCCAGCGCCACCTCCGTCGTCGGGCGCACGTCCCCCGTGGCGACGAGAATCCGGTCGCGCAGATCGGGACGCGCTTCCACCAGCTCTTCGACAAAGCGCCGCCCCCGGGCGCTCGCCTGGCCGTCGGCGAGGATGAGGTCGTATGTGCGGGTCCGCGCGAGGTCGAGGGCCTGCCCCGGATTGCGGGCCACTTCCACGGTGTGCCCCTCCCGGCCGAACAGCGCCTTGATCATGCGGCGGACGGCCGGATCGTCGTCCACGAGCAGGATCGTGCGCCTGGCGGCGGGCGGCAGAGGGGGCGCTTCCACCTCGGCCGAGTGACGCTGCGGGACATCGGCCCCGGCGGGCGGCAGCTCCACGAGGAAGGCTGCTCCGCCCTCCGCGGGCTGCTGGACCGTGATTTGCCCGCCGTGCGCCTCCACGATCGAGTAGGTGATTGACAGCCCCAGCCCGGTCCCGTGGCCAGGCTCCTTCGTCGTAAAGAACGGCGTGAACAGGTGCGGGAGCACCTCCTCGGGGATCCCGGGGCCCGTGTCCGCCACCCGCAGCCGCACGCGCTCGTCGAACCACGTGCTGATGCGGATCGTGCGCGGGCGCCCCGCCTCGTTCCCGGCGAGGGCGTGCGCCGCGTTGGTCACCAGGTTCAGCACCACCTGCTGTAGCGCGTGGCGGTCGCCCACCACGTCCGGCATGCCGGACCCGAGGTTCTTCTCGGTGCGGATGTCCTTAAGCTTCAGGTCGTAGCTCATGAGCAGCAGGGTGCGCTGGACGACGTCGTTGAGGTTCACGCGGGCCCGCTCGCCGGGGCCCTTGCGCGCGAAGGTCAGGAGGTTCCGCACGATCCGGCCCGCCCGCTCCGCCTGCTCGTGGATCACCTGCAGGTGGTCCCGGTCCTTGGGTCCCAGCTCCTGCTGCTCGAGCAGGAACTCCGCCAGCCCGGCGATCGAGGTCAGCGGGTTGTTCAGCTCGTGCGCGACGCCCGACACGAGCTGGCCCACGGCGGCGAGCTTCTCGCTCTGGATGAGCTGCGCCTCCATCGCCTGCTGGTCGGTGACGTCCTCCACGAGCACGACGAGGCCCCGTCCCGGTCCGGCGCCCCCGATCCGGGCCGCGTTGAGGCGCAGGGTGCGGCGCAGGCGGTCGGAGCGCGCGACCAGCGCGGCCGCCTGCTCTCCCCGGCGGGCGGCGGCGAGCAGCTCGGTGCTTTCCGTGGCCTGGCCCACGAGCGCAGGGAGCAGCTCCTCGCCCACGACGGCCGCCACCGGCCGGTCGAGCATCTGCGCGAGCGAGCGGTTGGCGCGCAGCACCCGACCGCCCTCGTCCACCACTGCGATCCCCTCGTGCAGCGCGTCGAACGCTGTCTCCCACTGCTCCTTCGCGTGCCGCACCATCTCGAAGAAGCGGGCGTTGGCGAGCGCGACCGCCGCGTGGGTCCCCACGGTGGAGAGTAGCCTGAGGTCCTCGGGGTTGAACACGCCGCCGCGCGGGTCGGCGATGACGAGCGTTCCCACCACCGCCCCGTGGGCGCGCAGCGGTACGGCCGCCGCCGACTCGGCATGCACCCCGCTCACCAGCTCCGTGGGTGCGTCCCCGGAGTTGCGGACCAGCTCGAGCCGCTCGCGCCCCAACGAGCGGGCTACGAGACCGGGATCGTCCCCCCGGATCGACTGCCCCTTGAGCGAACCGAGCGTCCCTTCAGCCGCCGCCACGCGCAGCTGGGGCGTCTGGCCCTCCTGCTCGATCGTGAGCGCCAGCAGCGCGCCGCGGGCATCGAGGAAGCGGGTGGCGTAGCGCACCACCTGGTCCACGATGCGGTCGAGCTGCAGCGACTCGGAGAGCACGTAGGCGAGCTCCTGGAGGGAGAAGAGCTCGGACAACCGCCGGTTTAGCTCGTCCGCCGTGCGCCGGCGCTCCCGCTCGCTCTTCGCCACCCGGCGCCGCAGCGCAGTCGCCCACAACGCGAGCCCCGCCGCGACGAGCAGCGCCGCCGCGGCGATCAGGAAGGGGAGCGGAGTCTGGATCAGTGGTGTCGCCTCCTCGGCCTAAACATGCTATGGATCGCTTGACCGTCCTAATCCCGATAAATATATTCGCCTATCGCAGGCTGAAAACCATTCTCACCTCATGGCCGCAAGCTGCCATTTCAGCCTGAGCCGCTGATTCCCCGACTGAGCCGGAGGTTGCGTGTCCCGAGCGCTCGCGCCCGGTGCCCTGGTAGCCGTTCTTGCGTCCATCGCCACCGTGCCTCCCGGTGGGGCGGCGGCGCAGGAGCGAACCACCGTCGGTGGCTACGGCGAGGTGCACTACGTCAATCGCACCGGGCCGGACACCCCGGGCACGGTCGATCTCAAGCGCTTCGTCGTCTACCTGGCCCACACCTTCAACGACCAGATCGCCTTCCGCTCCGAGCTGGAGGTCGAGGACGCCAAGGTGGAAGGTGCCGAACCCGGCGGTGAGGTGGCGCTGGAACAGGCCTACCTCGACTATCGGTTGTCGGACGCGCTCACGCTGCGCTCCGGTCTCGTCCTCCCGCCCGTCGGAATCATCAACGAGACACATGAGCCCCCGACGTTCAATGGGGTCGACCGCCCGGGCTTCGACAACGACGTGATTCCCACCACGTGGCGGGAGATCGGGGTAGGCGCGGTGGGGCGCGTGCCCGGCGTCGAGGGTTTGAGCTACCGCGTGTATCTCGTGAACGGGCTGCGGTCGGCCGGGTTTTCGGCCGCCACAGGGATCCGTGAAGGCCGCCAGGAAGGCCGTGAGGCGAGCTTCGCCAACCCGTCCTTCACGGGCCGGCTCGAGTGGGCGAGGCCCGGCCTCAAGCTGGGCGGCTCGTTCTGGTACGGCGGCACCGCCGCCGCCGACCCCGCCCTCGGGAAGGGCGCGTTCGCCGCCCCGATCACGTTGCTCTCGGCCGACGCTCGCTACGACGTGAGCGCGTTCATGTTCCGCGGAGTGGCGACGAGCATCTGGGTGAGCGACGCCGAGGCGATCAACACGCGTTACGCCACCGCGGTCGGCAGCCGGATCGCCGGTGGCTACCTCGAGGTCGCGTACAACCTGCTGCACGCGCTCGCCCCGGCGTCGTCTCAGAAGCTGAACGCGTTCGTGCGGCACGAGCGTTACGATACGCAGGCCGCCGTTCCCGCCGGCACGACCAGGGATGAGACCCTGGCGCGGCGCATCACGACTTTCGGTCTCTCCTACAAGCCGACCTACAACACCGCGTTCAAGGGCGATTATCAGCTGCTGCGCAACAAGGCCGGGGCAGGCGAAGCCGAAGTCGTGAGTCTCGGCATCGGGTATCAATTCTGACATGATGCGAGCGCGCCGCGCGGCGGTGGTGTGCTGCACGCTTGGGGCACTCGTCGCCACGCCGGGGGCCGCCGCGCAAGCGCCGCCCGCCAAACTCGCCGCCTCCCTTGCCCGGCTGTTCGGGCCGCACGCGCGCGCCGACACGCTCCACGTGGACAGCGCCGCGGTGCTCCGGATCTCCACCGGGGACTCGCTGCTCGGCTTCGCCCAGGTGGGGAACGTCATCGGGAAGGACCAGCCGATCACGTTTCTCGTGGCGATGGACCCCGCGAACCGGCTGCGGGACGTGGACATCCTGGTGTACCGCGAACCCTACGGCGGCGAGGTGGCCTACGACGCCTGGCGCAAGCAGTTTCGCGGCAAGCGTGTAGCGGACCCGCTGCAGGTGGGCCGGGACATCCGGAGCATCTCGGGCGCGACGATCAGCGTTCACGCCGTCACCGCCGGCGTGCGGCGCATGCTCGCCGAGCTCACGGCCTGGCACGAGAGCGGGGCGATCCGATGAGCGACGCGGTCGCGCCCCTCGCCTGGAGGGTGGTGCCCGCGGCGCTCCGCACCCTGGCGCGGTGGATCACGATCGTCCAGCTCGTGGGCTACACCACGTCCCTCGTGTACGTGTGGCATACCACGCGGCTCACGCCGCCGGGCATCGAAGCGCGGTATCGCGGCACGAACCCCGAGGGGGGCACCGCCCCGATGCAGTTCCCGAAATCCTTCGCCGAGATGCTGACGATCACCCACACGCACCTCCTGAGCATGGCCGTGATCTTCGTCCTCACGGGCCTCGGCGTGGCCCTGTGCGGCTCGCTTCCGGAGCGGTGGCGGCGGTTCCTCGTCGCCGAGCCGTTCGCGGCGCTGCTCGTCTCGTTCGCCGCGATGTGGCTGATGCGCTACGTCGACCCCCGGTTCGCCTGGCTGCTCGAGGCGTCGAGCGCCCTCCTCGCGCTGACCTTCTACGTCCAGTCGTATCTCATCCTGCGCGACCTCGCACGTGTGCGGAGGGGGGAGGCGGGGCGGTGAGGCGCCGCGCGTTTCTCGGCGTCCTGGGGAGTGGCGTCGTGGGGATGTGGGGAAGACTGCCCGCACCGCGGTGCGCTGGCGACCAGTTCGTCGAGCGCTGGTCCTGGGCGATGGGGCAACCGGTGCACCTGATGGCGTTCGCCCGCTCGCAGGCGGAGGGTCTCGATGCTTGCGCCGCGGCGCTCGCGGAGCTGCGGCGCGTCGAGGCGCGGCTCACCCTGTTCGACGACGCGAGCGACCTGTGCGAGCTGAACCGCCGCGCGGGGCGCAAGGCCATGCGCGTGGACCAGGACCTAGGGGCGGTGTTGGCGCTCGCGCAGCGATTCAAAGGCCACACGCGTGGCGCGTTCGACGTCGCCGTCGAGCCGCTGATGCGCGCCTGGGGCTTCCACCGTCGGCGCGCGCGTGAGCCATCCCCGGCCGAGATCGCGGAGGCGCGGGAGGCCGTGGGGAGCGCCGTCATCGAGCTGGACGGCGACCGGGCGCGGCTTCCCAACGCCCACACCCAGCTCGACTTCGGTGGCATCGGCGTGGGGTACGGCATCGCCCGCGCGCTCGCGGTGCTGCGGGCGCGGCGGATCGGGCGCGCCTTCCTGGACGTGAGCGGGGACTGCGCGGCGATCGGCGCCCCGCCCGGGGAGAAGGGGTGGCTCGTGGAGATCGCCGACCCCGATCGGCCGCGTGGCGTCATCGCGGCGACGCGGCTATGCGATTCGGCGCTCGCCACCTCCGCCAACAGCGTGGCCGTCGTGCGCTACGGCGCGCTCGTCTGTGGCCACGTGATGAATCCCGCGACCGGATGGCCGGCGCACGCCTTGAGGCAGGCGTCCGTGGTGTCGCACGACCCGGTGGCGGCCGACGCGCTCTCGACGGCGATGCTCGTGTCGGGCCGGACGCCGGCCGGGGCGCTCCAGGTCTACGCGGTGGCGCGGGGCCGCGACCGCGCTACGGATTCGGCCGGCTCTGCGCCCGGGCCACGACACGGGCGCGCTCGCGCTCCAGCGTGAGAATCGAGCGCGACCAGGAGTCGTTCGCGAGCCCCTGGTAGCTGACCGTCAGCGTCTCGCGGAAGCTGATCCCCTCCTCGAACAGGTAGATCGCGACGGCCTGCTCGCGGGCGTCGAGCTGGTAGGAGGCCCATTTCGGCGACAGCGGCACGATCCCGACGGGCCGGAACAGCCGCCCCCGGCTCGTGATGTTCACGTCCTCCGGCACGAAGCGCGCCTGCGGCACGAGGCCGAAGAAGCTCACCATGGCGAGGACCGGCCGCAGCAGGCCGGCGCGCCGCGCCAGGTCGTCGATCTCGCCTCGCTTCGAGCGCAGCAGGTCCTGCAGCGACCGGTACGTGTCAGGGGCGAGGAGCCGTGTCACGCTCTGCTCGAGAGGGAGGAACTGGATCTCCAGCTCCGGGGTGTCGAAGCGCACGACGATGTCGTCGCGCTTGAGCGTACCGAAGCCGACCGGCAATGAGTCTTGGGCGGATAGGCGGATGGTCGGACCGACGGCCAGGAGCACCGCCGCGAGCACTTGTGGAGCGTGGCGTCGTAGCGTCATGCGACGGCATCGCGTACGAAGGCCGCGATTGCCTCTCGAAGCTCCGTGATGCCTTCCCCCGTCCGCGCGCTCGTGACGACCGCCTGGTCCGCGTCGAGTCGCAGCGCCGCCGCGAGCGCCCGCTCCCGGCGCCGGCGCTCGCCCTGCGGAAGCTTGTCGCTCTTCGTGAGGGCCGCAAGCACGCGGGTCTGGCGGGCGGCGAAGAGGTCCTGCATGGCGCCGTCGTCCTCCGAGGGCGCGCGCCGGATGTCGAGGAGCCATACGACCCCGGCGAGTCGCGCCCGGTCAAGGCAACCGGTGAGCAGGCGCTGGAACGCCGCCCGGTCGGTCTTGCTCGCCTTGGCGTAGCCGTAGCCGGGGAGGTCGAGAACGTAATAGGAGCGGGGAGCGGGGAGCGGCGCCTGCTGGTG
>Ga0209160_1000584_pt1 | contig 30337 bp, 26 predicted proteins | sample GraSoiAngelo_153_FD_186167 | JGI IMG/M metagenome (GOLD analysis project Ga0209160, IMG submission 186167) | Grasslands soil microbial communities from the Angelo Coastal Reserve, California, USA - 14_1009_12_40cm (SPAdes) (version 2) | ecosystem: Environmental > Terrestrial > Soil > Grasslands ...
GTGGGGTAAGCTGCGTGATCGCCGCCGCGATTATTCACGGATTTGGTCTGGTCCATCTTCCACGTTCCGAATATGGGATCGGCGGAATCGGACGCCTGTCCAAACGCTCGAAGATGCCCAATCGAGAAACCTGCCAATAAAGTGACCGCGAGGAGCCCGGCATGCAACGCGTATTTGCGCATAGGCCTTTGCCTCCTATGACTTCTGTGGGAGAGCATTATACGACCGGCATTGCCCGGGAAAACAAGAGAAGGTAGGCATGCCGGAGAAAGGAGTCGAACCTTCACGGCCTTGCGGCCAACGGATTTTGAGTCCGCCGCGTCTGCCATTCCGCCACTCCGGCGCTTGGGTGCAAATCTATCTGATCGAGGTGGTTACTGCAAGACGGCTACTGTGGGGTGCGGGGCCGTTGTGTTAAGCATCCCTTTCTGTGCTAGCCATGGTGCAGTTTCTGCGCGCAGATTCCGGGATTTTTTCTCGCTCTATGGAAAATGGGGGGACTTGGCAGTCCCCCCATCCTCATGCTTGTCGCTAGCGTCGCGACGTGTAATCAGCGTCGCAGGCGTTGTGCGCCGCGTGAGCGGCGCAATTTGAAACACTCTCTACTGCCGCATCTCTGTTCCAAGCCCGGCGGAGTCATCCTCCTTTCCGTGGCTTTCGAATCTTGCAAGACCTTTGTACTTCAGCCTGCAGGTAAAGGATGTGACGGGGAACACGGGTCGATGTGATAGTAACCGTGATCGGAGAGGTAACCGACCGCGTTAGCTGGAGACAGAGTCAGGCCCTAGCTCGCGCTAGAAGCGGACGCTGGAGAGCATGCGATCGAAGGTGGGCTTTAGCTGATCGAAGTTAGCCTGCGGAGCGACGAAGACGAAAGCGATTGCTTTTCCGCCGCCGCGGGGTAGGGCCACGAGCCAATCGCGTTCGGGCTGCGGCTTGCCGTCCTGGCCGGGCATGGGAGAAACGGTCGTAAGCTGAAGGCTGCCTGCAGGCATACCGGCGACCGTAATCGTATCTATATTCCCATTCTGCTTCATATTGCCATCGCCGCTTTCCAGACTCCGCGCGATGGCTGAAGTTACCTGCTGAGCGTTTGCCTCGGATCCGCCGGGCAATGAGACGGACTGGATCACTACGCCATAGGCCACCGCGCCGCCGGCTGCGCCGGCGCGCGGAGCGATGGTTACGGAACTTTGCTGGCCGGGCATCACCTGCCAATTATCGGGGCGGTCGATGGTGGCCTCGTCGACGTCGGCGCCCTGAAATTTCGCACTCGGCTGGATGGCCGACATTGGCGCGGCGGGAACCATGCCTGTCGCTGCGGCAGTGCCATTGCCATTCGCCGGAGCTCCTCGGAATATCGCTCCATTTTTCGAATTCTCCGCCTGCCAGCGGCCATTTTTTGTACCCGCGGCGATCTCCTGAGCGGTGTAGGCATGGACGCCGCCAGCGTGACCGCGCACGCTAACGAACTGCGGGCTATCCGGCGTGTAATTTTCAGGGGGCCAGTCGCGCACTTCCTTCTCGATGGCCGCGTCGCGATTTCCGGGGTTCGGGTGATCGCTCAGGAATTGCGGCCCATTCTTATTGCTGGCCCCGAGCTTTCGAAAGAAGTCCGCCAGCGCCATAGGATTGAAGTGCGCCTTCCACAAGACGATCGCGCCGAAGGCATCGGCTTGAGCCTCATCTGTTCGAGAGTACTTCAGCATCAGGGTGCCGGCGCCAATCTGAATGCCGCTCTGCGCCACACCGCCCAAGCCGCCGCCCAAGCCTCCGGCAATGGCGCCGACAATGTCTGCAATGCCTCCCACGACGGCCGATTTCTCCTGTTGCTTGGCGGAGTGCTGCATGTAGACGTGGCCCATCTCGTGGGCCATCACGCCCGCCAGTTCCGCCTCGTTGTCCACGGTCGTGATCGTGCCGACGTTCACAAACATCGGGCCGCCGGGGAGCGCAAAGGCGTTGACTTCCTTCTGCGCCACCACGTGGAATTGGTAGGGCCAAGTGCGGTTTTTGGGAATGACAGCGACCAGCCGCTTCCCCAGCGCCTGAATGTATTGCGTTTCCGGGCTCGAATCGGGGAGAACCGGCATCTGCTGATAAACTTGCGCGGCTGCCTGCAAGCCCAGCTTCCCCTGCTGGGCGCGGGACATGCGAGAATGGCCGGGATCGGGAAACTCCGGCGGTTTCCCCGCCGAGAAAGCCAGCCCGGCGGCGAGATACAAAGCCGCGTAAGCCCCGAGGCGGCATATGGGCGAGATTTGGTTTATTCTCTCATTTAGTTTCATGGCCCTGACCTGTGAGCAGCAGCGTACATAGGATACAGCATGATGGCTTATCTCTGACTTATGTGATGCGCAGGGGCAGATCGAGGATAACAGACTCTGTCGCGCGACTGGCTAGCGGCGGCGAGAACGACAACAGTTAGAATCCATCCCTTAGTTCGTGGAAAGCACTAGGCAAACGGCCACGACTTTGGGTGAAATGAAGCTCGAGATGACCAACACAAAAAGGAGCGATGACGTAATGGAAGCGCTGATCCTCGATCTTCTTGAGTGGCTAGCAAACGGCGAGAGAACGTATGAAGAAGTGATGGAGGCTTGGCGCACATCCTGTCCCAGACTTACGGTTTGGGAGGATGCGAACGATCGGGGACTCCTCGCGACCGAGCAAGTGAACGGGCGCAGGCTCATTCGGCCTTCATCATCGGGTCTTGCCCTCCTCGACCAGCGTACCCGCCATCAACGATCTGAAGCCCATCCTGCTAAGCCCACATAGCTCCCGATAAACGCGCTTGTCGGAGGCTGCGGTTTCACGGCTCTGGCCCGCATTCCAGAAGCAGTTCACCTGCCAACTCCAGTATCCGCTCGGCCTCCGTTATCTGCCCCGGTCTGAGTGTCTCTCATTACTTTGCCGTCGGCGAAAACGACCTTGTTAAAACGCCCAACTGGAAGCCCGGTCTTGGCTTGCCAAACATAAAGAGTGACCACGTCGCCCGGCTTCAGGGAAGTTCTGGACCAGCCGATTAGCTGAGACGCCGGCGTGCTGCCCATTTCCATGATCCAATGTTGGACGTTGCCTTTATCATCTTTATAGTCCGCCTTGATCAGAGGGTGGGGATTGATCCAAGCGAATTGGGTTATCACGGCGTCTTTCAGCACGACTGGTTTGGACATGTCGTACGCCGCCGCCCCATGATGAGCGAACGTAGGACAGGAAATAGCCAGGAGTCCGGCGATCGATGCCAATATGACTAGTTTCGTTTTCATCTTTAACCTCCGCTTATGAAATCGCGCCCGGCCGTCACGGCAGCCCGCGCTTACCTACGCTGTGAGCGAGCATTGGGATCAAAGCCAGCCGGATCACCCATCTCCTTCAAGTACTCCTGAACCTGCGACGGTATACAAGTAAAGTCATCGAGTTGCTGGTTGGGAATCCAGCGGAAATGCTCCTCGCCGAGAAAGAATTGCTGGGTATAAAGTTTCGGGTCGTCCATGGTTATCGTCAGCGTCAAATCATTCTTGTCGACCCGCTTGAAGCGTTCCTGCACATGCGCATCTATGCTATGGGGATACCCGTTCTTGGTAGTCCAGGTGGTATCGTCAAGCCCGGTTGTGTCCACGACAAATGTGTAGTCGTCCTCCCAGTGGCCCACCGAGTAGCCGTTATATCTCGGGTCGAGTGCGTCTTTCCCGCTCCCGCCCACCGTGGCCGGCAGCGCCCGGCCGTCCGTCCAGATTTCGCGCCAGACATCCATGTACTGGATCAGTATGAACGTCCGATTAGGCAGCGTCGTGATCGTTATTCCGCGAATTTCGTTGGTCATGTTCTGCGGAAATCCAAACGGATCACAATATCGGTTATGAGGATCGTTGGTGCCGGCGGGACTATATTTGCCGATGGGCTTGTTCTGATCGTACAACTGTTTCCCCAAAGGAGTGAGAGGTGGCGCGGTGGGGTCTTGCGCGTTTATACCCCTGGGAACCGCTGCGCCCGAGCCCGGTCCTGCCCAGGTCCCAGTCAAATCGCGCTTCGGCGCCGGCCCACCGTCTCCAACGGCCCTGTCCATAGGGTAGTATTTCCAAGGAGAACGTGCCTCATTTGCCTGTTTAGGTTGGGACTGGGCGGTTTGAGCGCTAGCGACTGAAGAAAAACAAAGCATCGCCGCTAGACCAAGGATGGCGCCTATGAACGCATTTCGCATTTCGAGAGTCCTCCGACTTTTTTAGGCGGCAAAAGCCGCGTGGACTTTGTTAACCGCGAAAAGCTCATCCTGTTGGTAGCCTTTTGGCGGAAGACGGATCACGGGCTGCTTATTTGGCGGGCGCGTCCCCAGGAGCCCAACCAGACGGCTTGGCCAGTTTGTCTCGATACTCGATGGCCTCCGACGGTACACACAGCGTCTCTTCGAACTCCTGATCCTTCATCCAGTAATAATTCGTCTTCATTAATTGAAAGGGCTTTGTATAGAACTTCGAATCGTCAACCGTTACCGTCACCTCCAGGTTGTACTGGTCTGGCCGCGTCCAGCGCTCCTCGAGGTGCACGTCCTTGGTGTGCGGATGTCCTCTCTCATCGATCCAGGTTCGGGGATCCAAGCCTGCCGTATCGATCACGAACGTATTGTCCCCATCCCAGTGGCCCACGGAATATCCGTAAAATCTGGAATCGGGCGCTCCCGGCGCGTCTACCTTCGCGGGGAGTTGCCGCCCGTCCATCCAGACTTCTCGCCACACTCGCTGTTGCTCAAACAGCATAAGCATGCGGTTCCCTGCCGGCTGGAATACGATTCCTCCTCGCATGCTGATGGCGTGGTTCAAAAGGTCGCGCGGAACGCCAAGAGGATCACAGATCATGAAGGGGTCGTTTGTGGCCGCCACATTTTGCGGGGCGTCCGGCGCCTGCCGCCCTGCTTCGGGAACCGGCATATTGAGGTTGAAGACTGCCTTGCCCGCCGGAGTCATATCAGGGTAAGGGCCCATTACTGTCATTATGGGTCCCACCCAGGCGCCAGTCAGATCATGCTTGGGAGCGGGGCCGGGCGGATTCGGCATCTTCGGGACTCCCGCGGTGACATAACCCGGCGGCACTGCTCGAGGTGCTCGTTCTTGAGCCATTAAAGCCGACGAAAGGACCAGTACGGCCAGCAAAGCAACGATTACTTCGACGACCCGGTTTCGCATTTCAACTGCCCTCCTTGACTTAAACGACGGAACATCTGAAGGCCGACCCTTGAAGAACAGGACCGTCTGCGCAAAAAACTGCTGCGCCGGCCCGAAATTGTTCGCCGGTCCGCGGCCACCGGGCTTCAGCGACGATTTCCCTACTTAGCTTCGTTGCCGTTGCCCCTGTTCCCACCGGCGTCGGGGCCGTAACCGCTCTTGTTCCCTGCGTCGCCCCCAAGCTGGGTATCGTGCAAGACAGAGCCGTCGGCGAGCACGATCTTATTCAGACGCCCGGCGGGCAGGCCCGTTTTAGCGGCGTACATATAGATGGTGATTACGTCCCCCGGCTGCAGGGAACTCTTGTTCCATCCAATCAGCTTCAGCGCCTCGGGACTGGCCGTTTCGGCGGTCCAATGGACGACGTTGCCTTTTTCATCCTTCACATCGAATTCAACCAGGCTGTGAGGATTGGCCCACGCAAATTTCGTCACTGTGACTTGCTTGAATTCAGATATCTTGTTCTCGTACGCCACATTTCCGTGATGTGCTAACACAGATCCACAAACAGCTAAAAGACCAACGCCCAAGACGAACGCCACCAGCAGCTTTCTTTTCATTCGGCACCTCGCAAAGAACCTTTCCGGTTCCAGCCAAACCAGGGAACCAATATAAGCCGGACTCTCCATTTTTGCCTTCCAAAACTGCATGATCATACACCCATCTCTTGTTCCGCAAGGTTGGGAACAGAATCCGCGTTGGTTTTGCTCTCAAGGACGCATGAATACTGGCGTTGGCCGTGCCTTGGGCACGACCCGATCAAAAGAACCGTTGGGACACAGCGCCGTGAATTCTCCTATGGGTCTGCGAGGTAACGTGTTCTTCTGATGCGAAATCAACTGCTCACAAAGATCGCTGAGCCGTCAGGAGAAGCCCGATGAAACGAAAAATGATTGCACTGGCTGCCGCCGCTCTGCTCGTTGCAGCGACTGCACCGGCGGCTCGGGCGCAAGCCGAGCCGGCGGCGAACGTCGCGGGCGCCTGGCGGGTCAGCATGCAGGGGCAGAGCGCCGCGGTGAGCCAAACCCTCGCGATCGAGCAAAAGGGCGGCGCCATCACCGGAACGATCAGGGCTCAGCAAGGAAATGCCGCTCAGGTTCGCGGGAGCGTGACTGGCAAGAACATCGCGTTCACGGTGAAGCGCCAGACGCCGGACGGCGAAGTGACCCAGCAATTCGCGGGCACCGTCAATGGCAACTCCATCGCCGGCACCGTCACGCAGGGCCAGTTTCACGTGAATTGGACGGCGGCTCGCGCCGAATAGCGCGGCCGGCTGCGAATTCGCAGAAATCTTTCCGTGAATCCCTGCTTTCATTCTGGTGCATCTTCTGCGCAATTATCGAAAAGCAGACGGTTTGGAAACGCTTCGCCCTTAAACCTTGCTAGCAAGAATTACCTTCCGTCCACTCTAGTACGGTTCGGTCCCGATAGACGGGATTCTCGGAAATTGCCCACGGCCAGGAGTTCAAATTCCTTGTGAAGCGCGGCGGCGGTTTGCTACTGTTTCGCCGGAGGGCCGCCCCCGCTGATCCGGTGCCAGGTAAATAGCGCGCCCGGAAACTTTCTTCGATGCACACTTCGCCATTAGAGACCGGCAAAGCCGGGATTACCGTTGTCCCCACGGGCGGCGCTTTGGGCGCGGAAATTCGCAACGCGGATTTGAGGACGATCGACGATCGCGATTTTGCGGTCATCCTCGGGGCCTGGCACGATCACTCAGTGCTGCTGGTTCGCGGCCAAGAACTTAACGATGAGGATCTGGCCGCTTTCAGCAAGAGGTTCGGCGAGCTGGATTGGGCGCCCGTTCAAGAATCAGGGCGGCGATTCGTCGAAGGCCATCCGGAAATCTACGTGGTGTCCAATGTGGTCGAAAAAGGCGTACCCATAGGAAGCCTGGGGGCGGGCGAGGCAACCTGGCACACGGACATGTCTTACCTGGAGGTGCCGCCCAAAGCCAGCATACTTTACGCATTGGACGTGCCACGCTCCGGAGGCGACACCTATTTCAATAATATGTATGCGGCGTACGAGGGCTTGCCGGAGGAGCTCAAGCGCCGGATCGAAGGGTTATCGCTGAAACACGACGGCACCTACAACAGCGGAGGCTATTTGCGGCAGGGTGTAACGGCCGTTGACGATCCCAGGACCTCGCCCGGCACCTATCATCCGCTCGTCTGCACTCATCCTGAGACGCGGCGGCGGGCCCTCTACCTGGGCCGCCGGCGCAACGCCTATGTCGCCGGCTTGCCCCTCGTGGAATCGGAATCGTTGCTCAACGAATTGTGGGCGGACGCCACGCGCGCGGAACTCGCCTGGGGACACCAGTGGCGTCCGGGCGACCTCGTTTTATGGGATAACCGCTGCACGATGCACCGGCGCGATTCCTTTGACGCCGCTTCGCGCCGGGTCATGCACCGGACGCAAATCCGGGATGAAGTTGCGCCCAGGCCGTAACCAGAGAATTGCCATCCAGACTCCGGAAACAGCAACGGAGAAGCCGCGCGTGCGATCACGTGGGCTAAGCGCGCCCCGAGTCGTTCTGGGGCTGCTCTGCCTGCTGTACCTCGTTCTGTTCGTCGTGCGGGTGGCCATATCCGGGGTAGCGCCTCTCATCAAAACGGATCTGCGGCTTAGTAACACGCAGCTGGGGCTGGTGTTTTCGGCATTTGCCATCCCGTACGCAATCTTTCAACTGATCGGCGGATGGATCGGTGACCGCTGGGGCGCGCGGGTGGTGCTCTGCGTCTCTTGCGGTATCGTGGCCGTAGCCACGGCGCTTACGGGCGCTGTCAACGGCTTTCTGGCGCTATTTGCCGTTCGGCTGGCGTTGGGTTTCGGCGAGGGCGCCACTTTCCCGACCGCGACTCGGGCGATGAGCAGCTGGATACCGGAAAGCCGCTGGGGCTTCGCCCAAGGAGTTACGCATTCCTTTTCGCGTATCGGAAATGCCCTGGCGCCTCCGCTGATCGCCTGGATGGCAGTGCTGCTGACATGGCGCGGGTCGTTTGCAATTTTGGGCATAGTGAGCTCCGCCTGGGTTCTTCTGTGGGCCTGGTTTTTTCGCAACGATCCCCGCGAGCACCCCACGATCACCGCTGCCGATTTGGCGGAGCTGCCCGGCCAGCGCACCCAAAGGCGCGCGGCCATACCCTGGGTGCAGTTAGCGCGGCGAATACTGCCCGTCACGGCGGTCGATTTTTGCTACGGCTGGGTGCTTTGGCTTTTTCTGAGCTGGATTCCCGGCTTCTTTTTTGAAAACTACCATTTGAATTTGCAATCCTCAGCAATGTACTCGGCGGGCGTGTTGTCGGCGGGGATTGTGGGCGATACGGTGGGTGGCGTGCTCAGCGACAGACTGCTGCACAAGACGGGAAGCCTGGTGGTGGCGCGTCGCTCGGTGATCATTGCCGGATTCCTGGGCGCCTTCATTTTCATGATGCCGGTAATCCTGCTGCACAATCTTCGACTCGCGGCGGTATCGCTGTCGCTGGCCTTCTTTTTTGCTGAACTGATCGTGGGCCCCATCTGGTCGGTGCCCATGGATATCGCGCCGAGGTTCGCGGGCACGGCGAGCGGCATGATGAATTTCGGGTTCGCGTTTGCGGGCATCGTTTCGCCCTCGATTTTCGGCTACCTGGTGGACCACACGGGAAGCTGGGCCGTTCCCTTTGCCACTTCCGTACTGCTCCTGATCCTGGGCGCCTTTCTCGCTTCGCGCCTACGGCCAGACATTCCCTTTGAGATGAAAGCGCTCGAGCATTCCTAACTCTTTTCGCGACATAGGGAATGGCGACGGGAGGGGAACGATGAAACTGGGGACAGAACTGGATGCGCTCCTGCGCGAACTCGAAATTGAAGGCCGGCGAAATGACTCGTATGAAAAAGATAGAAAAAAGAAATTCCTCAACCTCGAGCGACCCACCGCGGAATTGATTCACGTGCTAGTGCAAGCCTCCAGGCGCAAACACGTTTTGGAAATAGGCACGTCGAATGGCTACAGCACGATTTGGATCGCTGCGGCGCTGAAATCTTGCGACGACGCAACGTTCATCAGTATCGAGATTTCCCCAGAGAAGCTCGCGCAGGCGCGCAAGAATCTGACGCGCGCCGGATTGGAGCGCCGGGTGCATTTGATGGAAGGGAGTGCGACCGACGTTGTCGCCAGCTTGAGAGGACCCTTTGACTGCGTCTTCTTCGATGCAGACCGCGTAAGCGCTCCGTCACAATTACGGCTGCTGCTACCCAAGCTGAGCGAGGACGTTCTCTTACTGGCCGACAATGCCCTTTCTCATCCGGAAGAAATCTCCGCCTACAAGGCCGTCGTCGAGCAATTGCCCGATTTCGTTTGCACACTCACGCCGGTGGGGAAAGGATTGCATCTGGCCTGGCGGCGCGGTGTATAGGAGTTTGAAGCGTGCGCATCGATGAGCGAAGAGGAAGAGAGATTCTTCGGCCGCACTAAGGCGACCCTCAGAATGACAACGCTCGTCAGGGCGTGGTTTGGGGCTGTACCGTCGACGTCTTGGAGGGGCCTTCGGCGGCGGTGCCGGAGGCTTCGATCTTGTCTAAGTTTTTCTTCATCTCGGGAGCGAGCGGCCCTTTCGGCGATTGCTTCAGGTACGCCCGCATCTCTTTTGTCGCATTGGGGTAATCCTGCTTCTCCAGAAAGATCTCGGCGAGCAATGCATGCCATTGAGGAAAGATGAGGCCGGGTACCTTTTCGGCCTCTCGAGCAGTTTTCTCCGCGGCATCCAGGCGATTCAGCCGGAAATTCGCCAAGGCCTGGACGAAGTTAGCGAGTTCGATTCCGGGATTCAGGCTGAGAGCTTTTCCTGCTGTGTCGATGGCGTTCTCATATTCTTCATTCTGAAGTTCGAGGTTGGCAAGATGCACATAGGGCGGAATGTATTGGGGGTCAGCCGCGATCGCTTTGGCGAAAGCCTGGCGGGCCTTTTCCAGATCATGAGAGGCGGCGTAAATCCCGCCCAACTCATTCCAGGCCGCAGCAAACTTGTCATATTCGCCGACGGCATTTTCGAGGTGTTCGGTCGCCGACTTGAGTTTGTTGTTGCGGGCATCCTTGTCGCCCTTCTCGAATTCTTTGCGCGCGCTGCCGGGAACCAGCAGGGAGGTGACGCTGATGGCGGACCCTGGCACTCCGGCAATGCGCGTCAGGCGCATAGTACCCACATCCATGGAAGACAATTCGGGAGGGCCGCTGAGAATATGGGTAGCCGGCAGATAGCCGTCGACAACTACGCGCAGCTCGCAGCCCGTCAAATTGCCAAAACCGCCGTACCTGCCGTAAGAGGCCGGGGAGGCCATGCCACCCCCCACCATGCCAATGGGCGTTTCATCGGCGGCGCTGAGATTGGCATTGCTTTGAGGGCCGGCTCCCAGGATGAATTGAAAATACCCCTTCAGGTCCGTCTGAATTGCCTGCAACAGGTTCATGCCGCAGTGGAGCTGCACAGAAACAGGCTCCGGGGCAGGCTGGCCGGTGTCTATGAGGAGCACCCGTCCGTTCACGTAAAGCGGCGTTTGCATTTGAGTCGCCGATGGGCCCAGCGGCCCCTGTTGCCCGGGCGCATTCGGAGGAGCGCCTCCAGACGGAGCTGACGGTCTGGATGGCCCTTGGGAGCCGGATTTCTGGGCCCATGAGGGCAAAACGGTCAGAAACAGGAGCAATGCGGTGATGAAAGAATAAGCTGTCAGTCGATACGCAGGGCCATTCACAGGGCGATTCGAGGGGCGGTCCACTGGGTGGTTCATAGGTCGCCTCACAGGGAGGGAGACTTCACTTCGCGTTCCAGCATACGCCCGCGCGCAGACATAAGATACGTAATTCTCAGCCAAGCGCGGAGCACAGGCGCCTACCTCCCCCGTTAGATCGTGTTTGAGCATACATCGGCGCACGAATGCGAGCTTGCCTGGGCTGGCGACGGACAATTAGACTGGGCAAACCGATGTCGGAGCGATTGCCAAATGCCCCACCGGGGAGCCGCTCAGCGCGGTATAACCCGGGCTTCTGGAGCCTGGTGGTTACACAGTTCCAGGGCGCCTTCAACGACAATGCACTGAAATTCCTGGTGATCTATCTGGTGGTGAGCATGAGCCTGCCGGTGCGGGAGCGGGACTGGCTGGTGCTCGTGGTGGGAGCGCTTTTCGCTCTGCCGTTCATTCTGTTTTCAATGACGGGCGGATTCCTGGCGGACCGCTTCAGCAAGCGGTCGGTCACGATCGGTACGAAATGGATGGAGCTCGGGGTCATGTTGTTTGCCCTGATGGCGCTGGCGCGCGGGAATCTTGCGCTGGAAGCCGCGGGCGTATTTCTGCTGAGCTCACAGGCAGCCATCTTTGGGCCCTCGAAATACGGCTTGCTGCCGGAACTGCTGCCGGAGAAAGACCTCTCCTGGGGCAATGGCGTGGTCGAACTGGGAACGTTTCTGGCCGCGATCTCGGCTACCGTGGCGAGCGGATTTCTTGCTTTTTATTTTCGTGGGCACCAGGAACGCTCCGGCATAGCTCTGGTGGGCTGCACGCTGTTTGGTCTGGCGGCGAGCTTTGGCATTTCGCGCGTGCCGGCGGCAAATCCGGCGCGCAAATTCAACAGCAATCCGTTCGGCGATCTCGGCGAACAAGTCCGCATGATCCGCAGCGAGCGCGTGCTGTGCTGGGCCGTGGCGGGCAATTTTTATCTCTGGTTTCTGGCCGCGCTGCTGCAATTCACGATTGTGATCTATGGGCACGACATTCTGAGGACCGATGAGCGGCACATCAGTTACCTGCAGGCGGCGGTGGCCATCGGCATCGGATTCGGGAGCCTGGCAACCGGCTATCTTTCCGACGCCAAGATCGAGTACGGACTGATTCCCGTGGGTGCGCTGGGAATGACGGTTTTTGGCTTTCTTTCCGCGTCGCAGGGGATTTCGCTCGAGCGCGCGGGCGTCTACCTGGGCCTGCTGGGATTTTTTGGCGGCTTTTATGCCGTTCCGCTGAACGCGCTGATTCAGCATCGGCCCGATCCGGCGCGCAAGGGCGGAGTCATCGCCGCCGCGAACCTCATCTCGTTTGTGGGAGTATTTGCCGCCGCGGGCGTTTACTTCGCGCTGGCGCAAGGCCTGCGGCTGCGGGCGGACGAAATCTTTTTCGCCGGCGCCTGCATGACGCTGGTGGCGACATTTTATGCCGTCGTCTTTCTGCCGGATTCGGTGCTGCGCCTGGCGTTATGGCTGCTGACCCACAGTATTTACCGCATCCGCGTGGAGGGCCGCGACCACATTCCCGAACGCGGCGGCGCACTCTTCGTGGCGGATGAACTGACGCTGCTCGAGGCGATCTTCCTCTCCGCCGCTACCGACCGGCCGATCCGATTTGTGACCGATAGCAGGCTATTGGCCCACATGACTGCGCTCGTGCGCAGAGCCTTGCGGATCACGCCAGTTCCCGCAAAGGCCAAGGCGAATGGATTCCTGGAAACCGTGGCCATGGCATTCGCTTCGGGCGAAGTGGTCTGCCTTGCGGGGGAAGCCGCCAGCGCCCTGGTGGAGGATTCGGCGGAGCGAGGTCGGCTGGAGGAATACCTGCGAGAGACCCGCTCGCTCATCGTGGTGGTTTCCATAAACGGCGCGGAGAGCGGTCCGCTGCAAAGCGAGGACGGACGCCTGCGGCTGGCGGCGTCGCATCTTCGTGGCCGCGTGACGATCAGATTTCATATGCCGCTGCATCCTGCTGAGCATCTAGACTTCGCTAAGAAGCTGAATGCGCTCAAAACAGCGACCGCGCTGCGATTTTCGGCCTCGGTGTGAGAACCTTCGAATCGAGGGTGCGAAAAAGCCCAGGGCCCCGCGCCCTCTTTGTTATCCTGCCGCTTACGCGCCGGCGCGGGCGCCTGGCCTACAAGGGCATTACCTTTTCGGGCTGCTCTAGAAGAGCGAGAACTTCACCCTCAAGAATTTGTTGGGGTCTTTGCGGAATTCGTTCAGGAACAGCCGCAGATCGCCGGCCACGCCGGTCACATTGTCATAAAACTGGGGGTCCGCGAAAAACTTGCCGGCGGTGCCGTCCCTGGAATTTAGATTGGCCGTGGCGTCCCGCAGATTTTGCCCGGTCTGGCGCCAGGTGGCGAAGAGCGTATCGTCGGTGGCCAGTTTGCCAAGCGTGCCCCGGCCCTCGCGGACGTCAGAGAGGAGCGCATTGCCATTATTCAAAAATTGCCGCGCGCTCTCATGGATGCTCGGATCGAAGATGAATTTCCCGAGCGAGCCTTTCTGCTGTTCGACGGCGCTCATGACGTTGTCGAGCCGCCCGGCCGCGGAGTCGAACTTGGTGTAGAGCTCGTCGGAAGAGAGCAGCTTGCCGATGGTGCCCTGCCCTTGTTGCACGGATGCGGTGATCTGATCGACGTGCCCGAGGATGCTGTTGATGCGCTTGTAGGCGCTCTCATCGGTAAGCAGCTTACCCAGGGTGCCCTGACCATGCTGAAGAGCCGCCACGATGTCGCCGACCTGCGAGGATAAGGTGCTCAGGTTTTGCATCAAGTCCGCGCCGCGCTCGACAATTTCCTTCATGGCCCTTTCTTCTCTGCCGGCCACCTCCTGGCCATCCCGCAGCACCTGGCCCGTATACCCGCGCTGAATGGTGACCACGCGATTTCCCAGGAAGCCTTCAGTGAGCAGGCTGGCATAAGAATCGGTTCGGATATAATCCTGAAAGGTGCGGTTGATCCTCATGACCACTTCAACGCTGCGGTTCGGAGCGGGAGGCTGGGCGTTGCGGGAAGGAGCGATGGCAATGGAATCCACGTTGCCGACCTCGACGCCATTGATGGCTACAGGGGCGCCGACGGCCAGGCCGTCGACTTCGGGCAGAAAGGTCACCAGACGGTACTTGGGACCCAACGCGCCGGTGCCGGTGACGTAGAAGATGCCCACGACCACGAGTACGATTCCGGCGAGCACAAAAAGTCCTACGCGCAGCTCGGTCCAGGTGAGTTGCTTGCGTTGCGCCATAATCAGGCCTCCTCTTGCTTGCTATGCAATTAGCCCGCGCCTAAACCAAAAACTTCTTCAGGTAGGCATCGGGCGATTCGAGCACGGCTTGCTGTCCGCCCTCGAAGTAAACTTGACCCTCGCGTAAAACCAGGAAATTGGTGGAGGGCTGACCATTGCGCGATGCGAGCGCCACGGGAGAAAGCTTCGTCACCCGATTTTGCTCTGGGTCGAAGTGGTAATTGGCGAGGGCGAAGGCATCCTGGAGCCGATGGGTGGCCAGGAGCGCGGTCACGCCCTGCGTATCGCGCAGACGCAGGATCAGAGTGATGATCGTTTGAGAGGTAATGGGATCGAGGCCCGCCGTGGGTGAGTCGTAGAGCACAATGGGAGGACGGCTCACCAGGGCGCGCGCAATGGCCACGCGCCTCTTCATGCCGCCGGAGAGTTCGTCCGGCAGTTTATCGATGGCGTCTTCCATCTCCACAAAACCGAGGGCTTCGCGAACGCGCGCATCGGTTTCGCGCGCGTCGACGCCCTCTTCATTCAGGCAGTAAGCCACGTTATCGGCAACGCTCATGGAATCAAACAGGGCGCCCTCCTGGAACACGAATCCGATTTCACGGCGGAACGGGAGCAGTTCAGCCTCGGTCATGGCACCGAGATCGCGTCCGAGAACGCGCACGTGGCCGGCGATTGGTTTGAGCAGCCCTGCGGCCAGCTTGAGGATCAACGTTTTACCGGTTCCAGTCTCGCCGACGAGCACTTTGGTTTCGCGGGCCAATACGTGGAAGGAGATGCCGCGCAGGATATCGCCCTCGCCAAAGCCGAGGTGAACGTCCTCAAAAGAAATGACGGGCTCGCTCGAGGCGGCGTTCATCCGGGAACGTGGCTGAGCGGGCGTCGCCAGCACACGTCTTCGCCATTATAGATGCAAAAATGCAGAGGAGATTGAAATTTCAGAGTGGGAAAAGCCTCAGGTGTCCCGACGGCTTAGATCTGGAAGCGCTTGCGCGTTGGCGGGACATCCGAGAGGCAAAATTTTCAACGGCAGAAGACACAAGCAGATCCCTCGATCGTGCGCGCTGTTTTCGCCGAATTCGACAATGGGAATTCGGCTCAATCTCGCGGACTCTCTCGGGATGACAGTGCGAATGAGCGGCGCTCGGTCAAAGGGGCTTGCCGGCGAGGAAGAGCGCGAACTTCGTGAGGAAGAAGTCGGAAACCAGGATCGACACGGAAGAGACCACCACGGCCTGAGTTGTGGCGCGACCGACTCCCTGGGTACCGCCCCGCACGGTTAAACCCTTGTAGCAACCGATTGTGGCTAACAAGAAGGCAAAGATGACGGGCTTGGCCATTCCCTGCATCAAGTCCGAAAATTCCAGCGCGTTCAGAGCGCGCGTCCAGAATTCCACGGCGCCGATGCGCAGGGTGAAGTAGGAGACGATGAAGCCTCCGGTTAAACCGACGAAATCGGCCATAGCGGTGAGCAAGGGCAGCACGAACATGGTCGCGAGCACGCGCGGGGCCACGAGTTTGCGATTCGGATCCGTGCCCATGGCGCGCATGGCGTCCACCTGCTCGGTCACCTGCATGGAACCGAGTTCGGAGGCCATACCGGAGGCATTCCGGCCGGCTACCAGCAAGCCGGTGATGGTCGGCCCCAACTCCCGCACCAGGGCGAGCGAGACGATGTCGCCGGTAAGCGAGGTTTCGCCGAAGCGCTCGAACTGCGATGCCGTCTGCAGCACCATGACCGCTCCGATGAAAGCCCCGGTCAACAAGACGATCGGCAGCGAGCCGATACCGATGATATCCATCTGCTGCAAAAGATCATTCACGTAAACAGGCGGGGTGAACAGGCTGGCGATGGCGCGCGCGGCGAGGTAGGTGTAATCCTGGAGAATCTGCACCTGGCGCTTGAGGGGCTCGATCAAAATGGCGAACGCAGAACTCTCCTCCGCGTCCATCAATTTGGGTTCAGTGGCCATTCGCCCCCAGTGCAGTCATTACGACTTCGCAAGCGTAACGTCGCGCGCTCGGAAGCGTCAAGGAGCGGTTGCGCTAAGCGCATCCCTTTACGGTCCTGGCGGGCTCCGATAAAATGCGCAATTCCCTGCCGCCCCGCGCGACAGACCGAAGGCAGGCGTGCCGCGGAAACTTTTTCCGCAAACTGACAAAGCTGAATGCTGCAATTCGCCACCGCAGGAGAGTCGCACGGGCAAGCGCTGATCGCCTGGATTTCAGGCTTGCCTGCCGGGCTGCGCGTGGATTTCGAATTCATCAACGGCGAATTGCACCGGCGCCAACTGGGTTATGGACGCGGCGGGAGACAGAAAATCGAGAAAGACCGCGCCGAGGCCCTTGCCGGCATCCGCCACGGACAAACCATCGGTGCGCCGGTCGCTCTGCGCATCGAAAATCGCGACTGGGCCAATTGGGAACGGGCCATGGCCGTGGAGGATCGCGAGGAAGAGCGGCAAGCAAGGCGTCCTCTGACCGCGCCACGGCCGGGCCACGCGGATCTGGCCGGAGCAATCAAACTTAATCTCCACGATGCGCGCTACATTCTCGAACGCGCGTCCGCCCGGGAGACGGCGGCACGCGTGGCCATCGGTTCGCTGGCCAAGCTGCTTCTGCGCGAATTCGGCTGCGAGATCCTAAGCCACGTGGTGGTGGTGGGGCATGCGCGCCTGGAGCGGCAGGCCGCCTGGAGGGAAATCCAAGCCGTCTGCGCCAACCTCGATTCGCCGCTGCGCTGCGTAGATGCAGAAACCGAAGCGCGCATGAAGCAGGAGGTGGATCAGGTATTGCGCGCGGGAGATTCGGTGGGCGGAATCTTCGAGGTGGTGGCGCACGGAGTGCCGCCCGGCCTGGGAAGCCACATGCAATGGGACGCGAAACTCGACGGACAATTGGCGCGCGCAATCATGTCCATTCAGGCGGTAAAGGCGGTAGAAATTGGCGCAGGGGTCGCCGCCGCGGGTTCGTATGGCAGCGAAGTGCAAGATGAAATTGCTTATGATGCGCAGAGGCGGCGTTTTCGCCGGCCCAGCAACCGCGCGGGCGGCCTGGAAGGCGGAATCACGAACGGCGAAGACGTGGTCGTGCGTGGCTACCTGAAGCCGATTTCGACTTTGCGCCGGGGGCTGGGAACAGCGGACTTGGTTACGAAGCAAGCGGTACAGGCGGCTTACGAACGCTCGGACGTGTGTGTGGTGCCCGCCGGAGGAATTGCGGGCGAGGCCATGACGGCGCTGGCGCTGGCGGGAGCATTCCTGGAAAAATTCGGCGGCGATTCGTTCGGTGAAACGCGACGGAATTTTGAAGGGTATATGCGGCAACTCGATGATTTCTGAGCGGCGGCGGGGCGCGCGGGAATATTGGCGATGATCTACCCGGTGGTGAAGTACGGCCATGCCGTACTGGAAAAAACGGCCAAACCGATCGAAAAGTTCGACGAGGAACTGGCGAAGCTTTGTCAGGACATGTTTGAGTCGATGTATGCGGCCAGTGGCGTGGGGCTGGCGGCGCCGCAAATTGGCATCGCCAAGCGGCTGGCGGTGATCGATGTGACCGTGGGGAAAAATCCGGAAGCCAAGATCGTGCTGGCCAATCCGGAGATTATTCACGCCGAGGGAGAGCAGCGCGAGGAAGAGGGTTGCCTTTCCGTGCCGAGTTTTCGGGGAAACGTCGCGCGACCGCAGTACGTTACCGTGCGGGCTCAGGACGCTGCGGGAAAGACTTTTGAGATGAATGGCGAAGGGTTGCTGGCGCGCGCGTTCTGCCACGAAATCGACCATCTGGACGGCGTGCTGTTTCTGAAACACCTCAGCCTGCTCAAACGCGATTTGATCCGGCGAAGAATCCGCAAGCTGCAGAAAACGGGCCAGTGGTGACGCCGCAACGGCGGAGTCAGCGAGGACAGGATGCGCATCGTCTTTTGCGGCACGCCGGAATTCGCTGTTCCCACGCTGCGAGGATTGCTCGCGAATCCTGAATTTGCCGTAGCAGCGGTGGTGACGCAGCCGGACCGGCCCCGCGGGCGCGGTCAGCGGGTCTCGGTGTCGGCGGTGAAAGAAGTGGCGGCGGACGCCGTGCGAATTTACCAGCCGGAGAGCGTAAAGTCGGATGGGGCGTACGATTTTTTCGCCGAGATCCAGCCGGATGCCGTAGTCATTATCGCCTATGGACAAATCATTCCGCGGCGCCTCTTGGAGATTCCGCGCCTGGGGTGGATGAACCTGCATGCCTCGTTGCTGCCGAAATATCGGGGCGCAGCCCCCATTGCGTGGGCCATTATCAATGGGGAGAGCACAACCGGTCTCACGACCATGCGACTCGATCCGGGGCTCGATACCGGCCCGATTCTGATGCAGCGAGAAATCGCCATCGGCAGCGATGAAACAGCGCCGGAATTGGCGAAGCGCATGGCGGAATTGGGCGCGCCTTTGGTTGTGGAGTCGCTGATCAAACTCGAGCGTGGGGAGATCCGGCCGATTCCGCAGGAGTCCACGCAGGCCAGTTATGCGCCGATGCTCACGAAAGAGCAGGGGCGCATCGATTGGTCACTAACGGCCGGCGAGATTTATTACCGAATTCGCGGCCTCGCACCGTGGCCGGGGACGTTTAGCACATTTCGCGGGCGGTTGTGCCACATTTGGGGACGGCCGAGCGCGCCCGCCGCTACGGCTGGGCCCGCTCTGAAGGCAATCGCGCAGGATGCGGGCACGCTGATCGTGAGCGACGCCGCGATCGAGGTGATTTGCGGCAAAGGCACGCGCTTGCAAATTGAATCCGTGCAAATTGAGGGACGCAAGCGCGTCAGCGGGCAAGAATTCGTGAATGGTGCGCGGCTCGGCAGCGGCGAGCGGTTCGGCGTGTAAGGCGCGTTGCCCACTTTTTTGTAAACCTACGAGAGATGCTTCACTTCGCTCAGGATGGCAACGCTGGTTGTTAGTTCGAGATTAAACTCTCCTCATGGCAATTTCCGCTGCGAGAAGGATTGCGTTTGAAGTTCTGCGGCGTGTGGCTGCGGAAGAGGCCTACGCGGCCGACCTGCTCTATGCGAAACTCGAACCCGGCATAAAGAAAGCCGACGCCTCGCTGGCCACCGAGCTGACGCTGGGAGTTCTGCGGTGGCAGCGGCTCCTCGATTTCCTGCTGCAGCGCTATCTCCAACGCCCTTGCGATCAACTCGATCTGGAAGTGCTCCTGGCGCTGCGGCTGGGACTCTACCAATTGCGCTATCTCGACCGCGTGCCGCAGCATGCGGCGATTGATGAATCGGTCGAGTTAGTCAAACGGGCGCGCAAGAGTTCGGCGGCAGGAATGGTCAATGCCGTGCTGCGGCGAGCGACGGCGGATGCCAGGATTGCCGGCGAGGACGTCGACAAGTTGATCCCCGCGGCAACAGCGCTCGAGGAGCGGCTGGGAATTTTGAACTCGCATCCAACCTGGCTCGTTGCGCGATGGCTGGGCTCCTTCGGTAAAGAACGGACCACGGCATTGCTGAAAGCCAATAACCGGCCGGCGCCGCTGAGCTGCGCAGTGCTCGAAGAAGAAGCGAGCGAGCGGGTCGCGGATTTGCTGCGCAAATCGGGTTTGGGGGTCACACCGGGCCGATGGCTTCGCGGGGCACTTCAAATCTCGGGAGGCAATGCGGCCACAAGCGAGGCTTATCGCACCGGGCAGATCAATCTGCAGGACGAAGCATCGCAGATGGTGGCGCACCTTGTGGACGCGCGGGATTCGCAGACCATCCTGGACGCGTGCGCGGCACCCGGCGGGAAGACAACGATTCTGGCGCGTGCCGCGGGCCCGCGCGGCCGCGTGATCGCCGGGGACATCCACGAGCACCGCTTGCGCATCATTCAACAACAGTTGACGCGCACAGGGATCATAAATGTGTCGCTGGTCGCTCTGGACGCAACGCGGCCTTTGGCCTTCTCACCAGGATTTGACCGCGTGTTGATTGATGCGCCGTGCTCGGGAACGGGCACGCTCTCACGGAACGCGGAAATTCGTTGGCGGCTCAAGCCCGAGGATTTGAACGAGGCGCAACGCTCCCAGACGGCGATGTTGCGGAACGCGCTGCGGTCGGCCGGCAAATCCGGGCGAGTGGTTTATTCCACCTGTTCGCTGGAGCCAGACGAAAATGAAAACGTGGTCGCGGCGGCGCTCGCGGAAGCGCCGGAGTGGCAGGTGATTTCGGGACGGGCGATATTGGCGCCACACCTGCGCGAAGCGGCATCGGCCGAGAAGTTATTTGAATCCGGCGGCTTTTTTAGGACTTTTCCGCCAGAGCACGGGACCGACGGATTTTTTGCGGCGGTACTGGCGCGAGGTTAGGTGGTCTACGCGCCGCGGGAAAATCCCCAGGGCCCCCGACCCAAATCGTCGGGGCGCCCTGGGCTACAAGAAAACCAGGCGGGCGTTTGAGGCCGCAGCTTCGGCGTGCTACTGTGATTGACTTATGAACGGCGAGAGCGTCGCGCATCTATCGATGGAGAAATGGCGAGAACGGCTGGAACGCGTCTTGCGCTTCTCCGTTTTGGTCTTTGTCCTCGCCGCGGCAGCGTTTCTCAGCGCGGTGACCACCATCCGCATCGCCATTCGCGGGCGCATCGTGAGCATGCCCAGCCTGGTCGGGCAATCAGCGCCGGATGCGCAGCGCATCCTTGCTGCTCACGGTTTGCAGTTGCGGGTGGTCGACCGCGTATATAGTCCACTGCCGGTGAATGCAGTCGTAAGGCAAAGTCCTCCACCCGGCGAAGAGATGAAGGTTTCGCAAGACGCTCACGTTGTGCTGAGCCTCGGGCAGAAGACGGTGAAGATTCCGGCTCTCGAAGGCCAAACGATGCGGGCGGCGCGGATCTCCTTGCTTCAGGCGGGACTGCAGTTCGGAGAGTTAACGGAGATCTATCTTCCCGGAGTGCAGCCCGATGTCGTGCTGAAACAAGATCCGCTGGAAGGGACAACGGCATCGAGCCCGCACGTGGATTTGCTCGTTTCGAGCGCCGATCGCCAGCCATTTTACGTGATGCCCAGTGTAGTGGGCCTGGAACAGCAGGAAGCGAGCCAAACGCTGGCGGCAGCGGGACTGAAAATTGCGAAATTAAATCACATCGGGCAAGCGGGCTCCCCGAAGGGCACGATCGTGGGGCAAAATCCGCCGGGCGGGGAACGCGTCCCCGCCGACACGACGGTGGAACTGGGCGTCGCGGACTGACAGCCGAAGGCAATTGGCGGACGTGGAACGGCGAAAATCCCGCGAAAATCACCCAGAACACGGGTTTCCCGTATGATAGAATTCTGCGAGTGAGAGCGTCGGCTGCCGTTGAAGTCGCCCCGTCGATTTTGGCCGCGGATTTTGCCTGTCTGGGTGACGCTATACGCGCCGTGGAACGCGGCGGAGTTTCCCTGCTGCACGTGGATGTAATGGACGGACACTTCGTTCCGAATATTTCCATTGGTGTACCTGTAGTTGCGTCGCTGCGCAAGGCAACCAGGCTCCAGCTCGACGTGCATCTTATGATCGAAAACCCGGAGCAATACATCGAAGCCTTCGCCACTGCCGGCGCAGACATGATTTCCGTGCACCAAGAAGCCACGCCCCACCTGGACCGCGCCCTCACGATGGTTCGGGAGCACGGCTGTAAGGCTGGAGCCGTGATCAATCCGGCCACGCCGGTGGTGATGCTTTCGGAGGTACTGGGCAAGGTCGACCACGTGTTGGTCATGTCGGTCAATCCGGGATTCGGCGGGCAGGCGTTCATTCCCGAGGCCACCGAAAAAATAAGGGAGTTGCGGGAAATTCGCGATCGGCATCATTATAACTACCGGATCGAAGTGGATGGAGGAATCGGCCCGGAAAACGTGGCCGAGGTGGTCCGGGCCGGCGCGCAGATTCTGGTGGCCGGCACTTCGATCTTCCATAGCGCTGACCCGGCCGCGGCGGTTCGGGAGATGGCGCATTTAGCCAGTGAGGCTTTGGCGCAAAGAGTTTAAGAAAGGCTGTTTGAAGCGGATGCCTACGCGGAACTACAACTGGATGGGCGCGGTCCTAGCCGTGATGATCTTCACGGGCTGCGCGGGCAAGAAAGCAACGACGAACTCCGCTAAACCGGAAGCGAATGAGTCGGCCGAGGCCGACAAGCTTTTGTACGAGCGGGCCATCAACGACCTGCAGCACAACCGTTTCGAATTGGCCCGGCTCAGCATGCAGACGCTGATCAATACCTATCCTGACAGCGAATACCTGGCGAAAGCAAAACTGGCTATAGCCGATTCCTATTTCAAGGAAGGCGGGAGCACAGGCCTCACACAGGCCGTCGCAGAGTACCAGGATTTCATCACGTTTTTCCCATTTCTAGATGAGGCCTCCTACGCGCAGATGCAGATCGGCATGGCGCACTACCGGCGCATGGAAAAGTCCGACCGGGACCGCAGCGAAGCGCTGGAGGCGGAGGCCGCCTTGCAGACGTTTTTGCAGAAGTATCCCCAGACGGAGCTCACGCCGAGAGCCGAGCAGCGGTTACGAGAGGTGCAGGAAGTTCTGGCCGATGGCGACTTTCGCATTGCCAGTTTTTATTACATCCGGCGCATGGATAAAGCCTCGGCTCCCCGGCTTCTTGATCTAGTGAATCGCTATCCACTCTATAGCGCAGCCGACCGGGCCAATTGGATGCTGGCTTCGATTTACGAGCGCAACGAACACAAGGACGTGGCCTCGACCTATTACGCGAGATTGGTGAAGGAATACCCTCTCTCGCCGCTGGCCGCCGAGGGGAAAGCCAAGCTCGTCAAATTTGGCGCTCCTGTGCCGCAACCCGATCCCACCGCATTGGCTCGCATGCAGAGGGAGCAACAGATTCCGCGCGAGCGGCCTGGTTTGCTGAAACGACCGGGTGAGCTTCTCAAGTCCGGCCCAGACGTCAGTACGGCGGCACGGGTAGGCACACCGACATTGACGCCGCAAACAGAAGATGCCACCGATACCCTCAGTCCGGGGGCGGGGCTGAGTGTGGTGGCAGCAGGCGGCGGTTCCGGCGGAAACAACGGCAGCGGAACTGGGGCCTACGTCCAAACGGTCTCGCCCGGAGCTTCGGATCCTCCAGCCGGCCCTTCGGGAAGCGCGGCCAATTCGGGACCTACCCCGGGGTCAAATGTTCCCCCAACTGCAGACGCTTCGGCCCAGGACCAAAGCGCCCAAGGCGGCCAGGCCGCCACAAGTACGAATGCTGGACAGAACGCGAACGGCACCGCCGATCCGCCCAGCCAGGCCAGTCAAGGGACACCTCAGGGGGAATCGTCCAGCAAGAAGAAAAAGAGCAAGAAGCAGGTCCAGCTTCAGCCCCAGTAGATCCTTCCCAATCATGGTTTACGCGAGTTTACGCTCCGGCACATCCCTAAGCGAAGCTCGTTGACTCACTTGCGCGCGGGTGCTCCAATAACCCAAGCTAACGCATAGCGGCGGTCGCTTGAGACTGTTCTGGAGCTGGTGCTCGCGCGAAGGAGTCCTCGGTGTCTCGCATACTCGTGGCCGACGACAATAGCAACATCCAAAAGATGGTTGCCTTGGCCTTGAAGGACGAAGGCATCGATGTCGTGGCAGTTGGCAATGGCGAAGCGGCCATGCGTAAAATTCCGGACCTCCGCCCCGATCTGGTCCTTGCAGACATCTTCATGCCCGTACGCAACGGCTACGAAGTTTGTGAATTCGTTAAGAGCGATTCGCGCTATATGAACACGCCTGTGGTGCTGCTGGTTGGCGCGTTCGATCCCCTCGACGAACAAGAGACGCAGCGGGTGCGCGCCGACGGCGTCCTGAAGAAACCCTTTGTTCCGCCCGACCCGTTGATCAACATGGTCAAGGCGCTGCTGGCGAAAAATGGGCAAAAACCTCTGCCGGTCCCGGCGGTGACGCCGGTCAAGCCAGCAACGCCCGCGCAGATGACGCCTGTCCCCCTGAATCAACCAAGTTCAAGCAGCGGGATGGACACGACAGCTACGGAAGAATCGCGCCAGCGGAGCAAAGTCAGCTCCCCGCAGCAGCAGCAGCCGCCGCCTCCGTTCATGCCCCCCGCGAAGCAGCCCGCGCCCCAGACTGCCAAGGTCCAGGATTCCGACGAGGTGGTGACATCGGCGCGCGATGCGAACCTGGGCGACCCGTTTTGGGCAACGCCTGCGGAACCCCAGGAGTTGGAGGAAAAAACCGAAACTCAGCCGCAGGATATGCTCGATTTGCATTCCTTCGGCAAAGACGAGTCCTCGGTCGAGCCGGAAGAGCAGTCCTATTTTCGGCCGGACCCACCTCTTTTCGACAGCGCCGATTTGGGCGCTGATGTGGGGGCAACGATTGTCCCGCAAAATGAACCGGCCGTTCCCCAGCAAACGAGTTCACAACCGGCAGCGGCAGGTGAAGACGACAGCGACACCGTCTTAGCACCGTCCGAGAACGACGCGCCACCCTCGTCTGCATCGCTCGAAACGCCGATTGAAATGTTCAAATTTGACCCCGCGCTGACGTTCCCGGCCGCGACGCCAGAGGCGCCGGCCGAGGATGCTGCGCCGCTTTCGCGGCCTGCCGGGGCGCATGCAACTGCCCAGCCGCCCGCGGCGGCCGAAAAACCGCACGATACTCACGAGCAAATCGAGCCCATCGAACTGGAGTTGCCGCCGCTGCCGGATCACGATTCGGTGATTACCGCGGCAACCGAGGCTGCCCGGCTGGCCTTTTCGGAGCTGAATACCTTGCCGGGCTCCGGCGGTTCAGCCGAAAGTTCCGATCGAAATGCCAGCGTAACGCAGAAGGATGCGGTCTCTCCTTCTTCGCCGACTAAGGCATCTCCTTCTCCAAGCCCAGAAATGATCGAAGCCGTTGTAAACCGACTCCTGGAGCGCATGCAGCCGGAACTAATGGAAGTGGTGAATCGGGAAGTACTTCGACCGGCGATCGAAGCCATGGTGCGCCGGGTAATGGAAAAAGGCTGAACGTTTACGGCCGCCTGACGGCTCTGTTTCCATTTATTTAACTCGCAGGCGCTGTCGGTATTCTCGGCACACCCCAGGCGACCGTTTTGAAGCTACTTCGTAGCGGGTTCGGCGACCTCCTTCCGGTATTCTTCCGCCTCTGACGGCGCGCAGATCATCTCGCGAATATCGAAACTGGACGGCTGTCGGTGCAAAATGAATTTGTTGAGGCCGAACCAAGGTTCCTTATACGCCTTCGGGTCGTCGACCTTCACGGTGAGCTCCAGCGTATCCTGATCTACGCGACGGTAGGTTTCCTCGACGCGCATATCGGCACTGTGCGGGTCGCCGGCGTTATCGAGCCAAGTTCTTTCGTCCAATCCGACGGTGTCCACGACAAACGTGTAGTCATCCTGCCAATGGCCAACGGAGTAGCCGTACCATCTGGATTCGGGATCCTTGGGCAATTCTCGGCCATCGGTCCAGATGGCACGCCACACCTTCTGATATTCGTACAACATGAGCACCTGATCGGAGGTCTGAGCGACCTTAAAGGGACGGAGTTCGAAAAACAAATTGCGGGGGAAACCTGCCGGATCGCAGTCGTCCAAAGGATCATTGATGAGGCCGAGTGCGACCTTTCGAGGGCCATCGCCAGGCTTGTAGGTATTGGCCATTTTTTCGCCCCACTCCGTAAAAGGCGCATGGCTCTTAACTCCAGTCGGCTGGATTCCGGCCGCGAAGGCATCCCAAGTTCCGCTGATGTCGTGGCGCGGCCGGGGGCCGAAAGACGGCTGCGGCTGCTTGGGCGCAATGCTCGGGCTATTCCAAAGCGCCGTGGGTGCCGCATTCTGCTTTTGTGCGGCTCCCGCTTGCTGCGCCTGAGTTGCGGCGCTGGAGGTGACGGAAAAGCACAGCAGAGCCGCCACAGGAAGGACTGGAGTCACCGATCGCTTGGACATTTTTTGGACCTCCTTCCGATAAGGCTTCCGATAACCAAGGCAGCCCATAAGCCCAGACCTGGGACGGCGCGCCTCGGAGTCTTCCTCCTGTTGCAACGCACGCCGCTGGACCACCGGACCCTCAGTTCATTCCGTGCGAGCTTTTCACGAATGCTCCTACCTGGAAGAATCTGCCGGCTTGGGCGCGTCGACCTCGGGCCCGAATACCCCTGCGATCCGCGTGCCCAAGGTCTGGCCATTCGCGAGCACAACCTGCATGACACGGCCAATGGGCGCGCCATTCTTGACTGGCTGCAAAGTAACGGTAACGTGGTCGCCGGGCTTGAAGATTTGCTTGCTCCACCCGAGATTGGCCATGTCCGAGGGATTACTCGTTTCGGCAACCCAATGGACGACGTTTCCTTTTTCATCCGTTATATCGAATTTCAGGAAACAATGTGGATTGGCCCAGAACCATTCTGTGACCGTCGCCTTCATGGTGAGCTTCTTATCGATGTCGAAGCTGGAGTTGCCATGATGTGCAAAAAGCGGGGCCATACCGACGAGAAATCCCAGCCCTAGAAGAACGACGATGTGCTTATTCTTCACGCCAGACCTCCTGCGCGCACGTGCCTTTCAATCGCTTCGGTGGCGATGGCTTATTCTAGAGAAGCCTTCTGCATAGTCCAATGCATTTATATGGCGACGGGCTGCGCGCGACGCGAATCTCAGCAGCGCGGATCTTCGATCAGTTTTCTTAACGATTTGATCGAGGCAGAGCGGAAGATCACTCGCTGCTGGGGATTTGACCCCTCCTGCCGCGCTCCTTATAGTAAGTGGTTCATTCTTCGCTGAAGTCCGCGCCAGCCGGAGTGGAGAGAATACGCGTGCCGGATCGTTTAGCAAAAAGGACATCCAAAGGGGCAGCAAAAGCGGCAACAACCGGGCCACCAAGAGAAGCTTCCGAAGGGGCGCCCGGAGCCGCCGAATTCCCTAAAGTTTACGAACCGGGGCTGATTGAGCCGCGCTGGGCCAAGGCTTGGGTAGACGAGCAGTTCTTTCGCGCTGATGCGAATGGTCCGGGAGAGGTATTTTCGATCGTCATTCCTCCGCCGAACGTGACCGGGTACATCCACATCGGCCACATGCTCGAGCACACGCAAATCGATGCGCTCACGCGCTGGCACCGCATGCGCGGCGAGCGGACGCTGTGGCTGCCCGGCATGGATCATGCCGGCATCTCAACGCAGGTGGTGGTGGAGCGCGAACTGGCCAAGCAAAACCTCACGCGCAAAGGGCTGGGGCGCGAAGAGTTCGAGCGGCGGGTATGGGAATGGAAAGGGCAGAGCGGCGGCACGATCAAAAAGCAGATGATCCGCCTGGGCGATTCCTGCGACTGGTCGCGCGAACGGTTCACGCTCGATCCAGCGCTTTACCGCGCGGTTCTGGAAGCTTTTCTGCGTCTTTACCGCGAAGGGCTCATCTATCGTGGCCGCTATATCGTCAACTGGTGTCCGCGCTGTCAGACCGCGCTGAGCGACCTCGAGACGGTGCACGAGGAACGCAAGGGGCACCTCTGGCACATTTGCTATCCTGTGGTGGGCTCGAGCGAATCGCTCGTGGTGGCCACTACGCGTCCGGAAACCATGCTCGGCGATACGGCCGTGGCCGTAAATCCGGAAGACGAGCGCTACCGGCACCTGATCGGGAAAAAAGTTCTGCTGCCGCTGATGAACCGCGAAATTCCCGTGATCGCGGATGCCGCCGTGGACCGTGAATTCGGCACGGGAGCCGTGAAGGTCACACCAGCGCATGACCCGAACGATTTTGAAATGGGACGCCGGCACAAGCTCCCTGAGGTCGACGTGATGACCGAAGAGGGGCGCATGAATGCGACCGCAGGTGCGTATGCGGGCCTCGATCGATTCGAGGCGCGCAAACGAATCGTGGCTGATTTGGACGCGCAAGGCCTGCTCGTCAAAGTGGAAGACCATGCGCTCGCGGCGGGCGTGTGCGATCGCTGCAAAACCGTGGTCGAGCCGCGCATCTCCACGCAATGGTTTTGCAAGATGCGCCCGCTGGCAGACGCGGCCGCAGCCGCAGTCGAAGGGGGGCAAATCCACATCGTGCCCGATAATCAGCGAAAGATTTTCACAGACTGGCTGGCCAATATCCGCGATTGGTGCATCTCGCGGCAGCTCTGGTGGGGTCATCGCATTCCGATGTGGCACTGCCCCTGCGGCGGCATCACGCCCGCGCGCGATTCGCGAGTTGCCATCGTTGACGGCCGCGCGCTGCCCGCCAGCCCTCCGGAGAAATGCGCGAAATGCGGCGGCGGAAAGCTCGAGCAGGATCCCGACGTGCTGGATACGTGGTTCAGCTCGGGCCTGTGGCCGCTCTCTACGCTGGGCTGGCCCGACGAAACACCAGACCTGCGCGCGTTTTATCCCACGACGCTGCTCATCAGCGGCTACGACATTCTGTTTTTCTGGGATGCGCGCATGGTCATGCTCTGCCTGCATCTCGCACCCGGAAAAACAACCGCCGAACGCATTCCCTTCCGCACGCTCTACCTGCACTCGCTCGTTCGCGACGCGCAGGGACAAAAGATGTCGAAGATGCGCGGCAACGTGGTTGACCCGCTCGAATGGATGGAAAGGTACGGCACCGACGCGCTGCGCTTCACGCTGGCCATCAAAGCCGCGCCGGGCACGGATATCGCGCTCAGCGAAGACGCCGTCCTGGGCTATCGCGCCTTCGCCAACAAAATCTGGAATGCGGCGCGATTCGTCTTCGTCAATCTGGAGAAATTTCAGTCCGCCACCGAAATGAGCATCGAGGAACTCGCCTCACCCCAGGTTCGCGCCGCCGCGCCCTATCCCGCAGGCAGCGCCGTCAGTCTGGCGGACCGCTGGATTTTCTCGCGGCTGGCCGAGGCCATCGCTACGGTCGACGATGCACTCGAAAATTTTCGCTTTCACGAAGCCGCGCACGTCGTCTATCACTTCTTCTGGGGAGATTTCTGCGATTGGTATATCGAGTGGGTGAAGCCGGCGATGGCGGATACGGATCGCAATGTTGCCCTGCCGGCATGGCGCAATCTTTTTGCAGTATTCGAGGCGGCGCTGCGGCTGCTGCATCCGTTTATGCCTTTTCTGACCGAGGAATTGTGGCACCGACTGCCGCAACACGCCCCCGAAAAGGACAAAAACGCAAGATCTATCGCGCTGCAGCCGTTCCCGCGGCCCGCGCCGCAATGGTCCGACCCCGACGCCGAGGAAGAAGTGAAACTCTTGCAGGAAGTGATTGTAGCGGCGCGCAATGTTCGCGCGGAGCTCAAACTCGATCCCAAGCGCCGTGTGGCTGCGGATTTTGCCGCGGCGACTCTTGCTGTGCGCGAGGTGGTGGAGGGGAATCGCGCGATAATTCTGAGGCTGGCCACGCTATCCGACCTGCGCTTTTCCGATGCCAAGCTCGAGCCTACAGCCGGGCCGGTGCGCTCGACTGCGCAGTTCGAACTGCGCATTGCCTACGGCGAAGGCGCGGAAATGGGAGCGGAGGTCGCTCGTTTGCGCAAGGAAAAAGAGCGCCTGGCGCGCGATCTGGAGTCGAAACAAAACCGCCTGGCGGACAAGGCCTTTCGCAGCCGCGCGCCCGCGGAAATCGTACGTCAGCTCGAAGTGACGTTTGCGGAACGCCGGCTGGAGTTCGATAAGTTAGCGGAGCGCCTGGCACAACTCGAAAAACGGGCGGACAATCCCGCGAGTACTTAGCTTCGACGATTTGCGAAGCTCTCCGCTTGCCCATTCGTTCCGCGGCAGATAAGCTCTGTGCCTTCGCGTCGATCGCATTGTTGATCGAATTAGCTGATCCAGGAGCTTCGATCCTCCTTACATGCCCGCGCGCAATCTTGTGGCAACGACCAACCGGGCTGGAACCACCGACCGGACCGGGACGACGGACCGGCGGATCGATGCGCTGCTTACGTTGCTCTCGGAAAATCCCATGATCGTCATCAGCGGCGAGAAAATCGCGCGGCAAATCGGCGTGAGCCGCTCGGCGGTATGGCGCTGGACGCAGCGGTTGCGCGCGCTGGGAGTGCGCGTCAAGGGCCATCCCCGGACGGGCTATCGCATCGAGCGCGTGCCCGACGTGCTGTCGCCCAGCTTGCTGCGGCGGCGGCTGCGCGATTCGCCATTCGGGAAAC
>Ga0209160_1000586_pt1 | contig 30305 bp, 31 predicted proteins | sample GraSoiAngelo_153_FD_186167 | JGI IMG/M metagenome (GOLD analysis project Ga0209160, IMG submission 186167) | Grasslands soil microbial communities from the Angelo Coastal Reserve, California, USA - 14_1009_12_40cm (SPAdes) (version 2) | ecosystem: Environmental > Terrestrial > Soil > Grasslands ...
AAGCCGCCCGTCGCGCACGGGCCATCGTCCGTGCTACGACCCATTACAATGACCCTAAAGTATTACTTGAAGTCAGCGAGGACCTTACCGGCGCCATGAAAGGCCTCGCGGTTTCAGCGTTGGATGAAGCTCACATGCTACAAACTAGGGGCTGGTAAACGAGCAAGGGGAAGGGCACGACTTCAGTCGTGACGTTAGGCCCTTAATTCTTGTCATTCCGAACCGGCTTCAGCCGGTGAGGAATCTGCTTTGGGGAGCGTCTCAGCAACCGCGTTCGAGTTACCCCATCCCCTTCTCATTTAGCGAATGGGCAAAACGAAGCGCGAATTGCTAAGGGGCTTTCGTCATCCAGAAACGACTATGACAATCGGAGTCCTGGCCATCCAGGGCGATTTCGACGCCCACCGCAAGCGCCTGCAAGAACTAGGCGCCGAAGTGATCCTGGTTCGCAAGCCCGAACAGCTCGACCAAATAGACGGCCTGATCATCCCCGGCGGCGAGTCCGGAGCATTCCTGAAAATTCTCGGAGCGCTGGGAATTGAGAAGCTGAAAGAATTCGTGCTTCTGAAGCCGACCTTCGGAACCTGCGCCGGCGCGATCATGCTGGCGAAAGAAATTACCAACCCTGAGCAGCCGGGCCTGGGAGCCCTAGACATCCGCATCCGTCGCAACGCCTACGGCCGCCAGATTGACAGCTCCATCCGCACCGGCCGGCTGGGAGACTCGCCCCTGGAAATGGTTTTCATCCGCGCCCCCAAGATTGAGCGTGTGGGAGCGGGAGTGGAAGTACTTGCTACGGAGGGCAAAGATCCGGTAGTCGTTCGCCAGGGTAAGGCTATGGCCGCTACATTCCATCCGGAACTCAGTGACGACACCCGCGTGCACCGCGCCTTCTTGGAGTTGATCGGCAACGGACAGCCTCACTAACCCCCGCCCCGCTCCAGATAGCGCAGACTGGCGCTCGAATCAAGGACGTACGTTACCATTTATCCTTTCGGCGCCGTTCCCGCCTGAGTTCGTCCGAAAGAGAAGGCTTGCCGGAGAAAAATCCGCGTGTCTTGTCAACCAGCTCTTCGGACACTGGCTAGAGCACAATCCTCGGCCCATCTTGGGTGACGGCAATGCGTGTCCCCGGCTCAATGCCCCGGGGAGGACCTCATCTCAGAAGGAATAACGAATTGCCCTTTGGTGCTTACGGTAGTGATCCGACGGAGCATGGCTTACATTACACATTAAGGTAAGAATCGCGCACTCTTAATTTTTGCCCTTGACAGCTGATTTAGCGTAACCGTATAGTTACGCATTATGCGGAACCGTTCGGTTACATATTCGGCCGAAACTGCCTTTCATGCGCTGGCCCATCCTACCCGCCGCGCCGTGCTCGACCTGCTGCGGCAGGGCAGCCAGCCCGCCGGTCGCATCGCCAGCGCCTTCCCCGTGTCGCGTCCAGCCATCTCGAAACATTTGCGCTTATTGCGCAGGGCGCATCTCGTGCAGGAAAGAAGGGAAGGCCGGCATCGGCTTTACCAGCTCAACCCCGAACCACTGAAGGCGGTGGATTCCTGGCTCGATCAGTATCGTGTCTTCTGGCGGGCAAACCTGTCCAGCCTGAAGACGTTTGTCGAAGGCGAATACGCCAAAGAGAGCTCCAGGCTGCAAAAGAAGAAATAACTTTAGAGGAGAACATAAAAATGAAAACGCTTCGCATCGCCGTTTCCTTTTTACTTGTGCTGCTAGCAACCGCTGCTACGGCCGAGTCCGACTCCCAAAAATCATTCGCCGCCTTGAAAACCCTCGCCGGTTCTTGGACAGGCAAAGGCTCACAAGGTCAACCCGTACAAGTTTCCTACCGCGTCACTTCCGGAGGTTCCGCGCTGATGAGCGAGATCCAGGGCGAAAAGGAGGACATGGTTTCGATGTTCCATCCTGATGGAGACCGGCTGCTGATGACCCATTACTGCGAGGCCGGGAACCAGCCGCGCATGGTCGGAGCCGTATCGCCCGACGGAAAGACAATCACATTCAACTTCCTCGACGCCACCAACCTGACCGCCGCGCAGCCCGGACACATGGGACACCTCGTCGTCACCCTGGTCGATGCCAACCATCACACCGAGGCCTGGGAGTTCACCAACAACGACGGCAGCAAGATGCACGAGGTTTTCGACCTGCAGCGCAAGAACTGATCAGCGGTTGGCCGGGCGTGGTCGAACAGCTCAAGAATTTGTCGAGAGGTATCTTTGTCGAGAATTAACGAGGAGATTCCATGGCAACCGTCGCAATCACTCCCGATCAGGACAAGATCACTGCGGAAATTTTCATCGCCGCTCCGCCGGAACGTGTCTTCCCGGCAATCACTGATCCCCAGCAGATGCCCAAGTGGTGGGGCCAGCAGGGCATGTATCGTATCACCGAATGGACTGGCGATCTCCGCCCCGGAGGCAAATGGACGAGCCTCGGGGTCGGCGCCGACGGCGTCTCGTTCCGCGTCGAGGGCGAATATCTCGAGGTCGATCCACCTCGCCTGCTGACCTACACCTGGATTGCAAGTTGGAGCGGTGCTCGGCAAACCACTGTGCGCTGGGAGCTCGCGCCCCACGCGGTTCATGGCCTACAGCATTCTGGACCGCAAAAGGTGGGCACGGGCACGATGGTAAAACTTCGTCACGAGGGTTTCGCCGCCGCTCCCAAGGAAGCGCTTAACCACGCGCAAGGTTGGACGATCTGCATCGCTGCCGCGGGGAACGGGTCCGTTCAAAAGAACAAAAATTACCAATTACAAATTACTAAATTACAAATTACCAATTCCCCAATCCCCAATTACTCAATTATTCATTTCCCCCGCCTCGCGTTATACTTGCCTCGTATATGTCGGCCGAGCCCCAAAAGACTTTCTACCTCGAAACTTTCGGCTGCCAGATGAACGTGCACGACTCCGAAAAAGTTATCGGCACGCTCATTTCCCAGGGCTACCGTCAGGTCTCGACTGTCGAAGATGCCGGCCTGATCCTCTACAACACCTGCTCCATCCGCGACAAAGCCGAGCAGAAAGTTTTCCATCGCCTCGCTGACTACAAAAAACTGCATGCCCAGGGAAAAAAGTTTGGCGTGCTGGGCTGCGTGGCCCAACAGGAAGGCGAAAAGATTTTCGAACGCGCACCCTATGTTTCGATGGTCTGCGGTTCGGCTTCGTACCGCAACTTGCCGCAGATGCTGATACAAGTCGAGGCAGGGAAGCAGCGCGTCACCGGACTCGACGATCGCGAGACCGACGAGTGCTTCGAGACCGAATTCACCGCCCGCACCAACCCGCATCGTGGTTACATCACCATCATCGAAGGTTGCGACAAATTCTGCGCCTACTGCGTCGTTCCCTTTACCCGCGGCAAAGAGCGCAGTCGCACCTCAGACTCCGTCCTCGCCGAGGCCCGCCAGATGGCCAATCTCGGCTACAGCGAAATTCAACTCCTTGGCCAGAACGTAAACTCCTATAAAGATTCATCCGGCAAGAGATCTTTCGCCGAATTGCTGGCCGCCGTCTCCGAAACCCCGGGAATCAAGCGGGTCCGCTTCACCACCTCGCATCCCCGCGATTTCGGACGCGACATCGTGCAGGCCATCGAATCCGCCCCCACACTTTGTAACCACGTGCATCTGCCGGTGCAGAGCGGTTCCACCCGGATCCTGGATGCCATGCAGCGTCTCTACAATCGCGACCAATATCTCGAACGTATCTCCTGGATGAAGGCCGCAAAACGCGAGATCAGCATCACCACCGACGTCATAGTAGGCTTCCCAGGCGAAACCGAAGCCGACTTTGACGAAACGCTCAGCTTGCTGGATGAAGTCGGATACGACTCCATCTTCGCCTTCAAATACTCGCCGCGCCCGAACACCCCGGCAGTACATCTTGCCGATCCCATCTCCGATCAGGAAAAATCGCGCCGTCTTGCCGTCCTCCAGGACAAACAAAAACAGATTCAGACGCATCTTAACCACCGGCATCTCGGCCAAACCCTTGAAGTAATGGTTGAAGGGAAGAATGAGACCCGAAAACAGTGGATCGGACGCACCTCGCAAAACAAAGTCTTGAACTTCACCACCAATTCCGATCCCGCCGTTGGCAGCTACGTGCAGGTAAAAGCAACGATCATTTTTCCCAACAGCCTCGCAGGCGAAATGGTGGTATAACGACCGGAAGCACCCTAGATTGGCAGACCTTGCCGGGGGACCCAATGGAAGTAGAAATGAAAATCCGTGGCCTAATGATGGATCCGGTGACGAATATGCCGATTGTGATCCTCAAGGATTCGGGGAGTGATACGGTGTTGCCGATCTGGGTGGGGATATACGAGGCCAATGCGATTGCGCTGGAAATTGAGAAGGTGACTACGCCGCGGCCGATGACTCATGATTTGATCAAGAATGTTCTGACCGGGCTGGATACGCAGGTGCACAAAGTTGTCGTGACCGAGCTGCGGGAGGACACTTTTTATGCGGTGATCTGGCTGGAGCGTGAAGGGCGGATCATCAGCATTGATTCGCGTCCGTCGGATGCGCTGGCGCTGGCGTTGCGGGTGGATTGTCCGATTTTTGTTGAGGACGATGTGCTGAAGAATTCCAAACTTGCGTCGAACGTTTCCGACCGCGTGACCAGCGAAGAGTTGCGCAAGTGGCTGGAAGGGCTGAATGACGAGGATCTTGGGCGATATAAAATGTAGAAGAATTGAGTAATTGGGTAATTGGGGAATTTAGTAATTGAACGACCCTGCCGAACAGCTGCAACGTATTTATCTGGCTGGATTTGAACTTCAGACTTTTGATCGTTTCCCGAAATGCGTGGGGGTGGTGCGCGACAACTGCGTCGCCTTACTGGTCCCGGGTGCGGACGGTATGCAGATGCTGGGCACTCCGGGATGGCGGATGGGCGAGGTCATGGGGGTCTTGACCGAATACGGAGGACGCCCGGTGTTCCAGGCCAAGCAAGAGATGGTTGAGGCGACTGGGGAGCGTCTGGAGACGCTGCGCCGCTTTCGTCAGGACCTTGAGGAACTGTTGAAGAATTGAGTAATTGGATAATTGGGTAATTCGTAATTTAGTAATTTGTAATTGGTAATTTTTGCTACCCCGTGTGAGCAATGCAGATGGAGGCGTTGGCGGACAAGAGTGTCCGCCCCACACGTTTTGTGGTGACTGCGCACGTGCGGGGACGCCCGCGCCTACATCGTTCTAAGGGCGTAAGGGGCAGATGGCCAGCGGGGCTGCTGTTCCAGCTTACTTTACATAATACTTGTTATCGGACATTGCCAAACTTCCGGTATCCTGCCCCCTTGACACCCTGCGCTGGCGACGGGCAGTATCCCCTACCATGACCTCAACATGGCAGAACTCGGCATGGCGTGTGTTGATTGCGGCGTTCTTGTTGCTTTGCAGCGCGGTGGCCCAAGATCAGTTCACGACCGCCGGTGGGCCGGTGGCCCGTCCTAAGATCGTTCGTCCAAAGATCGTGGGGGTCGCACATATTGGACTGAATACCGATAATATGGCGGCCGCGCGGCAGTTTTACACCGGCGTCCTGGGATTCCAGGAACCTTTCAGCCTGGATAAGCCTCCGGGCGAAGGCACCGGCCTGCTGCTGACCTATTTCAAGGTCAACGACCATCAATACATTGAAGTGTTTCCTGAACTTAAAGACCCAAAGCAGGACCGGCTGTCCCACATCTCATTCGAGACCACCGATGCCGAGCAACTGCGGGCTTACCTTGGCAGCCGCGGGGTAAGAGTCCCGGACAAGCTCGAGCCCATGCTCGATGGCAACCGGGGTTTTGACGTCAACGATCCTGACGGGCACGATGTGGAGTTCGTCCAATTCATGCCGGGCTCGCTGCACAGCCGTAATTTCGGAAAGTTTCTTGCTGACAAGCGCATCTCGCAACGCATCATCCACCTGGGAGTGGTGGTGAAGGACCGCGCGGCCGCCGACCATTTCTACAAAGATATCCTGGGTTTCCATGAGATCTGGCACGGCGGCATGACGGACAAAGATATTGACTGGGTGGACATGCGCGTTCCGGATGGCACCGACTGGCTGGAGTACATGCTCAACGTACAGAACCCTGACCCCAAGGAATTAGGAGTCATGCACCATTTCGCTCTGGGTGTGCCGAGCGTCCAGGCTGGTTATGAGGTCGCGCTCAAACGAGGATACAAACCGGCGGAAAAACCGGAAATAGGCCGCGACGGCAAATGGCAATTCAATCTTTATGATCCGAATTACACACGGGTGGAATTGATGGAACCGAAGCCGGTGCAAAAGCCCTGCTGCGCGCCGATGCTGCAATGAGATCGTCGGCGATTACTGTGCCGCTCCCTCCTGCGATGGCGTAAGTGTCATCAAGGGGTACTTGCTGACGGGAGATAGAGACGACAAGGACGGCTTCGATAAGGATGATTTTAAGACGCTAGAAACCCCGGGCCATCTTGGGTAGGCGACCAAAACAAAATCGTGTTGCAAAAAACGCAAGGCTGGGGCAACCTCAGCATCGTGAGGGGTGTGCCAGCCTGCCTGGGGGCAGATCGCAAGGCGAATCGAATTGGTGACAACAAGCCGGAAAGGAAGTGACGCCATGAGTGGGCAGCAAATCAACCGGGTCAGCGGCAGAGTCGTAATAGTCCTGTCGTTTACAGCGTTGGTTGCGGTGCTTAGCGGGTACACTCAGCCGCCCCAAGCGGACGAAGGCGCGGCGGCACATATCTTTCAGCTTTCAATCGTGGCGCTGGTGCCGATGATCCTGCTTTTCCTGGCAACGGCGGATTGGAGGCAGCCTTGGCGAAGCGCGCGACCATTGGCATTTTCAGCCGCCGCCTTAGTTCTCGCCTTTGGAGCGTTGTATTACCTTGAGCACTACCGATAAATTGCGCTACAACCGTGGATCAAGCAACCCACTATCTGTATTTTGGCCGACAACTATGCTGCCGTAACTGAGCATCCTAGCGCCGCCGGGAAATACGCTATGACAACTATGGCGTCGAAGGCGTGGGACATGATGCGGTTGCTGCGCCGGGGCGGGCCTGCGCTCTGCAATGTGGCCGTCACCAACGCCTGCAACGCTACCTGCGATTTCTGCAACTTCGCGAATGGAAAAGTTCCGCACCACGCCTTGCGCTGGATCAACGCAGACGAGTTCGGTCGAGCTCTCGACATTCTGTACCAGCGCGAGGTTCGCTACATCAGCTTTTTCGGAGGTGAGACGCTTTTGCATCCGCGTCTGCCGGAGATGATCGCGGCGGCGGTGGCAAGGGGCATGGGCCCGGCGGTCATTACTAATGGATGGCTGCTTCCGACGCGGCTCAATCAGCTTGCCGAAGCGGGCCTGAAGACGGTGTACATCTCGATCGATGCAGCGGCCATGGCCGAGCACGAGGCCAACCGCGGTTTGAAGGGTCTGGGGGAGCGCATCCGCTCGGCTACCTCGCGCATGCCAAGCCTGGGCATGACAGCGTTGGCACAGGTTACGATGAGCAAACTGATTCGTGACTACCGCGCGCTGGCGCCGCGTTTGCGTGATCTTGGATTCGCTGCCGTCAGCTTCTCCTATCCGCAGAGAGGGCGGCTGGGATCCTCTTCCCTCGCCTGGTCGAATGACTCGAGACTGGTCAAGTTCACGGACACGGAACTGATCGCCGCGTTTGACGCGGTGGACGATCTTCGCAGCGCGTTTCCGGTGAACAATCCGCGTGCTTCGGTCGCGGACATGAAGCGCCACTTGCGCGGGCAGCGGGAGCGTTTTGTCTGCTATGGCGGCTACAAAAGTTTCTACATGGATTGGAACTTCGATATGTGGCGTTGTGATGCCTGGGACGAGCGCCTGTGTTCAGTCTGGGATTTTGCGGAGAAAGCACTGGTCCGCGATGGATGCACCGCGTGCATTGCCGATTGCTATCGCGATTCGAGCGTCATGCTCCACTTCGCGGTCTCGCTCGGGGACGCCCTCGATAGCTTAGGAGAGGGACGTGTGCTGGCCGCGCTTAAATCTTTGGCGAGTACGCGCAATCTCACTTCGCTAGGCGCGGTAGCGGGAAACGCCCGGGTGCTATCGCAGTTGGCCAAGGTGGGGTAAGGCGCGCCTGCGGCTTAGTGAGAACGATGTTCCGATATCTTTTCGTAAGGACCGCCTCGGAACAGTGTGATGAATAGCCCAATTTGCAAAAAGCGCAACGGTGGGGCAACTTCAGCATCGGGAGGGTGGATCAGCCTGCCAAGCACTATCTGTTTCTCTTACCTCGTCTGCCGGTCAACCAATTGTTTGTCGAAATCCCCCGCCAGCACGATCTTGGCATGGAACAGGGTTCCGGCAACCCGGGTAGCAATCGCGATCAGTTCCCTCTGTCCGTAAAAAACTTTCACTAGGCGGGCTTGCGACATTTCCGGCAGATTTACGGTGCGTCCGGCGCGAATGCGGGCGGCGCTTTCCTCATCCGCGGTCACGGCGGGCAAGTGCGGCAACAGACTGCGGGGATGGACGAATAAATCTTCCACTCGTCCTTCTCGCGCGGCAGCATCGACCTCTTCCAGTCTGTGAGCATCGCGAAGATCAAATTCTGCGACGCTGGTGCGGCGCAGCGATTCAAGGTGAGCGCCGCAACCGAGTAACTGGCCCATGTCGTGAGCCACCGACCGCATATAAGTTCCGGAGGCCACACGGGCCCGGAAACGGGCGCGAGTTCCCTGCTGGGTGATTTTTTCGGAGGAATCGGCGGGCAAGCTTTTTTTATCGGCTACGTCTTCTTCTGCTACATCCGACAAGCCCAATATTTCAAATTCCTTGATTTCCACTTGCACCGGCGTGAGCGGCACCTCTTTGTGCTTGCGTGCAAGTTTGTAGGCGGGAACTCCGCGGATCTTTTTGGCGGAAAACGGCGGCGGCATCTGCTGGATGACGCCACGAAACCTTGCCGCCAGCTCGCGCACTTCTTCAAGTGATACTTTAACTGTTAGTGCGGCTCCGATCGGCTCACCGTCGGCATCATAGGTGTCGGTGGCGAAACCGAAGCGGATCACGCCCTCGTAAATCTTCTCTGAGTCGGTGTAGAACTGGGCCAGTCGCGTCAGGTTGCCGATTACCAAGGGCAGCACGCCCGTAGCCAGCGGATCGAGCGTTCCCAAATGCCCCACTGAGCGCTGTTGAAGGATGCGGCGGACGCGGTTCACCACGTCGTGCGAGGTGAGCGAGGGCGGCTTGTTGATGAGCAGGACGGAGTTCATGGGAATTTAGTAATTGAGCAATTTAGTAATTGAGTAATTTAAAGGCAACACCCACGAAAACATTTAGTAATTTAGTAATTTGTAATTTAGTAATTTAAATGCAACCAGGATCAAATTCACTTTGCTGCCGCTCTCAGATTACAATTACCAAATTACTAGATTACTCAATTACTAAATTCTCCTCATGATTCCCCTTCGTGATGACCAGCCTTGTTTCTCCACGCCGTTTGTCAATTATTTTCTCATCGCACTCAATGTGCTGGTATTCATGTTTGAGCTTTCGACCGCGTTTCAAACCCGGGGCCAGCTGAATGCGTTCTTATATGAATTCGGAGTTGTTCCCAGTTATGAAATATCCTTGCTAACCGGCACGCCAGGGTTCAGTCCCCTTGGAGCATTTTTTCCCATACTTACTTCGATGTTCCTGCATGCGTCGGTGGCGCACGTTCTGGGAAACATGTGGGTGCTCTGGCTATTCGGCGACAACATCGAGGATTATCTCGGCCACTTCCGTTATCTGGTCTTCTATTTACTAAGTGGTGTGGCCGCGACTATGACTCATATTGTGCTGAATCCCAGTTCGCGAATCCCCAGCGTCGGCGCCAGTGGCGCGATCGCAGGCGTGATGGGAGCCTATTTCATTCTCTACCCGCGAGCCCGCGTTTTGACCTGGTTCCCGCCAATTTTTTTGTTTCATGTGCCCGCCTGGCTGGTGCTCGGCTACTGGTTCCTCACGCAGTTCATGAGCGGCGCCGTAACCTCGATTGCGGAAACCAGTCAGACCACGGGAGGCATTGCCTTCTGGGCACACGTGGGAGGGTTCGTGACGGGAATCGTGTTGATTAAACTATTTCCCGAGCGACCACAGCGCTATCGCTACGGGACGTGGTAGAGGTGAAGCGTGTCGGATTTCGGCGTCACAAAAGCAAAACAATTAACCCTGTCGCTTTTTGACAAGTCGGTAATCTGCTGTGTGATGCGAGTCGTTATCGCAGGGGGCCGCGTTCGCGATAAATCCAACCGCCCACCAGCGCGCCGACGACCATTGGCACCACTCCATAAACTGACCAGAGCATCACAAACTGCACGCTGAAAAAGTTCATGGGAAGCAGGCCGAGCAGCGCCACTGGGATGACCAAAAACCATCCCGCCAGCCCAGCCAGTACCGCGGTCTTTGGGCCGGGACCGAATCGTGGCCGGATGCCGGCGTAAATCCATATCACGGCCAGACCTTTAAGCAAATCGTAGGGAAGAAAATACGCGGGGCTGTGCAAGTCCTGCTGCGTTTGCGGCCCCAGTATGGCCGCCCATTGCTGCTTCAGCAGAACACCGTGTACCAGGCCATCGCCAAAAAAATAGACGATGCCAGCGAGCAGACCTCCCAAGATAACTCGGTTGATATTCATCGCGTCGTCCTCCGATCATTCGATCATTGGCATCGGACAGAAGCTACCGTCGCCGTTTTACTTGGTGGCTTTGACGGGAGCAGCATACGCGACGCAGCGGCGTACATGCAATTCAAGTTATGTTGCTCGTCTTGTCTCGCGGGCGCACATGCTATGCTGAATTTCCGGGTCCACAGCCTTGTCCGAGAGCCGACCGCCAATTAATCCGCGGCCGCCGCTGGATGTGCCGGCGGCGCTTACCGGGATTCCTTTTGCAGATCACGAGAGTGCGAAACAGAATTTTTCTCGCGTGGTCGAGCGGCTGTCTCCTGCTCTCGGTAGCGCTCTTCCCGGACTCCTGGTTGAATCTCCCGACCCGGATTCTGCGCTGATTCTGTTGGAGCGCCTCATCAGTGAACCTACCGGCGAAATCTCAGGTTTGCTCAATCGGCACAATTTTCTCGCACACTACGCCATCGTGGTTTTCGGTCACAGCCGCTTCCTGGGCGAGACCCTGATCCAGAATAATGATCTGCTGCAATCGTTTTTACGGGAACGAAATCTTGATCGCAGCTTCTCACGCGAGGAATTCCACGAAGCTTTGGCGCGCTTCCGCTCGCGGTCGTTTGAGAGGGATGTTTCCCTGCTTCTGGCACGCTTCAAACGGCGGGAGTATGTGCGCATCATGCTGCGAGACGTGCTGAAGATCGCACCATTGGCAGAAACCACCGCCGAGATTTCCGCGCTGGCCGATGTGCTGATTGAAGATGCTCTGCGCGAGTCTGAAAGCAGAATGCAGCAGCGCTACGGCATTCCGCAACGGCTCGATGCCGAAGGCAGGGCGGTGCATACACCGTTTGCAGTTTTATCTCTCGGCAAGTTGGGTGGAAACGAGCTCAACTACAGCTCAGACGTGGACCTGATGTACGTCTTTGGCGACGGAGAAGCGCCCGCGGATGCGGCAATTTCAAATCGCGAATATTTCATCCGGCTGGCACAGCAGGTCACCGAGGTGCTGTCGAGTGTCACTCGGGAAGGCCCGGTTTTCCGCATTGATATGCGTTTGCGCCCGCAGGGTGCGGAGGGTGAGCTGGCCATCAGCCTGGATCATGCGTTGCGATATTACTCAGAGACCGCGCATGATTGGGAACGCCAGGCGCTGATCAAAGTTCGCTACTCGGCTGGGGATGAGACACTGGCACGCGAGTTCATTCGTAAGGTACAGCCCCACGTTTACACCACGCAGGTGAACTTTCCTGCGATTGAGACTGCTCTTCAGGCACGTGAAAAAATGCACATTCGGCGCCGGCGATTGGGCGCGCACCAGCATGAGCAGACGATTGATGTAAAGGTCGATCGCGGCGGCATTCGTGATATCGAATTTCTGGTGCAGTGCCTGCAACGCGTCTATGGCGGCGCCGAACCCTGGCTGCGCTCCGGCGGCACCTTATTTTCGTTCCAGAAGCTGCATGACAAAGGGCATATCAGCGGTAACGAATTTCACGAGCTCACCAACGCCTACGAATTTCTGCGTCACCTGGAGCACCGCCTGCAGTTGCGCCAGGGCTTGCAGACTCACGAGTTGCCGGCATCCCAGTCGGAGCTGCGCATTTTGGAAAGATCCATGGAGGGCTATGCCAGCGGCCAAGACCGCGTAGTGGACGTCACGTTCGCAGTCGGGCGTCGCATGGAGGCGGTGGCCGGGATTTACAACCGCATCATCCATCACCAGCAGATACGAAGATCGCACGAGGCGCCGGACACTGAGTTCGAATTGCGCAGCACAGCTGAACCAGGCGCCGCCGAGCATTCCAACGATCACATCCTCGAGCGCCTGGCCGACGACTCCGCCCAGCTCTATGAAATTGCCAGCCGTCGTGATCTGAGCACACAGGCTCGCCGCAATCTGTTTCGCTTCTTCAGTTCGGCGTTCACCAGTTCGGAGCGCTATGCAGGCGTGATGCGTTATCCGCAAGCTTTAGAAAGAGCTTTGGAACTGTTCGATAGCAGTGATTACCTTACCGATATTCTGGTGCGGCATCCCGAAGAAATTGCCACGCTGGCGGAGCTGGACGGGGTTCCCTCGCGCGTAGGCAGCGGCTACTTGTTCCAGAGCGCTCTTGCGGACGGCCGTGTCGCGGGTGATCCTGTGTTCAATTATTTGGCGCAATCGTCTGCCTCCTATGGCGAAAAACTTTCGCTTCTGCGGCAGCATTACCGCCATCGTGTGTTCGCAACTGGGGCACGGGATATCACTGGGTTGCGCGACGTTTACCAATCTCTAGGCGCAACCACCGCAGCGGCCGAAGATGCCATTGCCGCCGCATTCAGCATCGCCGGCGAGCCTCAAGGCCTGGCAGTAATGGCGCTGGGACGGTTGGGGACGGGCGAATTCGATGTACTGTCTGACGCGGACGTGCTGTTCGTCTGCGATGACAAACAAGATGCGCCGGCGCTTACCAAAGCGGCCGAGCAGATGATGCAGGCGTTGGGGGCCTACACCCGCGACGGCATGGTCTTTCCAGTGGATGCGCGCTTGCGTCCACGCGGCGGCGAGGGCGAGTTGCTGGTCACGCTCTCGCAATTGGAAACTTATTTTGCGCAGGAGGCTCAACCGTGGGAAGCGCTCATGTACAGTAAGCTGCGCTTTCTCGCCGGCTCACGACCTCTTGCTGACTCGGCCGCAGTCGCAACTACTGGGCTGTTTCAGCGTTTCGCCGGGGATTCCGATTTTCTGCCCGCCATCCGGGAGATGCGGACAAAACTGCAAAATGCAGAGCCTGGAGAGAAGAACTTCAAAACCTCGGCTGGCGCGATCTACGACATCGATTTTCTCGCCAGCTATCTTTTAATTAAGCACGAGGTGAAAGAAAAACATGGCACTTTGCGTGACCGGCTATGGCGATGTGTTGCGGCCGGGCTATTGGAGAAGTCAGACGCCGCCACGCTGGACCATGGCGCCGAACTGTTGCGTACCGCAGAGCATGTGGTCCGACTAGTCGTGGGACGAGCTCGGAAATGGCTGCCGGCAACCGAACATGCCAAGCAGGTCACTGAAGATTTGACGTCGAGAATTCTGGGCACGAAATGGTCAGAGGGCTTAGAAGCGGAGCTCACCCGCACTTGCGGCGAGGTTAGGTCAATCTATAGTCGCCTGATCGGCTGACAGATCGGTATCTGCTGCTACGCCGCGGCAGCGACCGTCCGGCGTCTGCGGTAGAGATGCACCAGCCACACGATCAGGGCGGTCATCAATCCCAGAATCACTAGCGGACAGAGCAGCAACAGCAGCAGCCATCCCTTCCCTTCCAGAGACGCGACATCTCCAGCAATGGCGGCTTGCGGTTGGCGCCGCACCGCGCCGCCGATGGCCGCGACGTCACCTGCCACCGAGCCACCGTTGGCAACGCGAATGTCCCCGAACAAGGTCGCAATATCGCCAGCGACAGAGGCCCCGCCGTCAATGACCACATTGCCATGAAGTGCAAATACGTCTCCTGCCACGTCGCCGCGGATGTAGATCGAGCAATTAATGCAACTGAGGTCTCCGACCTTCTGGCCCGGTTCCACGCGAATATCGTGATTGGTCTGGGAGCGGCTGGGATTCTCCTCTGCCATCACCAAACCGGAAAGGCCCAATAGGAAAACCAGTACGGCGACGCAATAGCGATCGCGTGTGCCGAGCCCGGAAAGCTGTGTCATGGAGAATCCTCCTGAAGCCGACAGTTTAAGACAGCCGTGCTCTATTTGACACAGCAAAAGTTCTTACAATCCTTTTACAACTCGAGACAGACGTTTGTCGAAACTATCGCCTCGCCATGGGATGCTTCGATTCCAGACTGTAATTGCGGACCACTCCAAAGCCGGTGACGCCGATGTGCACGATGGAAATCCAGCGCTCCATGCGGTGATGTCCGGTGCGATGCATTAAGTAAGACAGGCCCACTGAGGCCGCGCTGGCCCCGGCTTCCACGGCGGCGAATCCCGCCGAGTTGTTGACCACATCATCAGGCAGCAGGATCTCTTCCCTTCCCCGTGCCTGCATGTTGCGCGTGGAAGCGTAGTCGAGAGCGCGGAAGACTCCCACGCCGGCGAACAACATGCGATTGGTTGCATCCCAAAAAGCATGTGAATCGGGGCTTCGTGGCGGTGGCTCTGGCCTCGCGGGGGTGGTCGTAGGAAAAAGCGGAAATGGCCGGTTCAGCACGGGCAAGTTCGTAGCAGGATCTGGCCCACCAATCGTAGAGGAGTTATTCCCTGGCCTGGTTTCCTGCGCCCCGGCGGGTGCACCTGGCAACAAAACCATTGCAAGAAATACGAGCCCGAGGATGCAGTTCGCAGAGCGCACCATGGTTTGGTGAGGCATTGTCTGCATTCTAATTGGGTCGATCGCTTTTGCTTGAACCATTACCCAAAAGACTTTTGTCTCCCTTCAGGCACTCAATTTTCGACGAACGACTTTAGCCTGGACAGTGCCTGATCCCACTGCTCGGAAACGAAGTCGAGGTATTCCTTGATTCCTTCAATCGGCTCCGGATCGAATTGGAATCGGCTCTCGCGACCCGTACGGACACAGCGCACCATTCCTGCACTCTCCAGCACTCGAAGATGCTTGGTGATCGCCTGCCGGGTGAGATTCGAACCCTCGGTTAACTGAGATATCGAATGAGCCTGCCCACCACAGAGCTTGGCAACCAGCGATAGCCGGGTTTCGTCGCCGAGCGCGGCAAATACGGGTACACGAGCCTGTCGTTTGGCGGCGATGCTGCTACGGCGTTTGTGCGACATGCTTCTCGATGTTCTTCATTTGCTGTGTCCACCCGCCGTCGTTCATGCGGAATGCTTCAGCGCGGCGGTCGCTGGGTATTTTGTCGAAGCCGGACTCCGTGACCAGCAGGCGTGTGCCGCTCGGGATCCTTTCGAGCCTGAATTCGACCAAAGTGGGTGTCTCATCCGAGTAATCTTTTTTGGGGTCGACGGCATAAGGATGCCAGGTGAAAGAAAAGAGCCGCTCGGGCTCCATTTTCTGCACGACGGCCTCCCATTTGAGGTGCTCGTAGCCAGGATAGGTAACCTGCCCACGCGACACCTGACCCGGTACAAAGGGGCCATCCAGTTTCACCCGAAACCACTGGCCAAACCCCCGGTGATCCGTCAGCGCACGCCAGACGCGCGAAACTGGCGCCTTGAGTTCAATGCGCTTCTCAATACGGTCGTTCATTTTACGCAACCTCCGAGTTGCATATTAGCGCGGCGGCGCACACAAAGCGCAACTCTTTGGTTGCTCTTTCTCAGAGTACTTCCTGCACATAACATGGCTTGAGGGATAAATCCACAGCCTCGGCCCTTCTTTTTTTTAACTTTTCACATTTACTTGGTCGCCGTCCGCGTAAAATCAGTGGGCGTTTCTTTTGTACGGTCCTATGGCCAGCAATCACACACCAAGGAGCTATGTATGAAAAAGTCTACTCAACCAATTCCGCCTGGATTTCACACTGTCACTCCCTCACTGATAGTTCGAAATGGCGCCGAAGCCATCGAATTCTACAAGAAGGCATTGGGCGCCCAAGAGCTCATGCGAATGGCCGGTCCCGACGGTAAAATCGGGCACGCCGAATTGAAGATCGGCGATTCCATTGTCTTTCTGACCGATGAGAATCCCGCCATGGGTTGCAAGTCACCGCAGACTCTAGGTGGCACCGCCAGCAGCCTTTATCTTTATGTTGAGGATGTTGACAAAGCTTTTCAACGCGCCATCGACGCCGGCGGCAAAGTGACCATGCCGGTGGCGGACATGTTCTGGGGCGATCGCTTTGGAAACTTTGCCGATCCTTATGGCCACAACTGGGGGCTCAGCACTCACACCCAGGACTTGACCCAGCAGGAGATCGAAGAAGGAGCGAAGAAATTCTACGCTCAGATGGCGCAGCAGGCGCAGAAGAAATCGGCGTAGTTCCAGATTCAGATTAGACCGCGAAGGCCACAAGGGGTTCCCTTGCGTCCTTCGTTTTTTTATTGGCTGCATTCCACTGCTCAATCAATTTGCGAACCGTCTGTTCGTTGTTCGTTTGCGCGAAAACTGCGAAGTGAACTCCCAAAAATATCAGGACCAATACTAGTCCTTGCATTGCATACTCCCACTGGTTCCCGCGCGGTGTGCGCTCGTGTCGGGAAATTGTAACTTCTCTCAACCTGGTGAATCGGTACTGTGAACGGTGTTAATTCCCCTCCCGCATGCCGGTCGCGGCATCCAACTGGGGACAGCAGTCTTAAAACCAGAATAGGAGAAACGCTCAATGAAGTCATATTTGCAGAAGCCCGGAGTTTTCATCGCAGCCATAGTTCTGGCCTTAGGCCTTTCCCTGACATCGGCCCGCGCCGCCGACAAGCCGCAAACTTTCACCGGCAAGGTCAGCGATGCCATGTGCGGCGCCAAGCACATGAACGGCACGCCCGCCGATTGCACTCGCGCCTGCGTAAAGCAGGGCTCGAAATATGCCCTGGTGGTGGGAGACAAGGTTTACACCCTCGAAGCCAGCGATAAGGCAGCTCTGGATAATCTCGACAAGTTGGCGGGCGAGAATGCCAAAGTCACCGGCGCCCCGACTGGCGATACCATCCAGGTCAGCGCGGTTACCGCAGCTCAATGATGCATTTCCGCAGGCTAGAGCATTGCTCTGAGTAGGGTCTGGCTGACGGCGGGATGACACTTCTGGTGCTCCCGCCTATTTTTATGGTCAAGCCCACTTTTCACACTCGCTTCACATTTCGCTATGTTAGATTGCATTCTTTACACATCACACCGGCGGGAGGGATTAGGAATTGGGCAGAGACATGGTCCCGAAGCGGATCTTTTTTACCAAGGGAGTGGGGAAACATCGGGAACGTTTGACATCTTTTGAGCTGGCACTGCGCGATGCCGGCATCGCCGCCCAGAATCTGGTTCGCGTATCGTCTATTTTTCCGCCCAACTGCAAGCTCGTGCCGCGCTCGCAGGGACTCAAATATCTTTACCCGGGCGAAGTGGTGTTTGCCGTAGTTGCTGAAAATTCCACTCACGAGCCTCATCGCCTGCTGGCGTCGAGCATTGGGGTGGCCATCCCTGCCGACCGTAACACCTATGGCTACCTGAGTGAGCACCACTCATTTGGAGAAACCGAAGATACTGCGGGCGAATACGCAGAAGAACTGGCTGCGGAAATGTTAGCCACCACGCTGAATGTGGAATTCGATCCCGACCGCTCCTGGGACGAGAAAAAAGAGATCTACCGCATCTCTAACAAAATCGTGCGTACCGCGAACGTGACGCAATCGGCAGTGGGCGACAAGCGCGGGTTGTGGACGACGGTTATTGCCTCGGCGGTTTTGATCTTCGACTAGAACGCTTCAACGCAAATTCTGCTAGTCAAGGCTAACGAAATCACTTGCTATCGCGTCTCTTTTAGACAGAAAATATCACGGATGGGAGCCCCCTGGAATGTGATGCATCGACGATTCGACGGGAGGTTCCATTGAAGTCCATCGTCAGCCCTATTGCCTTCTGTTGTCTTTTCTTGAGTGTGGGACCTGCTCAAGTAAACCCGGCACACTCTCTCCAGCCTACGCCGCTAGAGGCGTTTGCACATCAGCCCGCCACACATGTTACATGGTCTAAGCAGGTTGGAAGTGTCGACAGCAGGGAAGCTCACGCAGTTGTCACTGTTTTGGTGATTGAGGACACAGCACAACCTCCAGATCGGATGCGCGGCATTCGGATTGACTTTTCCAGCCCAGAATCCAGCGATGCAGTGTACCTCGGGGAAGAAACGCTTGGTGCGTACAAAAGTGCGCTGGATGAGATAAGCAGGACTACCCCGCGGTTTCGGAACAGCGCGCGGGACAATCTCGCCCCAGGCGGAACCAGCTATCTGGGCGCGTGTGTATTCCGGTCCGATAAACCTCCTCGTGTACATACCCTGAGCGCTTCGTATTATTTCGCCCCTGATTCCGAGGGCTTGTACCTAAACACGTTCTAAGGATGCGGGGTTTAGATTCCCTGACCGAGATCCATTGCGACTGTCGGCAGCAATCGCGCTAATCGCAAGTGGACTGTCGGTCCTGCGTAGTCTGAGAACCCGCACGCTGAGAAACAACATGCACGAGAACCGGGCAGAAAGCGCGAAATGGCGCGCAAGATGTTGTTTGCACGTAAGTCTTGGAGTGCTGCGCAGCTTCGACGGGACGCACGGGGAAGTGGGCACACAGGCGTTAAGGCGCGAGGGATTGCACCCAACCGGCAAAGGCGTGCCAGGCGGCCGTTTTGCTGATAGGAATCCTTATTTGCTCCACTAATATGAGGAAAGCGCTCGCCCAAACTGTAGCGCGATGAAGCTTGCGCGTGGACCACAGGTCATATGCCATCAAAATGCCGAGAAAGATGTATGAGAACAGAGCTGCAATATCCGGTTTTCTGTGAACCATCGAAAAGGGCCAACGAGCGATGGCGGCGATCATGAGCGCAACGGTGGCGATGAGGATGAGGCGCTTGTGTGCTGGGGGATTGGAGCGCGCCCTGAAGGCAAAAAAGACGAGGGTTGCAAAAATCACCATGTCCGTCGTTGGGATGATGAAGAAGGCCTTGGGATCACGACCAGGAGGAAATTGCCGGACCAGCGCGTCGGTGGCTGCCAAAATGCCCAGTATTACCATGAGAAATGCGAGGAGGAAGCCTGCAATGCCAAGACGACGATGGATATCCACACGGCCGGCGGAGACCAGTGACGTTTGCGTGACAAGCAATACTATCCAGGCGGAAAAGGCGGCTCCGTGCAAGTGAATGATGAGATTGGGGAGTGGGGCGCGGAACATTCCCGCGAGGTAGTAAGTCGGTGCAAAGCCCACAAAAACCGTGGCTAGCATGAGCAGGGCCATGGCCGAAAAAAAGACATGATCAAAACGTCGGCCTGGCAGGTCTGATGCAAGCTTCACACCGATACTATGAGGAGCTACGGCTGTTGCCATCGTGTCTCCATAACTGTGGGTTAGCCTGGGTTTAGTGGCCCCGGGGGGGAAGGGGATCACATTGTATGACAGGTTGCTCCGAATTGGGCTCTAAACATTTATTGCGACTAGTCGTTCTCATCTCTTCGCCAGCACTTTTTTCTCTTTTTTGGCACTAACGCTGGCGCCTTTATCTTTATCCTTATCCAACCGCTCCAGCACCGCAGCCACGATCAGTGGCAGGCCCACGGTCGCATCCACAAAAACTTCGCCAAACTTCCCGCCTTCCGCCGGTGGCACAAACTTTCCCCACGAAACCGCTTCGCTATAGGGACTTCCCGACAGTCCGCCCCAATACACCGGCTCCGGACAAATCCGTAGCCCGTAGTGGTAACGCTTCAAGGGGACATCTTCCCCCATGCGGCGGTGGCGCAACTCGATGAATGGTCCGAACTGCTGCGACCAGTTGCGCGGCACTCCGCCTCCGATGGTGAAGATTCCCAGGCGCTTCTGCTTCAGCAGTGTCGTCGCAAAATGTTCAAGATCCTCGAAAGGATCGAATCGCAGTCGAGGCCGGTTCTGTTTGCTTCGCAGGCGGTTCGACAAGGCAACGTCCAATCCCAATTCCGAGTCGGTGAAGGCGGGCACGAACACGGGAACATCTTTCTCAAACGCCGACTTCAAAATTCCCTTCTGCCCCTTGGCATTTTTCACGAGGTACGCGCCCACAGCCCGGTTCAGCTTGTAAGAGCACAGCACATCTTTAGGGTCCCATTGCTCCAGCACTTCGAACATTACTTTTTCCACGTCATCCAGATTCTGTTCCGGCTCGAGCGTGTCGTAGACGCGGTTGTATCCCGCCTCGTAAAGTTCTTCGTCGCTAAGCTCAGGGTTATGACGGAAGTGGGCGCGCCCGGTCGCTTCCACCAAACCATGAGCCATAAGCGCGCCGGTGGAGACGATTGCGTTTACGATTCCGCGATCGACCAACTCCGCGATGATGAGTCCCTGCTTGGCCACGGTCATGGCGCCAGCCAGCGTCATGACAACGAAACAGTCCTCGTCGCGAGCCATGGCTTCCAGCACGTCAGCGGCTTCGCCCAACTGCCGCCCGGTAAACGCGGTCTTCGACATGGCCCGCACCAGATCGTCGATCGAGTGGATGCGTCCCAGGTCAAGCGGCTCCAGGGGGATCAGCCGGTCCGCCACCGGATCGTGCAGATGGCGCTCAATGCCGGCACCGTCATGATTGTTGTGCTTCACAATCGCGCCTCCCAAGGTCAGATTGGATTTTGTCGAAGCACTACTTTACTAGAAGGCGTTAAGTTCCTGCTACACAAGCCTTGGGAGTACGCTTCATAGTGCGGTGCCGACTCTTCGGCCAACCTGAAACTGAGACCGAGACCTGAGAGCCAGGAACCAGGAACTGTTATTATTTCGCGTTCGTGTCCGTTGGAGGTCGCTGGTTGCCGCCTGAAAAATTCCGCATCGCTCTGGTACAGATGTCGTGCGGCCCCGATCCCGAACAGAACCTGCAGAAGGCACTGGAGCGCACTGCAGATGCGGCCGGCCGCGGCGTGCAGGTAGTCTGCCTGCCGGAACTTTTTCAGACACAATACTTCTGCCAGCGTGAAGATGCTTCCCTGTTCGATCTGGCCGAGCCGATTCCCGGCCCCGCCACGGAAAAGCTCGCCGCCACCGCTCGTAAACACGGCATCGTCCTCATCGCATCCCTTTTCGAAAAACGCGCTCCTGGGATGTATCACAACACTGCCGCGGTGTTCGACACCGATGGCACCCTCCGCGGAATCTACCGCAAGATGCATATCCCTGACGACCCCCTCTACTACGAGAAGTTTTACTTCACGCCCGGCGACCTCGGCTACCGCGCCATTGATACTAGTGCGGGACGCCTGGGTACGCTGGTCTGCTGGGACCAGTGGTATCCGGAGGGAGCGCGCCTGACCGCGCTGCAGGGCGCGAGCGTGCTTTTTTATCCCACGGCAATCGGATGGCATCCGTCTGAGAAATCAGAATTCGGTCAGGCCCAGCACGACGCCTGGCGCACCATCCAACGAGCGCACGCCATTGCCAACGGCGTTTATGTCGCAGTAGTCAATCGCGTTGGATTCGAAACCGGCAACATCCGCGGCCAGTCCGCACCCGGCAAGGGACTGGAGTTCTGGGGCGGTTCCTTTATTTGCGATCCCTTCGGGCAGGTCATCGCTGAGGCCTCGCACAATCGTGAAGAAATTCTCTTCGGCGAGGTGGATTTGCGAAAGCTCGAAGAGATTCGCCGCAACTGGCCCTTCCTGCGCGACCGCCGCGTGGATAGCTATGCGCCCATCACCAACCGCTTGCTCGACTGATACAGCAACCCCGGGGACCTTGATTCACATCAAGAGATGGCTTTCGGCCATACTGCCAGTTTTTTTTGTTGCTCCCGCCCTCTTGCAGCATTGGTGTAATATCACGCGAACACACAGCCATTGCTAAAATATGTTTCCTTAACTGGTCGTGAAACACCACGGTGAGCAAGGTCACTCTATGCTGATTACGAGAATGGAAGGGTTCCAATGGCTTTTGCAAGCGAAAAGGTTGGCCCGCTTTCCAGTGTGCGCTGTGCTGCTGCTGCTGCTGACGACGACGCTTCCCGCTCAGGACCGCAATCCTTTTGCAGGGGATGCTAAAGCGGCGCATGCGGGCGAATTTCAATTCCGCATTAACTGCGCGTTTTGCCACGGCCTGGGCGCGCGTGGCGGAGGCCGCGGGCCCGACCTGACCCGTGCCCACAAGCGTCACGGAAGTTCGGACGCTGATCTGTTCCGAACCATCAACCAGGGAGTCCCGGGGACCGCCATGCCAGCCAATGGAACCACCGGCCAAGGGGTCGGTATGACCGAGGAAGAAGTCTGGCAGGTCATCACTTATATACGCAGCCTCGAAGTTAAAGCGACGGCGCAACCCAACGGCAATGCAGCGCACGGGAAAGGACTCTTTTACGGTGACGCCAACTGTTCAACCTGCCATATGGTGGCAGGAAAAGGTGGACGCCTCGGCCCTGATCTCAGCGCCGTGGGCAGCGCACGCTCGATTGAATCCATCACGGAATCGGTCCGCAATCCTAGCCGGCGCTTAGCATGGGGGCTGGCTGAATCCACCAAGGAGTTTCCCCAGGAATATGAAACGGCGACGGTGGTGACCGCGGACGGGCGAGAAATTAAAGGCGTGACCATGAACGAAGACAGCTTCAGTGTTCAATTGATGGACACCAGCGAGAAGATTCACCTGTTTGAAAAAGACAAGCTGCGTTCGTTCAAGAAGAGCCGCGTATCTATGATGCCGTCTTATGACGCTACACTTTTGCGTGACAAAGATTTGCAGGATATTGTCGCCTTTCTGCTCAGCGTGAGTACGAAATGAGATCGCTGAATGAGGGTACGGGCGTGAAGCAAATGCTTTGCATTTCGATAGCCTTGCTGGCTTTGTTCTTCTCCACGGTAACTGCGCGTGCACAGGTCACGTTCACCCGGCTGCTCAATTCCTCAAAAGAGCCGCAGAATTGGCTCACCTATTCGGGCGACTACGCCGGACGTCGCTTTAGCACGCTTGACCAGATTAATACCAGGAACGCACTGTCGCTGGTCGCCAAGTGGGTTTACCAGACCGCCGCGACAGGCAAGTTTGAAACCACGCCGCTGGTCGTCGACGGCATACTTTACGGCACCGGCCAGGACGATCGTGCCTTTGCCTTGGACGCACGCACCGGTCGTCCGATCTGGCAGTATCAGCGTCAACTACCGACTGACATCCGTCCCTGCTGCGGTCGCGTCAATCGCGGCCTCGCCATTCTCGGTGACAAAGTTTTTCTTGGCACACTCGATGCCCACGTGATCGCCCTCGACGCGAAGACGGGAAATGTTGTGTGGGACGTCGAAGCAGTCGACCACACAAAAGGTTACAGCTTCACGGTCGCGCCACTGGCGGTGAAGAACCTTGTCATCCTTGGTGTTTCCGGCGGTGAGTATGGCATCCGCGGCTTTATCGATGCCTATGACGCCGATACCGGCCAGCGAAAGTGGCGGTTCTACACCGTGCCCGGACCGGGAGAGCCGGGTCATGAAACCTGGGAAGGCGACTCGTGGAAGATTGGAGGTGCGCCTTCTTGGATCACGGGTGCCTATGACCCCACCACCAACCAACTCTACTTCCCAACCGGCAATCCCTCGCCTTCAAACCGTGGTCAGGGTCGCGCTGGCGACAATCTGTACAGCGATACTTTGCTGGCTATCAATGCGGACACCGGAAAGCTGAACTGGCATTTCCAGTTTACCGGACACGACGAACATGACTGGGACGCGACCCAGGTTCCGGTCATGATCGATCTGGGTGACAAGCATCTGATCGCGCAAGCCAACCGTAACGGGTTCTTCTACGTTCTGGATCGCGCCACCGGCAAGCTGCTCTCCGCCAATTCTTACGGCAAAGTCACGTGGAGTGATACCAAAGACGCCCAGGGCCGTCCACTCGCGAAGAAAGAAAGCGAGCCTACGTCTGAAGGTCGTGTGGTATGTCCCGGCGCCGCAGGCACCACCAATTGGATGTCACCAACCTTCGACCCGCAAACCAGCCTCTTCTACGTGAACGCTCGCGAACAGTGCGACATGTTTAGCACCGCGCCACAGCCATACGAAGCCGGGCACGCGTACTACGGCAGCGCCTATTTCCCCGCAGACCAAACCGAGCCGTTTTGGGGAGCGCTCCGCGCCATCGATCCGTCAACTGGACAGGTGAAATGGGAATTCCGACATCCGTCGCCGTCCTGGTCCGGCGTGTTGTCAACCGCAGGAGGCCTTCTTTTCACCGGTGACGCAGAAGGAAATTTCATCGCGCTGGACGCCGCTAGCGGTAAGCCCATCTGGCACTTTCAGACCGGCGGAGCGGTGTACGCTGCTCCAATGGCCTTCGCCATTGACGGAAAAGAGTACGTGGCAATTGCGGCGGGAAGTTCGCTGTACACTTTTGGTCTGCCCTAGCGTGGTCTGAAAGAAATGTTGCGACAATAAATCATGGACAAGTTTCAAAGTTTCACGCTTTCAAGGTGACCACCGCTCGAGCCGAGGTACATGAAAGTCCGTTCTTCCGTAGCCCCAGAAACTGTAGCGCTCCGCTATCGCATGCCCGCCGAATGGGAGCCGCATGAATCCACCTGGCTCGCCTGGCCCCATTACCGCAATGACTGGCCAGGGAAATTTGAGCCCATCCCATGGGTCTATGCCGAGATCATCCGCCATCTCACACCTCACGAGCGCGTGGACTTGATTGTCAACGACGCGGCGTCGGAAAAACGTGCCCGCAAGACACTGAAACAGGCAAACGCATTTTCGGAGAACATACGGTTCCACCGCTGGCCTACTGATCGCGTCTGGACCCGCGACTCGGGCTGCACATTCGTAGACTGTGGCGCAGGCGCCCTCGCCCGCGAAAGCCGGGAAGCGCAACAATCTGGTTACGGGGATGCGGTTAGGAAAAAGAAAGAGCCTTCAGCTCCTGTAGATACACTCGGGGCCATCAAGTGGGGTTTCAATGCCTGGGCCAAGTATCCTAACTGGCGAAAGGACGAAAAAATCGGCAGCCTCATGGCGAGGACCGCTGGCGTGAAAGAAGTCCATCCCACGTTCGGCCCCACGTTCGGCAAAGACCGCGTGGTCCTCGAAGGCGGTTCCATCGACGTGAACGGCCAAGGAACTCTTCTGACGACTGAAGAGTGTCTTCTGAGCAAAGTTCAACAGCGCAACCCGGGCATGGAGCGCGAAGACTACGAAGAAACCTTCGCCGATTATCTGGGAATCAAGAAAGTGATCTGGCTCGGTTCCGGCATCACCGGCGACGATACGCACGGCCACGTGGACGACATTACCCGCTTCGTCGCTCCCGACACCATCGTCACCATGACCGAATCCAATCCGCGCGACTCCAATTACCAGCCGCTGCAAGAAAATCTCCGCCGCCTCAAATCGTCCACTGATCAGGACGGCAACCCATTTCAGATCATCCAACTACCCATGCCGTCGCCGCTAGTATTCGAAGGCCGTCGTCTGCCCGGGAGCTACGGCAACTTCTATATTGCCAATAGCGTGGTGCTCGTCCCCGTGTTCAACGATCCTAACGATCGCATCGCACTCAACATCCTCGCCGACCTCTTCCCTGCCCGCGAAATCGTCGGCATTTATTCCGGAGATTTAATCTGGGGCTTCGGCGCGATGCACTGCATGACGCAGCAGCAACCAAGCAGCTGGTCGTGACCAGAGCCGCGCGGGTGCCCCGTCCTCGTCTCTCCGATTTTTGGAGAGACAGGGCGGGGATGTTCGCGCTTTATGGAGCAGTCACCGATTAAAACAAAGTGTGGTGAAGAGGCACAAGCTTTTCTCGGCTGAATGCTGAATGCGTGCTGATTGTTCTTTTCTGGATGACAATGCAGGCGGGTCGATTAGATTGAAAGTGCCGACTACTAGCTGCTTACTTCCGATACTGCGTCGGCTGCGGCCCTCTTTCCAACGTTTCGCGGTCCCAGATGGCGCCTTCGCGGGTGTAGTTGGCCAGCTCGAAATCCTGGGTCAATTCCAACGCGTCGGTCGGACAGGCGTCCTCGCACAACCCGCAAAACATGCAGCGGCTCAAATCGTAAGTAAAGTTGGTAAGTTCTTTGCGGCGGGTTTTCTCGTTGCGCTCACTCGAAACCACGATCAGGTGCTCCGGACAAGCCAGCGCACACAAATCGCAGGCAATGCACAAAGTCTCATCGGTATCGGCATTCACGTTCAGCCGCGGCGCGCCACGATAGCGCTCCGCCACCTGCGGCCGCTCCAGCGGATACTGCTCGGTATAAATCTCCCTGGGATCCTGATACTTGAAAGTCACCCGCAGTCCCTGGAGCAGGTCCACCAAAAACAATTTGCGAAGCAGGCTCGGCATTCCCATGACCCCTTAAGAATATCACTACAACCGGTGGTTTCAGAACAGTCGGATAATTCCAGCAATAGTCGCGCCGGCGCACTCGTTTTCCGAAACCTTCGCCAGCAGAGCCGGACCAGTCGTTACCCGCTACAATAATGATGACGAATGACCTGTGCCTCAGCTAGTCGAAACCGGCAGACGACCACTGGCAACCGCCTTGAATACTGACGAACTTTGGATGGAAGAGGCCCTGCGCGCCGCCCAGCGGGCGCTCGAAATGGGCGAAGTCCCCGTCGGTGCAGTCGTTGTCTGCAGCGGCAAGATCGTCGGGCGCGGATGGAACCGTAATTTCACCGACTCCGATCCCACCGCCCACGCCGAAATTATTGCTCTGCGGGAAGCGGGCGTTGCGCTCGGCAATCACCGTCTGGGAGCCTGCGAACTGTTTGCTACAATTGAACCGTGCGCCATGTGCGCGGGCGCGCTGGTTCACGCTCACGTCAAGCGCCTGATTTACGGCGCGGACGACCCCAAAGCAGGCGCGGTGTATTCAGTCATGCAAGTGCTGAATCATCCGCAACTGAACCATCGCATCGAGGTCACGGGCGGCGTGCTCGCAGGACGTTGTGCCGAGTTGTTGCAATCGTTCTTCCAGCAGCGCCGCGCTGAGCAAAAGGAGACTCGTTAGGATTTGCAGCAATGCGCGGCTGCTGGCAACTGACCACCGGTCACTGAGAACAGCTTTTTCCACGCGGAGAGTTGCGTGAGTGGTTGAAACGATCCGCCTCGAAAGTTGAGGCGACTAGCGGGCGTCCGAGCCCGCTGCCGAAATCCTGAGCGCGGGATTATGCGCGAAGGGCCTTAATCTATTAACGCGGAGAGTTGCGTGAGTGGTTGAAACGATCCGCCTCGAAAGTTGAGGCGACTAGCGGGCGTCCGAGCCCGCTGCCGAAATCCTGAGCGCGGGATTATGCGCGAAGGACCTCTAACTTATTAACGCGGAGAGGTGCGTGAGTGGTTGAAACGATCCGCCTCGAAAGCGGACATACCTTAACGGGTATCGGGGGTTCGAATCCCTCCCTCTCCGCCAGCCATCCCTGGCGGGCAGCTCCTTTAGATAAATCCGTAAGCCCAATTTTGCTGGGCCTCTAAAAGTACAGCTTCAATGCAAACTGAATAATACGCGGTGCAACGTTGGTGCTCTGAATCTGCCCGAACGTGGGATTCAGAGCTAAGACAGGTACTCCCGAAGCATCAGGTGAAACTGTGCCTGCGCTAAGAACGGGGTTCGAAAATGAAGGAGTATTGAAGGCATTGAAGAACTCGGCCCGAAACTCAAGGCGCCTCGTTTCACTGTTACCGAGTAGCGTCTGCTTGATGATGGAGATGTCGAAGTTCCGCTGATCAGGACCTCTAACGACCCCGTTGCCACTGTTGCCAAACCCAGTCGCCAAGCCGTCGCTTCCGATAATCGGGGGCGCGGTGAAACAAGACATGGTGAAGTAATTGTTAATCTTGCTGGTCACGGCGCCGGAGGTTTCGACATTGTTGTTCGTACATCCCGGGGCAAGTTGAACGCGATCAAAATTCGAGCCGAAAATGCCGAAGGCATTGGTCACATTGGTGTCGAAGATGGTAAGTTTTTGCCCGTTTTGGAATGTAGTCACGCCCGCCACCGACCAGCCCCCCAGCAACCGCCCCTTCCACGACGAGAGGACCTTCGGTCCGGGCAAGTCATACACATAACTGATGACGAATCGTTGGGGCCGCACGAATCCGTCAAAGCCATAGTTTGCGCGGGGACTATTCTGGTCGCCGGAAAGCGTTCCACCGGCAAAACCACCAGTCGTATAGCCGGGATTGGTCTCCAAGGCAGAGACTAAAGTGTAAGAGGCGAGCAATTGCAGTCCATTGCTGAAACGTTTGCTCAGGCTGGCGCCGAGCGCGTTGTACCAGGATGCTCCCGCTGATTCGACAATCGTCGAGAAACTGGGATCGAAGCCTTCGATCGGCACACGCAGAGCAATATTGTTAATTGTGTTAGCGGTCTCGCCGCGAATCGGATTGCTTGGAGTCGCAGAAAGCGCCTGATTGAATGACCTGCCCTGGAGGAGTTTTGTCCCCCTGGCTCCCTGGTATCCCACTTCCAGCATCCAGTTGTTGGTGATTGCACTCTGCAAATTCATGCTGTACCGCTGTAATACCGGCGGTCGAAAATGTAAGGAGAAGATGGTCGGGGTCAGGTCCGAGGTCGGCGAATAGGGAGTAAAGATCGGGAACGCAGGCGTAGGGGGGAGCGCTGTATCAATAGATCCCGGAATTATAAACTGCCGGATGATGCCCCACGGTGGCGCCGCTATCAACTGTATGAAAGGCTCTCCTGTGGTGCGAGTGTAGAAAAGTCCGTAGCCGCCACGCAGCACCAACCGATTCGTTCCGGGTATCTGCCAGGCAAATCCGACGCGCGGTTCCCAGGCATTTTGACCATCGTTATTGATGGCGGTGTTGGTACCCGCTTTAATTACGCCGGGGGGAATGGTTCCACCGGAGAAATTCGACGCTACCACGAAACCCTGAAGGGTTCCGCTGTCGGGTGGATTCGGGTTCGCACGCGCCGGATCAAAGTTCGAAGCCCGCCCAAGGTTCTCTCCCAACTGCCCTTGCCGCTCGTAGCGCATGCCGAGATTCAAGGTCAAGCGGGGATGGATCTGATAATTATCCTGAACAAAGAAATTGCCATCCCAAACCCGCCACTCCCGATCGAAAACACCCGGCACATCGATGCTCACAAGAACATTTCCCAGCAGAAAATCCGCCATGCCAGGAAAGAGTAGGCCCCCAAAAAAATGAAAATGTTCGAAGTTAAACTGGCTTCGAGTGATTCCCCCGCCAAAATGAAAGGAATGCTTGCCGCGTACATATGCCAGCGAGTCGCTGAAATCATAAAAGTTTTGTGTTATGGAGACACCTTGTCCGTTGCCCCCAACATTGAAGCCGCCGTCCACCAAAATATCTGGAAACGGATCGTCAAATGAAGGCGCTGGTACGCAGACGCTTGCCAGGGTGAAGACGCCTGAAACGCTACCGGCACAGGCCGGCGAGTTCGCAAACTTTACCTTGGCATAATCTTGCCCAAGTTTACCTGCCAGCCGGTGAAACCCCAGCACGGCTTGGTTCAGAAGATGGCTGTTAAATGTATGGGTGTGGGTCAGAGAGAAAGTGCGAAAACCGTTGGTAAAGGTTTGCGGAAATCCAGGCACCGTGACTGCGGATACACCAAGCTGATTGCCGGGAAAGGCGCCTATCTGGCTGCTATTCATAAAGAAGAACTTGCCGGCAAGCTGATTTTTCTCACTGTGATAGAGATCCAAATTCGTAATAAATTGATCGTCACGATAGGCGCAAGGAGATGTAAAGGTACTCTGCCCCGTGGCCGCGTTCTGTGGCGCTGGAACTACAAAACTTCCGTTTCCTAGTTGCGCGTTTAAGACCGCGAGTGCGGTTGGCGAAATATCCGCGGCCGAATTAATTGTTCCGCCCAGGATCCCCGACTGGCCGTTGAATTCTTGTGCCAATGCCACCGCCGTGCGGCTGGACGCATCATTGGTTAGACCGAGCGGGAGATTCCCTGTAGTGAGACAGCCGCCGCTATTGTCCAAGCCGTCTTTTTCGCGAGTGCCCTGATAAGAAACGAAAAACATTACTTTGTTTTTTCTTAC
>Ga0209160_1000587_pt1 | contig 30299 bp, 27 predicted proteins | sample GraSoiAngelo_153_FD_186167 | JGI IMG/M metagenome (GOLD analysis project Ga0209160, IMG submission 186167) | Grasslands soil microbial communities from the Angelo Coastal Reserve, California, USA - 14_1009_12_40cm (SPAdes) (version 2) | ecosystem: Environmental > Terrestrial > Soil > Grasslands ...
CGGCGCGCGGCGGCAGGCGATGAGCCGCGTCGACTTCGGCCCACGCCAGCAAGCGACCTTGCGGATCGATCAACCGGTATCGTCCGGGGGCCGAGCTGGGGGCCGCGACCGACTGGCCCCGCCGAATCGCGGCGGCGCCCACGGCGTCCAGTGCCACCGACGGCCACCCCATGAGCGGAAGCTCCATGGGGAGCAGCCAGTCCTTCCACCCCTCCCCCGCCGTCGACAGCGCCGAGAGCGCCAACGCGTCGCTCAACCGGAGGGGACCCACCGCGGTGCGGGTGAGGGCGGACAGGTACGCTCCACATCCGAGCGCCGTGCCCAGGTCATGCGCCAGACTTCGCACGTACATCCCGCGACCCGAGCTGACCTCGAGACGTGCGACGGCTTGGGTTGGGTCGTAGTCGACCAGCTGGAGGGCGTGAATTTCCACTCGGCGCGCCTGGCGCTCGGTCTCCTCGCCGCGTCGCGCCTTTCGGTACAGCGCCTCACCGCCCTGCTTCAGTGCCGAGTACATGGGTGGCACCTGTTCGATAGTGCCGAGGAAGCGCGGGAGCACGTCCGCGATCCGCTCGCGGGTGACCGCGGAGGCATCGCCAGCTGCGGTGAGCTGACCCTCACGATCGCCCGTGTCCGAGGTGAATCCGAAGGTCACGGTTGCCAGGTAGGTCTTCGGCCACTCGTGCACGAAGTCCGCCAGTCGGGTGGCCGCGTTGACCAGGACGGGAAGCACGCCATCCGCAGCCGGATCGAGGGTGCCGCCGTGGCCGACCTTGGTGATGCCGGGCAGCCGGCCGACGATGCGCACGACGGCAAACGAGGAGGGGCCCGCCGGCTTGTTGACGTTCAGGATGCCGGCCGTCACGCGAGGTCGCGCATCCGCGCACGGACTTCCGCCAGCACCCTGGTCTCGGCTTCCTTCAGGGGCACGGCGAGCTCGATCCCGGCAGCTCGACGATGGCCGCCGCCGCCGAATTTCGCGGCGAGCTCCGCGGCATCGACCTGGTCACGGCTGCGAATGCTCACTTTCGTCAGCTGTGGCCCGGCCTCCTTGAAGAGGATGGCGAGCTCCTGGCCCCGCACGGTGTTCAACTGGTCGATGGCGCTATCGGCCTGATCCGTGGTCGCGCCGCTGTCGCGCAGGCCCGCCTGGCTGATCGACCCCCAGACCAGCCGGTCGCCGAACTCGAAATGCAAGCCTTGCAGGATACGCCCCTGCATTCGCAGGGATGAGGCAGGCCGGCTCTTGAACAGGCCACGGGCGATCACCACCGGGTCGGCACCCAGCTGCACGAGCTCGGCCGCGGCGCGCAGCGCGTGCGCCGACGTGTTGTCGTGTCGGAAGCCGCCCGTGTCGGAGAGGATGGTGGCGTACAGACAGGAGGCGGCCCCTGGCGAGATGTCGACCTTCCAGGCCTTGAGCAGGTCGTAGACGAGCTCGCCCGTCGAGGCTGCCTCGGTCAGTACCAGGTTGATGGTGCCGAACCGCGCGTTCGAGACGTGGTGATCAATATTGACCACGATCGTTGCCTGCCGCACCAGCGATTCATAGGCGCCGGCGCGCGATGCATCACTGGCATCGAAGATGAAAACCGGCGTGTTCGCCGGCGGAGCCTGCCGGTTTACCCGTTCGATTCCGGGCAGGAACCACCAGGCGCCGGGCACGGGCGGCGAGGACACAACCGGGACCGTCTTTCCGATCGGCTCGAGTGCCAGCGCGAGCGCCAGCGCAGAGCCGAGCGTGTCACCGTCGGCGTCCTTGTGGGTGACCGCTGTCACCACCGGCGCGTTGTCAATCACCTGCCAGATCCGGGGCGCCAGCTCGGCCACCTCCGGGCGGGGCGGGGCGAGCTCAGCTACGGGCGTCGGACTCCCCTTGCTGGACCTCGCGCAAAAGCTGGCTGACCCGGACGCTGTAGGCCACGCCCTCATCGAGCTGGAAATGCAGGTCCGGTGCGAAGCGCAGGTTCGAGAGCCTGGCGCCAAGCTCGCGCCGGATGAAGCCTTTCGCGTGCTCGAGGCCGTCGATCGCGGCCTGCCGGCCGTCGGCGTCGGCGACGACGCTGACCTTGACGGCGGCATTCCGCAAATCGGGGGTCAGCTTGACCTCGGTAATCGTGGCCATCCCGATGCGCGGGTCTTTCAGGTCGCGAACCATGATTTCGCTGATCTCCTGGCGCAGCTGTGCGGCGACGCGTTCGACTCTGTGACTGCCCATTCCTCCATTCTATTGGTGCATCTCGATGTCGATCAGATCGGCGAGCAGTGCGAACGCCGTCTGCTCGACATGCGGCTGGTGAAGGGCGATCGCCAGCCGGCCGGCGACATCCGTGTCCAGCTCGATAGCCATCGAAAAGCCATCGACCGCGAAGAAGGGATCGTCCGGGCCCACCTCGACCGGTGCCCAGCGGGTGCCGAACGGACCGATGGCAACGAGCGGCCTGATCCGTTGGCCGCGCTGGGCCGCGGCCCGTGCCCGGTTGGCCACCTCCTCCGTGACCGGCTCGCGAGCCACCTGATCGACTGTCAGCTCCAGGCCCATTACGGCGTTGGCGACGATCGTCGCCTTCAGGGCGGCATCCCACCCCTCCAGGTCATTGCTCGGGTCGCGCTCCGCAATCCCGAGCCGTTGCGCCTCCGCGAGCGCCTCTTTCCACGACACGCCGCGGGCGGCCTGGCTCAAGAGGTAGTTCGTGGTGCTGTTGAGAATGCCGCGCACCAGGCCCACCTTTGCCGTAGGCAAGCCATAGCGCAGCAGATTGAACACCGGGAGATCGTCCGCCACGGTTGCTTCGAACCGGATTTGCCGTGCCCGCTGCGCGGCGAGCTGCTGCAGACCCTGGAGGTCGTATGCAATCGGCCCCTTGTTGGCGGTCACCACATGCATGCCGGCCTCGAGCGCCTGACGCAAATGATCGAGCGCCGGCTGCCCGGTGCGCGGATTCAAGGTCGTGACCTCGATCAGGACGTCTGCGGCAAGGGAGCCGATGGCCGGGGGTCGGCCACCCTCGGGCAGGCTGTTGGACGACAGCAGCGCACTGAGCTGGAGGCCACCGTCATTTCTCGCCCAACCGTGGCCGGCGGTGACGACCGCCGTGACGACCGGGTTCAGTCCGTGGCGTTCCCGCAGCAGGTACTGCTTCAGCAGCAGCAGCCGAGCGAACGCGCGCCCGACATGTCCAAAACCGATCAGCGCAATCCGGACGTCACGCACGGGCGCCGTCCAGCCGGATCAGCAGGCCGTTAGGCCTGCTTCACCTGGTAGCTCTCGATGACGTCGCCCTGAAGGAAGTCCTGGTAGCCATCGATCCGAATGCCGCACTCGAGCCCGGCCACGACTTCCTTGACGTCGTCCTTGAACCGCTTCAAGCCGGCGATCTGGCCTTCGTGAATCGGCTTGTTGTCGCGCAACAGCTTGGCGGTGGAACCGCTGGTGATCTTGCCGTCCTGCACCCGCGAGCCGGCGATCATGCCGAGCTTCGGGATCTTGATCGGGGTCAGCACCTCGGCCCGACCTTCCCAGACCTGTACAAAGGTCGGCTCGTAGAGGCCCTTGATCGCGCGTTCGATGTCGTTGGTGACGTTGTAGACGACGTCGTAGTTCCGGATATCGACCTTCTCGCGCTCGGCGGCCTTTTGCGCCTGCTGATCGGGCTTGACGTTGAAGGCGATCACGAGCGCGTTCGAGACCGCGGCCAGCAGGATGTCCGACTCGGTCACCGGGCCGACGCCCTCGAAGACGACCTTGATCTGGACCTGCGGGTCCTGGATCTTGAGCAGCGAGCCCTTGAGCGCCTCCACCGACCCATTGCTGTCGGCCTTGAGCACGAGGTTGAGATCCTTGACGGCCCCCTTCCCCACCTGGGCCGAAAGGTCGGCCAGGGTCACCCGGCGCGTCTGCGCCAGGGTGGCGACGCGGTACTGCTCGGCTCGCTGGCTCGCGATCGTGCGGGCCACTTTCTCGCTCGACACAACCTGGAAAACGTCGCCCGCGGTCGGGACATCGGGCAGACCGGTGACGACCGCAGGCGTGGCCGGTCCGGCCTCTTTCATCTTGCGACCTCGATCATCGAGCAGGGCCCGCACCTTTCCGAAGATGTGTCCGACCACGAGGTTGTCGCCGATCCGGAGCGTGCCGCTCTGCACCAGCACGGTGGCGACCGGGCCGCGGCCTTTCTCGAGATGCGCGTCGATCACGGTCCCGGCGGCGAGCCGCACCGGATTGGCCTTCAGGTCCTGGAGGTCGGCGACCAGCAGAATCATCTCGAGCAACTCCGAGATCCCGGTCTTCTGCTTGGCGGACACGGGCACCATGACGGTCTGGCCGCCCCATTCTTCGGGAACCAGGCCCTGTTCCGAAAGGCCCTGCTTCACGCGGTCCGGGTTGGCACCGTCCTTGTCGATCTTGTTGATGGCGACCACGATCGGCACCTGGGCGGCCTTGGCGTGAGAAATCGCCTCGACCGTCTGCGGCATGACGCCGTCGTCGGCGGCCACCACCAGCACGGCGACGTCGGTCACCTGCGCGCCGCGGGCCCGCATGGCGGTGAATGCCTCGTGGCCCGGCGTGTCCAGGAAGACGATGCGGCGGCCCTTCTCCTCCACGACATAGGCGCCGATGCTCTGGGTGATGCCGCCGGCCTCACCGGCCGCGACCTTGGTCTGGCGGACGGCGTCGAGCAACGAGGTCTTGCCGTGGTCGACGTGGCCCATGACGGTAACCACCGGCGGGCGCGGTTTGAGGTTTTCGGGCGCCTCGCCATCGGTACTGAAGAGCTCGGAGCGGGTGGTCAGCTTGACCTGGGTGCCCTCGCCCTCGCCGACGATCTCTTCAGCGATGGCGGAGTCCATCGCCATCGGGCTGGCCTGGACGCCAAAGCTGTCGGCGACGATCGCCGCGGTATCGAAGTCGATCTGCTGGTTGATGTTGGCCATCACGCCGTTCTTCATCAACTCTTTGATGATGTCGACGGTCTTGACGTCCAGGTATTCGGCCAGCTCCTTCACGGACAGGGTGGGCGGCAGCTCGACCTTGCCTTCGGCCGCGGCCGGCTTGGCCTCGGCGGCCTGGCCCGAGGCGGGCGCGAACTGGGTGCGTACCGACGCCTCCTGCTCCGGCGACAGCACCGCCATCGCGTGCCGAGGGGCGTGCCGCTGCGGGCGCAGGAAGTCGAGGATGTCCCGGGCCTCGACGTTGAGGTCACGGGCGAGCTGCTGAACCTTGATACCGCGAGTTGTAGTGGCTATCTGAGACCTATCCTTTTCAATTCAACTGGCAATGATAACGTGCGCGCGCGCGATTGGCGGGCGGACTCAGTTCAGTATTCCCTGCCGAAGCCGCTCCCAATCTTCCGGCGTGGTGCGCACCTGGAGCGCCCGATCGAGGGCTCGCCGCTTCTCGGCGGTCGCCCAGCAGGCCGGGTCACGGCAGAGGTAGGCGCTGCGGCCCGAGAGCCGCCTGGGATCCACGGCAATGACGCCGTCGGCGATGCCCAGCCGGTGCAGCTCGGTCCGTGGTTTGACCTGGCGGCACCCAACGCAGCTGCGCTGTGGCTCAGGGCGCTTCGCCGCCGACCTCTCCCTCCCCCTTGTGGGGAGAGTCCGCTTCAACTCCCTCCCCCTTGTGGGGAGGGTCAGGGAGGGGGTTCCCGCCTTCTGCCGTCGCCTTGATGTCGATCCGCCAACCGGTCAGCTTCGCCGCCAGCCGGGCGTTCTGGCCGTCTTTGCCGATCGCCAGCGAGAGCTGGTTCTCCGGGACCTGGGCCGTCGCCGTGCGGGAGTCCCGGTCGATGTCGACGCTGAGCACCTGGGCGGGGCTCAGCGCGTTCGCCACCAGCTGGTGAGGATCGTCGGACCAGGGGATGATGTCCACCCGCTCGGCACCGAGCTCGCCGACCACGCTGCGGATCCGCACGCCGCGCGGCCCAACGCAGGCGCCGACCGGGTCGATCCCTTCCTGGTTGGCGGACACCGCCACCTTGGTGCGGACGCCCGGCTCGCGGGCCAGCGCCCGGATCACCACCGCGCCCGAGTTCAGCTCGGGAATCTCGAACTCGAGCAGGCGGCGGACCAACGCCTTGTGCGCCCGCGAGACGATCACCTGCGCCCCGCGACTGCGTTTGCGCTCCTCCAGCAGCAGGACCTTGAGGTGCTGGCCGACCCGGATGACTTCGTCCGGAATCTGCTCCTCGGGCGGCAGCACCCCCTCCGCCTTACCCAACTCGAGGTAGACGGTATGGCCGTCGGGACGCTCGACGATCCGTTCCACGACGCCGCTCACCATCTCGCCCTTGTGCTCGAGCACGTCCTTGAGCACCTGGTCTTTCTCAGCATCGCGCAACCGCTGGAAGACGACCTGCTTGCTGATCTGCGCCGCCAGCCGGGCGAAGTCCTCGGTCGGCAAGGGTACGTCGACCAGGTCGCCGATGCCGGCCGGGCCGAGCTTGCGAGCCTCGTCCAGGCTGATCTCGGTAGCCGGGTCCCCCACGGTCTCGACGACGCGGCGCCGACCGAAGATCGCGATCTGGGCGGTTTCGGGATCGACATGCACCCGGATGCCCTCCGGTGGATTGAAGGCCCGTCGATAGGCGGTGGCGAGCGCCGTCTCCATCAAGCTGAGCAGGGACTGCTTGGAAATGCCCTTCTCTTCCTGGACCTGGTCGAGCGCCTTGATGAAATCCGACTTCAACATCAGTGACGCGAGAGATCGATGGCCAGCCGGGCGGCCAGCACATCCGCCAGGGGGATCGCCGCGGTCCGTTGATGCTTGCCCTCCCCAAGCTGCAGCTCGATCATCTGGTCGGACACGGCGGTCAGACGCCCTTCCGCGACCTGTTCGCTTTCGCCGACCCGGTAGCGGACATTGGCGCGCTGGCCGACGAAGCGCCGGTATTCATCCAGGTTTCGCAGCGGACGCTCCGCTCCCGGCGACGACACCTCGAGGTCGTAGCGGGTCGGCAGTGGATCCGCGGTGTCGAGCAAGGCGCCCAACGATTTACTGACCCGCTCGCAATCGGCGAGTGTCACCCCTTCGGGTCGGTCGATTCGCACCCGCAACGTGGTGTGCCCGCCGGTGCCGGTCAGGGTGAGGTCATAGAGCTCGTAACCAAGGAAGGTGAGCGTTGGTTGAAACAGCTCACGGATGCGAGCAACCTGGGCGGTGGATGTCGACACCACTAAAAGAAAAAGGGGCGCCGGCCCCAGTCTGCAAGATTCCTATTCACTTGGCCCTGAGTATAGGCGCTATCTCGGGTCGAGTCGGCGCCAAACGACGAGTAGCGGACTGGCATTGAAAATCGAGGAGTAAGTACCGCTGACGATCCCGACTAAGAGCGCGAGGGTGAATCCCTTGATACTTTGCGGCGAGATCAAAAAGAGCGCGACCAGCACGAAGACGACCGTCATCGAGGTGTTCAACGATCGCGCCAGCGACTGGATGATGCTGAGGTTGACGTTCTGCTCGAAGGTCAGCCGGCTCGCCTGGCGGAGATTCTCCCGGATCCGGTCGAAGATGACGATCGTGTCATGGACGGAAAAGCCGATGACGGTGAGCGCCGCAGTCACGAATAAGGTGTTGATCTCGCCCAGCGGCGAATTGAAGACCCGTCCCAGGATGGAGTAAACGCCAGTCAAGAGGAAGACGTCGTGCAGCAGCGCCAGGACGGCGCAGACGGCGAACTTGTAGTTGAAGCGAAAGCTGAGATAGGCGACGATCAGGATAGAAGCGATCGCGATCAGTCCGCCGGCGCCCACCACCAACTCCTTGGCGATCGTCGGCCCGACGCTCGAGTAGCTGGACTTGCTGGTGTCGACCGGAAACTTGGCGGTGAGATCGGCCCGAATCGTCGTCTCCTGCGCGTTGCCCAACGGTTTGGTCGTGACCAAAACGCCGTTCGGCCCCGCCTGCTGCACCACCGCCTCGACGTTGAACGTGTCCATCTCCTTCTGTACAGCCGACGCCTGCACCGGCTGCTTGAAGGCCAGGTTGTACTGGTCGCCGCCCTGGAAGTCGATGCCCAGCCGGAAGCCGAACACGAGCATCGAGACGATGCCCGGCAGGATGATGGCAAGCGACAGCAGGAAGTACCAGTTGCGACGGCCGACGATGTCCACTTAGAAGCCGGGCCTCATGCCGCTTTGGGCGCCTCCACGCCATAGAAGGCCAACCGGCGGGCGGGCCGCAGGCCTGCCAGGATCTGCAGGAACTGCTGCGTGGTGACGATGGCCGAGAACATGCTGACCGCGACTCCGATCGCGAGCGTGATGGCGAAACCTTTGATCAGGGGAGCGCCGAAGAAGTAGAGAACAAAGCAGGTGATCAACGTGGAGATGTTCGAGTCGCGGATTGCCGGCCAGGCCCGGTGCACGCCGGCTTCCATCGCGGCGCCCAGGGTGCGGCCGGCGCGTAGTTCCTCCTTGACGCGCTCGAAGATCAGGACGTTGGCATCGACCGCCATCCCGACCGAGAGGATGAATCCCGCCAGGCCGGCGAGCGTCAGCGTGATGCCGAAGAGCTTGAAGATGGCAAGGGCAATGGCGGCATACAGAATCAGGGCCAGGCTGGCGACCACACCCGGCAGCCGGTAGTAGAGGAGCATGAACAGGATGACAATCGCCAGCCCGAAGGCGCCGGCCAGCAGGCTGAGCTGCACCGTCGTCGCGCCCAGCGTGGCGCCGACCTCGCTGGCCGACGCGATGGTGATCGTACCGGGCAGCGCACCGGAGTTCAGTTGTACGGCCAGTGCCTGGGCGCTGGCCGCGGTAAAGCCGCCGGTGATGATGCCCGACCCGCCGCAGATCTCGCTCTGAACGTCGGCATCCTCAACCAGGTTCTGGTCGATGAAGATGGCGATCTTGTTTTCGGGCGTGCCGCTCGGGTGACTAACGCGATCACGCGTGAGCGTACAGAACCGATCGCTCCCGGTCGAGTTAAGGGAGAAGGAGACATCCGGGAGGTTCGTATTTGCGTCGGTAGAGCGGCTGGCACTCGTGACCATGCTGCCGTCGATGTTGGTGAATTGCGGTTTGTAGCCCTGGTATTTGTTGGCGTCAGTCGGATTCAGCTTCAGATCCTGGATGGTTTTGGCGTCGGCTGTCCCCGGTACCCACTCGAAGATTCTCAGGTAGGAGGTCTTTCCCAGGATTTGCTTCGCTTGCTCCAGGTTGACCCCTGGCAGTTCGACGATGATGCGGTTGGTGCCCTCCGGCCGGACCACCGACTCGGCGTAGCCACTGCTGTTGACACGGCGTTCGAGGATTGCCGCCGCGACGTCGCGGGCATCCTGGATCGTGGTGCCCGACCTCACGCCCGTGATCTCCAGCTCCAGGTGGGTGCCGCCCTGCAGATCGAGACCCTTGTGCACGTAGATCTGCTGCTCGAAGCCCAGGAATGGGATGGACAGCGTCGGCACCCCACGCAGCGAGCCCGTCAGGGGCTGGTTGGTCGCCAGCCGATAGACGTAGGCGAACCCATCGATGAAAAGCGCAAGAAGGGCGATGACGCCAATCAGCAAAAGGAGTCGACGATCGACGCGCATGCGACGCCAAGTATAGGCGAGCCTCGATGAGAAACTGTTAATCCCTTACGGCAGTGGCGCCAGCGACCACTGCTCGCGAAGCGCGGTCACCGCGGCACTCAATCCTCCATGGCCGATGGCGTCGCGGAGCTGCTCGACGAGTCGCACCAGCATTCGGAGGTTGTGGATCGATGCCAGGCGGTGCCCGAGGATTTCACCCGCCATGAAGAGGTGCCGAAGGTAGGCGCGGCTGAATCGCTGGCAGGTGAAACAGTCGCAACTCTCGTCGGGCGGACCCTTGTCCTCGATGAACCGGTGGTTGCGCAGATTGATGCGGCCACCCCGGGTCAGGATGGACCCGTTGCGGGCGATCCGGGTTGGCAGCACGCAATCGAACATATCGATGCCGCGGGCGATCGCCTCGACCAGATCAGCCGGTGTTCCCACCCCCATCAGGTAGCGGGGGCGGTCGCGGGGGAGGATCGCGGTCTGCATGGATACCAGGCGGTAGGTGAGCGGCTTCGGTTCTCCGAGGCTGAGTCCACCGACCCCGAATCCATCGAACGCCAGCCGGCGAAGTTCCTCGGCGCTCTGCCGACGAAGATCGTGGTCGAATCCGCCTTGCACGATCCCGAAGCGCAGCTGGCCGGCGGCCGGCTCGGTCTCGAGGCAGCGAGCCGCCCATTGATGAGTCCGCTCCATGGCCGTTTGCGCCAGCGCTCGATCCGCCGGCCACCCGACCGGTTGATCGAAGGCCATGGCGATGTCCGATCCGAGATCACGCTGGATTCCCATCACCGATTCGGGGGTGAAGCGTTGTTCGCTTCCGTCGAGGTGCGAGCGGAAGGTTGCCCCGTCATCGGTGACGCCGACCAGGTGATCCAGACTGAACACCTGAAAGCCGCCGCTGTCGGTCAGGATCGCGCCGTCCCAGCCCATGAATCGATGCAGCCCTCCGAGCCGGGCAATGCGGTCGGCGCCCGGGCGGAGCGCGAGGTGATAGCTGTTGCCGAGGAGAACCTGCGCGCCGAGTGCTCGGACTTCATCCGGGCTGAGCGCCTTGACCGTCGCCTGCGTGCCGACCGGCATGAACGCCGGGGTATCGATCGGGCCGTGGGCGGTCGTCAGGCGCCCTCGGCGAGCCCCGTCCTCCTCGGCGATCAGCTCAAACACGGTCCTCCCTCCCCCTTGTGGGGAGGGTCGGGGAGGGGGTACGACGACTGATGAACATGCAGTCGCCGAAGCTGTAGAACCGATACCGCTCGCGGATCGCCTCGGCGTAGGCGGCGAGCACTCGCTCCCGGCCGGCGAAGGCGCTGACCAGCATCAGTAGGGAGCTCTTGGGCAGGTGAAAGTTGGTCAGCATGGCATCGACGAGGCGAAACCGATGGCCGGGGAGGATGCGCAGTCCGGTCCAGCCCTCCCCGGGCTCAATCCGATCGCCGGCGGCGGCGGTTTCGAGTACCCGGACGGTGGTGGTGCCGACAGCGACCACACGGCCTCCCTGCTGACGCGTCGCATTGATCGCGGTCGCGGTTCCGTCGTCGACACGAAACCACTCGCGATGGATGGCGTGTTGCGTCGGGTCATCGACCCGGACGGGCCGGAAGGTGTCGATACCAACGTGGAGCGTGATGAACGCGATGCCGACGCCGCGATTTAGGACGGCAGCGAGGAGCTCCGGGGTGAAGTGCAGGCCGGCGGTCGGCGCCGCCGCCGATCCCTCCTGCTGCGCGAACACCGTCTGGTACCGCTCGGGCTCGCGCAAGCGCTCCTTGATGTAGGGCGGTGTCGGCATCACGCCGATGCGGCGGACTTCGGCAAGCGGATCGACCCCGTTGAGGCGTACGGTCGCGGTCTCACCGCGCCGCTCGTCGATCGAGACCGCCAGCGGCGAGCCATCGAACCGAACCTGCGACCCAGGGTCGAGCCGGCGGGCCGGACGAATCAGGGCTTCCCAGCGATGACGATCACCCTCAAGCGGGCGGAGCAGCAGCACCTCGGCCTCTCCTCCATCCCGCCGGCGGCCGAGGAGCCGCGCGGGGAGGACCCGGCTGTCATTGAGCACCAGGAGATCGCCCGAGTCGAGATAGCGAGGCAGCTCGCGGATCGTCGAGTGAGTGACGGCATCCGTCGCGGGATCGAGCACCAGCATCCGGGCTGCGTCGCGCTCCGACGGCGGGTGCTGGGCGATCAGCTGCGCCGGCAGCTCGTAGTCGAAGTCCGCCGTTCTCAGAAGAGCCGAGCTTGGTCGTTACTCGCGGCTTTGACCAGGCCAAGGTGATCGTAGGCAAGCTTGGTCGCCACCCGGCCGCGCGGCGTTCGCGCCAAAAAGCCAAGCTGCATCAGGAACGGCTCGTACACGTCCTCGACGGTTTCCGGGTCTTCCGAGACGGACACGGCGATCGTCTCCAGTCCGACCGGCCCGCCCTCGTATTTTTCGACGATCGTCCGCAGGATGCGGCGGTCGATCAGGTCGAGTCCGAGCTCGTCGACCTCGAGCATGGCCAGTGCGTCCAGTGCGATCCGTTCATCGATCCGCCCCTGGGCGCGGACCTGCGCGAAGTCGCGCACCCGGCGAAGCAGTCGGTTGGCGACCCGGGGCGTCCCGCGCGACCTTCTGGCTATGACCCGGGCGCCGGCCTCGTCGACGTCGACCCGGAGCAGCTGGGCGGACCGGGTAACGATCGCAAAGAGATCGTCCGAGCCATAAAAGTAGAGCGGGTAGACGGCGCCGAACCGGTCGCGGAGTGGCGCCGACAGCATGCCCTGGCGGGTGGTCGCCCCGATCACGGTGAAGCGCGGCAGTTGCAGCCGGAAGGTCTGGGCCCCGGCGCCCTTCCCGCTGACGAAGTCGAACTTGAAATCCTCCATCGCCGGGTAGAGCGATTCCTCGACCGGGCGAGCCAGCCGGTGAATCTCGTCGACAAAGAAGATGTCACGGTCCTCGAGGTTGGTCAGGATCGACGCGAGCGCGCCCTGGTGTTCGATGGCTGGCCCGGAAGTGGTGCGGATGCTAACCCCCATCTCGTTGGCGACGATGTTGGCCAGGGTCGTCTTGCCCAGGCCGGGCGGGCCCGCGATCAGGATGTGCTCGATCGGCTCGCTGCGGCCCTTCGCGGCGGTGATCAGGATCTCGAGGTTGGCCTTGACCGCCTCCTGCCCGATGAACTCGGCCAGCTGACGCGGGCGCAGGCTGCGATCGAACTCCTTGTCCTCGCTGCGCTCGTCCGCGGTCACGATCCGCTCCGTCATCCGCGGTCCAGCCCTTTAAGCGCAACCGTCACCAGTTGCTCCACGGAATGATTGCCGCCATTGCCGGCGGTCGCCTTGCGGACCGCCTCCTTGGCCTCCGCCGGCGCGTAGCCCAGGCCCGTCAGCACCTGCAACGCCTGGGCGATGGCGTCGACGCCGTCGGCGGCCGGAACCCGAGCCTCCTCGCCGAACATCTCATCCTTGAGTTTGCCTTTCAGTTCCAGCACCACCCGAGCGGCGGTCTTGGGCCCGATGCCGGGGACGGTGGCGAGGAGCGCCGCGTCCTCCTGCAGGATCGCCCGTTTGAGCACCCGCAGCTCCGCCCGACTGAGGATCGCCAGCCCGGCCTTAGGTCCAATACCTTTAACGGATAGCAGCAGTTTGAAAAAGGTGAGCTCGTCCTGGCTCCGAAAGCCAAATAGCCCAAGGGCGTCCTCGCGCACATAGGTGTAGGTGTAGAGCCGAACCCGCTCCCCCACTGGCCCCAGCTCCGCCAGCGTCCGGTTGCCGACGGTCACCAGGTAACCGACCCCATGCACATCGACGATCACCGAGTCCGCGCCTCGCTGGGCCAGGATGCCCTCGAGGGATGCGATCAACCGCGAACGCCTGCCGGGGCCCGGCTGATCACGGCCCGGAGCCGGCCGCTGTGATGGTGGCAAATGGCGATGGCCAGCGCATCGATCGCGTCGTCGGAACGTGGGAGTTCTCGAGTGGCGAGCAGCGACTGCACCATCTTCAGCATCTGTCCCTTGGTGGCGCCCCCGTACCCGGTCACCGACAGCTTGACCTGGTTGGGCGTGTACTCGTGGACGTCCGCGCCGGCCTCGACGGCGGACAGGAGGGCCACGCCGCGGGCCTGCCCGACCGCCATTGCGGTGCGCACATTTTTACTAAAGAACAGCTCCTCGAAGGCCGCCGCCTGTGGATGCAGTTCGGCCAGCAGCGCGCGCAGCTGCTCGGCGAGCACCCGCAGCCGCTGTGGCTCGGCCAGGTTCGCCGGCGTCTTGACCGTGCCGCAGGTGATGAGCGCGAGCCGTCCATTCAATCGGCGGACGGCCCCATAGCCCGTGTCCGCCAGCCCCGGATCCACTCCGAGGACCAGCAAGCCGTCCCTAGACGCGTTCGCTGATGCGCTCCAGGACGTCGGCCGGCACATCCATATTGGAGTAGACGGACTGCACATCGTCGTGCTCTTCCAGCGCATCCAGCAGCTTGAGAATGGAAGGAGCCGTGGCCTCGTTCAGGGGGACGAGCTGGGAGGCGTTCATCGTGACTTCTGCCGAGTCGACCTTGTAGCCCTTCTTCTTCAGCGCCTGCTGGACCGTCTCGAGCTTCGCCGGGTCAGTCACCACGTCGACGGTCTTGCCGTCGACCCGGGCGTCGCTGGCCCCCAACTCGATGGCTTCCAACCCGATTTCGTCCGGATCGTGGCCGTTGGCATCGATCACGATCTGTCCCTGCCGGGTGAACATCCAGGCGACGCTCCCGCTGGTTCCGAGATTGCCGCCGGCTCGGCTGAACAGATTCCGGATGTCCCCACTGGTTCGGTTGCGGTTATCGGTGAGCGTATCCAGCATGATCGCCACGCCGTGTGGGCCATAGCCCTCGAAACGAAGCTCCTCGAGGGCGGCCCCGCCCAGCTCTCCGGTGCCGCGCTTGATCGCCCGCTGGATGTTGTCCTGCGGCATATTGACGTCGCGGGCCTTCTCGATCGCCAGCCGCAGCTGATAATTCCCGTCCGGATTTCCCCCGCCCTCGCGGGCGGCGAGGGTGATCTCGCGCGCCACCTTGGTGAACTGCTGGCCTTTCTTGGCATCGGTGAGGGCCTTCTTGTGCTTGATCGAAGACCACTTGGAATGTCCAGACATCGTCTCCCCGCCGGAAAGTCTAGCTCACCTTCAGCCGCACGACTCGGTGAAGTCCGCGCTGAAGGACCATGCCGTCGGTCGGGGTGACTTTGTCATCGGCCGAACCGACTGGCTGGCCGTTGATCGTGAGGCCTCTCTGCCCGACGAGTCGGCGGGCCTCGCTCTTGCTCGCCACCAGCCCGGCGTCGAGAAACAGCTGCGCGATGGACCGCTCCCCCGGCTCGATGTCGACCGTCGTGGGACCTGTGGACTTGAAGCCGCCCGACTCCTCGCGATAGTCGCCGGGCTGCGCGTCGGGGTGGAACTGTCGGACGATCCGCTCGGCCAGCCGCTGCTTGACCCCGCGCGGGTTCTCGCCCTCACGCAAGGCGCGCTCCTCGGCCGCGAGCTCCTCCTGGTCTGCGTCGGTCACCAGTTGCAGGTAGCGAACGATCAGGTGGTCAGGCACGCTCATCGCCTTGCGATACATCACGGACGGCGGCTCGGCGATCCCGATGTAGTTGTCAAGGCTCTTGCTCATCTTCTGCACCCCGTCGAGGCCCTCGAGCAGCGGCATCGTCTGGATATCCTGCGGCGGCTGTCCGTAGGCTTCCTGGATATCGCGCCCGACCAGCAGGTTGAAGGTCTGGTCGGTCCCCCCCAATTCGAGGTCGGATCGGACCGCGACCGAATCGTACGCCTGCAGCAGCGGATAGAGCAGCTCGTGCAGGCCGACCGGGCGGCCCTCTTTCATCCGCTTGGCGAAATCGTCACGGGCCAGCATCCGGGCGACCGTGTAGCGGCTGGTCAGCTGCACGACGGCTTCCAGCTGCATCTTGTCGAACCACTCGGATTGGAATCGGACCTCGGTTTCACCTTCATCGAGGATCTTCCAGGCCTGGTCGAGATAGGTCTGGGCGGCCGCGTCGACCTCTTCTTTCGTCAGCTGTTGGCGCGTCACGTTCTGGCCTGAGGGATCGCCGATCCGCGCGGTCCAGTCACCGATGATCAGCACCGCCTGGTGCCCGTGCTGCTGGTAGCGACGCAAGGCCCGTAGGGGCACGGTGTGGCCAAGGTGGATGTCGGGCTTGGTCGGGTCGAGGCCCAGCTTGACGCGCAGTCGATCGCCGCGCTCGATCCGGCTCTTCATGTGCGCACGGTCGACAATCTCCACCGCGCCGCTGGTTACCGCGTCCCAGGCGCCGTGATCAAGGTTTTGTTGTTTCTTCATCGTTCCGTCACGCGTTCTAGACGCGAGTATATCGGCGCAACTCGAGAACGACTGTGCTTTTTTAACGAACTCAACCGTTATAGACGCGGTGTCGCCAGAGAAGCACCGGTTTGCCCGACTCGCCGCGATCCGCGTGCTCACCATCAGCCGGATCAAACGCCGGCGGCGCGGCCGCAACGTGGCGAGGTTCGTCATCGTGGGCTTGACCCTGGTCGGACTGCTTGGTCTCGGCGGCGGTGCGGAGGCGGTCGACACCTACCAGACTTACACGCGCGATCTCCCGGATCCCAGCTCACTCAACCCAAAAGAGCTCGCCCAGGCCACCAAGATCTACGACCGCAACGGCGTACTGCTCTACGTCAAGCACACAGACGGCGTGATCCGCACGGTGGTCCCGCTCTCGGCCATCTCGCCGCACCTGGTCGAAGCCACGATCGCGCTCGAAGATCGCACCTTCTACACCAACAACGGGCTCGATCTCCGTCGCATCGTCGGCGCCGCCCTCGCGGACGTCACCCACCAACGGGCGGCCCAGGGCGGCAGCACCATCACCCAACAGCTCGTCAAGCGGATGTTCGTGGGCAACGATGCCTCGATCGAGCGAAAAGTGCGCGAGGCGGTGCTCGCCCTCGAGCTGCAGCGACGATTCTCGAAGAACGACATCCTGACGCTCTATCTCAACCAGATCTTCTACGGTCACGAAGCCTATGGAATCGAGGCCGCGGCCCAAACTTATTTCGCCAAGCCGGCGAAGGATCTCGATATCGCGGAAGCCGCCATGCTGGCCGGGATTCCGAATGCGCCCTCCCAGTTCGATCCGCTGAGTCCGGCCAGCGCCGCAAGCGCCAGGAGCCGCCAGGCCCTGGTCCTCGCCGACATGCTGCGGGATCACTACATCAGCCAGACCGAGTACGACAAGGCCATCAAAGAGCCGCTCAAGTACTTGGACGGCGCCATCCAGAAAGACCTCAAAGCCCCCTGGTTCGTCGACTACGTCCTCCGCCAGCTGAGCAAGCAGTACGGCGACGCGGTGGTGGCGGGTGGCGGCCTCCGGGTGACCACGACGATTGACTACAACCTGCAGAAGGTGGCGGAGCAGGCGGTCACCAACAACGTGAACCGCGCCGACCTGCGCGCGCGCAACGTGAACAACGGTGCCGCTGAGGTCATCGATCCCGCCACCGGCCAGGTGCTGGCGATGGTGGGCAGCGCGAACTACTACGACCAGGCGATCGGCGGGCAATACAACGTCATCACCGACGGCCAGGGGCGGCAACCCGGCTCCTCATTCAAGATCTATGAGTACGCCACCGCGCTGGCCAACGGCTACGCGCCCTCCAACCTGATCAACGACACCCAGGGCAAGATCGACGGCCATCCGTTTGTCGACTGGGACCACCGCAGCGAAGGCATCATCACCATCCGGCGGGCGCTCGAAGAGTCGCGCAACATCCCGGCCCTCTTGTTGCTGAAGAACCTCGGGTACGACCGGGTCTTCCAGACGGCCCGGATGATGGGGCTGACCAGTGCCAACCTGACCCCGGAACGCGGTCTGGCCCAGGCCATCGGCGCCACCGAGGTCCGGCCCCTGGAGCACTTCAACGCCTACGGCGTGTTGGCCTCCGGTGGCATCTACCACAACCCGACCGTGATTCTCAAGGTGGTCGACAGCGAAGGCCGGGTGCTGCAGGAGTGGAAACCAAACCCGGGCGTCCGGGTACTGCCGGCACAGGTCACCTACATGATCAGCGATATCCTGCGCCCGGTTGGGGCCGCCCTCAACATCAAGCGGCCGTTTGCCTCCAAGACCGGGACGACCGAGAACTGGCACGACTCCTGGTTGATCGGGTACAACCCGGATATCGTGATCGGGGCCTGGATGGGCCATACCTGCGCCGGAGGCTGTCCTGCGAACGTCAACTCCAACCTCAACGTGGTTTGGGGGGTGCAGGGCGCCGGGCTGATCTTCCGCGACATCTTCAATGCCTACGAGAACGGCAAGCCGGTGCACGACTTCGCTGTCCCGGATGGCCTCAAGAAGGTCACGGTTTGCAAGGCGAGCGGACTGCTGGCGACACCGAACTGCGCCGGCCAGACGATCACCGACTGGTTTATCGCCGGCACTGCGCCGACGCGGCCGGACGACTGGTACCAGCCGATTCGCGTCTGCACGACCGACGCTCTGCTGGCCACCCCGGACATTCCAGCCAGCCTGACCGTGGTCAAGAACTTCGTTGTCTACCCGGCCGGCTATCCGGACGACATGAAGGACAAGAACAACCCACAGGCTCCCACCCAGAACTGCCAGCTGATGACCGAGACGATCCCGCCAACGCTCACCCTGACCCAGGCAACGCTGGCCAACGGCAACGTGCTGGTCACGGCCACGGCGACCGATGACGAAGCCGTTAAAGAGGTCGACTTCTTCCTCGACGGAGCCAGCAAACCGATGCGGCTGACGCAGGGCCCCTACACCTTCACGGTCAAGGGCGACCCCGGAAGCACCCACAAGCTGATCGTGCAGGCCTACGACTACAACCCGGCGAATGCCCCCGCGGTGCAGACGATTACGATCACGTTCCCCTAGCCGACACTGAGCGGCTACCGATAACGGCGTACCGGTAGGGGAGTTCCACGGCGCGCGAGATCCCGATGCGTCGCGACACGGTCACGTCGCGATCCGTAACCGGCATTCCGGCGGCGATGCCGAGTGGTCCACGGGTGAAATCGCGGCCGTTGTCCTGCAGCGTCAGGCCGAAAGCACGCCCGATCTTGCCGGGGCCGCTCAGCAGCCTGGCTTCGGGCCCGTGGTCACCGTGCGACCGCATCACGTCGACGCCGGCGCGAGGCTCGAGGGCTCGGAGCAGCACGGCGCCGGCGGTCCCCGGCCGGTCGGCCACCACGTTCAGGCAGTAATGCATGCCGTAGCTGAAGTAGACGTAGGCAAACCCGGCGGCGCCGAACATCACGGCGTTGCGAGCCGTACGCCCGCGGTAGGCGTGAGACGCCGCATCCGCTTCGCCGGTGTAGGCCTCGGTTTCGACGATCCGGCCGGCGAGCAGCCCACCCGGCATGCGATAGAACAGGATCCGTCCGAGTAAGTCGCGCGCCAGTACCACCGGGTCGCGGGCAAAGAAACTTCTGGGCAGTCTCGGTGAGACTAGTGAGTCAGAAGCTGGGTGAAGTACGAGCTAATGCTACCGGGCAGGACGATCGAAAAGATCGTGCGGGTGAGCGGCTCCAGCCCGTAAAAATGTGGAGCCAGCAGCGAGCCGTTGTACCAATCCTGGGCCGTCAGGAAGGCCGGCGGGTAGGCGTAGCCAGCCGGTAGCTGGGCCTTGAGGACCCCGACGCCGACGATCAGCATCACCGTCACCTGCATCGCGCCCACCACGGCGCCCGCGAGGGTTCCGGTCAAGCGATCGAACGCCGGCGCGATCAGCATGTCGAGGTAGCGCTGGTAGACGGCGCCGAGCACTTCGAAGAGCACCACGGCGACGGTGACGATGACGGCATAGGTCACGACGTGGGCCCACAGGGCGGAGGTGATGCCGAAGGAATTGGCGATATAGGTCGAGGTGTTGGCGCTGGTCAGGGTGGCGGCGCCCACGCCGGCGAACAACCCGGCGAAGGCGACGACCCGGCGCACCAGGCCAAACGCCCAGCCAAGCAGGAGGTTCACACCCAGGACGACCACGATGATCAGGTCCAGGAAGTCCATCAGGACCGCACCTCGGCGCCAAAGCGCTGCTTCAGACCCTCGACGATGCGCTGCTGGATGGCAGAGACTTCCTCGTTGGTCAGGGTGCGGTCGTCGGCCTGATAGAGCAGGCGGAAAGACAAGCTGCGGGCGCCCGCCCCAAGCTGGGGCCCCTGGTATTCGCTCAACATAGAGATGTCCCGCAACGTGTAACCGCCCAGCTGGCGGATTACTTGCACGAGATCGTTACCCGCGATCTTGCCTCGAATTACGACCGTAAGGTCGCGCCGGACGCCCGGAAAACGGGGCAGCGGACGGGCCTGCGGGGTCAAGCGACCGTCCGCGGTCAGACGGTCGAACAGCACCTCGGCGGCGACCGCACGGCCCGGCAGATCCAGCCCCGCCATCACGGCCGGATGCACCTCACCGATGAGGCCGATGGCCTCCTCGCCGTCGAGGATGAGCGCGGTGCGCCCCGGGTGGAAGCCGGGGGCCCCCGTCTGCCGAAAGTCGGTCGATCTGATCGCCAGCCGGTCGCGTACCGTCGCCACGGTGGCCTGGAGGGCACGTAACTCAGTGACGGCGGCATCCGGGCTATCGGTGGGGATGTGGACGGCGATGGCAAGCAGCCGCGGCTCATCCACATTGTTGTTCGCTTTCCAGAATGCCGAACCAAGCTCGAAGAGGTGCGCGCCCACCTGATCCTGGCGGGCGTTCGCGGCGAGTAGCTCGAGCAGGCCGGGGAGGAGACTGCGACGAAGGGCGCCCCGGTTCTCGACCATCGGGTTTTCGATCCGCACCAGCGAGACCGGCGCGCCCGGCAGCGCGATCGGAGCTATCCCGGTCGCGCTGACCAGGCTGTTGGTCACGGCCTCGTCGAGCTCGCGACCCGCCAGCACCTCCCGGGCAATTTCGTCGGCGTCCTGACGCTCATAGAGGTCGCGGACCGGCGTTCGCTCGCCCGGCAACGTGCTGGGTACCCGGTCATAGCCATAAATGCGGCCGACTTCCTCGACCAGGTCTTCGGGGATCGAGCAGTCAAGACGAACGTCGGGTGGCCTGGCGCGGAGTTTCCCATTCGATCGCTCGACCGAAAACTTGAGGCGTTCGAGAATAGTCGCCGCCGCCGACGCCTCGATCCTGACGCCGAGCACTCGTTCGATGCGATCCGCGCCCAGCTCGATAGCCGCCTGTTTCAACGGCACCGGGTAGACGTCCGCCGATCGAGACGGCTTCGCAGCGGCGAGCTCTGCAATCAGCCCGGCGGCACGGTCGACCGCCGGCAAACTGAGCGCCGGGCTCAGGCCCTTCTCAAATCGGGACGAGGCCTCAGTTCGCAGACCGAGCATCCGGGCAGTGCGACGGACCGATCGTGGTTCCCAGGTCGCCGCTTCCAGGAAGATCTCCGTGGTTCCTGGCTGAACGGCGCTCTCTTGGCCCCCGATGATGCCGGCAACAGCTTGCGCCCGCTCGGTATCGGCGACGACCATGTCGGCAGTGGTGAGACGCCGGGTTTTCCCATCAAGGCACAAGACCTCCTCACCCTGGTGCGCCCGTCGAACGACGATCCGCCCGTCCTTGAGACGCCGATAGTCGAAGGCGTGCATCGGTTGGCCGATCTCGAGCATGACGTAGTTCGTGATGTCGACGATGTTGAGGATCGGTCGCACGCCCGCCGCCCGCAGCCGCGCCTGCATCCACGCCGGCGACGGCCCGACCTCAACGCCGGTCATGAGCCGACCGACAAACCGCCGGCACCCATCGGGTGCTTCGATCCGCACCAGCTCGTCGGCGGAAGTTCCGCGGTTTGAGGGAACCCTGGGCTCTTTGAGCGGAATGGCGAAGATCGCGCTCACCTCGCGGGCGATACCGAGATGGCACAGCAGATCGGGACGATTCGATTTGATCTCCAGCTCGAGGACTGTGTCACGTGGATACAACTCGTGTAGGTCCTGGCCCGGCGTAGCTCCCGGCCCGAGGATGAAGATCCCGGTCGCATCCTCACCGAGGCCGAGCTCGATGGCAGAACAGAGCATCCCCGCCGATGAGACGCCCAGGAAGATCTTGGTCTCGATGCGGCGGTCCCTCAATCGAGCACCAGGGACGGCGTACGGGACCCGGTCCCCAACCGCGAGGTTCCAGGCGCCGGTCACCACCTCGGTGTGTGCCCCGCCCGTCGTCACCGCCGCGATCTGATTCTTCGTCGAGCCTGGCAGGGGCCGCAGGCTCTTGACCTCGGCAACGACCACCCCCTCGAAGTCGACGTCCTGCTCGTGAATCCGCTCGAGCTCACTGCCGGCCAGTGTCAGCCGGTCGGCCAAGGTGGTCACGTCCACCGAGACGTCGACGAACTCCTTGAGCCAGTTGAGCGAGATCAGCATCCTAGAACTGCCTCAAGAACCGGACGTCGTCTTCCAGGAACAAGCGCAGGTCGGCGACGTTGTACTTCAGCATGGCCAGCCGATCGAGGCCGGCGCCGAAGGCAAACCCGGAAAAGTGCGTGGGGTCGATGCCGCCGTTGCGCAGCACCTGCGGATGCACCATGCCCGCCCCGAGAATCTCTAGCCAGCCGGCTTTGCAGCTTCGGCATCCGGCGCCACCGCAGAGCCCGCATGACACCGCGGCGCCGATGCTGGGCTCGGTGAACGGGAAGTGATCGCCAACAATCCGGATGCGCCGGTCGGGGCCGAAGAGTGAGCGAGCGAAGTACTCGATCGTCCCCTTGAGATCCGACAGGCGGATGTCGTGATCGACGACCAGTCCCTCGAATTGGTGGAACTGCGACCCGTGCGCGGGGTCGGTGGCGTCGCGCCGGTAGACCGGGCCGGGGGCGATGATCCGGATCGGCGGCTTGTGACTCTGCATGTACCGGATCTGCACCGGTGACGTGTGGGTCCGGAGCAGGACCTTGTGGTCCTCGAGGTAAAAGCTGTCCATGGTGTCGCGCGCGGGGTGCTCCTGCGGGATGTTGAGCGCTTCGAAGTTGTGGAACTCATCCTCAACCTGTGGACCGAGCGCCACCTCATAGCCGATGCGGGAAAAAATCGCTTTCACCTCGCGGAGGATCAGCGTCAGCGGATGCAGGTGGCCGCGGCGAACCGGGTTGGGAACGAAGGTCATGTCAACCCACTCGCGATCGCCCAACGCTTCGAGCCGCATCGCCTGGAGCTCGCGGGCGCGCGCCGCCAGCAGACCCTCGATCTCGGACTTCAATGAGTTCGCTCGAGCGCCGGCTACCGCCCGCTGGTCGGCCGGTAGGCTGCCGAGGCCTCTCAGGGCCGCCGTCAGCCGGCCCTTCTTGCCCAGCAGCTCGACGCGGAGCTGTTCCAGGGCGGTTTCATCCGGCGTGACAGCGATGCGCTGGCGCGCTTCGCCACCGATCGCCTCCAGGTCGCCGACGTTCACGCTCATGGAACCTCCAAGCGCGCCCCGGTCATCCGAGCGCTAGAGGCGTCAACTGTCCGGCTAGGCTACGGCTTGGGGCCGCCCTTGGCGACCGCGATCAGCTCACTGAAGGATTGGGCATCGCGAACCGCCAGGTCAGCCAGCATCTTGCGGTTGATGCTGACGCCGGCCACTTTCAGACCGTGCATGAACTGGTTGTAGGGCATCCCCTGGCTGCGAGACGCCGCGTTGATCCGGGCGATCCAGAGCTTGCGCATGTCACGCTTGCGGGCCCGCCGGTCGCGGTAGGCGTACTCGAGCGCGTGCAGCAGCGCCTCGTTCGCGGGGCGGAACAGCGTCCGGTGGGTCATCCGGAAGCCCTTCGCCAGATTCAGGATCTTCTTGTGCCGGCGGCGCGATGGGACGCTCCGCTTTACCCGTGGCATCTCAGTCCTTCTCCTTCAGGTACGGGGCCACCCGGCGGATCCGGCGGGCGTCCTTACCGCTGAGGACCAGCAACTTGCTGTACTGCCGCTTGCGCCGGGGGCTCTTGTGCCCGAGCAGGTGGCTCTTCTGGGCGTGCGGACGCACGATTTTCCCGGTCTTCGTCACCCGGAATCGCTTTGCCGTCGCCCGATGAGTGCGTAGTTTGGGCATCGATCGCTCCTTTAACTCTTCCGCGCCTGCGTCTGGGACTGCGGCTGCGTCTGGGACTGCGGCTGCGGCTGTGGCGCCGCGGCCGCGGCCGGCGCCAGGATCATGATCATGTTCCGGCCCTCCAGCAGCGGCATCCGTTCGACCGTGCTGATCGTCTTCAATTCCAGCGCCATCCGGTCCAGCAATTTCTTGCCGATGTCCTGATGCACCATCTCGCGGCCGCGGAACATGATCGTCAGCTTGACCTTGTCGCCCTCCGCCAGGAACGACTTGACGGCGTTGAACTTCGTCTGGAAGTCATGCTCGCCGATTTTCGGACGGAGTTTCATTTCTTTGACCTTGATGACGTTGTGCTTACGGCGCCCATCTTTCTCTTTCTTGATGCTCTCGAATTTGAATTTGCCGTAATCCATGATCCGGGCCACCGGAGGTTGCGCCTGGGGCGCGACCTCGACCAGGTCCATCTCCCGCTCGACGGCGAGCGCCTTCGCGCGGTCGGTGGCCATGACCCCTAACTGCTCGTTGCGATCGTCGATAACGCGGACTTCGGCGGCGCGGATTTGGTCGTTGATCCGAAGTTCCCTAAATGCCGTGGATCAAGCCTCCTTCGAAAACAAAAAAGATAGCCTCGAGGCTATCTTCGTCCCGGTGACCTCTTCGGCGCCGGCCTGGAGGTGAGAGTCTGGGACAGCCTCTCTTGGCACGCGGGAGTATACCACGCTACCGACGGACACAGACCGGCCCTACAGCGGTAACCGCGACTCTTCCTCGAGCTGGCGCAGAAACTCGTCGACGCCCACCGCGACCTGATCCCCTCCCTCGCGCCGCCGGATATTGAGCGTGCCCGCCTCGAGCTCCTTGTCGCCGACCACCGCCATGTAGGGGACCTTCTGGAGCTGGGCCCCGCGGATCTTCGCCTGCATCCGCTCGCTCCGCGCGTCGACGTCGACCCGGAGGTCGCGCTGTCGGAACCGCTCGGCAAGGGCGGAGACGGCCTCCAGGTGGCGGTCGGCGATCGGAATGAAGACCAGCTGAACCGGAGCCAGCCAGACCGGGAAGGCACCGCCGTAATGCTCGATCAGGTAGGCCATGAACCGCTCCATGGAGCCGATCGGGGCGCGGTGCAGCATCACTGGCCGCTCCATCCGCTGGTCCGAGGTCACGTACTCGAGGCCGAAGCGCTCGGGCAACAGGAAGTCGATCTGGTTGGTCGAGAGGCTGAACTCGCGACCGATGGCATCCTTGATCTGCACATCAAGCTTCGGCCCATAGAAGGCGGCCTCGCCCGGCGCCTCAACAAACGGATGCCCGGAGGCGCGGAGCGCTTCGCGGGCGGCATCCTGGGCACGCTGCCAGATCGCCGGGTCACCCATCCACTTGTTGCTGACGTCATCGCGCAGCGACAGGCGGAAGTGAAAGTCCGTGATACCGAAGGCGCGGTACACCTGCAGGATGAGCTGGATGACGCGCTCGAACTCCACGTTCAGTTGATCAGGCCGGCAGAAGATGTGGGCGTCGTTGATGGTGAAGGCCCGCACCCGGATCAACCCCGAGACCTCGCCCGACTTCTCGTAGCGATACACGGTGCCGAGCTCGGCGATGCGAACCGGCAGCTCGCGGAAACTGTAGGCCTTGCGCTGGAAGACCCGGATGTGGTGCGGGCAGTTCATCGGCCGCAGCTGCCACTCCTCGTCCTCCATCTCGGATGGCGCATACATCGAGTCCCGGTACCGCTCCCAGTGGCCACTGACCTTGTACAGCTCCAGACGGGCGATGTCCGGAGTCTTCACGTGCTCGTACCCCTGGCCGCGCTCGAGTCGGAGGATGAACTCCTCCATCTGGCGGCGAACGGTCGCCCCTTTCGGCGTCAGGAGGGGCAGCCCCCGGCCAACCATTTCGTCGATCAGGAAAAGATCCAGCTCTCTGCCGAGCTTGCGATGATCACGTTTGGCCGCCTCCTCCAGCATCTTGAGGTGCGCCTCGAGCTCTTGCTCCGTCGGGAACGCCGTCCCGTAGATGCGGGTCAGCTGCTGGTTCTTCTCGCTGCCCTTCCAGTAGGCGCCGGCAATCGAGAGCAGGCGGAAGGCACCCAGCTGACCGGCAGTCGCGACATGAGGGCCCAGACAGAGGTCGACGAAGTCGCCGGTTCGATAGAGGCGGGCGGTCGCGTCCGTGACCTTGTCACTGATCAATTCCACCTTGAGCGGCTGGTGCAGCCGCTCGAAGAGGGCCACCGCCTCCGCCCGGGGGACCTCCTCCTTCACGAAGGCCGGCGCGGCCTTGACGATCTCGCGCATGCGCGTCTCGATCTTCGGCAGGTCCTCGGGCTGGAGCCGCTCTTTGAAGCCGAAGTCGTAGTAGAAGCCCTCATCCGTCGCGGGTCCGATACCGATCACCGTGCCCGGAAAGAGGTCGAGGACTGCCGCCGCCATCACGTGCGCGGTCGAGTGACGGAGGACTTCTAGAACTTCGCTCATGGCTGCACCCCAAAAAGGGTCAGCCGATTATACGGAGGGTATCGAGAGCGCCTAAACGGCGCGAAGACGCTGCAGACCGGCCGGGATGTCGTCCCGGCCGAAGGTTCGGTCGTCGAGCGACGCCTCGATGTCGGGATGGACCTGGAAGATGATCGAGAGTTGGTGCGCCAGGGGAACGATCGGCGCCCGGCGGGCCTGGCGTCGAAGCCGTTCCTGCCGGTTGGGGTCGATGGCACAGCAGCGGATGCTGCAGTACCTGGCGGTTGTCTTCTTGACGGAGGCGTCACATCCGGGACGAGCGCAGACCTTGAGCGGGGCGGCTTGCTTCAAACCGTGAGCGATCTCCAAACGTTTCCTCCGAGTTCCCTCTTGCCTTTCTTGCGGTCCCTGCCGAGACCGTCTCCCCTGACGCGTTATTGAATTATGCTCGCCGCGCCTAGGGTGTCAAGCATCGGGTGTGATTATCCACACCAATGCACCGATGACCGCGGCGGCTGGGGAAAACGATGGGCTGGCGGATGAGCCACGGTCAGTTGATGTCAATGATCGATGAGGCGTTGTAAAGATGATGGACGTCCTAGCGAGGGAGCAGCGAGCTAGAGCGGCGTCGCCGGCGTCTTGGGTTTCAGCTTTCCCTCGCGGCGCTGCTCGAGCAGGTCCGCGATCAGCTGTGGAAGCGCTGCCGCGTCATCGACGCCACGGATCCAGATGCTGTCGGCGCCGAAGCGCTTCGCCCGCCGGACCTGATGGGGCAGCGTACAGAGGGCGAGGATTACGGGGCGTTCGAAGCCGAGCGCACTGTTGAGGATCCCGTAAACGTACGCGGTATCAGCTTCCCAGATGGCCATGTCGAAGAGAACCGCCGCGGGGCGCAGGGTCTGACCGAGCTGCTGGACGTCCTCGCTCGGGAGGGCCGTTTGGGCGGCGTAGCCGGCGTCGGTGAACAGCTCGCGATAGGTGATCGCCTGGCGCGGGTCGTTCTCGAAGATCAGCACCGCGGCGTCGGTGGCGTGGCCGTCGGGGACACTAGCCATGGTCGAGCGAAATTATGGCATGCACCATAGCCGTAAGTGAAACGCACGGCTTGCGTTAAGTCAGTGGAATCGCCCTTCGCTCAATCCCCGGGACGCCACCCGGGGATTTTCTTTTAGCCGGCGAGCCAGGTCGAGAGCCGCTGGCCGTCGATGTTGCCGCCGGACAGAATCGCGACCACCGGACGCTCGATGTTGAGGTCGGACAGCAACGACGCCACCGCCGCGGCGCCCGCCGGTTCCACCACCAGCTTGGCGCGGAGCGCGATGATCCTGAGCGCGTCGATGATGGCTTCATCGGCCACGGTTCGCATCTCGTCGACATAGCGCTGAATGACGGCCAGGGTGAATGGCCGGGTGTAGGGAGCCGCCAGGCCGTCGGCGACGGTATCGAGCCTCGACGGTGGCACCGGGTGGCCCGCGGCCAGGCTTTCGGTTACGGCGGGCGCCTTCTCGGGCTCGACGCCGATCACGCGGATGTCGGGCCGCTGCTGTTTCACGGCGACGGCGATGCCGGAGATCAAGCCACCGCCGCCGACCGGAACGAGGACGGTCCGCAAATTCGGGACCGCGTCGAGAATCTCGAGCCCCACCGTTCCCTGGCCGGCTGCTACGGCCGGGTCATCGAACGGATGCACGAGATGAAGGTTGCGGCGCTGTTGCTCCTCTTCGAGACGTTGCTGCCATTGCGCGATCGGCACCAGCACAACCTCGGCTCCATACCGGCGAATCGCCTGAAGCTTGTTGAGCTGGGCGTCGTCCCGAACGACGACCACGCAAGGGATCCCGGCGGCCCGGGCGGCGGAAGCCAGCGCCTGCCCGTGATTGCCCGCCGAGAGCGTGATCACGCCCCGCCGGCGCTGTTCCGGATCGAGCTGGAGAACGGCGTTGGTCGCGCCGCGAATCTTGAACGAGCCGGTGCGTTGCAGGTTCTCGGGTTTCAGCCAGGCCCCGTTGCCAGCGAGCGCGTCGCCCGAGATGATCGGTGTGGCCAGGATATGCGGCTGAATCCGCATGGCCGCCGCCTGGATCTGCGCGAGGGACAGCACGCCGGTTTCGACCGCCATCCCTAGACGGTAGCGGTTACGGCCGCTTAATTCCAGATACCGTGCATCAGCACGTAGTCGAGCAGTTGGGCGAGCCAGCGCCGGATCCTAGTGGCCATCAGGTTTACAACGTCAGGCCAGGTTCCATGGTTGCTTACCGCCTCGCATGACGATGGTGCGGGCGACTGCGCTCTCATCCTGGATGAGCGTCAGGGCCACCGCCGCGACTTCGCCCGGACTCAGGATCGGTGGGAGACGGGCGAGCTCCGCTTTGGTCATTGCCTCGCGGTTCCGCCGGCTGGACGGCGTGTCCACCCAGTCGGGACAGATGGCATTGACCCGCACCCTATTCCGTTCTGCAAGAAATGCCACGCTCGACGTGAAGCGCACAACGCCGGCCTTCGCCACCGCATAGGCAGGAGCAGAATGAGGCTCCTGGCCGATGCCGGCGATCGATGCGATATTGACCACCGCGCCGCCCCGCGCAGACAAGAGCGGAAGGGCCAGCTGCACTGCCCGGATCACCGAGCGCAGGTTGAAATCGACCACCCACGACCAGTGCTCGAGAGGAGCTTCAGGATACTGCGGATCTGGTGCCCCACCGGCGTTGTTGACCAGGATGTCCAACCGCCCGAAACGGGTTCGCGCTAGATTGACCGCTGCTTGCAGCTGCGAGTCATCGGTAACGTCGCAGCCGGCAAACACCGCGCTCGGAAGGCGTGCCGCGAGTTGCGTGCCCAGCGTTTCATCGATGTCGGCGACGACAATCGAGGCGCCCTCAATGGCAAGGCGTTGAGCGATTCCCTCGCCAATGCCAGAGGCCGCCCCGGTGACCAGTGCGACCGAACCGCCAACTTCCACCGGTCCAAGCCTATTGGGTGGCTGGTGGGCGCAACAGGAGTCGAACCTGTGACCTCTTCCTTGTCATGGAAGCGCTCGTACCAACTGAGCTATGCGCCCGATCGACGCACGCGATTATATCGTGGCCTAGAAAACGCCTCAAACGCTCGCATCGCACGTTCCGCGCGGCTCGCGTGGGCCGGCAGGCCCGCCGAGCTATGCGCCCGACGTTCGCCCGCGATTATACCCGCGCTTTCCCGTTCGTCGAGAGGCTCGGGGGCACCAGCGGGCTTCGACGGCCGGCAAGGGCTGAGATCGCGCCGCTGGCCACCAGCAGGGTGCCCATGCCGAAGATGACCCGGGTCACTCCAAACAGGTCGGCCAGCCCACCGGCCAGCAGGATGGGGATGGCGACGGCGGCATTGACGACCGTGAACATCGCCCCAAAGATGCGGCCGCGAAGCTCGGCCTCGGTCTTTTCCTGCAGCACCGTGAAAGCCGGAATGAAGAGCATGCCGAATTCGACGCCGCCGATGAAGCCGAACACGACCGGGAACCAGACGAGCAGCCAGGTTGCCGACAGCTGCTGCAGCAGATACGGGACGACCGCGATCAACATCAACGTGGCACCGGCCGACAGCAGACCGCCGATCAGCAAGCGACTGCGGCGGTAATGGCGTCCGTACTGACCGAGATAGAACGCGGCGCCCAGCATGCCAATCACCGCGGGCGCCAGGAAGAGGTAGACGTCGGTGACCTGTAGCCGGAGCACGGTGCTCATGTAGCCCGGGGCCAGCACGAATACCGAGAAGATGACCGCGATGGTCAGGCTGAGCTGGATCACCGCGAAGCGCACCAGCGGCCGGCGGGCGATATAGCTGATCCCCTCGCGCAGCTCATAGAGGATGTCGTTCTGCCTGGTGTTGAACTCGTGGGTGCGCGCATGCAGGTCACTCTTCACCAGGTAGATCAGCCAGGCCGCCAGCAGGAATAGCCCGGCGGCGATCCAGTAGGGCGAATTCTCGCCCAGAAAGCGGACCGCCAGCGTCGAGACCGGCACCGCGACCAGCAGGGTGACGATCACCGTGCTGGTGAACATCGAGGTGGCCGTCATCAGCTCCTCGGCGCCGACAATGAACGGGATCGAGGCCGCCTCCGCCGGGGCGAAGATCTGCCCCACCGCCGCGAACAGAAAGATGATGACGAAGAAATGCCAGGTGACGTGCTCGAAGTAGGGGGTGACCTGGCTGAGCGGGATCAACAGGATCAAGCCGCCGCGGATCGCGTTGGTGAAGAACATCAATCGCTTCTTG
>Ga0209160_1000588_pt1 | contig 30295 bp, 33 predicted proteins | sample GraSoiAngelo_153_FD_186167 | JGI IMG/M metagenome (GOLD analysis project Ga0209160, IMG submission 186167) | Grasslands soil microbial communities from the Angelo Coastal Reserve, California, USA - 14_1009_12_40cm (SPAdes) (version 2) | ecosystem: Environmental > Terrestrial > Soil > Grasslands ...
CTCTTCTTGTCGACGATCTCGATCCCCTTGGTCTTCACGGCCGGCTCGAAGGCCGCGATGTTCTCGAGCCCGAACACGTCGTCCATGTAGATGACGGCGACGGTCTTCACGCCGTTGGCCGCGAGCATGTCGGCGGCCGCGGCCATCAACACGTACGGCTGGGGCAGCATCGAGAAGAAGTACGGAAGCTTCATGTCGACGAGCTTCATCGAGAGCGCCGTCGGCGCCAGCACCGGATAGCCGTGCTTGTCGGCCAGCGGGGCCACGGCGAAATTGGCGGTGGAGCCCCAGGGCGGCAGGATCAGGTCGACCTTGTCGGTGACCATCAGCTTCTCGAATGTGCGGACGATCGTCTCGACCTCGCTCCGGTCGTCGTAGCTGATCAGCTCGACTTTGCGCTTCTGGCCCTTGACGTTGACGCCGCCGGCGGCGTTGACCTGCTCGGCCCACAGGATGTAGCTGGGCTCTTGCGTGGCCTGAGCGCCCGGCGCGAAGGGCCCCGTGCGCGAAATGGCATAGCCGATCTTGATCGGCGGCGCGTCGGACTGGGCTCTCGTGTCGAGGCTCGCGCCGGCGAGAACGACGGTCACGACGAGGGCGAAGGTGAGCACACGCATCATGGTGGTGTCTCCTCCGGCGCCGCCCTTGGCCGTCCTCGCAGCGCCATTGCTTCGCCGGATTATATGCCACCGTCTACGCGAACGAGCGCGCTACTCGGCGCCGAGGACCACGATCTCGACCTTCGTCACGCCGTCGCCGATCATGCCGAGGGCCTTCGCCGCCGCCCGACTGAGGTCGAGGACCCGATCGTTCGCCCACGGGCCCCGGTCGTTTACCCGGACCACGACGCTCCGGCCGTTCTCGACGTTGGTCACACGCAGGCGCGTCCCGAACGGCATCGTGCGGTGCGCGGCGGTCAGCTTGTTCATGTCGAAGGCCTCGCCCGAAGCGGTCGCGAGCCCATGATGACGTTGCCCGTACCACGAGGCGAATCCGACGATGCGGGCTCCCGGCGCCACCGACGCCGGCGTCGCACGGGTGGGCTTCGTCGAGGCGCAGCCGGCCGCCGCGAGCGCCAGCACGGCGAGGGCGAAGCCGACCAGCTTGTACGGCCGACACTGGGTCTGCACGACCGTACCGGGGTGCGCGGGCTCCGGCGCGCGACCCTAGCGGGTGGCCGTGGTCCGATCGGGCGGCGTGTCCCCGAGGAATTTCAGGGATTCGTGCCCTCGGATGACGTTCGGGGTCACGATCCAGGATCCACCGCAGGTGGCCATCGCCACCTTGCCGGCCGTCGAGGGCGAGGCGATCGCGGTGACGCCGCTGCCGATCCCACCGAGAATGCAGAACGTCGCCTTGAGCGGCGCGTACATCAGCGTTCCCAGTGCGCTGCCGGCCGAGGACCCGATCTCAACCGCGGTCGACGACGAGCCGGCCCAGCTCGGCGCGCTCGAACCGACCAGGCTCAGCGTGAGAAGCAGCATGACACTACGTCGCATGGCGTGGGCCCTCCTGTCAGTCTCGATGCTTCACGATACCCCATATCGCCGCGCGAAGCGCGTCGAGGCGGAAGGGCCGGAGGCGCGCCGTCGTCGAAATCGGCGTGTGTCAGTTGCTCGAGCCGCCGCGACTGCCCCAGTCGAAGAACAGCACCTGGACTCGATACGACGCGGCCGGCACGACCGCCGTGGTGAAATAGGCGCGGTTGCCCGGGGGCACACTGCCCAGCACCCAGGTCGACGAGGTCCCGACGACCTTGCCGGAGGCGTCGAGACCCTCGATGGAGAGCTGCATCCGCTCGGCCGGGTTTCCGGGGTGCGTGTTGTACACGTACCCGCTCAGGACGGGGTGCGTGGCGCTCTGCGCCACCTGATACTCGATTCGGAAATATCGATCGAGGGTTTCCTGCGCGTAGTTCGCCGCCACCGCGCTGTCGGTGGCGAGCAGCACCACGGCTGCGAACACGAACGCGAGACGAGCTCCACGCATCGGCGCACCTCCGCCTCAAGAACTCGGAACCAAGGGTATCGGTTTCGCGAACCCGGCTCCGCACGCACCTATAGGATGAACGGTGGCGCGTCCACGATTCTCTATCGCGCGACTCAGCCCGGCTTTTCGGTTCGCACCGTGTAACCTCTGCGCTCCATACATCGGTTGAACACCATTCGGTCGATACGCGGCGAGCCCGGCAGCGCGACCGTCTGGGGATCATGGGCCTCCTTCCGGCACAGCGCCATGTCGCGGTCGACCTTCGCCGCTGTCGCGCCCTGCTTTTCGTACACCCACTCTTTCTCCGCGCACCCACCGAGCAAGCCTGCCGCGCAGAGGAGGATCGCCAGGCGCCGCATCACTCGATGACCCGGTCGGCGCGCTGGAGCAGCGACGACGGAACGTTGACGGGAATACCTCGCGCGGCGCGGAGATTCACCACCAGCTCCAAGCGCGACGCGCGCCGGATTCCCAGCTCGGCGGGCTTGGCGCCTCTCAAAATTCGGTCCACGAGCTCCGCGGTCTGACGGAAGACGTCGGTCCAGTTCGCGCCGTAGGCCAGGAGGCCGCCGGCGTCCGCGAAGTCACGAGATGGGAACACCGCCGGCAGCTTGCCGCGGCTCGCGAACTTGGCAAGCCGCTGACGATTCGCGAGCGTGATCGCGTCGGGGAGCACGATCAGTGCCTGCGGGCGCGACTGGTCGACCCGGCTCAGTGCCTCGCGAATGTCTGCCTCGCCGGTGATCTCGATCGGCGTCAGCTCAACACCGCGCGCCTTCGCGGCCGCTTGCGTCGCCCGCAGATCGGCGGCGCCGCTCGCGCTGGTCGAGCTCCAGAGCACGACGGCCCGGGTCAGCTTGGGCACGACCTGGCGCAAGAAATCCAGACGGCGCGCGTTCAGCTCGGGGGCGAATGTCGTGAGCCCGGTGAGGTTCGTTTCCGGATTCGCGGGCTCCCGGGCGAGCCCGGGGGCGGCCGGGTCGTCGATGGAGACCATGACGATCGGGACGGTCTTCGTCGCTTGCCGCGCGGCCGCGATGGCCTGCGGGCCAACGGCCACGATCACGGCGACGTTCAGGCGCACGAGATCGTCGGCATGTTGTTGATAGAGCTCGGGCTTGCCCTGAACGTAGCGGTACCAGATCTTGACGGACTGGCCCTCGACCCAGTCGCGCTCGCGCAGTCCCTCGCGCAGGACCGGGACCGAGTCCGGCGTGGGCTCGTTGGCGAGAAAGCCGACCCACGGAATTCGGGTGTCGGGCTGGGCCGTCGGCGATCGCGGCGCCGCGACGATCAACGCCCCGGCCAGCAGCGCGAAGCCGGCGCGCGCGATCTGCCGCGCCGCGGCGCGCCTCACGTCCGGGCGAGCGTCTCCCACGCGGCGACTTGCACCGCGCGCAACGGCGTCGCCTCGAAGGCGGAGCCGGTCGCGCCGGTCGGCGAATGCTCGCGGCCCGTGACGTCGGGTGCGTGCGGACCCAGAGTCATGGTCGGAGCCTATCAAACGGTCGGGGAAATTGGTATGATTCGCTCGATGGCGCAAGGGCTGCGAGAGCTGGTGGGACGCGTGATGATCGATCCGGAATTCCTTGCCGAGTTGCAACGTGCGCCCGAAACGCTGCTGGCCGAGTACGAGTTGAGCGACGCCGAGCGCGCGACGGTCCAGCAGGCTCTCGCCCGGCTCGCGAAGACGCCGTCGAACGAGCGGCGACACCAGTTCCGCAGCAGCCTCATCAGCCGCGTGGCCACCTAGGCCCCGCTTCACCCTCGCGTGCAGGCGTCGGCCGAAACACTCGCGTTCCTGCACGACGTTCGTGTGTTCGAAGCCTTCGCCGATCCCGATCTCGTCGCCCTCACCGCGCGCCTGCGCGAGCACGACCTCCGCCGGCACCAGATCCTGTTTCGTGAGGGCGATCGCGGCGACGAGATGTTCATCGTCCGGCGCGGCACGATCCTCATCTCCAAGGCGGTCACGGGCAAGGTGGAGCAAGTGCTGGTCCGCGTCGAGCCCTTCGACTTCTTCGGCGAGATGAGCCTGTTCGACGGCTCGCCCCGGTCGGCTACCGCCCAGGCCGAGACGGACGTGGAGCTGCTGGTCCTCGGACGCGATAGCCTGCAGGCGATGACCGAGACTGCGCCGCGCGCCGCGGCCGCGTTCTTCTACGCGATGGTCCAGGTCTTCATGGAGCGACTGCGCCGGTCCACACAGCAGGTGGCCGAGGCCACCCGCTGGGGCCTCGAGGCTACCGGCCTCGACGTCGAGGCGCGCTGATGCCGCGGCCGTCACCCGCGAAGTTCGAGCTGCTCGTCCGGCGGGACGGCGAGGACGATTTCGAGCTCCGCCAGGTCGCGAGCGTGATCGGCTACCTCAACTCGCGGCCGCGCCGGCTCGACCAGGCGTCGTACGAGATCTCCGAGCTGCGCTCGCGGGTCGCCCTCACGCCCGGCTTCATCCTCAAGAACAGGACGACGGACCGATTCCTCCTGCTGTCGGCCCAGGAGCGCTTCCTCTGGGATCAGATGGACGGCTCCACCTCGCTGCAGGAGATCGCGACCGCGTACGTCCTGAAGTACGGAGAGTTCGATTTCGAGATCATCCCGAGCCTTCTGCACAAGCTCCAGCGGGCGCAGTTGCTGACGTTCGAGCCGACGTCGCGGCTCCGGGCGGCGCTGGCGCGCAACCGAGGCCGAGTCATCGTGAAGGCGCTCGAGCTCGCGTTGACGGGCCTCGAGCGCATTCGGATCTCGAGCCACAACGTCCAGCCGTTCTTCCAGGCGCTCTACCGATACGGCGGGTTCCTCCTCTTCACGCCGATCGCCGCCATCGCGTGTGCCGTGCTCGCCGTCCTGGGCGCCGTCGCCGCCTTCGTGCTGTTCCACGACCTGCGCGACATGCTCGAGGGCTTCGGCGGCCATGCCCTGCGCGGCATCCTGACGGTCAAGCTGGTCTTCTTCGCCAGCGTGGCGCTCCACCAGTTCGTGCACGGGCTGGCCTGCATCCACTATCGGCGTCGCGTGCGCGAGTTCGGCTTCACGTTCCTGCACGGCTTCGTGCCGACCTTCTACATCGACGTCACCGACATCTTCATGGCGACTCGCCGCGCCCGCGTCATCACCGCGGTGACGGGCGCGCTCGTGCATCTGGTCCTCGGCGCCATCGCGTTCATCGTCGCGGCCCAGGCCCCGGCCGGCAGCTTCACGCAGGCCTTCGCGGCGGCGTCCGGGATCATCCAGTGGCAGGCGCTGGTGGTCGCGCTCTATCCCTTCTGCTTCATCGAGATGGACGGCTACCACGTGCTCGTCGACGTACTCGGCGTGCCCACCCTCAAGTCCGACGCGATCGCGTACACGAAGAGGCTCCTCAGCGGCGCCGGGCGCATGCGGCAGGGCCGCGAGGAGCTGCTCTGGATCGCCTACGTGGTGCTCTCGACGCTCTCCGTCGCCTCGTTCATCGCGTTCAACGTCTGGATCATCTTCAGCGCCACGCACTGATTCGGCGCGACCCGACCTCAGCCCGCGGCGTCCCCAAGCAGCGCGTCGACCGCAGCCGCGATGTCCCGCGCTCGCTCCGCTCCGCCGCGCCCACCGGCGGCTGAAGGGACGTCGAGCGTCGGCGGCCGCTCGGTGTGGGCGACCTTGACGACCTCGGCCTGCGCGCGCGCCCGTAGCGCGTCGCCAACCAGCGCCGCCACCTCGGCGATCACGGCCAGCCCGAGCGCGGCGCGGTCGCCCGCGGTCTTGGCCGACGCCAGCCCCGCCACGAGCGCGGCGCGTAGCCCCTCGGCGATCCTCACACGGCCGCGACCGATCTGAACCAGGTCGCGCGCGACGGGCCCCCACTCGAGCGAGACGGTACGGGCGACCGATTCCACGAAGGGCGCCAGCGGCCCGGCGCAACGCGCCGCGACCGCGGCGGCCACGCCCACCCAGACTGCATCCGGTAACGGCCGGCTGGCCGAGGGCAAGGGCTCGTCGAACAGGATTCGCGCGAGGTCGCCGTCGGGTCGCAGCAGCAGCGCGTCCTCGAGGCGACGCCCGAGCGTCCAGAGTCCGCAGCACACGCCATCGGACGCGTCGACGATCCGGCGCGGTGTGTGGCGGACGACGTTCTGCCAGTCCGGGCGATAGTAGGCGATGCCGCGCCAGACGACTTTCTCGATCCGCCCGCGCAGCTGCACGTAGAGGTCGTCGCCCACGAACAGATGCTCCGAGGGCGCGGGCCTCCACGCGAGGCCGCCGCCCATGAACGTCGCGAGCGGATCGGGAACATCGGGCTCGTAGCGGAACGACTCCAGCAACGCCAAGAAGAGCTGCTCGGTCGGATAAGGCCCGCGATAGGCGAGGGGACCTACGCCCTGCTCCGCCGCGCGAGCGGCGATGAAGTTCAGGACGGCGGTTCCGCCGCCCGGCGGCAACCGCGCGGGCTCCCCGAGGACGGGGATGCGGTCGATCCGGGCCCAGTCGAGCGCCTCGAACAGCGTCAGCCGAGCTCCGTGCCAGCCGTTGACGCGGGGCTCGGCGGCATGCCAGAGCCGATCGGACCAGCCCCACGGCGCCTCGCGCGTCGCCCGAGGCTCGATGCCGAGCCACGAGCCGTCCGGAATTCGGACCCAGGCGCTCTCGAGCGACCCCGCGGCCGTCGGGCGGAGCACGGTGACGAGCGACCCCCGACGATCCACGATCTGCACGAAGCGGAATGATACAATTGTGCGGTCAATGGAGACTTGGCTCTCCGCGCTCGAGATCGCAGATCTCGTTCGGCGAAAGGAGGTCAAGCCGCTCGAGATCCTCGACGCGATCCTGGCGAGACTCGAAGCGGTCAACCCCATCCTCAACGCGTTTTGCCTGGTCACGGCCGACGTCGCTCGGGTCGCCGCGCGCGAAGCGGAGATCGCCGTGATGAAGGGTGAGCCGCTCGGTCCGCTTCACGGCGTGCCCCTGTCGGTCAAGGACGTGCTGCCCACGCGCGGCTTGACGACCACGGGCGGCTCGCGGCTCTTCGCCGACTTCCTCCCGGAGGAGGATGCTCTCGCGGTCGGTCGGCTCAAGGCGGCTGGCACGGTTCTCCTCGGCAAGACCAACACCTCGGAGTTCGGTCACAAGGCGTTCACCGAGAGCCCGCTGTTCGGCGTCACGTGCAATCCCTGGGATCCGACGTTGACCCCGGGGGGCTCGAGCGGCGGCGGCGCGGCCGCGGTCGCGAGCGGCGTGGGCCCGATCGCCCTGGGCACCGATGCCGGCGGCTCGATCCGGATCCCGGCCTCGTTCTGCGGACTGTACGGATTCAAGCCGTCGTTCGGCCGCGTGCCGGACCGCGCGGTGTTCGGCGGCTTCGAGCGCGTCAACCACGTCGGCCCGATCACCCGCACGGTGCGCGACGCGGCGGCGGTGCTCGACGTCGTGGCCGGCGGCGATGACCGTGACCGCGGCTCGCTGCCGCGCGAGGTCGGCTCGTTCCTCGAGGCGTGCGACGGCGAGGTGAAGGGACTCCACGTCGCATGGACTCCCGATCTCGGCTACGCGGCGGTCGATCCGAAGATCCTGGCGATCTGCGAGAACGCCGCGGGCGCGTTCGAGACCCTCGGCTGCCACGTGGAGGTCGTCAATCCCCGGTGGGAGAATCCCGAGGAGATCTTCGCCACGATGATCGCCGCGCAGTTCTATGCCGCCTGGTCGGATCGGCTGCCGGACGCGGAGCCCGACATGGATCCCTCACTGGTGCGGTTCATCCGCCGCGGCGGCGCGGTCACCGCGCGCGACTACTTGCGCGCCGTGGCGCGAATCGACGAATACTGGCGCGAGGCGCAGACGTTCCTCGAGCGTTTCGATGTGCTGCTGATGCCGACGGTCGCGGCGCTGCCGTTCGCCGCGGGCGCACACCCGCCGCGCGAGATCGCCGGGCAGGACGTCTCGGTGCTCGGCTGGATGCCGTTCACGTATCCATTCAACCTGACGGGCCAGCCTGCCGCGAGCGTGCCCGCGGGATGGACCGACGAGGGGCTTCCGGTCGGTTTGCAGATCGTGGGGCGCCGCCACGCCGACGGAACCGTGCTGGCCGCCTCTGCCGCCTTCGAAGCTGCGTCGCCCTGGAGAGATCGCCGTCCGGCCATGTGAGGCCGCGCGCCGCCACTCCCGATGACTGACCGCGCGCGATGGGCGCTCGTCACGGCGGTCCTGTTGGCCGTGCTCGCGATTACCATCTGGCTCGTCGCCGCGGACGCCCCGATCGTCCGTTTCGTGGTTCGCCTCTACCAGGACAAGAAATTCCTGAAAGAGACGGTGAGGTCGTGGGGCTTGATGGCGCCGCTCGTCTTCATCGCCATCCAGGCGATCCAAGTCATCATCTCGCCGATCCCGGGCGAGATCACGGGGCCGGTAGGGGGCGCGCTCTTCGGAACCTGGCTCGGGCTGATCTACTCGACGATCGGCCTGACTATCGGCACGCTCTTCTGCTTCTGGGTGGGGCGCAAGTGGGGGGAGCCGCTGGTGCGGCCGTGGCTCAGCGAGCACCACTGGAATCGGATGAACTTCGTTCTCGAGGCAGAAGGCGCGATCATCTGCTTCATCCTCTACCTGATCCCGGGCTTTCCGAAGGACATCGTCTCGTACCTGTTCGGGATCAGCCCGATGCCCTTCTGGCTGTTCGCGATCGTGTCGACCGTGGCGCGCATCCCGGGCACGTGGGTCTCCTCCTACTTCGGTGCGCACGTGGCCGAGCAGCAGTATATCTACGCGATTGCCTTCATGGCGATCGTCGTCGCGCTCTGCCTGCCGCTCTATTACTATCGCGATCGCATCCTCAAGCGCTTCCACAAGTCGCGGCCGGGCAAAGGCGAGCACCGAGAAAGCGCTTGACGGTCCCGGCTGGGCCCGATAGACTTCTCGGCACGCTATGGGTGCTTCGACTCGCGGGTTCTTCGGCTTCTACTTTTACTTCGGCGAGGTCCGCCCAGGCGCTCTGACTTGATCTAAGCAGGGGCCGCGGGCGGACCGAAAGCCCGCGGCGCCGATCGAATCCAGGCCGTGGGCTCTCCCCGCGGCCTTTTCTTTTGTTCGCAAGCGGGACCTGACGGTCCCCGTTACAACGATCGAGCGTAGAAGCAACGATCGGGCGTAGAAGCCAGAAAGCACCGCCAAGGAGAAAGCGGACCAGTAGAGCCGGTAGAGACGGACCGGGAAAAGCGGGCGAGCGGAGCCGGGTCGCGCCTATGTCAGGCCACCCTCGGTGTGAGCCGGTCTCCAAGGCACCCCGCTACAAAGGAGCCAGTCATGATCATCGTGCTGAAGTCGGGAGCCTCGGACGCTGCGGTCGAGGATGTCTGTCATCGCATCACCGCGATGGGCTACAGCCCCCACACGATCCGCGGCGCGCTGCGCACTGTCATCGGCGCAGTCGGCGACGATCGCGGCAAGGACGCGCTGCGCAGTCTGGAATCGCTCGAGTGCGTCGAATCGGTCACGCCGATCCTCAAGCCCTTCAAGCTCGCCAGCCGGGAGGTGCGCGACGAGCCGACCCAGGTCCGGGTCGGCGACGTGACGATCGGGGGGCGCTCCCTGGTGGTCATGGCCGGACCGTGCTCCGTGGAGTCGCGTCCGCAGCTGCTCGAGGTCGCGGAGAAGGTGAAGGCGGCCGGTGCTCACGTCCTGCGCGGCGGCGCCTTCAAGCCGCGCACGTCGCCCTACGCCTTCCAGGGCCTCGAGGACGAAGGGCTGAAGCTCCTGGCCGAGGCCAAGCGCGAGACCGGATTGCCGATCGTCACCGAGGTCATGGAGCCGGACAAGGTCGACGTCGTCGCCGAGCACGCCGATATCCTACAAATCGGCGCCCGCAACGTGCAGAACTTCCCGTTGCTCAGGCGCGTGGGCGACGCCGGCAAGCCCGTCCTCCTCAAGCGGGGGATGGCGACGACGATCCAGGAGTGGCTCTTGTCGGCGGAGTACGTGCTGGCGCGCGGCAACCCGAACGTGATCCTGTGCGAGCGCGGGATCCGGACGTTCGAGGCCTCGACGCGGTTCACGCTCGACCTCAATGCAGTCCCGGCGGTGAAGAAGCTCTCGCATTTGCCGATCCTGGTCGATCCAAGCCACGGGACAGGCCACTGGGAGTTCGTGGAGGCCATGGCGATGGCCGGTGTCGCGGCCGGCGCCGACGGACTCATCATCGAGGTGCACCCCCGCCCGGAGGAGGCGCTGTCCGACGGCCCCCAGTCGCTCAAGCCCGAGCGCTTCGCCGCGCTGATGCAGCGGCTGCGCCGCATCGCGCGGGCCATGGACCGCGACCTCTAGGGGCTATAATCTTCGGAGATGCGTGTGCACGTCTCCAGGCGCGTCAGCCGGCGTCCGCTCGCCATCGCGATCGGGGTGTCGGTCGGCCTTCACTTGCTCCTCCTGGCCGTCGTGCTGCTCGTGCGGCCGCCCGCAAATCCCTATATGGTCAAGCGTGGCGAGCCCTTGTTCATCGAGCTGCCGAAGGCCGAAGGGCCCGCTGAGCGTGGCGCACCGCCCGCGCCGTCCCCCACGCCGAAAGGTCAGCCGGCGCCGCCCGCACCACCGGCTGTGAAGGCTCAGCCGCAGCCCCGCGTGGCGCCGAGCCAGCCCCAGCCGGCCCCGGCATCGCCGCGGGCTCCGCAGCCTCGAGCGCCTGAGCCGCCGGCTGTCGCGAGCGCGCCGGTCCGGCCGCCCACCCCCGAGCCGCCCGCCGCCGATGGACTGCAGGCGTCCACACCGCCCTCGAAGCCCGCCGAGCCCATCGTGGACGAGCCGGTCCGGCCGCCAGAGGCCCAGCCCCGCGAAGCGGCCCCGGCGACGCCTCCGCCGCCGCAAGTGGCGGCTGTTCCGCCCAGTCCGCCGCTGGTCGATAGCCGATCCGCACTACGCCGAGGCGGACCGGCAGGGGCCGGTGGTGCGGGAGAGGGATGGGCCGGGATCGAAGGCGAACCGATCCCGCTCGACTCGGCCGATCCGAAGTACAACGACTACCTGGAGCGCGTGCGGCGGATGATCAAGGAGAAGTGGGGCTATCCCTGCATCAAGGACGTCTCGACCGGCCACTGCGACTACAAATCGGCGCGGCTCAAGATCGTCTTCGGCATCTTGAGGGACGGTCGTGTGCCCACGCTCGCGGTAACGCTGCAGTCGGGTTACCCGATCTACGACGACTACGCGGCCAACGCGATCCGACTGGCCCAGCCTTTTCCGCCCGTTCCGGCGTCGCTTCTGGCGGCGGCGAAATCGGGGAGCACGGGCGTGAAAATCGAGGCCGCCTTCCAGTACGTGCTGGTCGAGAGCTCCCTCACCAACATCCTCCGTTGAAACGCTCGTAATTCCAGGCCCTTGCCTTGACACGCTCGCGGCGTCGCATGTAGCATGAGCGTCACTCTGGATAGGCTCGTAGCTCAGTGGGAGAGCGCCTCTCTGACGCAGAGGAGGTCGGCGGTTCGAAACCGCCCGAGCCTACCAACTATAGTCAACCTGACTGACGACGAGCCGACCACTGTCTGAAGAAGATCGTCACCTCAAGCTGACCGGCGACTTCGACTGCGATCCCTCGCCGCTCGCCACTCTGCGCCATTCGACCTCGCACGTCATGGCTCAAGCGGTGAAGCGCCTGTTCCCGTCCGTGCGCGTCGCGATCGGTCCCTCGATCGAGGACGGCTTCTACTACGACTTCGCGAAAGCCGAGCCGTTCACACCGGACGACCTCGTGAAAATCGAAGAGGTCATGCGGGAGATCGCGAAGGCCGCGTATCCGTTCGAGCGGCAGGAGATGCCGCGCGAGGAGGCGATCCGCTTCTTCGACGAGCGCGGGGAGCCGTTCAAGGTGGAGATCCTCGAGGGGATCGAGGCGCCGCGCGTCTCGCTCTACCGACAGGGCGACTTCATCGACCTCTGCCGCGGGCCGCACGTGGCGTCGACCGCGCACGTGAAGCACTTCAAGCTGCTCTCGTCCTCCGGCGCCTACTGGCGGGGCGACGAGCGCAACGCGATGCTCCAGCGCATCTACGGCACCGCGTGGCTCACGCAGGAGGAGCTCGACAAGCATCTGTGGCGGCTCGAGGAGGCGAAGAAGCGCGACCACCGGAAGCTCGGGCGCGAGCTCGACCTCTACGCCTTCCACGACGTCTCGCCGGGCGCGCCCTTCTGGCTCCCGAACGGCTGGACGCTCGTGCGTGAGCTCGAGCGGTTCGTCCGCGAGGTTCTCGACGCGCGGGGCTACCAGGAGATCTCCACGCCGATCCTCGTCAACCAGCGGCTCTGGGAGCAATCCGGCCACTGGGAACACTACCGCGAGAATATGTTCCTGGTGGAGTCCGAAGAGCAGGTCTTCAGCCTCAAGCCGATGAACTGCCCGGAATCCACGCTGGTCTATCGCCACGCGCTGCGCTCGTACCGCGATCTGCCCTTGCGCTTCGCGGACATGGGGCGTCTGCATCGCAACGAGCGGTCGGGGACGTTGACCGGCCTCATGCGCGTGCGGCAGTTCACGCAGGACGACGCCCACATCTACTGCCGGCTGGATCAGATCCAGGACGAGATCACCGCGCTGCTCGAGCTGGTCCGCGAGTGGTACAAGACCTTCATGCTCGAGCCGTTCTTCAAGCTGTCGACGCGGCCCGAGAAGTCGCTCGGAACGGACGAGCAGTGGCAGGCGGCCGAGGGGGCGTTGCAGGATGCCCTCCGCGCCAACGGCCTCGCGTTCGAGCTCAACCCGGGCGACGGGACGTTCTATGGACCGAAGATCGACGTCGACGTGCAGGACGCGCTCGGACGGCGCTGGCAGGTGGCGACCATCCAGGTCGACTTCCAGCAGCCGGATCGCTTCGGGCTCGAGTACATCGACAGCGACGGGCAGGCCAAGCGGCCGGTCATGATCCACCGCGCCATCTTCGGCTCGTTCGAGCGCTTCGTCGGCGTGCTGGTCGAGCATTACGCCGGGGCGTTCCCGACGTGGCTCGCGCCGGTTCAGGCGCGGGTGCTGCCGATCAGCGAGAAGCACATCGAGTACGCGCGCACGGTGCACGCGCGTCTGCGCGCCGCGCGCGTCCGCGCCGAGCTCGACGACCGCAACGAGAAGCTCGGCTACCGCATCCGTGACGCGCAGGTCCGGAAGGTCCCGTACATGCTCGTCGTCGGCGCTCGTGAAGCGGAAAGTGGCACCGTGAGCCTCCGCCACCGCACGGGCGACGACGTCGGCGCCGTGCCGCTCGATCGCGTGCTCGCCGATCTCGCCCGCGAGATCGGCGCGCGTGATGTCAGCCTCGCCGTAGGCCGCTCGTGATCGCCCGGCACGCCGAACTCATCTCCAACTCAGAGTAACGAGGAGCCACGCCTATCAGCCAAGCCAAGGACATCCGTATCAACGAAGGCATCCGTGTCCGAGAAGTCCGTGTCGTCGGCGCCGACGGCTCGCAGCTCGGCATCCTGCCCATCACGCAGGCACTGGAGACCGCCCGCCAGCAGGAGCTCGATCTGGTCGAGGTCGCGCCCGACGCGTCGCCGCCGGTGTGCCGTATCATGGATTTCGGCAAGTACAAGTACACGCAGGCTCGGCGACTCAAGGAAGCGCGCAAGAAGCAGACGACCATCCAGGTCAAGGAAGTCAAGATGGGGCCGAAGACCGAGAAGCACGACTTCGACTTCAAGTTGAAGCACGTGCGGCGCTTCCTGGAAGAGGGCCACAAGGCCAAGGTCACGGTGCGCTTCAAAGGGCGTGAGATGGCGCACACGGAGCTCGGCTGGAAGATGCTGAACAAGATGCTCGAGGCGACGCAGGACATCGCCAACCCCGAGAACAATCCGAGGCTCGAGGGCCGGATGCTGCACATCATCCTGAGCCCCAAGGCCCACAACTAGGAGCGTGGGAGTGCGAGCCGCAGGGCGCCGCGCCCGAGGCGAGTCTATGAAGGAGATCTCGAAATGCCGAAGATGAAGACGAAGCGCGGGGCGAGAAAGCGGCTCAAGCGGACGGGCTCGGGCAAGCTCAAGCGCGCGGGCGGCTGGAAGCAGCACAAGCTCGAGGGCAAGGATCCCCAGCGCCGCCGCAAGCTGCGCAAGGCCAAGATGGTCGACAAAGCGGACGAGGCCCGCCTGCGGGTGCTCGTCCCTTATTTGTGATCCGAGAGGAGTCGGAGAATGCCACGGGCAAAAGGTGGAGCGAAGACGCGCCGACGGCGCAAGAAGATCCTCAAGAAGGCGAAGGGCTACTTCGGCGGACGTCGCAAGCTCTACAAGACCGCCGCTGAAACTGTCCTGAGAGCGGGCGCCTTCGCCTACAGCGGCCGCAAGCAGAAGAAGCGCGAGGCGCGATCCCTCTGGATCGTGCGGATCAACGCCGCGTGCCGCCAGGTCGGGCTCTCGTACTCGAAGTTCATGGCGGCGCTCAAGAAGGCCGGCGTCAACCTCGATCGCAAGGTGCTGGCGGAGCTGGCGGTCACCGATCCGTCGGCGTTCGCGAAGCTCACCGAGACCGCTAAAGCCCAGAGCCGGTAGTTCGTGGCGCACCCGCGCGTCGACGCCATCGTGGAGCAGGCGCGGGCGGCCGTCGCCGCGGCGCAGTCGTCCAGCGACCTCGAAGCCATCCGTGTCGGCGTGCTCGGCCGCCAGGGCTCGCTGACGCAGCTCCTCCGATCGCTCGGCTCGCTGGCACCCGAGGAGCGTCCGCTGGTCGGCGCCGCCGCCAACGAGGCCAAGCGCGAGCTCGAGGGGCTCCTGGACGCGCGGCTGGCCGCGACGTCCGAGGCCGAGCGGCAGGCCGAGCGCCGGAGACGGCGGCTCGATCTCACGCTGCCGGGCCGCCGCCCGCCCAGGGGCTCGCTGCATCCCTTGACGCGCGTTCACGACGAGATCGTCTCGATCTTCGCCGGGCTCGGCTTCTCGGTCGCCGAGGGTCCCGAGATCGAGAGCGACTACCACAACTTCGAGGCGCTCAACATCCCGCGCGATCACCCCGCGCGCGACATGCAGGACACGTTCTACCTCTCGGACAGTACATTATTAAGGACCCACACCTCGCCGGTCCAGATCCGCGCGATGCTGGCGCAGAAGCCGCCCGTGCGCCTCATCGTGCCGGGAAAGGTCTACCGGCGCGACGTCGTCGACATGACGCATTCGCCGATGTTCCACCAGGTCGAAGGGCTGGCCGTCGACCGCGCGATCACGATGGCGGACCTCAAGGGCACGCTCGAGCTGTTCGCGCGCGAGATGTTCGGGCCGCGCTCGCGGATCCGCTTCCGGCCCTCGTTCTTCCCGTTCACGGAGCCCTCGGCCGAGGTGGACGTGCTGTGCTTCGTCTGCCACGGCGACGGCTGCCGGCTCTGCAAGCAGGGGGGCTGGCTCGAGATCCTGGGCTCGGGCATGGTGCATCCTCAGGTGTTGCGCAACGTCGGCTACGATCCCGAGGAGGTCACCGGCTGGGCGTTCGGCATGGGTATCGAGCGCATCGCGATGCTGAAGTACGGCATCGACGATCTGCGGCTGTTCTTCGAGAACGACCTGCGCTTCCTGAAGCAGTTCGCGTGATGCGATGAAGATCCCGTACGCGTGGGTGCGCGAGTTCGTCGATCTCCGGCTGACGGCTGGACAGGCCGCCGAGCGTCTCGTCAACGCGGGCATCGAGGTCGCGTCCGTCACGCCGCTGGCCCCCGACCTCAAGGGCGTGATCGTCGGCGAGATCGAAGCCGTCGAGCGCGAGCTCGGCAAGGGCCACGGCGGCTATCCGCTGTTCCTCTGCCGGGTGAGCACGGGCCGTGACCACTACTCGGTGGTGTGCGGCGCGCCGAACACCAGGGTCGGCGTCCGCGCCGCGTTCGCGCCGCCGGGCGCCGTGCTGCCGGGCGGCCGCCGGATCGCCGCCGCGAAGATCCACGGCGTGGAGTCGCAGGGCATGCTCTGCTCCGAGCGCGAGCTCGGGATCGGCGAGGAGCACGACGCGGGCATCGTCGAGGTGGCGGACGCTCGCCCCGGCGCGGACCTGGTCGCCGCGCTCGGGCTCGACGATCACGTGCTCGAGGTCGAGGTCACTCCGAATCGGCCCGACTGTCTGTCGGTCCTGGGCATCGCACGCGAGCTGGCGGCGTTGACCGGTGCTCGCCTGCGGCCGCCCCAGGTCGCGCTGAAGGAAGCGGGCGACGCCGCGCGGAGCCTCGCCCGCGTCCGCATCGAGGCGCCGGATCTCTGCCACCGGTTCACCGCGCGCGTCATCAGCGGCGTCACCATGGGGCCGTCGCCGGCGTGGCTCCGCGCCCGGCTGCGCGCGATCGGCCTGCGCCCGATCAGCAACGTCGTCGACGTGACCAACTACGTCCTCTGGGAGCTCGGCCAGCCGCTGCACGCCTACGACTACGAGACGGTGGCCGACGCGACGATCGTCGTGCGCCGCGCCCGGGCCGACGAGCGCTTCACGACCCTGGACGGACAGGAGCGCGTGCTCGACGCTTCGATGCTGCTGATCGCCGATCCGCGACGCGCGATCGGGCTCGCCGGCGTGATGGGCGGCGCCAACACCGAGGTGACGGCCAGGACCACGCGCGTCCTGCTGGAGAGCGCGTGGTTCGCTCCCGCGTCGATCCGGCGCACGTCGCGCACGCTCGGTCTTCGGACCGACGCCGCGTACCGGTTCGAGCGCGGGGCCGACGTCGAAGGGCTCGTGACCGCCTCCGCCCGCGCGACGGCGCTCATCGCCGAGACCGCGGGGGGGACGATCGCGCGCGGCGTCGTCGACGCGTACCCGCGCAAGCGCAAGCCGCAGCGGGTGCGCCTGCGGATGGCACGCGTGAAGCGCGTACTCGGCGTCGCGCCCGCGCCCGCGCTGGCCCGCAAGGTCCTCACCGGGCTCGGCCTGCCGGTGAAGTCGCGGGGCGCGGACCTCGAGGTGACGGTGCCGAGCTTTCGGCGCGATCTCTCGATGGAGGACGATCTCGTCGAGGAGATCGTCCGCGTCTGGGGCTACGACCGAATCCCGTCCACGTTGCCGGGCGGCGCGATCTCGCTCGTCACGCATCCGGCCACCCTGCGCCAGGGCCAGACGGTCCGGCGGGCGCTGGTGGGCGCGGGCCTCGCCGAAGTCGTCACGTACGCGTTCAGCGATCCCGCGAGAGCCGATCTTCTCCGTCGTCCCGCCGACCCCAAGCCCGTCGAGCTCATGAACCCGCTCGCGCGAGACGCGTCGCTGCTGCGCACGCACCCGCTGGAAGGCGTGCTGAGCGCGGTCGCGACGAACGTAAGACGCCAGCAGGCGGACGTGCGCGTGTTCGAGGTGGGCAAGGTCTACCAGTGGGGCAACGGCGATACCGGGACCAGCGAGCCCCGCTGGGTCGCGATCGCGCTCACCGGCGGCCGCGGCGAAGCCGGCTGGTCCGCGACCCCGGAGCCGGTCGACGTGTACGACGCCAAGGGATTGGCCGAGCACGTGCTGGCGGCGCTCGCCGTGCGCGCCGGCACGGGAGGCGCGGGCGCGCTCAGCGGATTCGAGCCCGACTGCCATGGGACGCTGGTGGCCGAGAGTGGCGCGATCCTCGCCGAGTTCGGCGAAGTCGCGGCGGCGCTGCGCGAGAGCTTCGGCATCGCGGCACCGGTATTCGCGGCGGTCGTCTCCCTCGACGCGATCGTAGCGACGAGCGTTGCACCGCTGCGCTACCAGCCGCTGCCGCGATTCCCGGCGGTGGAGCGCGACCTGGCGTTCGTCATCGGCGCCGAGCAAACCCTGACCGCGGCTCAGATCGAGGCGGCGCTGGGAGAGGAGGCCGGACCTCTCCTGCGACGGCTCGTGCTCTTCGACGTCTTCCGCTTCTCGGACGGCCGGTCGAGCCTGGCGTGGCGGCTGCTCTTCCAGGCCGAGGACCGGACCCTGACGGACGCCGAAGTGAACGCGATTCAGGAGCGTGTGGTCCGGCGGATCACCGAGACATTCCACATCACCCTGCGGAGCACCTGATGGGCGACGGCATTGTCGAGCGATTGACGGAACTCGAGGGCGCGGTGAAGCGTGCGGCCGAATCTCTCGGCCGATTACGCGAGGAAAACGCGCAGCTCAGGCGCGAGGTCAAGCGACTCGGCGACGAGCGGCGCCAGGTCCTCGGCCAGGTGGACGCGATCTTGAAAGACATCAGCAAGCTCGATCTCGACCGGCCGCAAGAATGAGCGAGCCACGGCGGATCGAGCTGAACCTGCTCGGGCAAACGCTCGCGATCCGATCCGAGGCAGCCCCCGACTACCTGCGCCGGCTCGCGAAGTATCTCGAGGAGCGCGTGGCGCAGCTCAAGCGCTCGGGCGTCAACGACCCGCTCACTGCGCTGTCGCTCGCGGCGCTCGACATCACCGACGAGCTGTTCCGGTCGCGCGAGGACAAGACGCGCGACGAGGATGACGTCGGGGCTCGGCTTGGGGCGCTTGTCGCTTTGCTCGACAAGGTTGCGCCGCGGGATCCTAGCTCCGAGCGCTAGCTCCTCCGCGCGCGGCGGCGGGACAGGGCCCGAGGGTGGCGGGGGTGCGCGAGTACTCCCGTCTCGCCGCTCGCCGAAGTCTCGTCAGAATTTGCCGTGGCGGCCTAGGCCGGAGGCGAAGCGTTGGGCGCCCGCGATGCTTTCGCCGGTGTTGAACGTGGCGGCGCCGATCAGATACTCGCGGCGGAGGGCGGCGGGCAGGCGAGCGCCGAGCGACTCGTGGGCCGAGCGGCGGTCGCTGCGGACGCTGTGCGGCGGGAAGGCCGCGATCGTCGCGGCGAGGGCTTCGGCTTCCTGGCGCGCCTGGCCGCGCGCCACGATTCGGTTAGCCAGGCCGATCGCCGAGGCTTCGCGCGCGTCCACGGGCCGGCCGGTCAGGATCAGATCGAGCGCCCGGCCAAGCCCGATCAGCGCGGGCAGCCGCACCGTGCCGCCGTCGATCAGCGGGATACCCCAGCGCCGGTTGAAGACCCCCATCACCGCGTCCTCCTCGAGGATGCGGAGGTCGCACCAGAGCGCGAGCTCGAAGCCCCCGGCGACCGCGTACCCCGAGATCGCGGCGAGCACGGGCTTCGTCAGGAGCATGCGCGTGGGCCCCATCGGGCCGTCACCGTACATGATCCGGCGCTTCTTCGGCCCGGACGCCACTGCCTTCAGATCGGCGCCGGCACAAAAGGTGCCGTTGGCGCCCCAGAGCACGGCGACGCGCGCCTTGCTGTCGCGCTCGAAGGCGCGGAAAGCGGCGGCCAGCGCGGTGCCGGTGGGCCGGTCGATCGCATTGCGCCGGTCCGGCCGGTCGAGGATGATGGTGGTGACGGCGCCCTGCGTTTCGGACCTGACGCTCGGTCGTTCCATGGTTGGTACACTCCTCCCGAGAATGAGCGCGCAATCGAGGCTAAGTGGCTGCGAATATACGCGGACACCGCGCACGGGCGCACAATCAGCTTGACGTGCCGTCGCGCGCTGAGGTACCAAGAAGTGTCCCTGCGCTGTTCGTGATGCCGGAGGGAAGTTTCAACCTCGTTAACAACTGGGGAGCTGTGGACGAGGGTGTGTGCAAGCCCCTCTCGAAGGGGAAGCCTGAAGCCCTCCAATTAACGGCGCCCACCTGGTAATACCAGGTTCGAAACACCACGGCACACGGCAGAGGTGGGGATTTGACTCCCTCGCTCGGTGCCCCCTATACTGCGGCAATGCAAGGGATTTGGCTCATTGCCGACTCGATCATCGCGGTCCTCGCCCTCGTGCTCGGCTTCATTCTCCACAAGTGGATCAGCGAGCGAAAAACTGGAGACGCGGCGAGTCAGGCGCAGCGCATCGTCCTCGAGGCCGAGCGCGACGCGGCCAACCGCGTGAAGGCCGCCGAGCTCGAGGTCAAAGAGGCCGCGCTCAAGGCGCGTTCGACCTTCGAAGAAGAGACACGGCAGCGCGAGGGCAAGATCCAGGCGATCGAGCAGCGCGTGCTCTCGAAGGAGGAGGAGCTCGCCCGCAAGCTCGATCAGCTCGAGCGACGGCTCAATGAGTCCGTCTCGAAGGATCGCGAGCTCACGGGCCGCGAGAAGACGATCGGCGAGAAGGAAAGCCGCCTCGCATCGGCGCTCGACGAGCAGCGGCGCAAGCTCGAGTCGATCGCCAGCCTCACCGCCGAGGAAGCCAAGCGCCAGCTCCTCGCGCAGATGGAGATCGAGGCGCGGCGCGAGGCGCAGCTGATGGCGATGCGCCTCGAGGAAGAGGCGCGCGAGACCGCCCAGGTGAAGGCGCGCGAGGTGCTCGCCACGACCATCCAGCGGCTGGCTCCGGACTACACGGTCGAGACCGCCGTCTCGGTCGTGGATCTGCCGTCCGATGACATGAAGGGGCGCATCATCGGCCGCGAGGGCCGCAACATCCGGGCGCTCGAGCTGCACACGGGCGTCGACCTCATCGTGGACGACACGCCCGAGGCGGTGCTGATCTCGGCGTACGACCCCTATCGGCGCGAGATCGCGCGGCGCAGCCTGCAGGTCCTGATCGCCGACGGCCGGATCCATCCGGCGCGTATCGAAGAGGTCGTCGAGAAGACCAAGAAGGAGATGGATCAGCACCTCAAGGAAGAGGGCGACAAGGCCTGCTTCGAGGTGGGCGTGCACAACCTGCACCCCGAGCTGGTGAAGCTGGTCGGGCGGATGAAGTTCCGGACCTCCTACGGTCAGAATTGCCTGCAGCATTCGAAGGAGGTCGCCTGGCTAGCGGGCATGATGGCGGCCGAGGTGAAGGCCGACGTCAAGCTCGCCAAGCGCATGGGCCTGCTGCACGACATCGGCAAGGCGCTCACGCACGAGCAGGAGGGAAGCCACCCCGAGCTCTCGCTGCAGGTGCTGACGAAGTACAACGAATCGGCGAAGGTGATCAACGCGGCCCTCTGCGGCCACGAGAACGTCGAGCCCGAGACGATCGAGGCGGTGCTGGTCGAGGCCGCCGACGGGATCTCGGCCGCGCGCCCGGGCGCCCGCCGCGACGTGCTCGAGTCGTACATCAAGCGGCTGGCGAAGCTCGAGGAGATCGCGCTCTCGTACAAGGGCGTCGAGATGTGCTACGCGATCCAGGCCGGGCGCGAGCTGCGCGTGATGACGAAGGCCGACATCGTCTCCGACCTCGACGCCCACCAGCTCGCGAAGGACATCAGCAAGCGCATCGAAGCCGAGATGCAGTACCCCGGCCACATCAAAGTGATCGTCATCCGCGAGACACGCGCCGTCGAAGTGGCGAAGTAGCCGCTCATGAACATCCTGATGGTCGGCGACGTCTACGGCGAGCCGGGCCGGCAGGCGATCGCGAAGCTGGTCCCCCGCCTGCGGCAGGAGCACGCGATCGACTTCTGCGTCGTCAACATCGAGAACGCGGCGGGCGGCTTCGGCGTGACGGCGGCGATCGCCCGCCAGACCCTCGAGGCGGGCGCCGACGTCATGACCTCGGGCAACCACATCTGGGACAAGCGCGAGATCGTCGAGTACATCACGAAGGAGAACCTCCTGCTGCGCCCCGCGAACTTTCCGGCGGGGACCCCGGGGGTTGGCCACGTCACCGTGAAGGCGGGCCCGCACAAGATCGCGGTGCTGAACCTGATGGGGCGCGTGTTCATGCTGCCGATCGATTGCCCGTTCCGGAAGGCCGACGAAATTCTCCCCGAGCTCCGCAAGGAGACGCCGATCGTCCTGGTCGACATGCACTGCGAGGCCACGTCCGAATCGCTCGCGATGGGCTGGTATCTCGACGGTCGCGCCAGCGCGGTGGTCGGGACGCACCGCCATGTGCAGACGGCCGACGAGCGTGTGCTGCCGGGGGGCACCGCCTACATCACCGACCTCGGGCTCACCGGGCCGACCGACGGCGTGATCGGTGTGGACCGCGATCAGATCATCCAGCGCTTCCTCAATCAAATGCCGATCCGCTTCGAGACCGCCAAGGGTCCGGCGGCCCTGCAGGGAGTGGTGATCGTGATCGAGCCCGAGACCGGCCGCGCGACGTCGATTCGCCGGCTCCGCGTCGCGGCTTGACCCTCGACGGCAAGGTCGTCGCTCAAAAAGTGCTGGACGACGTGCGCGCGGGCGTCGCGCGCCTCAAAGACCGCACCGGAACCGCCCCGACGCTCGCGGTAGTCCTGGTCGGTGATTTTACGCCGTCGAAGGTGTACGTCGCGAACAAGAAGCGCGCGGCTGACACCGTCGGCATCGCCTCCGAGGACCACATTCATCCGGAAGGGCTCGACCGCGCGGCGCTGCTGGCGCTGCTGCGCCGGCTCAACGCCGACCCGAAGGTGCACGGAATCCTGCTCCAGCTGCCGCTGCCGAAGGGGCTCGACGAGGACGAAGCGATCGCCGCGATCGCGCCCGAGAAGGACGCCGACGGGCTGCACCCGACGAACCTGGGACGATTGCTCGCGGGCGCGCCGAGTGTCGTGCCGTGCACGCCGGCCGGCTGCATGGAGATCCTCGACCACTACGGCTGCGACCTCAAGGGCGCCGAGGCGGTCGTGATCGGCCGCTCGCGCCTGGTCGGCAAGCCGCTCGCCCAGTTGCTGCTCGCCCGCCACGCGACCGTCACCATGTGCCACACGCGCACCCGTGATCTCGCCGCGCACACGCGCCGCGCCGACGTGCTCTGCGTCGCCGCCGGGCGCCCCCGCACGGTGACCGGCGACATGGTGAAAGAAGGCGCCTGGGTGATCGACGTCGGGATCAATCGTCTGGAGACCGGCAAGCTCGTGGGCGACGTCGAATTCGAGAGCGTGGCGGCGCGGGCGCGCGCGGTCACGCCGGTGCCCGGCGGCGTGGGCCCGATGACGATCGCGATGCTCCTGCGCAACACCTTGCGCGCGGCCGAGCGCCAGCTGGGCGTGGCATGAGCACGGGCCGCGCGGTCCTCACCGTCTCCGAGCTGACGCGACGCCTGCAAGAAGTGCTCGAGGATCGCTTTCCCGCGGTGTGGGTCGAGGGCGAGATCTCGAACTTTCGCCTGTACGGCTCGGGGCACGCGTACTTCACGCTCAAGGACGCCGACGCGCAGGTTCGCGCCGTGCTCTTTCGCAATCGCGGGCGCCGGATCAAGTTCGAGCCGGCCGACGGCCTGCACGTGATGGCCTTCGGCAGCATCGAGGTCTACCCCCAGCGCGGCGAATACCAGCTGGTCATCGAGCTGCTCGAGCCCAAGGGGCTCGGCGCGCTGCAGCTCGCCTTCGAGCAGCTGAAGACGCGCCTGCAGGCGGAGGGGCTGTTCGATCAGGCGCGCAAGCGCGAGCTGCCGCGGTTCCCGCGCAAGATCGGCCTCGTGACGTCGCCCAGCGGCGCGGCGATCCGGGACATGCTCCGCGTGATCGGCCGGCGCTTTGGTGAGCTCCACATCGTGATCGCGCCCTGTCGGGTGCAGGGCGAGGGCGCAGCCGAGGAGATCGCGCAGGGGCTCCGGGACCTCAACGCGCTCGGCGGCGTCGACGTCATCATCGTCGGCCGCGGCGGCGGCTCGCTCGAGGATCTCTGGGCCTTCAACGAGGAGATCGTCGCCCGCGCGATCGCCGGCTCGAAGGTGCCGGTGGTGTCGGCCGTCGGGCACGAGGTGGATTTCACGATCGCCGACTTCGTCGCCGACCTGCGGGCGCCGACGCCGTCGGCCGCGGCCGAGCTGGTCGTGCGCGAGAAGCAAGCGGTGGTCGACAGTCTCGGCCAGCTGCGCGCGCGGCTCGAGCGCTTCGCGGCCCGTCCGCTTCGTGACCTCGAGCGGAGGGTGGACGAGCTGACGGCTCGCCTGCGCCGCGAGATGCGCGGCGAGCTCGGGCGCGCCAACCATCGCGTCGTGCTGGCGACCCGAGCGCTGCGCGCGTCGGATCCGGTGGCGCGGGTCGCCAACGACCGGCACCGTCTGGAGAGCTTGCAATCGCGGCTGATCACGTCGCTGACCCGTCGATGTGACCGCGCGCGCTACGGTCTCAGGACCGCCGTCGGCCGGCTCGATTCGCTGTCACCGCTGGCGGTGCTCGGACGCGGCTACAGCCTGACGCGCACGCCGACGGGCGAGGTCGTCCATAGCCCGGCTCAGGTGCACGTCGGCGACGCGATCCGCGTGCTGTTGCACCGCGGCAGCCTCGACGCGCGTGTGACCGACACGAGGGAGCAGGATGACCGACCTCAAGTTTGAGGACTGCCTGGCGCGGCTCGAGCAGATCGTGGGCCGGCTCGAGACCGGTAATCTTCCCCTGGAAGAATCGCTGAAGATCTTCGAGGAAGGCGTCGGGCTGGCCCGGAGCTGCGCCCGCTACCTCGAGGACGCCGAGAAGCGCATCGAGGTGCTCGCCAAGGACGAGAGCGGCGCGCTCGGCGCGCGCCCCTTCGCCTGGGAGCCCGAGAGGGAGCAGTGAGCGCCTTCGACCTCGAAGCCTATCTCAATGACCGGCGGCAGCTGGTCGATGCGGCGCTCGATCGATTCCTGCCGAGCGAGGACACGCCGCCGCCGTCGGTGCACCGCGCGATGCGCTACAGCGTGCTGGCCGGCGGCAAACGGCTGCGGCCGATCCTCGTGATCGCCGGCGCCGAGCTGGTCGGCGTCCAGTCGAGCCGGGTCATGCCGACGGCCTGCGCGTTCGAGATGATCCACACGTACTCCTTGATCCACGACGATCTGCCGGCGATGGACGACGACGACTACCGTCGGGGCCGGCTGACCAACCACAAGGTGTTCGGCGACGCGATCGCGATCCTCGCGGGCGATGCCTTGCTCACCCTGGCCTTCCAGCTCGTCGCGCAGAACGCCGCGCTGACCGGCGTGGACGCGAAGGTGGTGTGCGACGTGGTCGCCGAAATCGCCGGGGCGGCTGGCACCCTGGGCATGGTGGGTGGCCAGGTCGTGGACATCGAGTCCGAGGGCAAGACGATCACGCCCGAAGCACTCGAATACATCCACATTCACAAGACCGCCGCGCTGCTGCGCGCCTCGCTCTCGGTGGGCGCGCGCCTGGGCGGCGCCGATGCCGCCGCGCTCGCCGCCGTCGGGGACGCCGGGCAGAGTCTCGGCCTCGCGTTTCAAATCGTCGACGACATCCTCGACGTCGAGGGGAGCCTCGAGACGCTCGGCAAGACGGCCGGCAGCGACGAGCGCAAGCAGAAAGTGACCTATCCCGCGCTCCACGGCATCGAGGCTTCACGCCGTGAAGCTCGGCGACTCATAGAACGAACGAAGAGCCGGCTTGCCGTTTTCGGCGCCCGATCGGCGCCGCTCTGTGCGCTCGCCGACTTCGTCGTGGAGAGGAAAAGCTAGTGTCGTCGATCACAGGGCTCTACGCGCGCGAGATCCTGGACTCGCGCGGCAATCCGACGGTCGAGGTGGAAGTGCAGCTCGAATCCGGCGCCTGGGGTCGGGCCGCGGTGCCGTCGGGCGCCTCGACCGGCAAGCGCGAGGCGATGGAGCTGCGCGACGGCGACGGCCAGCGCTATCGCGGCAAGGGTGTGCGCCAGGCGGTCCGCAACGTCGAGGAGACGATCGCTCCCGAGGTCGAGGGGATGGAGGCCTCCGAGCAGGCGGCTCTGGATCAGGCGCTGCTCGAGCTCGACGGCACGCCGAACAAGTCGGCGCTCGGCGCCAACGCGATCCTCGCGGTGTCGCTTGCCGTCGCGCGCGCCGCGGCCGACGACGCCGGGCTGCCGCTCTATGCGTACCTGGGCGGCGTCGGCGCGCGGCTCATGCCGGTGCCGATGCTGAACGTGCTCAACGGCGGCGCCCACGCCGACAACGGGCTCGACTTCCAGGAGTTCATGCTGGTGCCCGCCGGCGCCGAGAACTTCTCCGGCGCCCTGCGCATGGGTGCCGAGATCTTCCACACGCTGAAGGAGATCCTGCACGACAAGGGCCTCGCGACGGGCGTAGGCGACGAGGGCGGCTTCGCGCCGAACCTCACCAGCAACACCGCCGCGCTCGATCTTTTCTTACAAGCGATCGAGAAGGCCGGCTACCGGCCGGGCGGGGACGTCTTCCTGGCCCTCGACGTGGCGGCGAGTGAGTTCGCCGAATCCGGCGGCCGCTACCGGCTGCGTCGAGAGAACCTCGTGCTCTCGAGCGAGGAGATGATCCACCGGTACGAGCAGCTGCTCGACCGCTACCCGATCGTCTCCATCGAGGACGGCCTGGGCGAGGACGACGTAGCCGGGTGGGGCGCGATGACACGCAAGCTCGGCGGCCGCGTCCAGCTGGTCGGCGACGACGTCTTCGTGACGAATCCGGCGATCATCCAGCAGGCGATCAAGAACGGCCTGGCCAACGCCGTGCTCGTCAAGGTGAACCAGGTCGGCACCCTGACCGAGACGCTCGAGGCGATCGAGCTCTCCAAGCGTGCCGGCTACGGCACCGTCATCTCGCACCGCTCGGGCGAGACCGAGGACACCTTCGTCGCCGATCTCGCCGTCGCGGTCAACGCGGGCCAGATCAAGACCGGCTCGGTCGCCCGCAGCGAGCGCACCGCGAAGTACAACCAGCTGCTGCGCATCGAGGAAGAGCTGGGCCACGCCGCGTCGTGGCCCGGGCGCTCCCTCTACACCCGCGTCGCGCGGTGAGGGCCCGCCGGGTCGAGGACCAGGGGCTGAGCCCGCAGCGCCTGGGCACCATCGCCATGGTGGTGCTGGCGGTGGGCCTGGCGGTGTTTGGCGTGAAGGAATCGGTGCGCGCCTGGCAGATGCGCCGCGACATGCAGACCGTCGAGCGCGAGCTGGGCGCGCTGCGCGCGAAACAGGAGCAGCTCACGCGCACGGTGGACCGGCTGCGCAACGACCCGCTCTACATCGAGAAGCTCGCCCGCGAGGAGATGGGCATGGTCCGCGAGGGCGAGACCGTGCTGAAGTTCCCGTCGCAGAGCTCGCCGCACACCCCACAAGCCCCTCGCTGAATCGCACGTGGACGCGTTCTGGGCCTGGTTCTGGGGCACAGGGTGGTTCTGGTTCGCGATGTTCTGGGCAGCTCTGCTCGTCAACGGCCGCGCGGCCTTCAAGCTCTTGCTCGACTGGAAGGGCATGCTCACGACGTGCCGCTTCGTCGAGCGCGCCTACGAGAGCCTCGCCGCCTTGCCCGACGAAGCGGCGCTCGAGCGCGACCGGGCGGCGCCCATCTTCGTGCATCTGGTGCCCGCGTGGCAGGAGCCCGAGATCGCAGCGACCTTGCGCGCGCTGCTCGGCTCGCGCTATCCGCACGCCAACCTCCACGTCGTCGTCGCCACCCGCGAGGAAGAGGAGCGTACGCCCCATCCGACGATGGGCGTCTCGACCGCCGAGCTCGTTCGGCGGTTCCGCGAAGGCCTCCCGCCCTGGCAGCAGAAGATGCTCTCACTCGTCACGATGCCGGGCGAGGGCAGGAAGGCGCACCAGCTCAACTGGGCGCTGAGGCCCGAGGTGCTCAAGCCGCTGCTCGACCTGCGCTACGATCCGGCGCGCGTCTGGATCGGGCTGAGCGACGCCGACTCGATTCCCGACCCGAACGTCTACCGGTGGATCGCGGCGGATCTCGCGAAGAACCGGGGACAGCTGGCCTATCAGGGCGTGACGCTCTCGCTGGCCAATTTCGACCGTCTCGACGTGCGTGGCCGCGTCTGTGCCGTGCAGCAGTCGTCGATCTTCATCCGCGTCTCGATCGCGCGGCTGATCAACGAGCGGCGGCGGATCGAGACCTTCGCGCGGCTCCAGGCGCGCGCCCCGCGCGTGGCCCGTCTGCTCCGGCCGGCCTTCGAGCTCTGCTTTCGGCGCTCGCAGATCTGTCTCGGCCACAACCAGTTCGTGCGTCTGGACACGCTGCAGAGCCTCGGGGGCTTTCCGACCTCGGGCGCGACGGAAGACTCGACTCTCGGCTACGCGCTGGGCGCGCGCGGCGTCCAGATGGCCGCGATGCCCATGCTGGAGCTGGTCGACATGCCCGAGACGAACGCCGGCATGATTCGCCAGAACGCGCGCTGGTACAAGGGCGTGCTCGACGACGTCGCGTTTCTGCGCGGCGTCTGGCGGGCCAGGCCGACGGCGTACAACTTCGCTCAGCTTGCCCGGCACATCGGCAACAAGGTGGTCGAGTGGCCGATCGCCGCCGTTGTCTATCCGGCGCTCGGCTTCCTCGGCTGGCACCTCGCGTACCGGTTCTCGTATCACCCCGTCTGGTTCCTGCTCGGCGTCGCGTTTCCCTCGATCTCGCTCGGCCTCACCGTGTGGGTGGGCGGCATCGTCACGCAGGATCTGATCGAGAGCCTCACGCCCCACCTTCCGCGGCGAGTCAACGTGGCCCGGACGACTTTGAAGGCGAAGTTCTGGGGGACCTTCCGGTGCCAGACCTACTGGCTCCTCGCCACGCGTGGCGCCTGGCGCGTTCTGTGGGCGATCGTCCGCACCGGCCGATTCGAGCCGGCGAAGACCGACCGGGTCGTCCGCCGGAGCTGATCGCCCTTCGTCGCTTCGCCTGTTTGCGCGCGCCGCGCCTTGACTTCACCGCGCGACGGCGCTAATCGTCCTCGCGTCCCCGTCGCGGGCTCCCCGGACCCGCGCTCACGGACGAGGAGGGACATGGCGAGTCGCCGGGGCTCACCGAAGAGGGAGGCGCGCGATGCCGCACTATCTCAGCGACGCGGAGCTCAAGCGCACCGCACCGGCCGAAATCGCGGCGTTTCGAGGGCCGATTCCGACCCAGATCGTCTCGAACGGCGAATACAACCCGCTGCCACAGACGCCGGAGCAACGCCGGGTCGAGGCCCGCGTGACGCAGCTGGCCAGCGACCTCGCGCCGAAGCACGGCCTGAGTCGGCGCAAGTTCCTGGCCACGAGCGCAGGCATGGCCGCCGCATTCATCGCCATGAACGATGTGTTCGGCCCGGTCTTCGAGGTGAGCCGCGCCGAGGCCGCCACGCCCGGTGTCGCCGATCTGCGCGCCCAGGCGCTCTCGGGCCAGTTCATCGTGGACTGCCAGACGCACTTCGTGCGCGACGACTTCAAGCAGGAGGGGCTCCTCGATCTGGCGAAGTATGCCAAGACGAACTGGAACCCGAAGCTCTGGGGCGAGAGCAAGCTGGAGCGCTACAAGTTCGAGAACTACGTGAAGGAGATCTTCGTCGACAGCGACACGAAGGTGGCGCTGCTCTCGGGCGCGCCGTTCGACGATTCGAGCTGGGATCTACTAAGCAACGACCAGATCGTCGCCGCCCGCACGTCGATCAACAAGTTCGCCGGATCGCGGCGGCTCCTCGGCCACTCGGTCTTCACGCCGAAGAAGCAGGGCTGGATGGATGAAGTGGATCGCGCGATCGCCCAGCTCAAGCCGGACAGCTGGAAGGGCTACACGATCGGCGATCCGCTGTTCCCGTCCAAGCTCGAGTCGTACTGGTGGCTCGACGACGAGAAGCTCGTCTATCCGTTCTATGAGAAGGCCGTGAAGTCGAACATCACGACGATCTGCATCCACAAGGGCCTGCTGCCGGCCGACTACGAGACCTCGTGGCCCAAGGTGTGGGAGTACGCCACAGTGCGAGACCTGGGCAAGGCCGCCAAGGACTGGCCGAAGCTCAACTTCATGATCTATCACGGCGCGCTTCGCAACTTCCTGGAGACGCCCGATGCGTCGCTGGCCGAGTTCGAGCAGACAGGGAAGATCAAGTGGGCGAGCGACCTGGCCGAGATTCCCGGCAAGTCCGGCGTGAAGAACGTCTACGGCGAGATCGGCACCGCCTTCGCGACGGCCGCCGTCGCCAACCCGCGCTTCGCCGCGGCCTTCATCGGCACGTTGATCAAGGGCCTCGGCGCCGACCACGTCATCTGGGGCACGGACTCACTCTGGTACGGCTCGCCCCAGTGGCAAATCGAGGCGATGCGCCGTCTCGAGATTCCCGAGGACATGCAGAAGAAGCACGGCTTCAAGCCGCTCGGCGGGCCGGAGGGCCCGGTGAAGCGCGCGATCTTCGCGGGCAACGCCACGCGGATCTACGGCCTCAAGCCGAAGCTGGCGCAGCACGGCATCACCACCGACAAGATCGCCGCGATGAAGGCGGAATATCTGGCCGCCGGCGGGGCGCGGACCAACGCGCGGTATGGCTACGTGGCGCGGTCGGCGCGGGCTTAAACGGCTCATGTTGTTGACAGGTTCGCCGGGGTCGGGTACGCTTTGTGGGTCACCGCGGGGTGGAGCAGCCCGGTAGCTCGTTGGGCTCATAACCCAAAGGTCGTCGGTTCAAATCCGACCCCCGCAACCAACAAATCCGAGCAGTTAGACAGGGGGTGGCTCCGGCCACCCCCTTCGACTCTCCGAAAACTCTCCGAATCCTGATCATCGAGAGCCGTTCTTTGGAACTGCCACGCGGTCCCGAGTCGTCGGCAACGTGTCCACGT
>Ga0209160_1000591_pt1 | contig 30210 bp, 27 predicted proteins | sample GraSoiAngelo_153_FD_186167 | JGI IMG/M metagenome (GOLD analysis project Ga0209160, IMG submission 186167) | Grasslands soil microbial communities from the Angelo Coastal Reserve, California, USA - 14_1009_12_40cm (SPAdes) (version 2) | ecosystem: Environmental > Terrestrial > Soil > Grasslands ...
AGCTGGTGCGGGAAGGCGCGAAGCCGCGCCGCGGGCGACGAGATCCCGACGGACGCGAGCAGCTCGATCGCGCGGGTCGCGAGCGCCTTCCCGGAGATTCCGTGGTAGCTCGAGAGCGGCTCGCGGATCTGCATCCCGATGGAGAAGACCGGGTTCAGGCTGCTCATCGGGTCCTGCAGGATCATCGCGACTCGCCGGCCGCGGATCCGCTGCATCTCGCGCTCGCTCTTCTTCAACAAATCGTCGCCGTCGAGCCGCACCTGGCCACCGAGGATGCGCGCCGCCGGCCGCGGGACGAGCCGCAGGATCGAGAGGCACGTCATGCTCTTGCCCGAGCCCGACTCGCCGACCAGGCCGAGCGTCTCGCCCTCGGACACGGAGAACGACACGCCGTCCACCGCCTTGATCGTGCCCCAGCGGGTGACGATGTGCGTCGTGAGGTCGCGGACGTCGATGGCCGGTGCGCTCATGCGAACCGGGCGGTGCCGAGGCCGCGCCAGAGATGGCCGAGCATATCGAGCCCGAGCGCCAGCCGGGCGAGGACGTCGCCGACCGTGGGGACCAGCGCGAATCCGTGGCCGGAGAAGCCGGCCGCGACCAGCAGGCCATCGACGCCGGGCACGGGACCGAGCACGGGCAGATCGTCGGGCATGAACGCCTCGATGCCGGCCCAGCTCCTGGCGACCGAGCGCGTGGCGAGCGGGGGATAGACCGCGCGAGCCACCTCGAGGCTTCCGCGGACGCTCTCGTCCAGAACCTCCCAGCGGTTCACGGTCTCGTCGGGGACGCGCGCGGGCCAGCCGCCGCCGATGAGATAGGCGCCGTCGGCGAGCTGCTTCAAGCTCAGCGGCCGACCGAAGCAGCCGATGACCGGTGTCAGGGTCGCGGGCGCAAGGTCTGTCAGGAGCATCTGGAGCCCGCGACTCCGAAACGGAAGCCGCACGCCGATCTTCGCGAGCAGCGGCGCGCTCCACGCGCCTCCGGCGACGAGCGCGACGTCGCACGGTACTCGGGCGCCGTCGCTCCGGAGAACCGCGACGACGCGCGTGCGCTCCACGACCAACGCGTCGGCGCCGACGCCTTCTTCGATCCGCGCGCCGAGACGTCGAGCCGCCGTCGCCCACGCGCGTACGGTGGCGACGGCCTCGGCCTGGCCATCGAGCGGACAGTGGACGCCACCACGGCAATCGGGCGAGAGACCGGGCGCCAGACGGTGGGCGGCCGCGGCGTCGACCAGCTCGACGGGAACGCCGTCGGCGCGCTGCTCGCCGACCGTCGCGCGCGCCTCGGCCCAGCCGGGGTCGTCGAGCGCGATCCTCAGGCCACCGCCGCGCCGGTAGCCGGTCTTGGCGTCGAGCTCACGATCGAGCTCGGGCCACCGCCCGAGGCTCTCGAGCGCCATCGCGCGCTCGGCGGGATCGCGCCCCATGACCCGGACACCGGCGGCGCTCGCGCTGGATGCGGCGTCGCCGACCCGCGCGCGCTCGAGCACGGTCACCTGCACGTGAGGATCGGCGCGGCGCAGGTGGAACGCCGCGCTGAGCCCCATCAGGCCTCCGCCGACGACGACGATCGCGCGCGCGCCCGACGCCATGCGCGCTCAGAGCTGGCGAAGCTTCGGGTCGAGCGTATCGCGCAGCCAGTCGCCGAGCAGGTTGAAGGCGAGCACCACGAGGAGGATGGCGAGCCCGGGGAAGAACGACACCCACCAGGCGCTCGTGACGAAGTCGCGCCCCTCGGCGATCATCGAGCCCCACGCGGGGGTGGGCGGCGGGATGCCGGCGCCCAGGAACGAGAGCGAGGCTTCCACGATGATGACGTAGCCGACCTGGAGCGTGGTCAGCACGACCAGCGTGTTGAGCGTGTTCGGGAACAGATGCCGAAGCATGATCCGCCACGCCGAGGCGCCGGCGATGCGCGCCTGGGTGATGAAGTCGAGCTCCATCAACGTGAGCACCTGGCCGCGGATCACGCGAGCGAAGCGTGCCCAGAGGATCACGGCGATGGCGATCACGACGTTGACGAAGCTCGGCCCGATCGTCACGGCGAGGATCAGCGCGAGCAGGATCACCGGAAAGGACATCGTGGCGTCGGTGGCTCGCATCAGCACGGTGTCCACGCGCCCGCCGTGGTACCCGGCGACCAGGCCCACACCGGCGCCGACGGCGCTGGCCAGGAGCACCGTGAGCACCCCGGCGGTCAGCGAGACCCGAGAGCCCCAGATGATCCGCGACAGGAGATCGCGCCCGAGCCGGTCCGTGCCTAGCACGTGAGTCCACGTGCCGCGCTCGTCCCACACCGGCGGCGTGAAGCGCTGTCGCAGCGCCTGCTCCTCGGGATCGGCGGGACTGAGGACGTTGGCGAAGAGCGCCGCCACGACGAACACGCCGATGATCGCCAGCGGCACCCTCGGAAGCCGGCGCCCGCGCAGAGCCACCCGCGGCCGCGCCGGCGCGTCCTGAACCGAAGTCGCCACGGCCCCGCCCGACGAGTCAACCGCCAACGCGGCCCTCTATTCGAGCGCCGGCTTCGCCGGCGCAATCGAGTCCTGGGGGAGGCTCGGAGGGGGCCATCGAGGCCCCCTTCGATTGCTTATCGCACATAGCGGATGCGCGGATCGATGAACGCGTAGACGCAGTCCACCGAGAGGTTGACTACGGCGACGATCGCCGCGGTCGTGAGCACCACGGCCTGGATCACCGGGAAGTCGCGCGACGAGATGGCCTCGTAGGCGAGCCGACCGAGACCCGGCCAGGCGAACACCGTCTCCACCACGATCGCGGTCGTGACCAGGATCGAGAAATAGATCCCGGCGAACGTGACGACCGGAATGAGGGCATTCTTCAGCGCGTGCACCCACACCACGCGCGCCTCGACCACGCCCTTCACGCGCGCGAGCTTCACGTACTCGGAGTCGAGCACCTCGAGCATGCCGGAGCGCAAGAGGCGCATCATGCCGGCCACGACGAACCAGCCGAGCGTGAAGCCAGGCAGGACGTAGCTCGCGGGCCCGGCGATACCGCCGGCGGGCAGCCACTGCAGCCGTCCGGCCACGACCTCGATCAGCACGATGGCCACCCAGAAGGTCGGCAGCGACTGGCCGAGCACCGCGATCACCTGGGCGGCACGGTCGATGCCGGTCCCCTTCCACACCGCCGCCAGCACGCCCAGCGGAAACGCCAGGAGGAGGCTCACGGTCATCGCGAACGCCGCCAGGCGAAGCGAGTTGGGCAGCCGCTGCGCGATCAGCTCGCCGACGGGCCGCCGCGCCCGCAGCGACGTGCCGAAATCACCGGTGAGCGCGCGGCCGACGAACGAGAGGTACTGCTCGACGTAGGGCCGGTCGAGCCCGAGATATCGGCGGGCGTTGGCGTAGTCCTCCTCGCTGGCGGACATCGGGAGGATCAGGTGGAGCGGATCGCCGGTGGCCCTGGCCAGCACGAACACGACGACGGAGAGGATGGCCAGGGCCGCCAGCGACTGGAGGAGGCGCGTGAGGACGAACCGCGCCACGCCCGCTCAGCGCTTCGACGAGGCGAGCTCGTCGAGGAAGAAGTCGTACATCACGGTGCCCGGGTTCCACTTGCCGAGCGTCTTCGACGCCGCGTAGGGCGAGTGCAGGTAGACCACCGGCACCCCGTAGTGCTCGCTCCGCAGGCGCGTGTAGACGTTCCGCATCAGTGTGGCGATCTTCTCCTTGTCAGTCTGCCGCATGACCTGCTCGATCATGCCGTCGATCTCCGGGTCGTTCACGGTGTCGCTCGCCTTCGACTTGGAGTACGCCTGCTTCTCGAGGAACGCATAGGTGCCGATCCAGTCTCGGTTGGCGACGTTGTAGTAGCCGAACGCGCCCGGCGTGGCGCGATCGAACCAGTTCTTGCGGAACGCGGGATAGTCGACCGGGACGAGCTTCGGCTGGACGCCGACCTTCTGCCAGTAGCCGGCCATCGCCTCGGCGAACGCCTTGCCCTCCGGCAGTCCCGGGAGCTGATAGGCGTGCATCATGAGCGGGAAGCCGCTCGCGAACCCGGCTTCGGCCAGGAGCTTCTTGGCGCGCGCCGGATCGTACGGATACTGCATGTCCTGGGTCGGCTTGAAGCCGATGTCGCGATACGCCCACGAAAGCCCTAGCGGCACGTAGGCCGGATCCGCGTAGCCGGCGAAGATCGACTGCGCGATCTCGTTGCGATCGACGGCGAGATTGAGCGCCTCGCGCACGCGCTTGTCCTTGGTCGGCTGGCCGTCGCGCGGCAGGACCCACCAGGTCGTCAGGATCGCTTCTTCCCGGCGGAAGTGAATCGGGAACGATTCGCGCTCGAGCTCCTTGACCCGCTCGCGGCCCACGTCGGTGATCTCGACCTCGCCGCGGCGCAAGAGCGCGATCCGTGTCGTCTCCTCGGGAACGAGCTTGAAGGTGATGGTCTTGAAGCGCGGCACGCCGACGCGCCAGTGGGTGTCGACGGCGGCCAGCTTGATGTGCGACCCGGTCACCTGCTCCACGAACCGGTAGGGTCCACTACCCACGGGCTTCTGCGCGAACGCGTCGTCGCCGATGCCTTCGATGTACTTCCTCGGCAGGATCATCCCCTCGGTCGAGAGCGAGCGCGACAGGTAGGTCGGGATGATCAGGGTCGGCTCTTTGGTGACGATGACGACGCGGTCGGGCGCCGGAGTCTCGATGTCGGCGATGAGCGTGCGCAGCGGCCCCGCGTAGCCGGTGGTCGATCGCTTGCCGATCGCGCGCTGCAGGCTGAACTTGACGTCCTCGGAGGTCGCCTCCTCGCCGGTGTGGAAATTGACGCCTTTGCGGAGATGGAACGTCCAGCGCTTGTGATCGGCCGACGGCTCCCAGCGCGTCGCGAGCCCCGAGTCTTTCGACAGCTGGCCGTCGGGCGTCACGCCGACCAGGTAGTCGAACATGAGCGACATGTAGTACTTCACCACGTGACCGCCCAGGACGGGGTCGAGCACCTCCGTCGAGAAGCTGGAGAGCGCGACGGTGAGATCCGGCTTGCTCTGCGCGGCGACCGGCGGCGTGAGGATGGCGACTGACAGAAGCGCCGCCAGGAATCCGATAGAGAGCCTCATGCTGAGCTCCTTTTTTTGTCCAGCGATATCGGCACTTGAGTTTCGGCTCGAAGACGCCGCGATGGTAGCACGAGGCGGTGCGGTAGGAGCCGCCGCCCGGGCGTCCGGCTTACAATGCGGCGCATCCAATTTCGAGTTGGAGGATCGCGATATTGGCCGTGGCCGTCCTCGACGCGGGCGGGATGGGGATCGGCTCACGGGCGCTGGCGCGCCGCGTGGCGGAGCAGCCTCAGCAGCAGGCTGCTATCCCTTGACCGACCCGGCCGCGAGCCCCTGGACGACGAAGCGCTGGCCCAGGAAGTAGAGGACCGTGATGGGGACCGTGGCGAGGACGGCTCCGGCCATGAGCTGACCCCAGATGTACTGATCGCCCACCACCATCATCGAGAGCTTGATCGGAATCGTCATCGTGGTCTGGTCGGAGGTGAAGACCAGCGCCAGGAGGAATTCGTTCCAGGCCAAGGTGAACGAGAAGATGGCGGACGCGACGATGCCCGGCGCCGACAGCGGAAGGAGGATCCGGAACAGCGCCCCGATCTTGGTGCAGCCGTCCACCATCGCGTGCTCCTCCAGCTCGGCCGGAATACTCCTGAAGTACCCCATCAGCATCCAGGTGCAGAAGGGCACCGTGAACGAGAGATAGGTCAGCATGAGCGACTTGAGCGTGTTGCCGAGGCCCAGCGCGACCACGATCGCGTAGAGCGACACGAACAGCATCGCGGTCGGCAGCACGTACTTGAACAGGATGAAGCGGCCGATCCATTCCCGCCCCCGATACTTGTACCGGACGATGCTGAAGGCGGCGAAGGCGCTCACCACCACCGTGACCGCGGTCGTCACCGAGGCGACCGCGAAGCTGTTCCAGATGTTGGTCAAGAGGCCGTCCCGCTCGATGACCCGGACGAAGTGCTGCAAGGTGGGCTGGCGCGGCAGGTAGGTGAAGTCCTCATAGAGATCCTTGTTCGTCTTGAGGGCGGTCGTCACCATCCAGAAGAGCGGCACGGCCACCATGAAGACGAAGAGCGCCAGCAGCGCGTAGGTGGTGACACGGATCGAGAGCGGCTCACGCATGATCCGCGCCTCCCTCAGGCATTCGCCTTCCGCTGCAGCAGGATCGTCACCGCCAGCACGAGGGCGATCAGCAGGGGCAGGAAGAGGGTGGAGACGGCCGCCGCTTCGCCCAGGCGGAGGTTCATCATCCCCATCACGTACACCAGCATCGTGTAGACCATCGTCGCGTCCGACGGGCCGCCGCCCGTCAGCAGATAAACCGGCTCGAACGCGTTCGCGGTCCAGATCGTCGTCAGCAGCACCACCACCCCGATGATGTGGTACAGGCCCGGCAGCGTGATATGGCGGAACTGCTGCGCCCGGGAGGCGCCGTCGACCTGCGCGGCATCGTAGAGCTCCTGCGAGATCGTCTGCATCCCGGCGAGGAACGAGATTGCATAGAAGGGAAAGTTCCGCCACACGTGGGCGACGATGACCGAGAGCATGGCCGTGCTGCGGTCGGAGAGGAAGGCGATCGGGGTCGCCATGAGCCCGAGGTCGATGAGGGCGTAGTTGATCAGGCCGCTCAGCGGATCGTAGAGCCAGCGCCACACCAGGTACACGACGAACGCGGGCATCGCCCAGGGCAGGAGCAGGAAGGCGCGGAAGAAGTTGCGGCCGCGGATCTGCTGGTTGAGCACGAGCGCCACGGCCATGCCGAGCACGAACTTCATGGCCACGGCGGACACCGTGAAGACGACCGTGTTCCAGACCGCGGTGGTGAACTGCGGCCAGGCGAGGACGTAGGCGAAGTTCCGGAAGCCGACGAACTGACCCGGGGACCCCACGGTCTTGTCGGTGAAGGACAACCAGATGGCGTAGAAGAACGGGTACAAGACGAGCCCGATCAGGATCAGCACAGTCGGCGCCAGGAGCGCCATGCCGCCGAGCGACTCGCGCATGCGCATGGATGGCCACCGCGCGGGCCTCGCCGGAGCGGGAAGAGCGACGGCGACGGATCGGTGTCGGATCGCCACGGCCGTCGCTCTCAGGCGTACTTCGAGTAAATCTTGGTCAAGACGTCGACCGCTTCCGCAAACGCCTTGTCACGGGTCCAGTTGTCCACGACGATGCGCTGGAGCATCCGCGAGATCGTCGTGTTCGTGAACTGCTCGCGCCAGGCGTCGTTGAAGACGTCGGGCCAGCCCTGCGGCTCGCCGCGCTGCGACATCTCGATGAGGCCCTTCATGAACGGCTTCTTCTTCCAGACCTCGAACTTGAGGTAATCCTTCAGAACCGGGCCCCACTGGCTCACGCCCGACTCACGGTCCATCTTCCCGGGCTCCATCGAGTCCCACATGAACTGCTTCGCCAGCTCGGCGACCTTCGTGTACTTCATGATCGCCCGGGAGCCGAACGTGACCGGCTGGATCAGCCCCTTGGGTCCGCGGGGATAGGTGTAGTGTCCGGTCTTGGCCAGGAGCTCGGGGTTGTTGGTCTCGAGCCAGAGCGAGATCGTGATCGGGTTCAGGACGAAGACGGCCTTGCCCGCCTGGTAGGTCGAGTTGTTCATCGTGTTGTCCCAGGTCGTCACGCCCGGCGGCAGCACGCCCGCCTTCCAGACCTCGGTGAAGAAGTCGAGGAACTCCCACACCTGAGGCTTGTGGTCGGCGAGGATTACGCGCTTGCCCTTGTCGTCGGCGAGGCGCGCCCCGTAACTCTTCATCATGTCTTCCCAAACCTGGGAGTCGGTTTGGTTGCTCAGCGGGATGCCGAGCCCGTACGTCCGCGGCGGCTGCTGCGCCTTCTTCGCGTACGCCAGCATGTCCGCCCAGGTCGCCGGCGGTGGCTTCAGCCCAGCCTTTTCGAGCAGGTCCTCGCGGGTGATCAGCATGAAGCCCTGGAAGCCGTACATGATGTGGTGAACCCGCCCGTCGGGCTCCAGCATGATCTTGGGCGCATTGCCGACCCATCCACCGTACGTCTTCTCCAGTTTCTTGTAGAGGTCGGTGACGTCGAGTAGCTGGCCTCGGGCCCGCAGCTCGACCGCGTTGGACTCGACGATGTCCGGCGTCGCCTTGGCCTCGATGGCGGCGGTGATCTTCGGCAGGAACTCCTTCAACGGCACCATCGTGATCTGCAGATCGACGTTGTTCTTCTGCGCCCACTCGCGAGCGAAATTCGCCCGCGCGTCGTCGCTTTCCTTCAGGAACTGGTAGCACCAGTAGTTGAGCTTCGGCCGCTGGGCCACGGCGGGCGCCGCGAAAGGCAGCGTCGATGCGGCGCCGGCGCCGACAGCCAGCGCGGCGGACTCTTTCAAGAAATCTCGACGGGTGTGCCGCTTCCCGGTGCGTGCCATCGTCTTCCTCCCTCGTCACGCGGAAGCGTGACGCCCACCACCGTGGGAGCTCGACGGGTCGGAACGAGAGAAGGCGCTACGTTGCGGAGACTATGCCCCGCCCGCTGGGCCCGGTCAAGGCCGGGAACTCCCCTCCGGAGTCTGTCGGGTAGATCCCTCACCGGCGTCTTGCCGGGGTAGTGTGGACAACTTCGCGGTTGACCCGAACCGCGTTTCCGGGTTACCAAGCGCGGAATGCATGACGCCGGAGCGCGAGCCGATCAGATCCGCGTGCTGTCCGGAGTCGCCGGTCACCTGTGCTCCGCGCTCGAGGCGCTCTCGCGCAGTGACTGCGACTGGTACTCGACCGATCTGCTCGAGATGCTGTCCGCCATCGACGGACAGATCGCGATGCTGAAAGAGCTCGACAAGGGACGTCCGCTCAGCCTCTGAGCTCGTTGCGCTCGGCTACTGCCAGAACTCCCGCGTCGCTCGTCTCGCGCCCTCGGCCATGCTGGCCAGCTTCGCCCACGCAATGTCAGGGTCGACCGCGGCCTGACCGACCCAGGTGCCGAATCCACAGTCCGTCCCCGCGATGACATTCTCGCGGCCGACCAGTCGCGCGTAGCGTCCGATGCGCTCGGCGACGAGGTCCGGGTGCTCGATGAAGTTGGTCGTCGAGTCGAGGACGCCGGGGATGAGCACCTTGCCCGCCGGCAGCTTCACGCGCTCGAACAGCCGCCATTCGTGCGCGTGACGCGGGTTCGAGGCCTCGAACGAGAGGCCGGCGGGCCGGGCGTCGAAGACGATGTCGATGATGTCGGCCAGGGCGACGTCGTGGTGATGGGGTCCCTCGTAGTTCCCCCAGCACACGTGCAGCCTCGAGCGCTCGGGCGGAACATTCGCGAGCGCCCGGTTCATCGCCTCGACGTGGAGCCGGGCCATCGTGCGAAACTCGTCCAGGCTCAGGTCGGCGAACTGGATGTGCCGCCCCATGCCGAGATCGGGGCAGTCGAGCTGGAGGGTGAAGCCCGCCCGTGCCACCGCTTCGTACTCGGGCCGCATCGCCTCCGCGATCGCGAACAGGTAGGCCTCGTGGCTCGGGTAGTGGTCGTTGCGGAAGAACAGCGAGATCACCCCCGGCGAGGCGGCCGACATGAACCCGTGCTCGGCCTTCGCCGCATCGCACGCCGCGCGGAGATTCTCCGCGTCCGTCGCGGCGGCGCGTGGGTCGCGCACGCTGATCGGCCCGTCGCAGGCCGGCGTCCGGCGGCGCGACCGGCCGGGGTCGCCGAAGACGCGCTTGGCCATCTCGGGAAAATCCACGAGGTCGCGATACGTGAGCGGATGGCTCGCGCCTCCGAAGCCGTTCAGGCGATCCTTGACGTAGGTCGCGTAGCTCGGCTTGCTCATCTCGCCGTCGTTCACGATCGACACGCCCGCCTTCACCTGCTTGTCCACGGTCTCGGCCACCGCGACGCGGATCCGGGCCCCGAGGGCCGCGGGGTCGACCGGCACGCCCTCCTCCTTCGCGAACATCATCCGGATCAGATCGGGCGGGCGCGGAAGACTGCCGGTGTGCGTGGTGAGGAATCCGTCGGTGCTGCGCGGCGTCGCCATCGCGCCGCGATGCTACCACACGGTGACCGGTCTACCAGGCCGAGCGGAACGCGCGCTTCACCTCGGCGATCCGCTTCTCGTCACGCTTGTAGAACGTCCACTGCTTGATCCGCTTGGCGCGGACGAGTCCGGCGTGCGACAGGACTCTCAGATGCTCGCTGGCGGTCGGCTGGCTGACACCGAGCTTCGCCGCGATGAACACGCCGCACACGCCGTCGCGCACGAGATCGCCGTCGGCCTGGCGCGGGAAGTGCGAGCGCGGCGACTTGAGCCAGCCGAGGATCTGTCAACATACTTGCTGGTCGGCGCGTGGGGCGGGGCTGGGCGGGAGGCCCGGCGGGGAGGGGTCGCGTGACCACGCGGCACGCGTGCGATGCCCCGGGGAGGCTGGGCTCCATCCGGGCGCGCCACGTTCGCCGCCCCCTCGGAGGGAACGGGTCTCGTCGACCCCTCCCCGCCGGGCCTCCCGCCCAGCCGCGCCCTCGCGGGGCCGCAATTTGTTGTCACGGAGGTGGTCGTTGGCCAGTGGGGTTGGGCGTAGGGGAATCGATCGGGCGGGGATCGAGAAGGTTGGGGAGGTGATCCGGCCGTATGTGCGGGTGACGCCGGTAGTGGAGGTACGTGGGGGGGATTTCGGGCTCGGCGATTTTTCCATCACGCTCAAGCTCGAGCTGTTCCAGCACTCCGGGTCGTTCAAGGCGCGCGGGGCGTTCACGAATCTGTTGACGCGCGAGATTCCCGCGGCCGGCGTCGTCGCCGCCTCGGGCGGGAACCACGGCGCGGCGGTGGCGTACGCCGCGATGCGGCTCGGCGTGCCGGCCAAGATCTTCGTGCCGACGGTGTCGTCGCCGGCAAAGGTCGAGCGGATCCGCGCCTACGGAGCCGATCTCGCCATCGTCGGTGATCGCTATGCCGACGCGCTCGCGGCCAGCGAAGCGTGGGCGGCGCGAACGGGCGCGCTCGCGGTGCACGCCTACGATCAGCTCGAGACCTTGCTCGGCCAGGGGACGCTCGGCATGGAGCTGGCTGGGCAGGCGTCGCTCGACACCGTGCTGGTGTCGGTGGGCGGCGGTGGCCTCCTCGGCGGCGTCGCGGCGTGGTACGCGGGCGAGCTCAAGGTCATCGGCGTCGAGCCCGAATCCGCGCCGACCTTGACGGAGGCGCTGAAGGCCGGGCGCCCTGTCGACGCGCCGGCGGGCGGGATCGCCGCCGATTCGCTCGCGCCCCGCAAGGTCGGCGAGCTGATGTTCCCGATCGCCCGGGCCCACGTGGCCACGGTGCTGCTCGTGAGCGACGCGGCGATCCGCCGAGCGCAAGACGCGTTGTGGAGCGCGGTGAGAATCGTCGCCGAACCGGGCGGCGCCGCCGCGTTCGCGGCGCTCCTCGGCGGAGCCTATGCGCCGGCCGCCGGAGAGCGGGTCGGCGTGATCGTCAGCGGTGGAAACTCCACCGCCGTCGATTTCGCGCGCGGGTGACTCCTACTGGATCGCGAAGTGCGCCTCGGTCGTCCGCCCGGTGCGGCCGTTGATCGGCAGGATGTCCTGCGGGCAGGCGGACAGCGCGACCACCAGATCCATCTCGGCGCGAAACACCGCGTAGCCGCCGGGTGGCGACACGGGCTCGCCCCAGGCGAGCTGCCCTGCCGCCGTCCACGGAATGTTCATGAAGAGGTTCAGCGACGGCGGCGTGGCCCGGATCACCACGCCGAGATTCGCGAGCGCCGAATGCAGGTTGTCCCGGCAGTTGTCGTGATAGCCCGCGACGCCAAGCAGGCCGTAGCGCCACCGATCGCACGGCGCCATGAGCGTGTCGTGGACACAATTCGAGGTGTCCTCGACCAGGGTCAGGATCGGGCGCCGCTGGTTGGTGACGAACGTGTCGCCAACTGCCGCGGCGAGCTTCATGAACGAGGCGCGGCTGGCTTCCATCGACATCCACTCGGTCAGGTCACGAGCGTTGAACGCCCAGGCGTCGACGACTTGCGTGCCGTGCGTGTTGACGACCTTGATGTGCTGGCCGGCGCTCGCCTGCGCCGCCTTGCCCCCGCGGGCTGGGATCGTGACGAGCTCACCGCTCACCTGGGCGCCCCCTTTTCGGACTTCTCTCGGTAGTACGAGTTGATCCCGGTGTCCGGAGGCGAGCCGCTCGTCATCGTGAGCATCGTGGCGAGCTCGCTCCGGTGATGGGCCGCGTGGGTCGGAACGTGGAGCAGCAGCATGCCCAGCGGCCGGCTGAAAGTCCGGCCTTCCGGGGGTCTTGCCGTCGAGCGGTCGCCACAGGTCGGCCTCCCCGAGGTCGGCGAGGAAGCGGCGCTGCTCGTTCTCGAGCTCGTCCCATTTGTTCCGGAGCTCACCGAGCGTCCGGATGACGAGACCGTCGGTCGGATCCCCGCGGACGATCGCCGGCGGGCGCCCGCGCCACGTCTCGAGCCAGAACCGGTCGGCACCGTACACGTGCACGAGCATCGCGCGCGGATTCGACTCGCTGAACTGCGTGCCCACCTCGCGACCGGCGGCGTCATCCCCGAGCGTGGCGACGACGTCGAAGAGCCGGCGATTCGCCCAGTGATGGTACGTCCAGTACTCGCGGATCAGCTCGACCGACACGACTCGCTCCGGAGCCCGTGACCCCCGCGATAGTCCGACGCCTCCGGCGGCGTCCAGCCGGCCAGCAGCTCGGGCGCCGGCTGCCAGATCTCGATGCCGAGCGGACGGCACGTGGCCAGCGCATCGCCGGCGCCGGGTCCCCACACCGCCACCGAGAGATCGCCGTGAGGGCACACTGAGATCGCGCACAGCACGTCGATCTCGGCGAAGAACTCGACGTAGTCTCCGGTGCGTGCCGGGCTCGGCTTGACGAAGTAACGTCCTTCCGGCGTGAGCCCGGTGACCTGGAACACGTTGAGCACATCGTGCACGTCGAGCTCGGTGAGGTGAAACGGCGCCACCGCGCGCACGAGGTTGCTGTGACAGCAGAGGTCGAACTCCTCGCCATTGAGCAGCTTGTGGACATACGGGTCGCACCGCGTCCCGAGCAGATCGTGGCAGCCGGCTCCGTCCTCGTCGCGTCCGTACTGGACGCTGTCGCCAGTCATCGTCAGCATCGGCCTGAGATACGGCAGGCACGACCAGAGCCGGTTGAACGTCGTGAGATGGGCCTGGTGGAGTTGGCGCGTGCGCGACGCCCAGAACCGCTCGCGCGGGTTCGCGAGGTTCCACACGTTGAGGTCGGCCACCTGGGGTCCCTCGACGGCGACGATGCGAAAGATCTGGCCGGCGCGCACCGGCCACGCGCGGCCCGTCCGCCTGGGGACCACGAACCGCTCGACGAGCGTACGCCGTCCGGTCTCGCGGGCGAGCCGCCCATAGAGCTCGCGATTGATCTCGAGCGGCGAGCCCGGCTTCGCGTCGTAGATCACTCGAGGTCGCATGGCTTTCCCCGTCGCCGATTCCAACGCGGCGTGGCGGTCCGCGGTTGCATTCGTCCTGGGCAGTCGCGCCAACGTTGACAAGGCCTGATCAGACATAGTCTGATACCGGCCAGCCGGATCAGAGCCAGCATGATAGCGCCGATCAGGGAGGTCCAGCCATGAGAGTGTTTCGCGCGACCACCGCAGCCGCAGTGTTCCTTGGCCTCGTCGGCTTCTTCGCCGACGCCGATGCGCAGCAGTGCCCCAAGGGCAAGCTCCGCCTCTACACGTCGTGGCCGATGCAGGGCGCGATGCTGCCGGAAGGCACGGGCATGAAGAACGGCGTCGACCTCGCGGTGTCCGAGGTCAACGGTGTCGTCGCGGGCTTCTGCCTCGAGATCGTGAACCTGGACGATGCCTCGCCCCAGACCGGCAAGTGGGACGGCGCGGTCGAGGCCGAGAACGCGAACAAGGCCGTCGGCGATCCGCTCGCGATCGTCTACATCGGCACCTACAATTCGGGCGCCGCCAAGGTGTCGATCCCGATCACCAACCGCGCGCACATGGCGCAGGTGACCCCGGCCAACACGTATCCCGGGCTGACGAAGAAGCGCGGCGCCGCGCCGGGTGAGCCGGAGATCTACCGGCCGGGCGGGTTCGTGAACTACTTCCGGCCGATCCCGGCCGACGACATCCAGGGCGCCGTCGCCGCCAAGTGGGCCAAGCGTCTGGGCGTCAAGAAGGTGTTCATCCTCAACGACCAGGAGCTCTACGGCAAGGGCATCGCCGACGTCTTCGAGGCCACCGCGAAGAAGATCGGGCTGCCCGTGGTCGCCAACGAGGGCATCGACTGGAAGCAGCCCGACCAGAAGCCGGTCCTCACGAAGGTCCGCGCCTCGGGCGCGGACCTCGTCTACATGGGCGGCGTCATCGAGACCGGCGCGCAGGTCATCATTCGGCAGATGAAGGAAGTCGGTCTGGTCGCGCCGCGGACGCGCTTCATGGGACCGGACGGCCTCCTCGAGGAGGAGCTGCTCAAGGGCGCCACGTGCGACGCGGCGCTCGGCACCGACATGCGGATCACCTTCGCCGGGCTGCCCTTCGAGAAGATGCGGGGCGTCGGCGCCAAGACCTACGAGACGTACAAGACGAAGTACGGGAAGGAGCCGACCTCGTACGCGCTCTACGCCGCCGAGGGAGGTCGGGTCATCGTCGACGCCATCAAGCGGGCCGCGCCGCAGATCGAGAAGGCGAAGGACGTCACCGAGAAGCGCGAGGCCGTGCGCAAGGCGATCGCCTCCACCAAGAACTTCGAGGGCATCAACGGCAAGTGGAGCTTCGACGAGAACGGCGACGTCGACTACGACACGATGTCGGGATTCAAGGCCGTGAAGGCCGACGGGCCGATCGGCTGCAAGTTCCAGTTCGAGACCATCCTCGAGTAGCCCTGTCCGGGCACGCAGAATGCCGAGGAGCGCCACGGCTCCGCCGGGGCGCGACGAGCCTCCCTGGGCGGTAGCGGGGGCCAGTACGAGGGCCCCCGCGACCACGTCGCCCGATCGAGGCGCGCACCGGCTGCGGGACCCTTCGAGGCCCCCGAACCGTGAAGCGATCCCGAGGGGCGCCACGGCTCCGCCGGGGCGTCCCCGAGTGCCAGGGGGCTTGGGGGGCCCTTCGAGGCCTCCCATCTACATCTAATGGAAGCCTGGGAGGTCCTCGTCCAGCAGACGATCAACGGCCTCACTCGCGGGGCCGTCTTCGCGCTGATCGCGCTCGGCTACACGATGGTGTACGGCATCATCGAGCTCATCAACTTCGCGCACGGCGACGTGTTCATGCTGGGCCTCTTCATCTCGCTCTCCTGGTTCGCGCTGCTCGGGGTGACCAAGACGCTGACCGCCTGGCAGCTGCTGACGATCCTGCCGCTCGTGTTCATCCTGACGATGCTGACCACCGCGATGCTCAACGTCGCGATCGACCGCGTCGCCTACCGGCCGCTCCGGCGCTCGACGCGCCTGGCGCCGCTGATCACGGCGATCGGCGTGTCCTTCATGCTGGAGAACCTCGCGCTCCTCTGGAAGGGGCCGGCGCCGATCGCCTATCCGGACGTGTTCCCGTCGGTCGACATCCTGCGCGAGTGGTTCGGGATCGACTCCGCCATCTTCGTCACCACCAAGGATGTGCTCGTCGTGGGCGCGACGATCCCGCTGATGGTCGCGCTCAACTACTTCGTGACGCGGACCCGCTGGGGCAAGGCGATGCGCGCGACGGCCCAGGACCGCGAGACCGCGCAGGCGATGGGGATCAACGTCGAGCGGACGATCTTGCTGACGTTCTTCGTGGGCGGCGCGCTGGCGGGCGCCGCCGGGCTGATCCAGGGCATCTACTACAACATCGGCATGTGGTGGATGGGCTACCAGGCAGGCCTGCGCGCCTTCACCGCGGCCGTCCTCGGCGGCATCGGCAACATGCCCGGCGCCGCGCTCGGCGGTCTCTTCATCGGGTTCCTGTCGGCGTGGAGCGACCAGTACATCTCCGCCCGCTGGACCAACGCGATCGTCTTCTCGATCCTCATCCTCGTGCTCGTCTTCCGGCCCCAGGGCCTGCTGGGCGCGCGGTCGGCCGACAAGGTATGACGCGAGCGCTCCGCTGGACGGCGCTGGTCGCCGCGCTGCTCGTCTATCCGTTCGTCGATCGAGCACTCGGTCTCCAGACGGTCCACGCGGTTTCCGACGGGATGATCTACGTGCTCCTCGCCCTCGGGCTCAACATCGTCGTCGGCTACGCGGGCCTGCTCGACCTCGGCTACGCCGCGTTCTTCGCGATCGGTGCCTATGCGATGGGGCTCCTGAACTCGCCGGTTCTCGGCTCGCCGCTCTACGGCTACCCGTGGAGCTTCTGGCTCTGCATCTGGATCGCGGCGGCCGTCTCGGCGCTCCTGGGCACGGCGATCGGCGCGCCCACCTTGCGCGTGCGGGGCGACTACCTGGCGATCATCACGCTCGGATTCGGCGAGATCATTCCGGTGGCGATCCGCAACCTCGGCGACGTCACGGTGGAGATCGGCGGCTGGCGACCCATCGAGCGGCTCAACCTGACCGGCGGCGAGAACGGCGTCAATCCGATCGGCCGTCCGTACTTGCCCGGCGTGCCGTTCGAGACCGATCCCGTGCCCTGGTACTTCCTGATCCTCGTCATCGGCGCCGCCTCGCTGTGGGCGATGAATCGCCTGCGCGACTCGCGGCTGGGCCGCGCCTGGATGGCGATCCGCGAGGACGAGACGGCCGCCGACTGCACGGGCGTGAATCCGATCTCGACCAAGCTCCTGGCCTTCGCGCTGGGCGCCTCGTTCTCCGGGTTCGCCGGCTCCGTCTACGCCGCGAAGCTCCAGGCGATCACGCCCGGCGCCTTCGAGTTCCAGGTGTCGATCATGCTGCTGTGCATGGTCGTGCTCGGCGGCGCGGGCAGTCTCAAGGGCGTGATCCTCGGCGGCATGCTCATCACGATCTTCGATCGCGTCGCGCTCTCGCAGATGACGTTCTTCGTGCGCTGGGTCGGACGCGCGACGGGTGTGCAGGCGCTCGCGGTCGCCGACGTCACGTTGTGGCGCTGGTTCTTCTTCGGCCTCGGGTTGGTCCTCGTGATGCTGCTGAAGCCCGAGGGCCTGGCCGGGCGCCGGGTGCGACCGGTCGCTCCCGTCGACGACGACCTCGACTCGCCGCGTATCGAGGAAGCGCCGCGGCGCGTGCACGCCTTGCCGACATGGCTCCTCGAGCGCGCCCGGAGCGGCCGCGCGGTCGACCCGATCCTGGACGTGCGCGGCGTGGCCAAACGCTTCGGCGGCGTCGTCGCCCTGGGCGAGGTCGATCTGGCCGTCCCGCGCGGCGCGATCATCGGTCTCATCGGCCCCAACGGCGCCGGCAAGACCACGTTCTTCAATGTCGTGACCGGTCTCATCCCACCGGACGAGGGCCGCATCGCGTTCGAGGGCGCGAGCATCGTCGGGCTCCGGCCCAACGCGGTCGTCGAGCGCGGGATCGCGCGCACGTTCCAGTCGATTCGCCTGTTCCCCCAGATGACCGTGCTCGAAAACGTGCTCGTGGGCGAGCACTGTCGCCTGCGCGCGAGCGTCCCCGGCGCCGTGCTGCGGCCCGCGTCGGTCGTCACCGAAGAGGCCCGCGCCCGGGAGCGGGCTCGTGAGCTGCTCGCATTCATCGGCCTCGAGGGCAAAGAGCACGACGTCGCGCGCAACCTGCCGTACGGCGACCAGCGCCGCCTGGAGATCGCCCGGGCGCTGGCGACCGAGCCGCGGCTCCTGCTGCTCGACGAGCCGACGGCCGGGATGAACCCGCGCGAGACCGAGAACCTCACGGCGCTGATCGGATCGCTGCGGCGCGAGCTCGAGCTGGCGATCCTCTTGATCGAGCACGACATGGAAGTGGTGATGGGGATCTCCGACCGCATCACCGTGCTCGACTACGGCGTGCGCATCGCGGAGGGCACGCCGGCGGAGATCCAGCGCCATCCCAAGGTGATCGAGGCCTACCTGGGCACCGGCTACGAGCGCGAGCCGCATGCTTGAGCTGACCGACGTTCACACCTACTACGGCAACATCCGGGCGCTCCGCGGCGTCTCGCTCACGGTCGCGCAGGGCGAGATCGTCACCCTGATCGGGAGCAATGGCGCCGGCAAGACGACCACGTTGCGGACGATTCTCGGTACGGCGCGGCCGCGGCGCGGCACGGTCACCTTCAGCGGCCAGCGCCTCGACACGCTCGCCACCGATCGCATCGTGCGTCTGGGCATCGCGCAGTCGCCCGAGGGCCGGCGGATCTTTCCGCGCATGACCGTGCTGGAGAATCTCGAGCTCGGCGCCTTCGCGCGAAAGGACCGCTCGGCGATCGCGCCCGATCTCGAGCGCGTCTTCGCGCTCTTCCCGCGGCTGGCCGAGCGCACCGCGCAGCACGGCGGGACGCTCTCCGGCGGCGAGCAGCAGATGCTGGCGATCGGCCGCGCGTTGATGGCGCGGCCCACCTTGCTCCTGCTCGACGAGCCGTCGATGGGCCTGGCCCCGATCCTGGTCGAGACGATCTTCCGCATCGTGCAGGACATCAACCGCCAGGGCACGACGATCTTGCTGGTCGAGCAGAACGCGCGAATGGCGCTCGGCGTCGCGCACCGGGGCTACGTCGTGCAGACCGGGCGCATCGTGCTCCAGGCCTCCGCCGCCGACCTGCTACGCTCGGACCTGGTGCGCAAGACGTATCTCGGCGAGAAGTAGGATTGACTCAGATGGGGGCCCCGAGATGGCCCCCAAGCCCCCAGCGCTCGGAGCGCCCCGGCGTAGCCGTGGCGCCCCTCGATATCTGTCGGCGCCTCACCGGCGAGGAGTCAAGCCTTCGAGATCGAGCGCGGGCATGTGCCCGGTCATCAGGTCGGCGACGATCCGCGCGGTGCCGCACGCCATCGTCCACCCCATGTGGCCGTGCCCGCTGTTGAAGAACAGGTTCCGGTGACGGCCCAGCCCGAGGATCGGCGGCCCGTCCGGCGTCATCGGACGCAGGCACGCGCGGTACTCACCGCGGTCGTAGTCGGCGGCGTCGGGAAAAAGATCGCGGGCGAGCTTGAGGATGTTGTTGAAGTCGCGCGGCGTCCAGCCCCAGTCGTAGCCGGCGAACTCCGCGGTCGAGGTGAGACGTAGCCGATCGCCGAGCCGCGACCAGCCGACCAGCCACTTCTCGTCGACGCCCGGGACCGTCGGCGCCCGCCCGCCCGGCTTCAGCGGAAACGTCGAAGAGTAGCCCTTCGCGGGATAGACCGGCAGGCCGACGCCGACCGTACGCGCGATGCTCGGCGCGCCGACGCCCAGCGCCAGGACGTAGTTGTCGGCCTTCAGCTCGCCGGCGCTGGTGAGGACCGTATCGATGCGATCGGCGTCGCCGCGCAGCGCGGTCACACGTGTGCCGAGCTTCACCATGACGCCGAGCTTCTCGCGGCAGACTCGCGCGAGATTCTCGACGAAGAGTCGGGAGTCGCCGCTCGAGTCACCGACGTCGCGGATCGCGCCGGCGATCTTCCCCTGCACCCGCTCGAAGACCGGATCGAGCTGGGCGACGCCCCGAGCATCGAGAATCTCCTGCTTCTGCCCGTGCTCCGCCAGCAGCGCCATCTTCTTCACGCCCGCGTCCAGCTCGGCCCCGTCTCGATAGAGATAGAGCGCGCCCTTCGCGATCGCGTGGTACTCGATCTGCTCGGCCCGGACCAGCTCGTTCATGACCGCCTGGCTGTACTGGCAGAGCCGCAGCTTGATCAGCGTGTTGCGCCGCGCGCGGTCCGCGGTGCACTCGCGCAGGAAGCGAAGCCCCCACGTATACAGGCGAAGGTCGGTCGTGGGCCGGACGCGGATCGCCGTCTCGCCCCCGCGCAGCGACTCCCACAGCATGCGCGGCGCGCGCGGCGAGGCCCACGCGAACGAGTGGCCGGGCGCGATGATCCCGGCGTTGCCGGCGCTGGCTTCGAGTCCGACCCCGTCCTTCTCCTCGGCCAGGGTCACCTCGTGACCCGCCTTCGCCAGGAAGTACGCCGTCGTCACGCCCACCACTCCGCCGCCCAGCACGAGGGTCTTCACGAGATCACGACTCGAGGAGATACCCGGCGCGCACCGGGTCTTCCGGATCGAAGAGGAACTGGCTGAAGCCGGTGAGGTACGAGGCCCCGGTGATCTCCGGCAGGATCGCGCGCCGGCCTTCGACCGTGGTCTCACCGGCGATGCGGCCGGTGAAGTCGAGCCCCAGGAGCCCGCGGCTCGTGATGCTCGAGCCCACACGCATGAGACCGCGATGATGAAACAGCGCCATGCGCGCGCAGGTGCCCGACCCACACGGCGCCGCGTCGACCTGGCCCGGACCCCACACGAGCGCGTTCGGCGATACACCGCCGGCGTCCGGCAGCTCGTGGATGAGGACGTTGTCCACGCTGGCCTTGCCGAGACCGGGCACGTCCACCTGGAGCTGAGCGTTGACGGCCTCGCGGATCGCCATGCCTCGCTGCGCGATGCGCCTGGCGAGATCACGCCGCACCGACACACCCACCTTGTCGGCTTCGACGATGGCAAAGACGTTGCCGACGCCGACCGACACGTCCACCGGCACCTCGCCAAAGGACTCGACCTCGACGCTCTGCCCGGTGAGCACGACGAAGGACGGCGTCCAGCGCAAGGTGACCTCGCGGACGCGGTCGCGGTCGGAGCGCGCGATCGTCTCGACGGCGCCGGCCTCGGTGTCGATGACGACCGGCGTCTCGGCGCCGAGTCGCTGAACCATCCCGGTCTCGATGGCCACGGTCGCCGCGCCGATCGTACCCTCGCCACACGAGACGTAGTACCCACCCGGGTAAATGAAGAAGAGCCCGAAGTGAGCGCCCGGCGTCACCGGCTCCGTCATCACCGCGATCAACAGACTGCGATGGCCGCGCGGCTCGAGGCAGAGCCCGGTCCGGAGATCGTCGTGGTGTTCCTGGAAGAAGCGGCGCTTCGCGCCGATCGTGGCGCCCGGGAGCCGCCCGAGGCCGCTCGTGAGCAGACGCATCCCGATTCCAGCGGTGTGAAAGTCGATGGTCGAGATCACGCGATCAGAGCGCATGGCCACCTCAACAACAATTTTCAGGCGCGCCTCGCCCGGCGGGGCCCCAGTCCCGCGACGGGCTGCAGCGCGCACTGCCGGCGCGATCATACCTCAAGACCCACTCCCTGCTCGATCGCTAGCCACACGCCTGGAAGTACGGCGCGGCGGTTTCAGCTACCACGAGCTCCGGGCCCGCCGTCGCCCGAACCTCGGCCGAGATGGCCGCGACCTCGTCGAGCACGGCGGCCTCGTCGAAGGCCAGGATCCGGCCGTCGCGGAGCGCCCACGTCCCGTCGATCATGACGGCGGCCACCGCGGAGGCGCCGGCGTGCTGGACCAGGTGCGCCACCGTCACGGGCGCGCCGGCCAGTGCGGCGCCCCGCGGATCGAGCAGCACGAGGTCGGCTCGCTGCCCTGGTTCGATGCGCCCGAGCTTTCCGGCGTGACCGATGGCGCGCGCGCCCCCGGTCGTGGCCATTTCCAGGATTTGACGCGCCTCGGGCCACTCGTGCGGGTCCGTGGTGTCGGGTCGCGGGAGCATGAGGGCCAGGCGCATCACCTCGAAGAGATCGTGGCGGCCGCCCGAGTTCGACGAGTCAGTGCCGAGCGCCAGCGGGACGGCTTGCTCGAGCATCCTCGGCAGCGCGAGGCGCCCGCTGCCGAGCATCAGGTTGCTTGCCGGATTGTGGACGACCGTCACGCCATGACGGGCGAGGATCTCTCCTTCGTCCGGCGTGAGCCAGACGCCATGGGCGACCGAGAGCCGCTCGCTCAGAAGACCCGCGCGCGCCATCTCCTCGACGGTTCCGCCCGGCCACGCCGCGCGTCCGCGCTCCGCCTGGATCCGCGTTTCCACGAGGTGCGTGTGGGCGTGGAGTCCGAGATCATGGGCCAGACGGCGCCACAGGGCGAGCAGCGCGGGCGAGCAGCGCTGGAACGCGTTCGGACCCAACAGGATCGTGACGCGCGGGTGCCCGCGCCATCGGCTCGCCAGGTCGCGGTACATGCGCTCGGCGGACCCGGCGCTGGAACGCGGCGCGGCGTCGAGCATGGTGCGGAGCTCCGGCGGCAGCGCGATCTGCAAGAACTCGTGATCGAAGACGTCGTGGATGAACGGCGCGAACGCGACACGCATGCCGCTCGCCTCGTGGGCGGTCAGCGCCGCCTCGGCCCACCGCGTGTGCGGGAAGTGATCGAGGCAGGCTGTGATCCCGTTGCGGATCATCTCGGCGGCGCCGAGCAGCACGGCCAGGCGGATCGCCTCGGCGCCGAGTGCCCGGCCGTACGCGACGGTGTAGAGGGCCCACGGCTCGAGCTGCAGCCGGTTCTGCGTCCCCTTCAGCAACGTGCCGTACGAGTGATAGTGCGCGTTGACGAGACCGGGCGTCAGGATCATCCCGGCCGCGTCGAACACCTCGCGCGCCCGCGACCGAGTCTCGCGCTGCTCCCGGTCGGTCAGCGCGACGGCGGCGATCGAGTCGCCCTCGACGAGCACACCCCCCGGGCGCGGCTCAGCTCCCGCGTCGAGCCGAACCAGCCGCGCGTTGGCGATGTAGACGCTCGGCGCGTTCGCGGCCACGGCGCTCAGGCCGTCAGGGACGGGAACCAGTGGCGCTTGCCCGCGCGCGTCAGCCGCGCGTCCCACTCGGCGAGGATGCGCACGGCCGTGTTCGCCGTCCTCACGGCGTGCTCGATGCCGCCGTAGACGAAGCGATCGGTGATGCGATTGGCGATCACCGTGCAGACCGCGCCCGCGCGCAGGTTGTAGAGGCCGGCCATCGTGAAGATCGTGGCGGCCTCCATCTCGAAGTTCAGCACCCCGGCGCGCCGCAGATCGTCGACCTTGTCGCGGAAGAACGCCTGCTCGTATCCGTTGAACCCGGGCCGCCCCTGGCCACAGTAGAACGACGCGGTCGAGCAGCTCACGCCGACGTGGTATCGGAGCCCCAGTCGCTCGGCCGCCTCCACGAGCGCCGCCGTCACCGCGTAGTGCGCGACGGCCGGGTAAGCCGGGTCGACGTAGTACTGGCTCGTCCCGTCGTGGCGCATCGCGCCCGACGAGATGACGATGTCCCCGCACTCGATCTCCGGCTGGAGCGCCGCCGTGGTTCCCACGCGGATGTAGGTCTCACCGCCGAGCACCGCCAGCTCCTCCAGGGCGCTCGCGGTCGAGCCCCCGCCCGCGCCCGTCGAGCAGCACGTGAGCGCGACCCCTCCGACCTTGCCGGAGAACGTCCGGTGCTCGCGGTAGTTGGCGATGCGGCGCGACTCGTCCCACTCGGCGGCGATGAGATCGACCCGCTCCGGATCGCCCGGCAGGAGCACGTAGCGCTCCACGTCGCCGCGCTTGCACCGGATGTGATATTGCAGACCCGCATCCATCTCGGGCCGAGTCGCGGCCGAAGTCCAGTCTGGTGGCGTCATCCCATGGTCTCCTTCTTCACGACGATGGCCGGAATCCCGGTGCTGAAGGTCAGGACCGGCACGAGCTGCGACACGTTTTCCTCGGCGCAGTAACCCACGTCGTCCGGCGAGCCGATGAGTCGTATCACCGCGGCCGACATCGACTGGTCGAACGCCTCGTGGGTCCCGGCGAACACCGACGCCGCGTTCCGCGCGATCTTCGCCGACTCTCGCAGCGACACGGTGGCCCCGGCGGCCCGGACGAGCGCCTCGCCCTGGCGCAGGAGCGCCGCGGCGCAGTACGCATCGTCGAGCGCGGGGATCAGGCTGCCTTCGCGCCCGGCGCACACGAGGCTGATGCTCCGGTCGAGGCGACGCGCCAGCGCGACCGCCGACCGCATGACCGCGTCGCCGTTGCGCATGCATCCGATCAGCACATGCTCGACGCCGCACTCGCGCACGAGCTCGGCCGCGAGCGTGCCGTTGGTCGTGGCGAGGATGACCCGCCGGCCCGCGAGGTCGAGGGCGTGAAGAGCCGCCGGCGAGGGCGTGAGATCCGCGTCGGCGGTCGGGAGCCCCGAGGCGTCCTCGGCGCACACCAGGGCGTCGAGCTTTGCGCGAAGCTCGGCGAGGCGCGGGCGATCCCTCTGGCCGACCAGGACGACCTCGGAGCAGCCGCGGTCCAGCAAGGTGACGATCGTGGTGCTGGCGCGGATGACGTCGATCAACACCGCGACCGGCGACGGCTTCCGCGTCGCCTCGCGCGGCAGGAAGCAGACCTCGAAGTCCACGGAGCGCGCTAGGCGCTGGCCGGCGCGGCGTTCGAGGAGGGGACGTCGCCGGGATCGGCGCCCTGCGCGCGCATCACCCGCTGGATCGCCGTCGGGTCGACGTCGCGCAGACGCGCTCCGCTCGACAGCGCCAGCGCGGCGGCGATGCCGGCGGCCTGGCCCTGCACCATGCACGGCGGGATCTCGCGCGAGATCTTCTGCGCCTGCGGCTCCGCCGAGTAGTGCCGCCCGGCCACGATGAGCTGGTCGACGTTCCGGGGAAGCAGCGCGCGGTACGGCGTGTAGTAGTCGCGCCCTCGACAGACCGTGTCGGGGAAGTGGCGCCGCTCGAGCACGTCCTGCTTGGTGACGACGTACTCGCCCTCGAGCAGGCGCGTCTGCCGGACGCCGAGCTGGGGCGCGACATCGACGAGATAGCAGTGAGCGAAGCCGGGAAGCTCGGCGCGCGCGAAGGCCATCAGGGACGCGATGCGCCGGCGGCCCTCGAGCTCGGCGGCGGTCATGTCTCCCACGCTGAGCGCGTCGTAGCCGGTCATGTGCGGGCAGTTGCACCAGACGATGCCGGGCAGCGGCGTCTTGAGCCACCACATGTCCCACGCGCCACCGAGGAGACGCTTGGCCTGCCGGTCGAGCACGCCGAACTCCTCCGGGTGCTCGTGCTCGAAACGCAGGGCCGTCTCGGTGTCGACGTTGCCGAGCCGGAACACCGTCGTGACCATGTAGGCGCCGACCACGTGCGGCGCGCCGGCGCGGGCGGCGACGTCGAGATCGCCGGTGGCGTCGACGACGATCTCCGACAAGAGCGCCTGGCGTCCAGCTTTGGTCTCGACGACGACCCCCCGGAGACGCCCGTCCTCGACGATCGGCTCGGAGAACCAGCTGTGCAGTCTCAAGCTCACGCCGCTCTCGACCACCAGATCCTCGGAGACGCGCTTCCAGCCGTCGGGATCGAACGCGACCGCGTAGACGATCGGCTGCGGCTTGCCGCGGGCGCGGAAGTCGTGGCACCCCCAGCGCGCCCAGGTACGCCACACGTCTAAGCCCACCCGACGGTCCTGAGGCGGCGGCGACACGGCCAGGCCGAGCTTCTCGAGCCGCTCGATGGCTTCGCCGACGAGCCCCGTCGTGGTGATCTCGCCGCCGTTCACCATGTCGTCGAGCAGGAGCACCATGCCGCCGGACGCGAGCCCGCCCAGATACGGATAGCGCTCGATCAGTGTGACCCGCGCGCCGCTGCGCGCCGCGGCCACGGCGGCGCTCACGCCGGCCGGACCGCCGCCCACCACGAGCACGTCGCTCCGGTCGACGACCGGCGTCGCGCGCGTCGCTTCCGCGACCGTCGGCGGCGCCATCAGGACGCCTCGCCCTGCTTCCACGTCACGATGCGCCGCTCGGCGAAGCTGACCACCGCGAAGAAGACCACGGCCCAGCCCGAGGCGACGAACACCGTCGCGTAGAGGAGCGGCGATCGGAAGTTGTGGGTGGCCTCGATGATCAGGGCACCCAGGCCGAGATCGGCGCCGATCCACTCGCCGACGATCGCGCCGAGCACCGAGGTGGTCGAGGCGATCTTCAGCGCCGAGAAGAGGAACGGCAGCGAGCTCGGGACGCGGAGCTTCCAGAACACTTCGGCTTTGCTCGCCGACAGCACGCGCATGAGCTCGAGCGATTGCGGATTGACCGACGTGAGGCCGCGGACCATGTTGGCGAGAGTCGGGAAGAAGCAGATGAACGCGGCGATCACGACCTTGGAGGTCATCCCGAGCCCGAAGATCAGGACGAGGATCGGCGCCTTGGCCAGGATCGGAATCGTGTTGACGAACACCGCGATCGGATAGAGCGCGGCTTCCAGGCGCCTGGAGTGCACGAACACGACGGCGACGAGGATCGCGATCGTGTTGCCGACGACGAAGCCGACCAGGCTCTCGAGCGCGGTCGGCACGAAGTTGCGCATGAGCGTGGGCAGCTCGCTCACCAGGGTACGCGCCACCTGCATCGGGGTCGGCGCGATGTAGATCGGCAGCGAGAACACCTGCGCCAGGATCTGCCACGCCGCCAGCAGCACCGCCGCCGCGATGAACGGCAGCAGCGCCTGAGACCGCGCCGTTGGCGGCTTCGACACGATCGGCGCGCGCTCGCGGAGCGGCACCGGGGGCTCGGCGATCACGGCGGTCGGCTTGTCGGCCATCAACAGGATTGCAAGAGCGCGCGCAGGTGCGAGGCGATCCGGATGAATGCCGGCGTCTCGCGGACGCTGAGCGGCCGGGGATAGGGCAATGCGCACTCCACGAGCTCGCGAACCCGTCCCGGATTGGTCGCCAGGACGAGGACGTATTGCGACAGGAAGACGGCCTCCGGGATACTGTGCGTGACGAAGAGAATGGTCGTGCCCGTCTCCTGCCAGATTCTCAGGAGCTCCTCGTTCAGGGTGTCGCGCGTGATCTCGTCCAGCGCGCCGAAGGGCTCGTCCATCAATAAAATTCGCGGCTCCGAGACCAGTGCCCGCGCGATCGCGACGCGCTGACGCATGCCGCCCGACAGCTCGTGAGGCAACGCGTCCTCGCGGCCGCCCAGGCCCACGAGCCGCAGGAGCTCTCCGGGCTTTCGCAGCCCCGACCGATCATGCTTCTTCGGGCCGACCTCGAGCGGCAAGCGGACGTTCTCGAGCGCCGAGCGCCAGGGCAGCAAGGTCGCATCCTGGAACACGAAGCCGAGCTCGCGATTGAGCCGCGCCGTCTCCGGCGGTCCACCCAGCACCGTCACGGTGCCCTGCGTCGGCGCGACGAGGTCGGCGACGAGTCTGAGCAGGGTCGACTTGCCGCACCCCGACGGGCCGAGGAGACTGATGAAGCCGCCCGGCGGGACCTGGAGCCCGACGTTTTCGAGCGCGGTGACGGAGCCGCGCTCGCTCGTGAATCGAACGGTCGCGCCGTCGAGCCTGACGGCGGGAGCCGCGCCGAGACTGTTCATGGGCTCGGCGGTCTCGCGGCCCTACGCGCCGATCTTGGGTCGCGCTGCCGCAGTCACTTTCAGAATCGAATCGGTCATCACGTCGGTGACTTTCGGAGCCTGGCCCTTGAACTGCGCGAGGTCGTTGTAGACCTGGATCTGCTGCTCCCACACGCTGGCCTCCATCGTGCCCCAGCCCTTGGCCGCGGTGGTCTTGGTGAAGCTGAAGTTGAGCACCGGCTTGATCGCATCCAGCTCGGCGTCGCGATCGAGGTTCGGGTAAGCCTTCACGAGCAGGTCGACCGCCTTCTCAGGATTCTGGTGCGCGTAGAGCCAACCCTTGGCGGCCGCGCGCGTGAATCCGGCCAGGACGTCGGCGTGCTTCTGCAAGGTCTCGTCGGTCGCATAGTAGAGGTTCGCGTAGAGCTGGATACCCGCGTCCCAGAGGCGCATGTCGACCCGGTCGGGACCGAGCGCTCTCAGTGCGCTCACGTTCGTGAGCCAGCCGGTGACCGCGTCGACCTGACCCGTGATGAGCGGCAGCATGTCGCTGCCCATGATGACGACCTGCACGTCGGACTCTTTGATCTTGTTCTTGGCGAGCAGCGCGCGCAGGAGGATCCGCGCAGTCCCCTGGGTGCCGATCTTCTTGCCGATCATGTCTTGCGGCGTGCGGATCGGCTTCTTCGGCAGCGAGAAATACGTGAACGGATGCTCCTGATAGCCGACCGCGAAGCACTTCACCGGAAGCCCGCCCGCGCGAGCCAGCATCAGGGACGGGCTCGACGACAGATTGCCCGCCTGCGCGGAGCCGGCCGCCACGACCGCCACGCCGTCGACGTTCGGACCGCCCGGCGCGACCTTCAGGTTGATCTGCTCGGCCTCGAAATACCCGAGGCTTCGCGCCACGATCTCGCCGATCTGGCCGTTGCTGATGATCCACCCGAGCTGGAACGTCACCTCGCTCGTCGCGCCTCGCGCGCTGCGCGCGACCGAGACGACACCGCCGCCCGCTGCCAGTCCGGCGAGCAGCGAGGCGGAGCCGCCGAGCATGTGGCGGCGGGTCAGACCGTGTTCGGCGGGCGTCCGGCTCATATATCCTCCTCGAGGCTCAGCTCCGACCGCTCCGCAACCTTAGCCGGTTTCCCCGGGGAATCCAAGCGCGCGAGGTTCCCTTTGACCTCCGTCCTGGCCTCACCTACGCTGCCCCGGTGGACCCGAGCGTGGAATACACGGGCCCCCGCGCCGCGTTCGCGACGCTCGGCGGAAGCCCCACCTGGGGCCTCGGCGATCGCTTCCACGAGTTCGCGGCCGCGCGCGGTCACGTGAGGCTCGCCGTTCATCGGCCTCGCACACCGTACGGCCTCGGTCCTCAGGTGGAACACTTCCGCGGGCCGAGCGGGCGAGAGTTCCTGCGCATCCCGACGTACGGTCAGGTCGTCGACGAGGACCCGCTGCTCCACGCTAGCGAATGGAAGACGTTCTGGATCTTGTGGAAGGCAGGCGTTCGCGTGCTGCTCGTGGGCGGCACCAGCGGAAGCTGCGACTGGCGGCGCACGGCGGCGGACGAGGACGCCGTGCGTCCCGGCGATCTCGTGCTGCCGAAGAGTTATCTCACACGCGACACGATGCCGACGGGCCTGCCCGGCACCGAGCTCGAGTTCTGCCTGCCGCGGCACGTCGCGATCATGGACGACCCGTTCTGCCCGCCGCTGGCCGAGGCGCTGCGAGTGGACGCGGAGAGATCCCCCGATTTCAGATTCCGGAGGATTCACGGTCCCGACGCGGGCGTAGTGCTGAACCGCTGGCTCGCGGGAAACGGCTTCGAGTCGCTCGCGACCTGCCGGATGCTCGAGGTCTCGGGCCGTCAAATCGGAATGCCGGTCATCACCGGTGACTGCGTCAGCCCGGTGCTGGCCCGCGTCTGCGGGATGCACCTCGCGTACTATCACGTCGTCGCCAACTGGGGCACGGGCCTCGAGCCCGAGGATCCCACGATCACCCTGAACCGGCTCTACATGGAGACCTTGCCGGCGGTGGCCGCGACCCTCGAGCTGGCCTTCCTCGATCGAGCGAGCGAGCCGACCGCGTGCCGGTGTCGCGAGCTCTTGCGCGTTCGACCCCCGGAGTACGCGCGGGCGCTGAGCCCGCGTGTCGAGCAGCGAACTCGAGGTCCAGGAGGAGCGCCTTGAAGACGTTCACCCCAGCGCTCAAGCAGATCGCGTCGGGCCTGCGCTTTCCCGAAGGCCCGGTGGCGATGAGCGACGGCTCGGTGGTGCTGGTCGAGATCGAGCGCCATACGCTCTCGCGCGTCACGCCGGATGGCACGGTGCGCGTGATCGCCAATCTCGGCGGCGGGCCCAACGGCGCCGCGATGGGCCCGGACGGCAAGATCTACGTGACCAACAACGGCGGCCTGAAGTTCATGGAGCGCCCGGGCAAGATGTTCCCGATCGCGCAGGCCGACGACTACACGGGCGGGCTCATCCAGATCGTCGACCCCGAGACCGGAAAGTTCGAGACGTTGTACGACTCGTGTGACGGGGTGAAGCTCCGCGGACCGAACGATCTCGTCTTCGACGATGCCGGCGGCTTCTGGTTCACGGATCTCGGCAAGACGCGCGAGCGCGACATGGATCGCGGCGTGGTCTTCTACGCCAAGGCCGACGGCTCGATGATCAAGGAGGCGATCTTCCCGCTCGAGCGCCCGAACGGCGTCGGGCTCTCGCCGGACGAACGAACGCTCTACGTCGTCGAGACGCCGACCGCGCGCTGCTGGGCGTTCAAGCTCTCGGCGCCCGGCCAGATCGAGTCGGCGAACGGCCCGTATCGGGGCGAGAAGGGCACGGTCATCGCGGGGCTCGGCGGCTATCAGATGTTCGACTCGCTCGCGGTCGACGGCGAGGGCCACATCTGCGTGGCGACCCTGATCACCGGCGCGGTCAGCGACATCTGGCCCGACGGCAGCCGCGTCGATCAGTACAAGCTGCCCGATCTGA
>Ga0209160_1000597_pt1 | contig 30094 bp, 21 predicted proteins | sample GraSoiAngelo_153_FD_186167 | JGI IMG/M metagenome (GOLD analysis project Ga0209160, IMG submission 186167) | Grasslands soil microbial communities from the Angelo Coastal Reserve, California, USA - 14_1009_12_40cm (SPAdes) (version 2) | ecosystem: Environmental > Terrestrial > Soil > Grasslands ...
TGTGCACATCCACGGTGGTGAAGTTTAACTCACCTTCCGTCACCAGCCCCGCAAGTTTATCGAAGACCTCGACCAATCGGCGCACGTCCCGACGCACGACCGACGAGAAGTGCCGGCGGAAATCGGGGTCGTCGTAACGCTCACCAATGAGTTCGATGAAGGTGTTGATGGACACGAGCGGATTCTTGATCTCGTCGGCGATGCGCGCGACCACGCGCGTGAGCAGCTGCGTCTGCTCGACCTGACGCTTCTGCGTCAAGAGCTCTTTCTGCGCCGTCAGGTCTTCGAAGACGAGCACGGCACCGAGGGGCGTTCCGTCCTCGCCGCGAACGGGATAGGTCGAGACCTCCAGCCAGAGCCCGCGCAGCGCGAGCTGGATCTCGTGGCGAGCCGCCGCGCGCCCGGTCTTCAGCGTATCGAAGAGCATGTCGCCCAACGGCGACGGGAGCGCGCGTAGGTCCTGCTTGAGGACCTCGCCGGCCGACAGCTGGAGAATCTCCTCGGCCCGCCGATTGATCGTGCCGATGCGCTGGTCGCGGCCGATGGTGATGACGCCGCTCGACATGTGGGCGAGGATGCGCTCGCTGAATTGCTGCTCACGCTCGAGCTGGTTGTGGAGGGCGATGTCGCGGATGGCCGTGGCCAGATGCGACGCGAGGTCGAAGAGCGTCTCGGTCTCGCCGCGACGATACATCGAGCCGACGACCGGCTGACCGACGGTGAGAATCGCGACCAGCTCGCCGTGGGCGAGCAGGGGCACCGCGAGGACGCTCTGGAGCAGCTTGAGCTCGCGGGTGATCTCCGGGTCGGTGAGATCGAGCAGTCGCGCCGGGCGCCCCTGCGCGGCGAGCCAGCGGGCCAGGCCCTGCCCGGCGCGGAGCCGCACCGATTCGACGATCGGCCGCGCCAGCCCGCGATGGGTCGCGACGCGGTATTCCTGGGCGTCGGCGTCCGGCAGCAGCAGGGCCATCCGCGTCGGCCGCACGAGCTCGCCGATCGCGTCGAGGAACATCTCGAGCGCGCGCGGGAGGTCGAATCCCGCGGCGAACGCCCGCGTGAACTCTTTGAGGACGCGGGCGAACGCGGCGCCCTCCCAGGGCTCGTCGGCGCCGACCGCCACGCCCGGGGCCTCGGGGGCGAGGCTCGAGCGCAAGGCGGTGATCTCACGCGTCAGGCGAATCTTGTCGATCACCCGCCGGAGCACGCCGTCCAGCTCGCGCTGCGTGAACGTCACCGGAAGCGTGAAGTCGGTGGTCTCGCTCTCCTCGGCCGCTACACCGATGGCCACCGTGAGGGCGGACGGCGCGATCGCCCGCACCTGCGCCACGAACGGCTCGATGTCCCGGGGCATGCCGGCGCCGCCGCGCAGCACCACGTCGATCTCGATGAACCGCAGGGTCTTCAGGGCCTCGGCGTCGTTCGGCGCCGCGAAGACCGAGTGGTCGCGGAGCGCGGACATCAGCCGCGCCCGCAGCGCGTCGTCGGACGCGACGATCAGGATCGTGTTCATGCCGGCGCCGGAATCGTTGCCGCGACGGCGAGGGGAAAATCGACGGTGAAGACCGCGCCGCCTCCCTCCCGATTCGCCGCCTTGAGGCGCGCGCCGTGTGTCTGAGCGATGGAGGCGCAGATGGCCAGGCCGAGACCGCTGCCCCGTTCCTTGGTCGAGAAGAACGGGTCGAAAACCCGCTCCAGGAGTTCCGGCGGGACGCCGGGACCAGTGTCCACGACGGCGACGATAGCACGGTCCGCGGTGGTGGCGACCTCCACTCGTACCGAGCCCTCGGGCGGCGTCACCTCGTGGGCGTTCATCAAGAGGTTCAGGAAGAGCTGCTCGAGCTCCGAGTGGTCGGCAAGGATCGTGCATGGCGATGGGCCCATCGCCGGGACCAGGGCGATGCTCTTCTCGCCAAAGACCGGTCGCATCGCCTCGATCGCATCGCCGATCGGCGCCCTCAAATCGATCGGATGGTGCGGCCGCTCGCCCGGATGCGAGAGTGTGCGCAGGCGGTCCAGCAACCGCTCCATCTTGGCGATCTCGTGGTTGACGACCCGGTCGAACTCGGCCACGAACCGGTCGTCGGTGCGGCGGCGTGGCATCAGCTGAGAGAAAGCCTTGACCGCGACCAGCGGATTCTTGATCTCGTGGGCGATTCCCGACGCCAGCATCTCGAAGTACGCGAGCCGCTCGGCCCGCTGCCGCTCCACCTCAAGTGCCTTGAGTGGCGTGAGATCGCTGAAGACCGCGACGGCGCCCAGCACGGCGCCGCTCTGGTCGTGCAGCGGTGACGTCGTGCAGATGATCGGCCGGGTCGTGGTGCCGTCCGACAGCTGCACCTCGGGCTGAGTTCTGGCTCCTCCCTCGGCGACGGTCTCGTCCAGCATGCGGCCCACGCACTCTGGCAGCACACTCAGCGGCTGGAACCGCACTCGCTCGGCCGCCAGCCCCGTCAGCTGCTGCGCCGCGGGGTTGAACAGCGTGATCTGGCCGGTGGCGTCGACGGCCACCACGCCGCTTTCGATCGTGGAGACGATGTTGTTGAGGTGCTCGTTGGCCAGCAGCACTTGCGCATAGAGCTGCGCGTTCTTCACCGCGACGCCGGCCTGGTTGGCGAGCGTCATCAACAGATCGAGGTCCTGAGGATAGAAGGGATCGCCCGCGAGCTTCGGTCCCACCACGATGGCGCCGATGACGTGCTCTTCGGAGACGAGCGGCAGCACGAGCGCCCAGTTCAGGCATGACAGCGCCGCGTGTAGCCTCTCGCGCTCGCTGGTCGGCCGCTCGTGCTCGATCTCGTCGGTCAGCAGGAGATCTTTCGTCCGCGTCAGAACCGCGATGATCTCCTGAGGCGCCTCCTCCGGCGTATCGAAGTGGCTCGGCGCGTGCCTCTTCTCCGCGATCGCCCGCCGGAACGGCGATCCGAGCTCGGGCGCACCGCCTCTGAGGTAGACCGCGGCACCCTCCGAGTTCGTCGACGTCGCCACAGTATGATTCATGAACTGCAGCAGCACCTTGAGATCCAGCACCCGCGTGAGCGCTTTGCTCGCCTCCCTCAGTGTGCGCTGATAGTTCACGTGAGTCCGGTAGACGTAGCGATCGAGCAGGCGTCCCGCGACGTCGCGGGTCAAGGGGATGAGGATGCTGACGACGACGATGGCAGCAATGACAGCGGCTAGCTCATCGGCAGTGAGATGTTCCGAGAGCCTCGGCCACGCCAGTACGAGCAGGCCACCTACTGGGACTAGCGATACCGCTAGTGCGAGCGTGAACGTTAAGCCGCGGTGAATAACCAAACGAACGTCCATCACACGGTGCCGAATGATTCCGTGTGCGATCAGGGCGACAAAAGCTAGGGAGAAGAGCGGCCCGATCCAGTTGTAGCTAGTGATGCCCGTAAGAAGTGGGAGGACAAGATTCGCGGCGATGCCACCACTAGTACTCACCGCGAAGCCCAAAGCGAGGTAGTGGAGTTGGACTCTAGCTAAACCGCGAGCTCGTGACCACTTCGAGAGCAGAACGACGAGAGCGGCAAGCCACGCAATAAGAAAGTACGCGGCAAAGAGTGGGTAGAGCGTGCCTGTTTCTCTAGCGGGCCCTGTCGACGTGATCCGCGCATCTTTTACGATCAGGCGTGTCGTAAGGGAAACAACGGCGAAGAACAAACCGACAGAAAAGTTCAGGCGCAGAGCCCAGGGACCCAACCATCTTGTGGGAGTAGGGTAGTAACGAACAAAGGATAGAAAAGCGCCCGGGACAAGGCTGGCTGCCGCGAATGCAGTCGTAGCCCAGAGGACGAGATTGGTTTCAGCGTAAAAGAGACCAACTCCCAGTATCCAGATCGCGCTGAAAAGCGTGAACGCCCCAAATGAACGATTCGAGGGAGCTTCGGGCTGTGCGCGCCAAACAAGCAGCCCTAGGCCAAGGACCATGCATGAAACTAAGCAGAGTGAGATCTGAATCATGTGGGCGATGGCTCTAAGGGCAAGCTAGGGAATTCGACCTCGGCTACAGTTCCACCGTCCAGGAGGGATCTAGGCAGCAGTGCCAAACGAGCCCGATGAAAATCGGCAATCTCTCGACAAATCGCGAGCCCTAGACCTGTTCCGGATGGTTTCGTTGTGAAGAAGGGATCGAAAATCTTCGGGCGCACAGAAGGATCGATTCCGACGCCCTCGTCGAGGACGCGAACGATGACCGAGTCTGCGCCGACTCGGCCCTTAGGGCGATCGGCCTCGATGGTAACGGTTCCTCCTTCTGGCATCGCTTCGACGGCGTTTCTGAGAAGGTTCACGAAAAGCTGGACCAGTTGACCCGGGTCGCCCTGGATCTTTGGCAACTCATCTGCGCAGTGCAGCTCGATCTTCACCTGCTGCTCATACGCTGTGGGTGAGTGAATAGCAACAATGTCATGAAGCAGTGGGGATATAGATACAACGCTGAGTTTCCCTCCCTCGCTTGGGGCCATTAAGCGAAGGCGATCAGCGAGTCGGACAATTCGCGAGACTTCCATGGGAAGCAACCGAACAGCTGTATCCCGATATTCGGGATCATCGAATCGATCTGGGAGCATTGCAATCAGGTTGGAGATGGCGGCCAGGGGATTGCGAATTTCATGAGCAATGCCTGCATAAAAGCGAGCCATGATCGCCAGGTGCTCAACTCGACGCTGATTTCTCTCGAGAGCCTTGACCGCTGAGAGGTCAGTAACAACAACTAAGGCCCCAGATATGCGCTTTTCATCGTCATGCAGAACTGCGGTCGATAGGATTACGTGTAGGATCCCACGCACGACGTGGTCAATAGTGACCTCAACTTCTCTTGGATGCCATCCTCCGCTGAGGGCGAGGACCAAAGCCCAGCCGATTTCCGACGGTAGAACATGCATGAGCGCGCCGTGGTACTCATCACTCAACCCCAACAATTTTGTCGCTGCTGGGTTAAAGCTGGTGATCCGTCCATCAACATCGATGGCAACGACTGCGGAGTCGAGCGATTCCAAGAGCCGATCCGAATATTCGAGCATCTGGATGCGTTGCCGATACAAGAGTGCATTCTCGAGGGCGATTGAGGCGAGGTCAGCGACGGATTCAATGAAGCCGAGGTCGTTCTCGAAGTATGCGTCCCCGCTGCGGCGTGGACCGAGGAGAACAATCCCTAGCAATTGACCGCGGCGACCAAGAGTCACAATGACTTCGACGCCACCGGCTCGAAGCGCTGCATGTGTCCGCTTCGTTTCGCCGGTTTCCTCGGTCGGATTGACCACGATTACCGACGTATCTGGCTGCTTTGCGTGAAGTGCGGCCAACATGTGCGGGTCAATATCTGGCGGTGGTGAGTCATCTATTGAAAGCCGTTCGAAGGAGTCATTCGGAAATGACTTCACTAAGAGCGTGAAAGACTCCGGTACCAATACTTCAGCGAGAATCTGGCGAAGCTCCGAGGCAAGCTCCACTGGCTGCATCAGGCGACTCAAGCGACGTGTCGCGCCCCGGAGCGCCACGGAATGCTCAATGCCTCGATAAAGATACGGATCAACGAGGCGACTGATGAAGCGCTGGGCGGGACTGGAAAGCAGAGCGAGCGCGACGATAGTAACGACAACAAGATTGGGGTGCACGAACAGCGTTTCAGCCTCCCACGCCGGTGAGATTAACCTGGCACCGAAGATTAGAAGGGCAGACGCGATTCCCATGGCGAGGGCATAGGCGAGACCTCGACTAATAAACAGCCGAAGATCCATCAATCGATGACGAATGATCGCGTGGCCGACTATGGCGACCAGAACCAGGCTGAAATACGGACCAATCCAGCTATAGGTCGAGCGACCCGTTGCCATAGGCAAGAGCAGATTCGCCGAGATTCCTCCAACACCAGAAAGGATGATCCCGGCGCCGAGATATTGAAGCTGTGCGCTCGCCAGGCCGCGCGAAACGCGCCATTTGAAGGCGAACACGACGATTGCCGCCACCCATGTAACGAGAAAGTAGACAAAGAAAACTGTGTAGAGAGGTCCTGTCTGTCTGGTGAGGCCGGCCGGCGTCAGAGTGGTGTCGTAAACCATAAGTGGTGTCGAGAGTGACAGGACGGCGATCGCACCGGCAAGCACTAGAGTTCCACGAAGGAGGGCCGTCGGCGGCCAGCTACTCGGGGTCGGGTAGGCACGCATGAAAGTCAGAAATGAGGCTGGAATCAGAGTTGCGCCGGCAAATGTGACACGAGCCCAGGCATCGAGATGCACGCCGCTCTGTAGTCCTGAAACGCCAAGCACCCAAACCGCCACAAAGAGAGTAAATGTCGCGAACCATCTATTGATGGCACTATTGGGTCGAGCAAGCCAGACGAACCCTGCTAGCGCCAGAAGAAGAGCTACGAGCGCGAGGAGCGGAACGAAGGGCACAGCGAGTCTTACCTCAGTCCGGGGCGCCGAGAATCATCGCGAGATGCGCCCCTCCCAGACTGTGCGAGTGGACGAGCACTGTACGCACTCGTGCGGTGCGGTAGGTGTTCGGGACGTAGTCAAGATCACACTGAGGATCCGGCGTCTCGTAGTTGATAGTTGGCGGGACAGCTTGGTCTCGCAAGGAGAGGCAACCGACAACGACCTGTATTGCGCTACCCGCGGCCAGGGCTTGCCCACACATCGATTTGGGAGACGATACGGGCATATTCCATGCGTGGCTGCCGAAGACGCGCTTGATTCCGGCAGTCTCGGCGGCGTCATAGTCCTGCATTGAATTCCCATGGGCGCAAATGACATCGATGTCGCGCGGCGCCAAGTCGGCGATTCGAAGAGCTCTCTCGATCGCCTGAGCAACTGAATCGCCGGTTTCGTCGACTTTCCGCAAGTGTGCGCCTTCGTTGGCGCTCGAAATGCTGAGTATCTTGGCATAAACGGGAGCGTTTCTCGCACGTGCTAATTCCTGTGATTCCACCGTGATTGCCGCGGCACCCTCCGCGAGAACAAGCCCTGAACGCCACATTTCAAACGGTCGGCTTGCTTCTTCTGGGGGTCCTTGCCATTTCGAGAGCACGCCGACCGATTGGAATACTCGCAACATGAATTCGGAGAGAGGTGCTTCGGCCGCGCCGGCGACGACCGCCGTTGCAGTCCCGTGTGTGACCTGTTCGGCTGCCCAGCCGATGGCATCCAAGCCTGCCGCGCATGCTGTAGCGAAGGTTGTTGTTTGGCCTGTTGCTCCCGCGTGCATCGCGACGTGAGCGGTTGCCGCATGTGCTGGGAACTCAAGTGCTGCCCATGGGGAGATTTGACTGCCACGAAGAAAGGATTCGTAGTTTGGCTGCGCGACATCGATGTGGCCATTTAGCGAAGTGCCCATCGCGACTTTGATGCGATCTGCCGGAATACCGGCCGCGTCAAGGCGGCTATCAGCTCGTGCCATCTTCGCTGAGGCCACCGCGAACTGGCTAAATCGAGCTGCAGTCTTAACCTCGCGGGCATGCATCCACTGGAGTGGGTTGAAGTCGTGGACTTCGCCAACGATTCGGCATTCCGCCGGCAACTTCGATCCATCGAACAGCGTTGGGCGACCGACGCCTGAGCGGCCGGCCAGCGCGGCTTCCCAGAACTTGTCGATGCCGATGCCGATGGGGGAGACAATCCCGAGTCCGGTGATGACGGGTTGGCGCTTCATTGATGACTAACCCCCGCTGAGGCTGGGTCGCATTTCCACCGAAATTCCCAGCATTTACGTTAACAGGTGCTCAATCAAACGGCCAAGTTCCCTCGTGAGAGGCTGCTAGAATAGGTGAACCGACGAAACATGTCCAGGCAGGTCATCGACCGTCGAGATTTCCTAACGCTTCCGCTGGTTTTCCTCCTTCTGCCGCTGGCGCGGGCCCATGCGACGGCGGTGGCCCACACGGCGCCTTACCGGGTGGATGTCAGCCTCCTCTACGGGGCGCTTACCTATCGAATCGACGAGACCCTATCGGAGTCCATCGACAAGACCGGTGGTCGGTACGCCGTTGCAGTCACGGGAGAGGGTGAGGGGATCGCCAATCGGATCGACTCGGCCGGGATCCTTCGCCAGGGGCGCTGGGCGCCGCTGCGGACCCAGTCCTTCTTTTCGGTGAAGGGGCGAGAGTCTCGTTCCAACGTCACGTACGACTACACCGCGCGACAAGTCGACTATCACTTCAAAGGTGAAACATTCTTCCTGCGGCGCCTGCGCGTCGTGGACGATACCGTTCGGATGCCCGAGGGCGTGCACATCGACGACGCGATCAGCGCGACGCTCAACTACGCCGACAAGTTTTGGCCGTCTCAGGCCGACGGCAGCCTGGTCACTCACGTCATCCGGCGGAAGCTCGCAAGTAACGAAGGTCCCGACGACGTCCAGGCGCGATACCAAGCCGAGCTGGTCCCGTTCACCCTCAACGTCGGGCTCGATGCGGAGACACGCAAGCCGATCGGGCGATTCGATCTCACGCGCTTCTCGTCGTGGGCGAAGCCGAGTCAGCCCGCGCAGATCACGTTCGGCGTCGACCGGCGGCCCGAGCACATGAATCTGCCGATGATGCTGGGAACGTCAGTCCAGATTCGCCTGAAGACCGGCTAAATGCACGACCTCGTCACGCTCGGCGAGGTATTGCTGCGGCTGGCGATTCCGTCGCCCACGCGCTTCGAGACAGCGCGCCAGCTCGATTTGCAGGTCGGGGGCGCCGAGGCCAACGTGGCCGCCGCGTGCGCCCGCCTGGGCCTGAGCACCGCCTGGATCTCCGCGCTGCCGGCCAACCCGTGGGGCGAGCGGATCCGGCGCGAGCTGACCGGTCACGGCGTGGACTGCGGCCACGTGCGCATGACCGAGGGCGCGCGCGTCGGCGTCTACTTCCTCGAATATGGAGTACCGCCGCGGCCGGTGCGAGTCCTGTACGACCGACGCGACTCGGCGTTCGCCAGGCTCACCGCGGCGCAGGTGGATTGGGAGCCGGTACGGCGCGCTCGGCTCGTGCACCTGACCGGGATCACACCCGCCCTCGGCAAGGCGTCACGATCGCTCGTCGAACGTGCTCTCGCTGAAGCGCCGACGGTGTCTCTCGACGTCAACTACCGCGCAACCCTCTGGTTGCCCGTGGAGGCGCGCGCGTTCCTCGAGCCCGTGTTGGCACGCGTGCGCTATCTCTTCATCGGGGAGGCCGAGGCGCACACGCTTTTCGGCTTCACGGGCTCGCCCGAACAGACCCTCGACGGCCTCGCGCGCCTGGCGCCGAAGGCGACGATCAGCCTGCAGCGGGGCGAGGCGGGCTCCACGGTGCTCGACGGCGGCCGGCTCTTCGGGCCGAGTCGGCGCCTGACCGTCCAGATGGTCGATCCCATCGGGGCGGGTGATGCGTATGCCGCCGGATTCCTCTGGGCGCTGCTCCGTGGGCGCGATCTTCAGGAGGCCGTCGATTGCGGCACGGCGGTGGCAGCGCTCAAGTGCTCGACCTGGGGCGACATCGCGCTCGTCAGCCCTCAGGACGTCGCCGACGTTCTGGCCGGCGGGCCCGACGTGCGCCGTTGAGGCGACCGGCTGACGACTCGCCTGTTATAGTCGATACGGCATGGCGAGTGAGCGGATCCTCGACGGCCTGAACGACGCCCAGCGCCAGGCCGTCACTCACGACGCCGGGCCCCTCCTGATCGTGGCCGGTGCCGGCACCGGCAAGACCACCGTCATCACCCGCCGCATCGCCTGGCTGATCGCCCAGAAAAAGGCGCGTCCCGACGAGATCCTCGCGCTCACGTTCACCGACAAGGCCGCGGCCGAGATGGAGGAGCGCGTCGACACGCTGGTGCAGTACGGCTACGCCGACGTCGAGATCTCGACCTTCCACGCGTTCGGCGATCGGATCCTGCGCGAGCATGCGCTCGAGATGGGGCTGCAGCCCGACTTCCGCGTTCTCAACCGCGCCGAGCAGGTCATTTTCTTCCGCGACCGCCTGTTCGAGTTTCCGCTGGTCCACTACCGGCCGCTCGGCGATCCGACCCGCCACATCCGCGCGATCATCACGCTCGTCAGCCGCTGCAAGGACGAAGACATCTCGCCCGAGGAATATCTGACGTATGTCGAGCGGCTCGCCGGCGAGGTCGCCGCGGCGCCCGACTACGAGGAAGCGCGCGAGCGCGTCCTCCAGCAGCGCGAGCTGGCGGCCACCTACGCCAAGTATCAGGAGCTGATGACCCGCGACGGCTGCGTCGATTTCGGCGACCAGATCGTCCTGGTCTTGAAGCTCCTGCGGGCCCGGCCCAACGTGCGCGGCAACCTCCAGCGCCGCTTCAAGTACATCATGGTCGACGAGTTCCAGGACACCAACCATGCCCAGTTCGAGTTGGTGAAGCTCCTGGGCGCCCGTCACGGCAACGTCGCGTGCGTGTGCGACGACGACCAGGCAATTTATAGGTGGCGGGGCGCCGCGATCTCCAACGTGCTGGCGTTCCTCGATCGATATCCTGAGGCGAGGCAGGTGGTGCTCACCGAGAACTATCGGTCTCACCAGAAGGTCCTCGACGCGGCCTACCGCCTCATCGTCAACAACAACCCTGATCGTCTCGAGGTGCGCAGCGGCATCAGCAAGCACCTGATCGCGGTTCGCGAGCCCGAGGGCCCGCCACCGGCGCACCTGCACTACGAGACGGGCACGCAGGAGGCGGACGCCGTTGCGCGCGCGATCCGCGAGAAAGTGGACGCCGGGCAATGGCGCTACGACGACGTCGCCATTCTCGTCCGATCCAACGACGACGCGGATCAGTTCCTGCGCTCGCTGAATCTTCAGGCCATTCCGTGGACGTTCTCCGGCAACTCCGGGCTCTACGGCCGCCCGGAGATCCGGCTGCTGATCGCGTTCCTGCGCGCGCTGGTCCACACCGACGAATCCGTGAGTCTCCACTACCTGGCGTCGTCCGAGCTCTATCACGTGCCGGTCGTCGACCTCACGCGCTGCTCGACCTACGCCGACCGCCGGCACGTCCACCTCTTCGACGTGTTCCGAAAGACGGAGACGATCCGCGAGCTGCGCGACGAGATCGGTGAAGAGGGTCACGCCGCGATCGGCCACCTGGTCCAGGACCTCGAACGCTACATGGAGCTCGGCCGCGAGATGCCGACCGGTGAGTTGATGTACCTGTTCCTCAAGGATTCGGGCTGGCTCGGCCGGATGTACCGCGAGGAGACGGCTCGCGACGTAGCCGAGAGCAAGAACATCGCGAAGTTCTTCGACCGCGTGAAGTCGGCCTCCCGGGCGCTGCGCTACGACAACGTGCGCGAATTCGTGAAGCACCTGGACGAGCTGATCGACGCGGGCGAGGACCCGGCGGTCGCCGAAGCTGATATCGAGACGCCGGCCGTGCGCGTCCTCACCATCCACAAGGCCAAGGGCCTCGAGTTTCCCGTCGTGTACCTCGTGAATCTGGTCCAGGAGAAGTTTCCGCTGCGTCGCCGTCGCGACCCGCTGGAGTTGCCGGTGGCCCTGATGAAGGACGCGGTGCCGACCGGCGACTTCCATCTGCAGGAAGAGCGGCGGCTCTTCTACGTCGGGATGACGCGCGCGCGGCAGGCGCTGTTTCTCACGAGTGCCAGTGACTACGGCGGTAGCCGCCAGCGCAAGACGAGCCTCTTCGTGCTGGAAGGCCTCGACCTGCCGCGCGACGCGAGCCGGCCCTTCCGGGTGCGCCCCGTCGAGGAGATCGAGCACCATGCGCCGGCGGCCGAGATCGAGGACGCGGCGCTGCAGCCGCTGGCGCCCGACGCCGAGCTGAACCTCAGCCACAAGCAGATCGACGACTATCAGACCTGTCCGCTCAAGTACTTCAACGTCCACGTGCGCCGCATCCCGATCCGGCGCCATCATGCGGTCGCCTACGGCGCCGTCATGCACAAGGTCGTCGAGTACTATCTGCGCCGCCGCGTCGTCGGCAACTACACGCCGCTCGACGATCTGCTGGCCGTCTACGATCGCGCGTGGGCGGGCGAGGACGTCATCCACGACCGTCCGGGCAGCCACGAGCCGGCCGAAGGCTTCCTCACGCGCGAGCACGAGGAAGCGCGCAAGGCGGCGGGTCGTGAGGCGCTCCGGCGCTTCTGGAATCACGAAGAGGCGGAGGGCACCAAGCCGACCTGGGTCGAAAAGGAATTCGGCTTCGCGCTCGGTCCCGACCGCGTGCGAGGCCGCTACGATCGGGTGGACGAGGACCTGCTGGGCGCGGTGATCGTCGACTACAAGACGACCGAGATCAACCGTCAAAAAGACGCCGACCGCCGCGTCTCCGAGAGTCTCCAGCTGAAGATGTACGCGCTGGCGTGGCAGGAGATGACGGGGACCCTGCCGCAACGCCTGGAGCTGCGCTTCATCGACTCGAACGTCGTCGGCCGCCACACTCCGACGGCGCGCGACCTCGAAAAGGCGATCGACGCCGTCAAGGCGGCGGCGGCGGGCATTCGCGCACGGCGCTTCGACGCGACGCCCTCGTGGGGCGCCTGTCGCTCGTGTGCCTACAACCAGATCTGCCCGTTCACGGCGACGCGGGACTAGTGTGAACCGCCACGCCGGGCCGCCGCGCGGCGCAGACTCGCCCCGGGTGCCGGAGCCCACGTACGCCGAGCGTGCGCGGACGCTCGCGTACCTCGTGCGCTCCGGGGCCCTCGCCACGCTCTCACGCAAGCACCCGGGTCATCCGTTCGCGTCAGTGATGCCGTACGCGCTCGACGAGCAGGGCCAACCCCTGGTCCTGATCAGCGCGATGGCGATGCACACGCAAAATCTCCAGGCGGACCCGCGCGCCAGCCTGCTCGTGACGCAGCCCGTTGAGGGTGCTCAGCTCGGGGAGGCGAGTGATCCGCTGGCCGCTGCGCGCCTCACCCTGATGGGCGAGGCGCGCCCGCTGGCCGCCGGCGAGGCCGGCGCGGCGCGGCAAGCTTATCTCGCCCGTCACCCACGAGCCCACTACTGGGTGGACTTCGAAGACTTCGGATTCTGGCGACTCGACGTGAAGGACGTCTACTTCGTCGGGGGCTTCGCCGCGATGGATTGGGTGACGGCCAGCGACTATCGCGAGGCACGCCCCGATCCCCTGGCCGACGCTGCCGGGGGTATCCTGAGCCACATGAATCGCGACCATGCCAACGCGCTGATCGCGTACGCGCGCCACTTCGCGGGCGAGGCGGCTGACGAAGCGACGATGGTCGCCGTCGATCGGCTGGGGTTCAGGCTCCGTCTCCGCAGCGGGGAGCGACTGCATGGCGTGCGAATCGCGTTCCCGCGCGAGGTCAGAACGGCTGGCGAGAGCCGCACCGTGCTGATCGAGATGCTGGCTCAGGCCCGCTCCGGAAGCTAGCTACTCCAGCGAAGCTGGCGACTCCGGCGAAACCGGCGAGCTAGCCTGGCACGCCAACGGGTGCAAGACGTCGACCGCGTAGGCGCCGTCCAGGCGCTCCCCCAACCAACCGGGCGTGGCGGTGTGCGCGTGCACGATCAGCCCTTCGGCCTCGTGCCGCCCTTGCAAGGCGCCTACGGGATCGTCGGGCACCTCCGAATGCGGGGGAACCCCAGGAAGAATCCGCCCGTCCGGACGTCGAAACTTGAGCTCGCCGTCGGGCTGTCGAGTGAGCTGATAGCCCTCTTCGTGAACCGCGCGATGGTGGCGGCGGCAAAGCACGACCAAATTCGAGAGCGCGGTGGGCCCGCCCTGCGCCCAGTGACGGATATGATGGCCCTGGCCAAAGCGCACTCCGCAGCCCGGGAAGCGACAGCCACGGTCTCGATGATGCAGCACCCGCCGAAGCGCCGGCGGAATCGTGCGCGTTCGGGCCGACACCTCCACGACCCGACCGTCGACGCCGTGCTGCATCACCACCCGGCTCGCGTCGCACGCCAGGCGCTGAGACGTTTCCGCCGAAACGCGCGCACCACCCTCGAGGACCGACTGACCAGGCTGATCGGGGTCCGCGAGCACGGGCGCGTCGATATGGACGACCACCTGATAGCGCTCGCCCGGCGCGCCCGGATCGATGCCGTGATGGAGCGCGGTCTCCGCGAGTAGCCCCAGCGCGTCGGCCTGCTGCTGCTCCATGGGCGGCGTTTCCCAGGAATCGACCACCAGGCCGAGCTCGGCGCGCTTCGCGCGAGCCTGCTGATACAACGCCTCGCGAGCTGCGTTGAGGGCCTGGATGAGCACGGCGCCGACCTCAGGCGCCAGCCGCCCGCGGAGCACCACCATACCGTCTTCGTCTTGATACACGTGCAGCGCGCGACGCACGTGCTGGTGCTTGGCCTCGGCCATCTCGGTCTTGCGGTCCATCCTGCGCCAGCCTCGCACGATACGTTCGACGTGGTCCGCCGTACCGGCGCGCCCGACCGCCAGCAGCCGCGCCTCGGTCTCGGGCGTGGCTACACGCGTGAGCGCCCGAACCTTGGCGTAGCAGAGCTCGCCCTTCGCCAGCGCCCGCGCCAGCAGCGGTAAGGTTCCCAACACCCGCGCCACGCGGACGCGCTCGCGCGCCGCGCCCAGGTCGAGGCCGACGCGCCAGTTGAGCCAGTGCGCGCAGGAGCGAAAGCCATGGTTCCAGCCCGCGTGCAGGTCGAACTCGCGGATGAGATCGAGCAGGCGGGCCGTCGCGGCGTCGAGATGGGCCGAGAGCTTGGCGATCTCGTTGCCCAGCTCATCGAGTGAGCGCTGATCGAGCGAGTGCGTGTCCATGGCGAATCTCCCTTCTGCGGGCGACTTCTAAACCCGAGTTTCGGAGACACCTCAGGGGCGCGCCGAGCGCCGATTGTGCTCCAAGCCACAATTTTTCGACGACCGCGCCCGCGGACTCGTCTTGGGGCTTCTGCCGCCCGCAGGGAAGGCATTCTCGTGGCGCTCCCGACACGCGACGACGACGCAAATCAAAGCGGTCAAGCGGAAAATCGCGTGCGACACGCTGTATCTGAATTCGGACGCTGTCGAGTTTCTCGCCTTGACAGAGGGCCGGCCGGCCGAATACGGTCAGGAGTCAGAAGGGGAACCATCGTGGCCTACGACGTCATCGTCATCGGCGGCGGCAATGCGGCGATGTGCTCGGCGCTCTCGGCGCGGGAGCACGGTGCGCGCGTCCTCGTGCTCGAGAAGGCGCCCGAAACCTGGCGCGGCGGCAACGGCTTCTTCACCGCCGGCGGCTTCCGGTTCGCCTTCAAGAGCTTCGAGGAGCTGTGCGATCTGGTCGGGGACCTCTCCGACGAGGAGAAATCCTCGATGGAGGTCGACCCGTACACGGAAGAGCAGTTCTACGACGACCTCATGCGGGTCACCGAGGACTGCTCCGATCCGGACATGGCGATGCAGTTGGTGCGCGAGTCGCTGCCGACGGTGCGCTGGATGCGCGATCGCGGTGTTCGCTGGATCCCGATGTTCGGGCGGCAGGCCTACAAGGTGGGCGGAAGATTCCGTTTCTGGGGCGGCCTGGTCCTGGAGGCGGTCGGCGGGGGTGCCGGGCTGATCGACATGGAGTACCAGTCGGCGGCCAAGCACGGCATCGACGTGCGCTTCGAGTCGAAGGCCACGCGGCTCGTCACCGACGACCGCGGCGCCGTCACCGGTGTCATGGTGCGCACGCCGGCCGGCAGCGAGACGATCGACGCCGGCGCCGTCGTGCTCGCCTCCGGCGGCTTCGAGGCGAATCCGGAGATGCGTACGCGCTATCTCGGACCCAACTGGGAGCTGGCCCGCGTCCGCGGCACGCCGTACAACACCGGCGACGGCATCAAGATGGCGCTCGAGATCGGTGCGCTGCCGTGGGGCCACTGGAGCGGCTGCCACTCCGTCCAGTGGGACCTGAACGCGCCGTGGCACGGCGACCGGAAGGTCGGCGACAACTTCCAGAAGCACTCGTACCCGCTCGGGCTCATCGTGAATCTCCGTGGCGAGCGCTTCGTCGACGAGGGCGCCGATTTCCGCAACTACACTTACGTGAAGTACGGGCGCGCGGTCATCGGGCAGCCCCGCCGCACCGCGTTCCAGATCTTCGACCAGAAGGTGTTGCATCTGCTGCGCGAAGAATACCGGATCCGCGAGGTCACCAAGGCCGAGGACCTGACGATCGAGGGGCTGGCGCGGAAGCTCGAGATCGACGTCGACGGGCTCGTCTCCACGGTGCGCGCCTACAACGCCTCACTCCAGCCCGGCGACTACAATCCGGCGATCAAGGACGGCAAGGCGACGCGCGGGATCACGCCGCCCAAGTCGAACTGGGCGCAGCCGCTCGACTCGCCGCCGTACGTCGGTTACGCCGTGACGACGGGGATCACGTTCACGTTCGGAGGGCTCAAGATCACCAGTGAGGGGCAGGTCATCGACTGCGAACAGCGGCCGATTCCCGGGCTGTTTGCGGCGGGCGAGCTCGTGGGCGGGCTCTTCTATCACAACTACCCGGGTGGCGCGGGACTGATGGCGGGCGCCGTCTTCGGGAGGATCGCCGGCCGCTCGGCGGCCGCCGCGGGCCGGAAGGGCGCCGCGCGGTAGGCTAGCCGCCGTCCTTGGCGTAGGACACGAAGAACGAGCCGAACTCGATCGGCTCGAAGCAATCCGGAAGCTCGCCGTGCTTCCAGGCTCCGGGCACCTTCACGAGGCGGAAGTCCTTCCGGTGCCCGAACGTCTGCCGGAGCTCCTTTTCGGTGAACACGCGGCAGTGGTCCGCGTACCCGTGGACCGGCCTGTAGTCGGGGATCGGGCCGATCGCGCGCAGCTCGTGCATCGGCACGACGAAGGCGAAACGTCCGCCCGGACGTAACACGGTCTCGATCGACCGCACGGTCTCGGTGACGTCGCGTACGTGCTCGAGGACCGCGAAGGAATATACGAGGTCGAACGAGCCGGCCGAGAAGTAGAGGTGGACCTCTTCGGCGAACCCCTGGCGGAAGGCGACGTTGCCGAAGCGGTTCAGCTGCCGGGCGATCCTCGCGTTGGTCGGGGAGACCTCGACGCCGTCGACATGAAGATCCGGGTGGCGCGCGCCGAGCGCCATTGCGACGCCGCCTTCGCCACTGCCGGCGTCGAGCACGCGGCGCGCGTGGACGCGCTCGACTTCCCGTTCCAGCTCCTGGAACTCGGGGTCGCGCGCGCGCCGCTCGACCAGCTTGCGCGTCTTGCGACCGATGAGCATGCGGATCCGCTTCTCGAGGAGCTTGAGTCCCATGCGCCAGCGCAGCCGACGATATTGCTCCTCCTGCGCGGCCACGTACGATTCGCGCGATTCCAGGTGAGTGAGCCACGACCGGATTCGCGCGGTCAGCTCGGCATAGTGCGGATCGGAGTGTTCCGCGCGCGCCGCCTCGACGATCTCGAGCGCGCCGTAAATGTTCTCGCGATAGAGCTCGAAGCGGACCGACTGGATGACGGCGTCGACGTCACGCGGATTCACGTGCGGCTATCCTAGCACTCGAACGACGCATCCGGATGGTGGGCGCGCATCGCGGCGCGAACCGCGTCGAGGAACCACGGCGGCAGGAGCACGCGATAGTGCGCGAGGAAGCGCTCGAACTGGCCATCGAGGATGTAGGTGACGCCGTGGTCCCCCGCGTGGCGACACGACCGGCCGTACGCCTGCACCAGGGCTTTCGCCGTCTCGAGCGCGTACCAGCGGGGATCTCGCGACTGGCGGGCGGCGGTCCAGGGGTCGCCAAGGTCCGGGTAGGGCAGCTTCGTCACGACCTGGAACCGGAGGAAATCGTCCGGCAGGTCCACGCCTTCGCGGAGCGAGGGCGAGACCAGGACGGTCGGCAGGGGCGAGGCGCGATGCAGCTCGAGAGCGCGCGCCTTCGCCTCGGTCGACTCGACCCAGATCAAACGCCGCGACAGCGCGGGCTCGCGGCTCGCAAGATGCGCGACCAGTCGCCGGCCCGCGGCGTAGGACGGCGCGTGGATCAGCCCCTTTTCGCGCGAATGCTCGGTCATGATCGCGGCGACCTCGGCGAACAGCACGGGCTCCAGCCGGGCGAGCGTCGTCTTCGAGAGCGCGCCCACCGGACGGTAGTCGATCCGCCGCTGGTCGAGCGGGAAGGGCGAGTCGCTCGCGATTGACCTGACACCGTCCTCGTCGAGCCCGAAGCACTCGGCGATCGTTCGCCGGTGGCCGAGATACGCGGAGGAGAGCACCACCAGGTCCGCGGCCTCGCTCAGGAGCTCGCTGGCCATCCAGGCCACCGTGAGCGGCACCAGCTCGAGCGTCGAGTCGGGCTCGGCCGGATACCGCACGATCCACTCACGATCCTCCGCGTCCACGAAGAAGCGCACCCGGGCGAGGGCCGTTTCGAGGCTCTCGCGCTCGGCCATCAGCTCCTGCTCGGCACGGGAGGGCGGCATGCTCAGAAAGGTCTCGGGTGGGATATCCGAGGGGCGCATGATCTCGAGTGCGCGCGTCACCGTCTCGAGCTGTCCTTCCATCCGCTCGAGGTGGTCGCGCATGAGGCTCCGGTATTCATCGGCCGAGTCCAGCCGCGGCAGCGGCCCGCCGAACCACGCCTTGGCCTGCTCGGGCGGGAACGCGACGGTGAACACGTTCACCAGCTGCGACTCGAGGTTGTGCGCCTCGTCGATGATCAAAAGACGCCGCTTGGGTAGCTGCTCGGCGCGCCAGTAGCGAAGGGTGGCGAAGTACGCGGTGTTGGTGCAGAAGATCGAACCGGCCAGCGCGGCCGTTCTGGCCCGGACGTACGGGCACTGGCAGACCGGACCGCGAGGTCGCCGGCACATGCCGCGGGAGGTCGGCACGCGCGCGTCCGGGTAACGCTCGCAGAGGTAGTTATCGCGCCCCTTGACCAGCTGCAGGTCGGCGCCGAACTCGCGCTCGTACTGGTCTTGCAGCAGCTTCTGGGATGTCAGGAGATATGCGTCGCCGCTCCAGCGCGCGAGCGCCATCGCGACGTGGCTCTTGCCGACGCCGGGCGGCGCCTCGACCAGGAAAACTCGCGGCGCCGCCGGGTCGTCGAGCGCCTCGGCGATGGCGCCGGCCAGCAGACCGAGAAGCCGCGTCTGCTCCGGCCGCGGCGTGAAGCCGGCGGGAAAGTGCGCGAGCAGGTCAATGCGATCTGTCACGCGTGCACGAATGGTATCACGCGGGGTGTCGCGGGTATTATCGGAGCGTGCCGGAGAGCGGCTCTCGTGTGCTGTTCGAATTCTCCGCCGGTGGCCTCGTCCTCGACGAGGAAGGCCACGTTCTCCTGATCCGTGCCCGCGACCTGCGCGGTCAACCTGTGTGGACCTTACCGAAAGGAGCGCTGACCCCCGGTGAGACTAGCGCGGACGCCGCCCTCCGCGAGGTGCGCGAGGAAACCGGCTACAGGTGCGAGCTCGTGCGCGAGCTCGCGCCAGTGACCTACTGGTTTCGCCGGCAGGGCCGACAAGTCAAGAAGACCGTGCGCTGGTACCTCATGCGACCGCTCGAGAAGGTCGGCGAGCACGACCACGAAGTCGACGAAGTGTTGTGGACCGACAAGGACGACGCGCTCACAAGGCTGCGCTACGACTCCGATCGCCGTCTGGTGGGCTCGGTCTCGTAACTGCTTCGCACCGCGCCGAGACTTGCCAAGCAGCATGCCTCTGGGGTAGCGTCACCGCCCAGTACCTGTCGTTCCTGGTAGCGAACAATACCGGTCCGGCTCCTGGCGCCTCCGAACCCGCGCAGCGGTTAGCGGGCCTCTCGGCCAGCGCAGGAGGGATTGATGCAGCGGTACATCGCGCGAAGGTTCCTGCAGAGCTTATTGGCCATCTGGGTCATGAGCCTGATCGTGTTCAGTCTGGCCCGGGTCACTGGTAACCCCCTGGACGTGATGTTGCCGCTCGAGGCAGGGCCCGAAGAGTACGAGCGCGTCTCCAAGTACTGGGGACTGGATCAGCCGCTCTACGTCCAGTACGGCGTCTTCCTGAGCAAGGCCGTCCGCGGTGACTTCGGGAGTTCCTGGAAATGGCACGGCCACTCGGCGATGGGCCTCGTGAGGCAGCGCTTGCCCGCGACCCTCCAGCTTGCCGGTTTCGCCCTCCTCATCAGCATCGTGCTGGCGCTGCCGATCGGGGTGCTGGCCGCCGTCAAGAAGGGCACCGCCTGGGATTCCGTGGCGAAAATCATCGCTCTCCTCGGCCAATCCTTGCCGGGCTTCTGGCTGGGGATCGTTCTGATGTGGATCTTCGCCGTGCATCTGGGCTGGTTTCCGACGTCGGGCCGGGGAGGGATCCAATACATGATCCTGCCCGCGATCACGCTGGGCTGGTTCCAGGTCGCCGCCATCATGCGGCTGGTCCGCTCGTCCATGCTGGAAGTGCTCGATAGCGAATTCGTGAAATTGACCCGCATCAAGGGCGTGCCGGAATGGAAGGTCGTCTGGAAGCACTGTTTGCGTAACGCGTCGATCGCCCCCTTGACCTTCTTCGCGATCATCGCCGGCGTCCTGATGACGGGCTCCGTGGTGACGGAGAGCGTCTTTTCCTGGCCGGGTACCGGGCTGCTCGTGGTCGACGCCGTGAGGGCCAGGGACTTTCAGGTGGTCCAGGCCGTGGTGATCGTGTTCGCCGGGATCTTCATTCTCACGAACCTCCTGGTCGACATCCTCTATGCCTATCTCGATCCCCGCATCCGGTATCAGTAAGGGGAGAAGGGAGGACACATCGTGGCAACAGTGACAGCGAGAGCTCTTCCCTGGTATGCACCCCCCAGAGTTGCGCGGGCGATGCGTCAGGTCGGGCGGTATCCGGTGGTGGCGCTCAGTCTCCTCACGTTCCTTCTGGTGATCCCGGCCGTTTTCGCGCCGCTGGTCGCGCCGTACGACCCCTTGAAGGGGTCGCTGGCCAAGCGGTTGAAGCCCCCGGTATGGCAACAGGGCGGCGCCATCGAGCATCCTCTTGGCACCGACAAACTCGGACGTGACATCCTGAGCCGGATGATTTACGGGGCCAGGGTCTCTCTCATGGTGTCCCTGGTGGCGATTTTCGTCGGCGGTAGCATCGGGACGGGCCTGGGGTTGATGTCGGGCTACTTCGGAGGCAAGACCGACGCGCTGATCATGCGCCTGGTCGACATCTCCCTATCCTTGCCGACGATCTTGCTCGCTCTGGTCCTCGTCGCGGCGGTCGGCCCCAGCTTCGGAACGGTCATTATCGTTCTGGTGGTACTCCTGTGGGCTCGGTATGCGCGGCTCGTCAGGGGGGAAACCCTCAGCGTCAAGGAGCGGGACTTCATCGCCAGGGCGCGGGTCGCTGGGGCATCCCACGGCCGCATCATGACCAAGTACATCTTCCCGAACGTCGTGAACTCCCTCATCGTCCTGGCAACGCTACAGGTGGGATACGTCATTCTTCTCGAATCAGCCTTGAGCTTTCTCGGCGCCGGCCTTCCCCGTCCCACCCCGGCGTGGGGCCTCATGATCGCGGACGGCCGAGAGCTGATTGTCACGGCCTGGTGGGTCTCGATGTTCCCCGGACTGGCGATCATGCTGACGGTGCTCTCTCTCAATCTATTGGGGGATTGGCTCCGCGACCACCTGGACCCCAAGCTCAGGCACGTATAGGACCGCCCAAGCTAAGACAAGAATGCGGAGGAGGCATCCGATGAAACGCTACGCGTTGTCACGGTTCCCATCGCCGCGGCTCGTTTCCATCGCACTGGGGCTGCTGCTGGCGTTGGCACTTACGTTCGAGACGACGCTGTCACCTGGATCGGCGCAGGAGGCCAAGGTCCAGAAGCTCCTGTTCGCGTCCGCCGGGTTCGAGGACAGCAACCGTTTCTGGATGATCAGTCGCCCCGATCATCTCCAGTACGACCCGTTCCTGGAAACCCTGCTCGAGGTGGACCCCAAGTCCGGTGAGTACACGCCCCGCCTGGCTGAGAAGTGGCAAGCCAGCCCTGACTACAAGGAATGGACGTTCACCCTGCGAAAGGGCGTTCCGTTCCACTTCGGGTACGGTCAATTCACCGCCAAGGACGTCGTGCATTCGCACTCGCTCATGATGCGTCCGGAGGCGACCGCGACACTGGTCGGGTTCTGGCGCCAGGTCGACGAGGTCAAGGCCGTCAACGACTACCAGGTCGTGTTCCGCTTCAAGCGCCCTACGACGGTCATGCCATACGCGGCGTCTCGCGCCGGCGATCTACGGATCGTCAGCAAGGCCCAGTGGGACAAGGAAGGCCTGGAAGGGTTCGAGAAACGGCCGGCGGGAACCGGCTCGTACCGTTACGTCGGCCGCCAACCGGGCCTGTCCATTACCTTCGAGCGAGTGGACAACCACTACCGGGGCGAGAAGCCGGCGTTCAAGGAGCTGGAGTTCCGACTGGCCCGCGAAGAGTCGACGCGGCTGGCGCTGATCCTCTCGGGCGAGGCCCAGATTGCCGACCTGCCACGCGAGCTACAGAAGGACGCGCTCAAGCGGGGCATGAAGATCTACACGTCGTCGTTCCCCGTGGACTGGATGACCGTCTACCTGGGCGGCCTGTACTTCCTGCCCGGGGACACGGCGTTCAAGCCCGACGTGGCCTGGACCAAGAAGCCGGTGCGGCAGGCCTTGAATGTCGCCATCAACCGCAAAGAGCTCCTCAACACGGTGTTCGCCGGCAAGGGGACCCCCACGTACGTGACCGGGTGGTCCGCGCAATCAGAGGGCTACAACCCGGAGTGGGCGAGTCGGTTCGACCAGATGTACGGCTACAACCCCGGAAAGGCGAAGGCGCTCCTGAAGGAGGCCGGTTACGGCCCGGGGCAGCTGAAATTCAAGATCCTGGCGTTCACCGAACCTGGCGAGTCGGAAGGTCCGCAGGTGGCCGAGGCCCTGGGGATCTACTACAAGGACGTTGGCGTCGAGACGGAGATCGAGGTGCTCGACTGGGCCAAGGTGCGGGAGATGTTCCGCAAGAAGACGATCGGTTGCTGCATCTGGCCCAACATCATCTCCTGGCGCCCGTCGGAGGAGTGGATCCGGATCAGCAACTATAGCAAGGGACCGAACCACCACTACGAGAACGAGTTCATCGAGAAGACCTACCTGGCCTGGGCCGCGGCTGTGAATCCCGGCGAGCGGCAGCGACTGGCGCGGGCAGTCGCTGACCATCTCTTCGAAGAGTTCGCCGACATCCCGCTCTTCTGGTTCGCCAACGAGGTCGTCGCGAATCCCAAGGCGGTGAGCGAGTGGGTCTACCCGGGCCTCGGGGCCGGGAGGTCGACTCACTTCCATCTCATCAAGGCCGCGAAGTAGACGTCAGGACGGCGAGGCCCCAGGCATCAGGAGAACTGTTTCTCCTGATGCCTGAACGCCTTGATCCGCTGACTTCCTGAGTACCTTGATGCCCAGACAGATCGGTGATGTCATTCTGGAAGTCGAGGACCTGCACACCTACTGCTTTACGCGGTGGGGTGTGGTGAAGGCCGTCGACGGGGTGAGCTTCTTTCTGCGCGAGGGAGAAGCTCTGGGAATCGTGGGCGAGTCGGGGTGTGGAAAAACCATGACCGCCCTGTCGTTGCTGAGACTGGTGCCTCGGCCGGCGGCCCGTATCGTCAAGGGAAAGATCGTGCTCCAGGGGGAAAATCTCCTGGACAAGAGCGAGCGCGAGATGCGGGCCATCCGGGGCCGGCGCATCTCCATGATTCTCCAGGACCCGCAGACCTCCCTCAATCCCGTGTTCACCATCGGCAATCAGCTGATCGAAGCCATCCAGATCCACCATCGAGACGGCCATCGCTCGCTGGTACGGCGGGCGATCGAGGGCTTGAAGCAGGTGCGCGTGGCGGCGCCCGAGCGTCGGGTGCAGGACTATCCGCACCAGATCAGCGGCGGCATGAAGCAGCGCGTGGTCGGCGCCATCGCCATCTCCTGCGAGCCGCGAGTCATCATCGCCGACGAGCCCACCACGTCGCTGGACGTGACCATCCAGGCTCAATACCTGCGCCTGCTGCGCGACATTCAAGAGGAAACCAACCTCGCGCTGATCTTCATCACGCACGACTTCGGCATCGTGGCGAAGATGTGCGATCGCGTCATGGTGATGTACGCGGGCCGTGCCGTGGAGAGCGGCTCGGTACGGGATATTTTCAATCATCCCTCTCATCCGTATACACAAGCCCTGCTGAACTCCGTGCCCACCATGGACGAACGCGTCGAGCGGCTCTATTCGATCACCGGCCAGCCCCCCGCCCTCTGGGATTTGCCCGTGGGGTGTCGGTTCGAAGCGCGGTGCCCTCAGGCCGACGAGCGTTGCCGGCGTCAGTATCCTCCGTCGTTCACGGTGCGCGAGGGCCACACCGCCGACTGCTGGAGGCTGGAATAGGGCATGCAAGCCGAGCCGATTCTCCGAGCTCAGCGGCTGGTGAAACATTTCCCCGTCACCCAGGGCATGCTCTGGTCGACGGTCGTCGGCTGGGTCAAGGCCGTGGACGGCATCAGCTTTTCGATTCAACCGGGACAGACCCTCGCGATCGTGGGCGAGTCCGGCTGTGGCAAGACGACGACCGCCAAGCTCATCCTGCGTCTAGAAGAGCCCACCTCCGGCGAGGTGTTCGTCGATGGGAAAGATGTCCACGCGTTGAATGGTGAGGCGCTGAAAGAATACCGGACGATCGTGCAGGCGGTCTTTCAAGACCCCTGGTCTTCCCTGAGCCCTCGCATGCGGGTGCAGGAGATCGTGGCTGAGCCGCTGGTGGTGAATCGGGGGGTGTCCGCTCGGGAGGTCAAGGGCCGCGTCGCCGAGATCCTCAACCGGGTGGGTCTGCGCCCGGAGCAGGCGAAGCTCTACCCCCACGAGTTCAGCGGCGGCCAGCGCCAGCGCATTGCCGTGGCCAGCGCCCTCGTGTCAGATCCGAAGCTCATCATTCTGGATGAGCCGGTCTCGGCCCTGGATGTTTCCATTCGAGCGCAGATCATGAACTTGCTCGTGGATCTCCAGAAGCAATTCGGCGTGAGCTATCTGCTCATCGCTCACCACCTGGCGACGACCCGCTACATGGCCCACGAGGTCGCGGTCATGTATCTGGGCAAGATCGTGGAACGGGCCAAGACGGAAGAGTTGTTCAAGAATCCGGCGCATCCTTACACCAGGGCCCTCTTCTCGGCCGCCCTCCCGGCTCACCCGGACATCGTGCGAGAGGAGATGATTCTCACGGGGGAAGTCCCGTCGCCCATCAATCCCCCGTCGGGCTGCCGCTTTCATCCTCGCTGCCCGTTCGTCATGCCCCAGTGCGCAGAGGTCGAGCCGCAAGAGAAAGAGATCGTTCCCAATCACACGGTCGCGTGTCATCTCTTCTGAGCCGAGTTAGGGCATCGGGAACAACCGCTCGCCGTTCTTCCAGGCGATCGCCTCTGCGACGTCTCGGGGCAGTTGGCCGAGCCAGGTCTGGACGTCGCGATGGTAGCCTTGCATCGCCTCCCAGCGCGATGTGACCCACGTGTCCGTGCCCACCATGAAGCGATCGGGATGCTTCACGAAGACCGCGCGCCACTCCGGATCGAGCGTGCCGCCCGGCGCGACGTCGGTGCGCAGCGCGAGCTCGACCCAGAGCTTCGGGAACCGCGCGAGAAGGTCTCCGACCGTGGACGCAGACGACGACATGCCGGCGTGCGCCCACAGGAAGCGCGTCTTGGGATAGATCGTCAGGAGCTTCTCGATCGTGCCGTCGTCGACGTGAGCCTGGAGGAATAGATCGCGATCGGCCGCCAGCTCGGCGAACCGCTTGACGGTGGGCCCCCCGGCGCCGGAGGCGCTCAGATGGAACTCGCCGATGCCGCGGTAGATCCCCCGCTTGAGCCGCTCCTCGACGTAGGACTGCACGCCGGGATCGCTGTGCCAGCTCCCCATGTCGTCGCGCGTCCGGTACGGCCGAAGGAACGGAACGATGGTCTTCGGCGCTTTCTCGTAGAGCTTCAGCGTGCCGTCGTCGGGCGTGCTGGAGACGATCGCCCGGCGCACGCCCGCCGCGCGCAGAATCGCGAGCGCGCGGTCAGCCGAGTACACGTCCCAATCGGGGCGGCTGTAGTGGACGTGAGCGTCGAAGATCGGGAGCTGGGCGGTCGCGGGGGCCGCCGCGCCCAGGGCGAACAGCAGCGTCGCGAGCAGGAGCCTTCGCATCGCCGGGATCCTAACACATGGACTCCGTCGTTCACGCCGCACGCGGCGGGCGGCACACGCGGCAGGGCCGATATCCGACGCTCGCGGCGTCGGCCACCGAGGCGAAGACGACCCGGTTCGCCTCGCCCACCCGCTGCTCGTGGGCGCAGCCGCGCCGGCAGATGATCCGCGTGCTCGTGCAGCCGATCAACGCAGGGGTCGTGCGCTCGAGCCGCAGGAGCTGGGTCTTCATCGCGCCGCCGAACGCGTAGTGGCCCCAGGTTCCGTCGCCGCGCACGATGCGATGGCAGGGAACGATCACCGGCACCGGGTTGGCCCCGAGCGCGTTGCCGACCGCGCGGGCGGCTCGCGGATGGCCCACCCGTCGCGCGAGGGCCGAATAGGAATCGACCTCGCCGAACGGAATGCGGAGGGCTTCGGCCAGCACGCGGGACTGAAACTCCCCGACGCCGCCGAGGTCGACCGCCACCGTGAAGAACGTGCGCCGGCCCGCCAGGTATTCGCGCAGCTCCCGCCGGGCGCGCTCGGCGTGAGCGCGAGCGCGGGCGGTCGCGCCGTGGTCACCCCGTCCAGGATGAAGCCGTACCACGCCGCGCTCGGTCGCGTCGATCCTGAACCGGTCGGCCAGCTTCTCGAGGCCCGCCGGCCCGGTCTTGAGGCTTCCCAGGAGCCGCTCCGAAAGCCGGGGCGGCGCGTCGGGCTTGAAGAACTCTTCGAGCATCGTGTCGATCCGATCCATGTCGCTATCCCTCCAGCGCTCGCTTCAAGATCGCCTTGCCTCGCGCGAGCTGACTCTTGACCGTGTTGACCGAGATCCCTCTGATGGTCGCGAGCTCGCGATAGCCGAGACCATTCACGTAGTGCAGCGCGAGCAGCACGCGCGCCTCGCGCGGCACCGTGTCGAGCGCGCGCGTCAGATCCAGCCGCTCGACCGCCGTGCCCGCCCGCGCGCGCGGCAACGGCTCGGGCGGGGTGCGTCGGCGGCGGCGGAGCTCATCGATGCAGACGTTCGTGAGCACGCGATAGAGCCACGTCGACACCGCCCACCGGCTCGAATACGATTCGCGTGCCTCGTAGGCCTTCAGCAACGCTCTCTGGACGGCGTCCTCCGCGTCGGACCGGTTGCCGAGCAGTCGGTAGGCCACCGCGAAGAGCCGGGTCGCGTATTCTTCGGCGGTGCGGGCGAACGCCCGTTCGTCCATCTCGGTCAGTTATACGCGCCGGACGCGCGGAAGGGTGGAACGAGGACTAGCGGGATCCCGCCGGCGGCCGAGCGCTCCGGATCGCGTCCCAGAGACTGGCGGCCGTCAGCGGCACTCGAGTGATCTCGACGCCGCGATCGGCCAGCGCGTCCTCGACCGCGTTGGCGATCGCCGGCACCGGCGAGATGATGCCGCTCTCGCCGACGCCCTTGACGCCCAGCTCGTTACGCGTCGAGGGAAAGTCGAGCGCGATCACGTCGAGCGGTGGCACCTGGTCGGCCCTCGGCAGGCCGTACTCCATCAGCGAGCCCGTCACGAGCTGGCCAGCGCCGTTGTGGACGAGCTCCTCGGCCAGCGCGGCGCCGATCCCCTGGACGATCCCACCGTGAAGCTGTCCCTCGACGACCATCGGGTTGAGGGGACGGCCGCAATCGTGTACGGCCACGTAGCGCAAGAGGCGCAGCTCGCCCGTCTCGACGTCGACCTCGAGGGCGCAGGCGTGGGCGCCGAACGCCCAGGTGACCGTCTCCGGCCGGAAGAACGCGCACGCGTGAAGGCCCGGGGCGCCCTCGCGCAGCAAGGTAGGGCTCCTCAGCGACGCGCGTGCCAGTTGCCCGATCTCGACAGCGCGCCCGGTCATGCCGGCGACGTGCGCGCGGCCGTCGGCGAGCACGACGTCAGCCGGCGCGCACTCCAGGAGCTCGCCGGCGACCAGCCGCGCTTTCCGCGCGACCTCGCGCGAGGTGCGCGCGACAGCCGGCCCCGCCACCGCCGCGACGCGGCTCGCGATGGTGCCGTTGCCGTAGCCGACGACGGCGGTGTCGCCGCCCACGACGACGACCCGCTCGGTGTCCACGCCGAGCTCGGCCGCGCACACCTGCGCCAGCGTGGTCTCGTGGGCCTGGCCCTGCGAGGAGACGCCGATCTGGAGATAGATCGTCCCGCTCGGATCGATCCGCCCGTCGGCGCCCTCGAATGGCCCGATGCCCGTGCCCTCGAGGTACGCCGAGAGGCCGATACCGATAGGTTGTCGCATCGCCCGGCGCGATTTCTGGGTGGTACGCCACTCGTCGTAGCCGAACCGGGCGAGCAGGCGGTCGAACGCGGCTGGGTAATCCGCGGGATCGTACACGATCGGCGCGCCGTCGCGGTACCGGAGTCCCGTCGTGTAGGGCATCTCGTCGGCGCGAATGAGGTTGTGCCGCCGCAGCGCCGCGGGATCGATTCCGCTCCGGCGCGCGGCGCGATCGAGAAGCCGGTCGAGCACGTAGGCGACCTCGGGTCGCCCGGCGCCACGATACGCGGCGGTGAAGGTCTTGTGGGTCACCACGTTGATCGCGGATCCCTTGAGGTGCGCGATGCGGTACGGCCCGGGTAGGTGGTTGATCGTGTTCAGGGTGATCACGTCGCCGATGACGGGATACGCGCCGCCGTCGCGGGTGAACTCGGTCTCCACCGCGGCGATCGCGCCGTCCCGGGTCACGCCCAGCCGCGCTCGATGGCGCTGGTCGCGGTCGGGCGCCGTCGCCAGGAAGTGCTCGCGACGGGTCTCGATCCACTTCACGGGCCGCCGCAGCCGGCGCGCCACGGCGGCCAGCAGGACGTCCTCGGGATAGACGTGACCCTTGGCGCCGAAACCGCCCCCGACGTCGGGCGCGATCACACGCACCTGCTCCTCGGCGAGCCCGAGTGCCGAGGCGATTGCGGCGCGCACCGCGAACGGGACCTGAGTTGAAGTCCAGATCGTCAGACGGCCATCCAGCGCCTCGGGCTGCACCAGCACGCCGCGGGGCTCGATCGGCATCGCGGCGACGCGCGGTACGCTGAGGCGCGCTTCGACGATCACGTGAGCGTCCGCGAAGCCGCGGGTGACGTCGCCGACGACGCCGTCGGACGGGCCGGCGGCGTTGTCGGGCCACTCCTCGAAGACCTGTGGCGCGCCCATCGCGAGCGCGGCGTCGACCGTCGCCGCCGCGGTCAGCACGTCGTAGCGGACGTCCACCGCGTGCGCGGCGTCGGTGGCGCGGTAGACGTCGTCCGCGACCACCACCGCGAGCGCCTCACCGGCGTAGCGAACCTTCGGGCCCGCGAGTGCCGGCTGGGCATAGGGCCTGAGTCGAGGTGACGGCACGAGCGGGGGCACCGCGCCGGCGCACTCCGGCAGGTCCGCGATCGTGAGCACCGCGACCACGCCGGGCTGCGCCATGGCGCGACGCGCGTCGACCTCGAGGATGCGGGCGTGGGCGTGGGGGCTCCGGACGATCGCCGCGTGGAGCAGATCGGGCAGCCGCAGGTCGTCCACGTAGCGGCCGCGTCCGGTGAGAAAGCGCCGATCTTCGCGACGTTTGACGGAAAGGCCGATGGGCGTCATGAGATTGTCGTCGGGCGTTGTGGCAGTATAGGCGCGGACCCGGGGGAGGTCACACGCATGAACTACCGTCCGGTCGAGGGGTGGGGGCGACTGCCCGAGGGGTGGTCGTACGTGGAGTCGACGAGCGTGGCCGTCGATGCCAGGGACAACGTGTACGTGTTCAATCGCGGCGAGCACCCGGTGATCGTGTTCGACCGCGAGGGGAAATTCTTGCGATCGTGGGGCGAAGGCGTGTTCCGGCGCGCCCACGGGATCACGATCGGCCCCGACGGCACGCTCTGGCTCACCGACGATCTGCACCATACCGTGCGGCAGTTCACGCCCGAGGGCAAGCTCCTGCTGACGCTCGGCGACCCGGACAAGCCCTCGTCGCTGCACGGCGGCAAGCCGTTCAACCGGCCGACCCACGTCGCGCTGTGTCCGAAGAACGGCGATCTCTACGTGTCGG
>Ga0209160_1000604_pt1 | contig 29894 bp, 23 predicted proteins | sample GraSoiAngelo_153_FD_186167 | JGI IMG/M metagenome (GOLD analysis project Ga0209160, IMG submission 186167) | Grasslands soil microbial communities from the Angelo Coastal Reserve, California, USA - 14_1009_12_40cm (SPAdes) (version 2) | ecosystem: Environmental > Terrestrial > Soil > Grasslands ...
GTAGCATAGGCCATGATCGGCTTCTTACCGATCAGTATAGTGTCCGCTGGGATATCAGTTCTGCGCATTTGGGTAGGAGCCCTCTCTGCCTTCTTTGGTTCTTCTGACATTCGTTCACCCCCGAGATGTCGGTAGTACGCTGTACGCAAACGCCCCTGTGTGTTGACCTCCTTTATGAGCCTACCCTTTTTTCTCTCTCACAAAAGGTAGAATTGATCGCACTTTGCCAATGCTTAGACGTCCCTATCGAGATCGCTCGGAACCAGCCCACTTTCCCAAATCAAAGCCCACCTCTCTAAGAAGGTCATCTATCCACGAAAATAGCCCCAAAAAAAGGTCTTCTGAGAAGCTTTCTTTCCGTTGCTTTCTTATGTATCAATTGACCATCACGAGATGAAACCAATGGCAAAGACGAAGAACTGTGAGCTGTGTGACTCAGCCTTCGAGTGTAAGGGCCTCCTTGGCTGCTGGTGTCGCTCTATAGACATCTCGCGCCAACAGCTGGGTGAACTCTCCAACCGGACTTCCGACTGTATTTGTCCCAACTGTCTTGCTGAGTACAAAGATAGAGACTTACATTCTTGAGTCTATTTTGTCCCAAGTTGTACTGCTTGGTTTCTGACAAGCAGGTTGAGTCTCAATCTTGCTATGACGAGAAAACATCAGTTGGAATAGAATCTGATCGTCCTTAACATTTGCTTAAGGCTCTGTGAACCACCAGCCTCCCGGGGAATGCAGCTCCCTCGCCTGCTTGCTCCAGTTATCACATGATGAGGAGAAAAAAAGAAGAAAGGCTTGGGGTGAGGAGTTTCTGTGCTGTTCCTACATGCCGCCTTTCTTCTTCGACTTTTTCTTCTTAGCGTTCGTCGGCTTGTTCACCCGGCTCCATATTCACAATAGTCTTTGCTTAAGAAATCTCCTATTTTTTCGGAAATCGATTTTCATGAGCGTATTTTTTTGGGGTGGACCGGTTCAATGCTCGACCTAGAGATCGCTGGCAGATTTTTCTTCCCCTAGATATTCTTCTGCTGTCCAGCATTTTTTCATGCTTTGAGGATGAATCGTCGGAGACGATCGTTCTGATGATTTGGCTGGTTTCGGGCTATTGATCGCGATCCAGTTTGTTAGAACTCTTCGTGCACCACGCTTCCTTCTTGTAAGAAGCTCGTCAAATCTGCTGAGAGTTCTGATAGTTACCCAGAACACAGGCAACGAAAAACGATTGCATGCTTGCAGAACTCCAAATCGGTCCCGTTTGTTGTGGCTCCTATTTCTCCAAGATGAGACAGCCTCTTAGGCTCCGGCGTGGGAACGCTAGCGCGGTCTAGATTGTAATCTCTCTCCGGCCAGTTGCTGAATATTTCTTAGTCGCTCTCGAGATCGGCGCTTGCCATTCTTCGCTACCTCGGAAAAAGGAGCGTTCTGCATATGGTCTGAGCGCCGAATAGCCGATTGAACCATGAAACAGAAGCTCCTCCGCAGAAAGATTCGCCCATTTCGCACCTGATCTTGAATCTGGGAGGTTACTGCAAGATCACCGCTAGATTCGTTGGGCTGATCGCGTTTTTCGCCGAGCCAGCTAAGCTCAGATTATGCCCGGAATTGCCTGTCTCGCCCATTATCACCGCCAGACAGCTAGCCTTCTTAGAGAAATAGGGGGTCTTAGCGAGTGAGTCTCGCGTCGCATGGTTCCCGAGGACGAGTGCCTTCTCCTTCGAGCACTCTTAGGCAGACTACACCGGTTTATCTAGTCTACGAATATTGTTTCCTTCGGGAACACTTCGATCCCACTGGTCGAGATCTTGTAGGGACGAGGTTGCATGTCAATCGCTGTCTCCCTCATCTTCTCAACCTGCATGACCCGGTTGTACGTCTTACCCACTTTCGCGTTGGACAGGATCATAACCCCGTGCGCCAAGTACTCTTCAAGCTGCACCGCCCGCTCCACCGTCGGTCCCATAGCCCGCAGCTCCGTCGTCATCAGACAGGTCGCACCGGTCTTCACGAGAGCGTCGACAAGATCCAGGATCGCGGTCCTCCGCTCTACCATCTCCGGGTACTGGAAGATCAACGAGGTCACAGGGTCAACAACAATTCTCTTCGCGTTGATCAGCTCGGTGTGAGTCTTGATCCCCTCGATAAGGCTCAGGATCGAGAAATCCTTCCGACCGATCGACGTGCGGCCAATCTTCACCTCGCCAGGCATATGCCGTAATGGTGAGGCGTTGATGAAGGCAAACTTCTTTCCCTTCTCAAGGTCCTCAAACTTCCAGCCGAACAAGCTCATCTCACGATAGAAATGCGCCTTCGTCTCATCCAAGCTGACAAAAGCTCCATTCTCACCGTACATCTTGATACCGTTCATCAAGAACTGCGAAGTCAGGATCGTTTTACCAGTACCAGGCCCTCCCACCAGCAATATGACTCGTCCACGTGGAAATCCACCAGTCAAAATCTCGTCAAGGCCCGGTATTCCAGTAGGAGTTCTATCAACCATAGGCATTGCTACTGTTCACACTCACATTCGCGCTTTGAAGCAGATATTTCCAACATGGTATAAATCGCTTCGGATTCAACACCCATAGAACCTGTCTTGAACCCTATTGTTACCGGGCCTTCGTCGCGAAGGTTACTCCATCCAGTTGAGGCCACAATCTAAATCCGCGCAGTGGCAAGACGACGACCGGTCGTGCCAGGCTGCGAGAAGAAACGTTCCTACACGATCATATCGATCCATACCGTTCGACTCGTCCAATTTTCGCCTGCCTCGGTGGTTGGGAAAATTGCGCTCGGTGACCGAAAGCTTATGTTAGATTCCACGCGCTCACGCCAGCAATGGCCCTTCAGAACCTCGCTCGCTGGAGCGGACCCACACTTATGCTTGGAGGGCTCCTTCTCGCCATACACTACCTTACCCACCCCTTGGGAGAGACCCCACAATTCATTCTGAGTGGCATCTGGGCACCAGTGCATTTCGTCGGTGCGGTTGCTTGGGTGCTCATTCTTCTAGGATCGGTGGGGTTCTACAGCCAATACTCCAGCAAGCTGGGCCGCTTGGGGTCGGCCGGCTTCCTCCTAGCCTTCATTGGAGGAGCGAACAGGCCTGGCGAATTATTGGTCGTCGGTACAGTCATCGGTCCTCTGATCGCAGGGCAAGCACCATCACTCCTCGATGTCGGGGGTTCCCTCTACGGTCCCTTGTTGGTGACGGTAGGGCTTATCACAGTTATCTACGGCCTCGGCTTCTTCCTCCTTGCCATTGCTACCCTTCGTTCAGCTATTCTTCCGCGTACAGCCATTGTTCCGCGCTTGTCCCTCTGGATGGTCATCCTCGCCGTACCGCTAGCGCTCGGCTTTTTCGTCTTGTTCGTCATCGGCAGTATTGCTGGTCTACTCTTCTCTCTTGGTTTGATCGGATGGGGCTACGGGCTGTGGCTTAACCAAATGTCAATGCGAACGGACTCTGTTCGATAGGCTTGGTTGTTTTGCTAGTCTTCGAGTCCAACCGATAAGATTAGCCTCCTCTGGAAGCAACCACTGAAACTCTCCGTGGCGCTTTCCGAAACTCCTTGCCATCCAGGATGAATTTTGAACTCACCCGTTACTGGTCTGCTGAAATCTTGGTTACACCCTCCTTAGCACCATAAAGAAGACCTGTGCAATCAGGCCTCAAATTTCCAGTCTAAGTCTACACTAGCTCGGTGGAGACCGTGCCCCACAGAAAAACACGAAACAAACAATACGACACGATGCAAGGCCCGATTCTCCCAGTTCTGGGAAGCGTTCCAATTGTTTCGCATACGTTTTCGATACTGTTTCGACTTTCCGGTCCGAGGACGTGGGTTTTCCCGTCTTTCAGCTTTATTCTAGGTTACGCGGTAGGTGGTGGAGGACAGCTATCCCAGATATGTATCGGCATAGCCGTCGCATCTCTGGTGACCGCTGCAACCAATATCGTAAACGCTTTTGCCGACAGGAAGGAAGATGCAACAAATCAACCCCAACGCTTATTCTGGCTTGGCCAGATCGGCTCGAGACAGATAACCGCCTCTCTAGTAGTACTCTATTCTAGTGCAGCCGCCCTTGCCATTTACCTAGGACCCGTTTTCACGCTGGTTCTAGGCTTTGGCATCCTCAACTCCATCTTCTATTCGCTGCCTCCCCTTAGATTCAAGTCAAAACCACTCGCTAGTCTCGCCTCTTTTTCCGGTGCACTGGGTCTTCCCTTTATCGGGGGCCTTGGCGTTAGAGGGTCTCTCGATCTTCTCAACCCAATGCTTTGGCTTCTAACGTGGTTCATGTTCACGTACGGGACGGTCAAGAACTTGCCGGACTATTTTGGAGACATGAAAGCGGGCATCCGGACCTCGGCCACCATCTTCAAAAACGTGAAGAAGGCGGTTCTCTTCAGTAGTATACTGCTTTCCACGCCGTTTATCCTTCTCGTGGTGTTCGTGTCACTTGGACTTCTAGAGCCAATTTACATTGCGGACCTTGCGCTAATCCCGCTATTCGCTTTCATCATCACAGAAATGCTGAAGGCCAAGGACACCGCCGGCCTTGAAAAGGCTCATACCTTTGGCTTCTTCTACGCCATTTCCTTCTTACTCTTCACATTTGTGCTGACATCTCCGACCATACAATCACTTGTGATGGTGCTCGTGGCATACATCTGGACTCTGACGGTTGCGAAGCTCAGCGTCCACTCTAGGGTCGAGTCCAGAGACTGGGAGAAACAGAGGAAGAGGCCGTGAAGAACGCTCTCGCCAGCAAAGAGCTATCCTTCGACCTTCTCAAAGGCCTAGTCATCACCCCTATCACAACCGGTCTAAACTTCGCGCTCCTGGCGCCGCCTGGCGCGGGAAAGACCACCATCTGTCAGAGTCTGCTCAAAGAAGCGGTCGAAGCTGGCTTGAGATGTCTCTACGTCATAACAAACAACCCCATTTCACTAATCAAAGAACAAGTTCGTGCCATGGGACTTGCGCCGGGAAGGGCTGACCAGATAATCTACGTCGACATGTACTCGTGGTTGCTTGGAGAACGCTCTCAGGAGAGATTCCAGATAGACAATGCGTCCGATGTCGCATCAGTCAGCGTCGTATTGTCGAGTGCGGCTGAGACAGCGGGTGACCGCTCCTTTGTTCTCTTTGACTCACTGTCAACTCTCCTCTCTTACAATTCCGAAGATCTCTCCATACGATTCATGAAATCACACCTAGCTCGGATGAAGAAACACGGCAACATAGGCGCCTATGCCATAGAGCTTGGAATACATAGCAACTCATTCTACAACGAAGTCCGCTCCAGCTTCGACGGGGTAATCGATATGAAACTGGACGAGATGGATGGTGAGCTTCGCCGGTTCGTCAGGGTATACAGTTACAGGGGAGCACATGAGACAAAATGGTTCCGGCTCCTCATAGGACCCGATAGATCGGTGAAAATCTATTGACAGTCCAAGACGACGGGAAAGCTTGTTTTCGTTTCCAGCTTCAACAGGAAGCGAGTGTTAACCTTATCGCAGATGAAAGGTACAATCCGCTTAAATCACGCACAAGGGAGGGCTCCATAAAGTGACGACAATGGAGCCTACTGGGATCAAGGTCCTAGACGACCTCCTAGCCGGCGGTCTCCCAAGACCTTCAGCAGTCGGTTTGATAGGAGCAGTAGGCAGCGGCAAATCCTCCCTGGTCAGACAGCTCGCAGTTAACATGCTCGAAAAAGACTTCCGAGTCCTCTACTACGCTATAGACGAGTCTGCGGAGGACGTGAGAGAAGGAGTCGCCTCCTACGGCATCAACGTCCCAAAGTATGAAGAAGAAGGACGACTCGCCTTCATCGATATCTTCGCCCTTGGGGTCGAACGCCTCGCAGAGGCCTACCCAGTGGAAGAACCGGAGAGAATCGTCGACAGCACTTTCAAGTTCTCCGACCTCGTCGCGCAAGGCAGAAGTTTCACACTCAAGCATCTAGGAAAGAAGCAGTTCGTCATAATGGACTCCCTAACGCCCTTCTTCCTCATGGTTGAGGCAAAGAGAGTCTTCCAGTTCGGCCAAGTCCTAAAATATGCAACCCGTTTCGCCAAAGCGATCGGAGTTGCAACCCTCCATACGAAAGTGCTTGACGAATCAATTGAGAACGCCATGGTGAACTTCGCCGATGTCGTCCTTGAGCTCGAGCGGAGGAAAACCCCCGAGGGCATCAGCAGAGGCGGAACGCTAAGACTGGTGAAGTTGGGAAAGACTCAGATCCCGTCGAGAGGATACTACTACGAGATGACGCCGCAAGGAATAGTCATAAGCACCGCCCCTCCTATCTGACTGTAACTCAGGTCACCTCCGATCCAACATCTGTTGGATTATGGTGCCGAGTGCAAACGGGCGGTTTGGCGTTAAAGGGTCAAGATTGGATTACGAATGACGATATGCAGATCGCCGAACCAAGCTTGGAATTCTTGCGCACAACTAATCCAACTCAATGGGTGGCTTTACGGAAAACGTTGAGCGATTTTCCTTAACGGACTTGCAGAAGTTTTTTCTTTAAAAAGAAAGGTCCAACTAGCGCATGCCCATAACGTGCTAGAGATTGTTCCCCGAGCGATGGCATCTTGGATGAAAAATCCACCGAACCAGGCGTTGCCCGAATTACGGGCGAATCTTCTGTACCAAAGCTGATGGTGTACGACTTCCGACAGGATGATCGCAAGAAGTGCACTTCGGCCAGGCTTAGGAAATTTCGGCTAGTGCGGAGTCTCTCGAGCATGAGGCGAGTCCCTTCCTCTGCCATAGTCTTGAACCCAACAAGTAGTCGGACCCTCTCGAATGAGGATCGCGATTTAGTCCAACGAGATGGCCTCGTTGCGCTAGACTGTTCTTGGAACCTGTCGAAGGATGTTTTCGACCGAAACATCCCGGGCAATAATAGGAGACTTCCAACTCTTTTAGCGGGGAATCCAACAAACTACGGGATTGCTGGTAGACTTAGCACGGCCGAGGCCCTTGCTGCCGCACTCATTCTAACCGGCTTTCGGCAACATGCAGGAGTGATTTTGTCTTTGTTCAAGTGGGGAGAAACTTTTCTTTCGCTCAACCACGACCCTTTGGAAAAGTATGCGGCAGCGAAATCTTCAGAACTCTCGCCGCTGGAAGAAGAATTTTTCGGTTCGCACCGAGGGTAAATGTTTAAATCGGCTATTCGTCCCGTACGCTTCTTTGGTAGCATAGCAGGACGAACAGAAGCCCATAGTCCCGGCGGCGGCGTCAATCCGACGCTTAGGGCGTTACGCCTGTGAATGACCGATTGACCTCCACTGTGGGCGAAAGAACATGCGGACCCAAAGAAACCCGGGCATGCAAATACCCTGGAACGTTTAGGTCCAAGATAGGCTCGTAGCCACCTGCTAAACTCCAGCCGATTCCTGTACATATTATGGCGTCCGAAACTCCAATCGTTCTAGACTCCGCTTGATCCTGGCGGACCCAACTGCTATCGGGATGAGACTAAGCCATGCGAGTCGCACGCTTCCTAGCCACGGTGGGAGCGTGGCGTACGGCTCAGTAACATGTGGCTAACCTACCCTCAGGACTGGGACAACTTCGGGAAACTGAGGCTAATCCCGGATGGACGGAGAGGCCTGGAATGGTTCTCCGTTGAAAAGGCTCTAGGGGCATGCTCTCTAGGGTTGCCTGAGGATGGGGCCGCAGCCGATCAGGTTGTTGGTGAGGTAACGGCTCACCAAGCCTATAACCGGTACGGGCCGTGAGAGCGGGAGCCCGGAGATGGGCACTGAGATAAGGGCCCAGGCCCTACGGGGCGCAGCAGGCGCGAAACCTTTGCAATGCGCGAAAGCGTGACAGGGTCATCCCGAGTGCCGTCCGCTGAGGATGGCTTTTGCCTGGTCTAACCAGCCAGGTGAATAAGGGGAGGGCAAGTCTGGTGTCAGCCGCCGCGGTAATACCAGCTCCTCGAGTGGTTGGGACGATTATTGGGTCTAAAGCGTCCGTAGCCGGCTGGAAAAGTTCTCCGTAAAATCCAACGATCCAATCGTTGGATCGCGGGGAATACTTTCCGGCTTGGGGGCGGGGGAGGTCGGCGGTAGTCCCGGGGTAGGGGCGAAAAAGGAAACGAAAAGTTTCCATTCGCAGTCTTATAATCCCGGGAGGACCACCAGTGGCGAAGGCGGCCGACTAAAACGCGCCCGACGGTGAGGGACGAAAGCTGGGGGAGCGAACGGGATTAGATACCCCGGTAGTCCCAGCTGTAAACGATGCAGGCTAGGTGTTAGGACGGGTACGGCCCGTCCTAGTGCCGCAGGGAAGCCATTAAGCCTGCCACCTGGGGAGTACGGCCGCAAGGCTGAATTCTCGATCGGGAAAAATAATGGAAGTCGCTCTCGGCGAGACAGCTGACTTAAAGGAATTGGCGGGGGAGCACCACAAGGGGTGAAGCTTGCGGTTTAATTGGAGTCAACACCGGGAACCTTACCAGGGGCGACAGTTGGATGAAGGTCAGATTAAAGGTCTTACCGGACTAGCTGAGAGGAGGTGCATGGCCGTCGCCAGTTCGTGCCGTGAGGTGTTCTCTTAAGTGAGAAAACGAACGAGACCCGTGCCCTTAGTTGCCAGCGCATTCCCTCGGGAATGCAGGCACACTAGGGGGACTGCCTCCGCTAAGGGGGAGGAAGGAGCGGGCCACGGCAGGTCAGTATGCCCCGGATCCCCTGGGCCACACGCGAGCTGCAATGGCTGGGACAATGGGCTCCGACCCCGAAAGGGGAAGGCAATCCCCAAACCCAGCCTCAGTTGGGATCGAGGGCTGCAACCCGCCCTCGTGAACATGGAATCCCTAGTAACCGCGTGTCATCATCGCGCGGTGAATACGTCCCTGCTCCTTGCACACACCGCCCGTCGCTCCACCCGAGTCTGGTTTTGGTGAGGTGCAGCCCTGTTGGTTGCCTCGAACCTAAGCTAAGCAAGGGGGGAGAAGTCGTAACAAGGTGGCCGTAGGGGAACCTGCGGCCGGATCACCTCCTTAGACGCTACAGGGACGGTTGGAGGGCAAAATACCGGCTACGAGCCAAACAAGATGCAGCTCCCGAGCTAGATACTTGGGAGCGAAGACGCCAGAGTGAGACCCAGCGTAGCGCTGGGATCACGATGAGTGCTGTGCAGAGGGCTTCAAAACTGACGCAAATCGAATGTGGGTTCCTAAAGGGCTTGGCATGATACGCCACCTGACGAATGGCTCGGCTTGGGCGCTGACGAAGGGCGTGGCAAGCTGCGATAAGCTCCGGGTAGGCGCACGCGGCCTTAGATCCGGAGATACCCGAATGGGACTTCCCACCACAGGTCATACTGTGGAACTCCCATATGGGAGGAGAAACCCTCCGAACGGAAGCATCCCAGTAGGAGGAGGAAGAGAAACCAAAATGGGATTCCCAGATTAGCGGCGAGCGAAATGGGAACAGTCCAAACCGAACCCTGACGGGAAACCGTTGGGGGATGTAGTGTTGTAGGGCCCGGCCGCTTTCTCGCAGTTGAAGTCGAAATGGCCTGGAACGGCCTGCCGTAGAGGGTGATAGCCCCCTAGACGCAAGACTGCAGAATTAGGGCTGGAGTCCCTGAGTACCGCACCCCGGTTTGGGTGCGGGAATCTGGAAGAAAGCAACTTCCAAGACTAAATACGTCCCAAGACCGATAGCGCACTAGTACCGCGAGGGAAAGCTGAAAAGTACCCCGGAAGGGGAGTGAAAAGTGCCTGAAATCAGGTGGTTACAGACGTGTACGGTCCGTAAGGGTAGATCCTCCCTGAAGGAGGCTGTGGTGACGCAGCATTACGAGGGGAGGGGACTAGGATTGTACGTTCCGTTTAGTACCATGGGCCGGGGAGTTCATTTCTGTGGTGAGGCTAAAGGCCGTATGGCCTGGAGTCGCAGGGAAACCAATTGTCCGTAGCGCGGATTCTGATGAAGTGTGAGGGACAGGGTCTGAAAGGGCCTGTAATCACAGGGATGACACTAGAAACCGAGTGATCTAGCCCTGAGTAGGATGAAGCCGGGCGAAAGCTCGGTGGAGGTCCGAAGGGGTGTTGACGTGCAACTCACTCCCATAACTTGGGGCTAGGGGCAAAAGACCAATCTAACTCGGTGATCGCTAGTTCCCGCCGAAATATCTCTAAGGATAGCCCGGTTGGAGGCTGCTGGTGGGGTAGAGTCCTGATTGGGGAACAAGGAGCCGAAAGGCTCCACTCTCCATTCAAACTTCGAATCCATTAGCGCCGTAGAAGACCGGAGTCGGGCTTGGGGGGTAAGCTCCTAGGCCGCGAGGGGAACAACCCAGGCTTGGGTTAAGGCCCCAGAATCCTGGCTAAGTGTAGAAATAGAAAGCCGTCCTCAACCGGAGACAGCTGGAAGGTAGGCTTAGAAGCAGCCATCCTCCAAGCAGTGCGTAACAGCTGACCGGCCGAGGTTGGGGGCGCCGAAAATATACGGGACTAAGCCAGGTGCCGATACCCAGGGACACGGGGTCAAACCCGTGTCGGTAGGCGGGCGCGGCGTTCGGGTGGAAGCTGGGCCGTGAGGTCCAGTGGACCGTTCGCTGTTGCAGATCCCGGTGGTAGTAACAGCCATAGAGGGGTGAGAATCCCCTCCGTCGAAGGGGCCAGGGTTCCCCGGCAATGCGTCGTCAGCCGGGGGTAAGTCGGTCCTAAGACATGCCTTAACCGGCCATGTCGAAAGGGAAACAGGTTAAGATTCCTGTACCGGAGAGGTACACGCGGCAACGCAAGCTTCTGACCTGACGCTTCCGGATAGGCTGAGTGAGATCGTCGTCTCATCTAACCTTTGAAGCCTGGGGAGTACCGTAATGGTGAGAACCAGGCGAAGAAGGGAATGGCCTCCCGCCTTAGGGGGGTTCAGCTGATTCCAGGAGCCAAGGAAAAGGGTCAGGGGATGGACCCTCTCCGTCCGTACCAAGATCCGACACAGGTGCCCCTAGGTGAGAAGCCTAAGACGTATCGGGTGGAACTCAGGCGAGGGAACTCGGCAAATTAGCCCCGTAACTTCGGGAAAAGGGGTGCCTGAACCCCTAGCTTTGCTGGGAGTTCAGGTCGCAGTGACAAGGGGGAGGCGACTGTTTACTAAAAACATAGGAGGCTGCAAGCCCGAAAGGGTGTAAACAGCCTTTGAGTCCTGGCCAGTGGCGGTACCTGAAACCTGGGTACAACCGGGCTAAGGGCCGCTAAACGCCGGGAGTAACTCTGACTCTCTTAAGGTAGCCAAATGCCTTGTCGGGTAAGTTCCGACGTGCATGAATGGACCAATGACCTCCCCGCTGTCCCCGCCTGGGGCCCGGTGAACCCACTTTACCTGGACGAACAGTCCAGGGACACCCAGCGGGGCGAGAAGTCCCCGTGGAGTTTTACTGCAGCTTGTCGCTGGGATGTGATTGCGGGTACAGAGTGTAGGTGGGAGCCGTCGAGGCCGGGGTCTTCGGGTCCCGGTGGAGGCGCCAATGTAACACCACCTATCTGCGATTACATCTCTCACCAGAGTTTGCTCTGGAACAACAGCAAGTAGGCAGTTCGGCTGGGGCGGCACCCCCTCGAAAGAATATCGAGGGGGCCCAAAGCTCGACTCATCCGGGACAGAACCCCGGAGTAGAGTGCAAGAGCAAAAGTCGGGCTGACTGGATCCTCAACGGCAAGGGATCCAGAGGCGAAAGCCTGGTCTAGCGATCCTTGATGTCCCCTTTGCTGGGGGCTCGAGGTGACAGAAAAATTACCCCGGGAGTAATTGGCTCGTCTCCTCCGAGAGTCCTCATCGACGAGGAGGATTGGTTCTCCGTCGTCGTCCCTTCCCATCCTGGGTTCGCAGCAGAACCCAAGGGCGCGGCTGTTCGCCGATCAAAGGGGAATGCGAGATGGGTTTAGACCGTCGCGAGACAGGTCGGCCTCTACCTGCTGGGTGTGTTGGTTGCCTGAGGGGAAGGCGCCCCTAGTACGAGAGGAACGGGGTATCGTAGCCTCTAGTTTACCGGTTGTCCGACAGGGCACTGCCGGGCAGCCACGCTATCGAGGATAAGGGCTGAAAGCATCTAAGCCCGAAACCTCTCCCGAAAATAGGCAACCATTCCAGTCCAAAATATTCCAGCGCTGGTGACGGCGTTGTGGGACTGTGACGAGTGCTCCCATAGAAGATGGGGTTGATGGAATCGGGGTGTACGCGTCAAGACTTCGGTCGAGACGTTCAGCCCGCGATCCCCAATCGCACAAGGTGTTGGGCCCATGTGGAGTCCACGTTCGGAGCGATATCAGATCTAGAAGCCCTCTGCACGGCATTTCCTAGTATTATTGTTGGGATAGGCGGCGAGCCGGTGAGCAGTTACAGGACCATGGTCGTGGTCTTGAGGAAACTCCACCCACATAGCGGAGACCGTTGTGGCCGTAAGAGGTGCCAGGTGAGAGCCTGTGCGGGGGCGCAGAAACGAGACCTTGCCGGGTCCAGGATGACGATGATACGCCCTCTCCCGGGGAGCGTTGATGGAGGACTGGGATTGAGGATGAAACGGGTCCCTGCAACGGTGTGAAAGGGGCAGTAGACGCCTGTGATCCTCCGCTGGAGGCGCGGGTTCCCCGATTAGACAGATGCTGCTTAAAACAGAAGGTGGGTTACAGCCGGGACACCGCCCCCAAAAACAAAGCAAATCGTTAGGACGACTGGAGGAACCGCTCTGGCGCACGGGGATCCTCCAAAAGTTATACGAATTTCTTTTCCGGACACTCTTTCCATCTGAGCCAGATTCAGGCTTGTTTCCTTTAGACGGGCGTGTTATCGGCTTGTCTCGTGTTTTCTGATGCCCGTGTTTTCCCCTTGGGATCAGCGTGGAAGATCATGTTCTAGAAATGGTGGGCTTAGATTCGGAGTCAGGGCTGAGAATGGGCAACTCCAACAGAAAAAATCGTGGCTTTCTCAGATACTTTCTAGCTCAGCCTTATTCGGACGACATTCCTGCTAGCATCTTCACCGTCCTCCAATTCCTGGTGGTCGCTTCAACCGATAGCAGCCTTTCAAAAGAGGAATTCGAAAGCTTAGTCCTCCCATATCCGCTGGGACAATAGAGATAGATCTCCCGGTTCTTAATCCTGAATTGATCAACGTCCCCCTTCAACGCATCAAGCTTACCCATAGCGGCTTTTGCAGGTAGCTCGGACAAGAATGTAACATGCAGCTTGGAACGATCGATCCCACTCTCCTTCAAGAATGGGTTGTCGCTAACGATTTTATTTATCTCGCCTGAAGTTCTCAGAATAAGCGGAACCGAGAAACCATAATCGCTCAGAATTCTTTTTCCAATTGCCCTGGACAACCTGGTTGAGTTGACTCTCGAGGTTTCGAAGATGACGTTTCCACTCTGAACATAACTTCTAACCCGGCTGAACCCCAACGCCTCGAATAAGGCGCGGAGGTTTTCCATCTTGACAATTTTCGCCCCACCTACATTGATTCCTCGCAGCATCGCAACGTAGATCGGCATGAACCCGCGTCTATCCAAAAAAGTCGGTCTCTATGGTCAGTCCGCAGTGGCTTCCGCTATCGAGCGTGGGAAGCGAGTGCGAGAAAAGTGTATCGCGCCTCGTGGCACCATCCACGGTAATACTTTGACCGAGAAGCGTCCCGCTCGGACCGCAGGATCCTGCTCCTTTAACAACCGAGCCTTTTCAGGCTCAACGTTCATGATGGTCAGCCCACGAAACGGCTCTTCCGATCCTCCCAGAAGCGGACCCGCCGCGAGCAAGTAGCCCGCTTCATGAAGATCAGCGACGTGTGCCATGTGAGCATCCTGCAACGCGGCCTCCGCCTCGTGATCGAGAGGCTCACGATCCGGACGTAACACCAACAATGCTATGCTAAATCTGTCAAATTCCATACTATCACTCTAGAACCACGGCCAAATTAACGCTGGGGCTAGTTGCGGGAGTTCCCGCCGACCCAGAATAGGTCGGGGATTGAACAGGTTTCCTCCGCGACAAGAGGATTCCGAACACCAAGACTAAGGCAAGCAGAAGAGCCGCAACAACTGCCAAAATTATGATCTCAAGCTTCAACTGGTTGATCGAGTTTTGCAGCATCTGTATCTGCTCCTCGTACGGATATACCGATCCATAAGCAGTTCCTGATGGCAGTGAGAGAAACGTCATTGGATGTCCCGTGCCGCTGAGCATTGAAGATGTTGCCAGCCAATCATAGACATACGATAAAGCGAACATATCCAGGGTTGAGGGAGCCTCAAGCGAATTTCTATAGTTTCCCACAGCCTGTCCATACGACACGAACATTAGCTCGAAGGTCCCGTCATCGGTTACAGATACGGTCGCATGGCCAAGACCTAGCGCGTGACCAAACTCGTGACTGGCGATGTTAACCATGTCCACGTCCGATAGCTGGGTTGTATTGGTCGGATCATACGCTGCTAACGTGGTAGTTGTTGGCGCTTGAAATGTTTTCGAGCTTTGGATCCCAATCCTGGTAAGACCTAGCCCCGATGATTGTGATCCGAACGATTCGATAAACTGGACTTGAACGTCAGGACTTCCGCACAAGGTGTCGTTGACGCCGGAAACGCAGGTAACGAAGTTCAGTTTGCGAAGATAATTCGAACCGTAAGCATCTGTGTATGTGATGATGGATTCGGACCAACGACTGATTGCATGGCTCGCATCGAATGTGTATGAGGTCTTGAACCATGGCTCGTTTGGTTGAGGCGTGATCAAAATGGTGACGGTCGGTTTTGTCCACGTTCCCCCCTCTGTTGGAATGACAGCACTAGAAGCTGCGTGAATAGCAGAAACTGAGTTGAAGCATATTATTGCGACGGGAAAGATGGCAAGAAGAACGAACCTTCTCAATTTAAGACCCCTTTTTCAGACAAGCATCCGGTCTGGTCCGGGCTACTTGTAGGGTTTTTCCTACTCGAACACTCCTCAAGGTTCGAGCGCAACATAAGGGGCGACGCGAAAAATTCGTCCTTCGACACCATAGACGTTCTAACTCTCAAGAGAGGGATAATCGAACGATTGTCAGGTTATCCGTCCATAAACCGAACAACGGGCTTATCTACAGCCCGACAAGAAGATACTGTACGGATTCCCACGTGATGTAATGTCGGACAAACGCTTTGTCCAAGGATCCGGTATCGACGCTTTCAACGGAAACGAGCTGATAGTAAAGGGAGCGCTTGAGAGCAAAGTCGGCTTAATGGCCGGCTACCCTGGCTCGCCCGTCGCAGAAGTTTTCACGATTCTAGAAGAGAACGCTGAGATTCTCAGAGAATGCGGATTATGGGCTGAGATGACGAACGACGAGTCCCAAGGCGCTGCCGCACTCAACGGCGCGTTAGACGTCGGCGTTAATGCTGTTGCTGTGATGAAGAGCGTCGGGCTCAACGTTGCCGCAGACCCTATCAACATCATCAACTACGCTGACAAGCTCGGCTTGAGCGGGAAGAGGGGCGGTGCCCTTGTCGTCTGTGGCGACGATCCGCACGCTTCCAGCACTCAGGTTGCGGGTGATAGCCGCCAGCTGATGGAGCATCTCAAGATGGCTATTATCGAACCGAGCACTCCGCAAGAGGTCAAGGACTGGATCGGAGAAGGGCTCAGGCTTTCTCAATACTCCAACCTTGTCGTAGGCTATCTCATTACAACTTATCTGGCCGAAGGTGGAGGTAGCGTCGTTCTTTCGGAAAACCAGCCTTCAGAGATTACCTTCAAGAATCCAATTACTCTTGACATCTCAAAAGTTGACATCAAAAGAAGAGTCAGCATACCCCCTAACACATGGGACCTCGAGAAGGAAATTGTCAGAGACAGATTCCCGAAAGTCCACGAATATGTTCGCGATCACAAGCTCGACAAGATACTCTACGACGATGGTCGCAAGCATCGGATCGGCTTCATCGCAGCTGGCATATCCTACAGTTATCTGGAACAGGCTCTCTGGGAGCTCGGACTAGACGAGCAATTCCCGATTCTGAAACCTGCAGTAACCTATCCTCTTGAGCCCAACATCGTTGGCGAGTTATCAAAGAAAGTCGAGAATATTGTTGTTGTCGAAGAGAAGAGTCCAGCGATAGAAAACCAGGTCAAAACCATCTTGGACGACCTAGTCCAGGATGGAAAGATCCCCAGCATGCCAAAGGTCTGGGGTAAGTTCTTTCCTCAAGGCGATGGATTTCCGGAAGAGAGCGGCCTTACTCCTTCAAACCTCATTGAGAAAGTTGGAAACCTGCTCTTGGAGATCGGTGATCCCGCCGCCAAGATTGATCAGAAGAAGATCCACACCGAACTCGATCTCCTGGCTGAGATCAAGGCTTACGGACTCCTGGTTCCACCTCGATCCCCAGGCTTCTGCGCCGGCTGCCCCCACAGGGAAACCCTCAGCGCAGTTCACTCGCTAAGGGACACACCTGACCACAAAGACATTTTCGCACATGGCGACATCGGATGCTACTCAATGTCGTTCCTCCCGCCCTTCGGTGAAATGCACAACCTAACTGCAATGGCCCTAGGAGGTGCGGCGGGAGCCGGGATGGACCCGTTCGTGACAAACAAACAATACGCGCTGATGGGCGACTCCACGTTTTTCTGGAGAGGAATGACTGCAATCTCGAACTCGATCAAAGAAGGACAAGACATCCTCTACCTCATCCTCGACAACAAGAACACCGCGATGACAGGCCACCAGCCCACGCCAGAAACGGGACACAATCTGATGGGCGACAAGACAACCCCTCAAGACATAGAGAGTATCGTTCGGGCGATGGGGCAGGGACAGATCTACGTGAAGAAGATGCCTCCCTCAAACAGGGAGAAGTACATGAAAGAACTAGACAAGGTCTTCGAGAAGCCCGGCGTCAAAGTAATCATAGCCGACAAAGAGTGTGGCATCACGTTTCACAAGAGAAAACGATCAGAGAGAAACAGGATAATCGAGAGGCAGGGTTTCGTCAAGAAAGAGACTTTCGTCAACATATCCCAGGAAGTCTGCGAGAACTGCCGCGAATGCACCAAGAACACTGGCTGCCCAGGGCTTACAATAATCAACACTGACTACGGAGAGAAGATTGGGATTGACCAGTCGATCTGCGTGTCCGACACTTACTGCACAAAAGTCATGGCATGCCCGTCCTTCGAGAAGGTAATAGTCACAAGAAACAGACCACCGAAATCAAGAGTGAAGAAGATCTCGCTCGACAACATCCCGGCGGCAACTCCACACCGTTTCAGCGACACCTGGAAGATCTTCATCAGCGGCGTCGGCGGAATGGGCGTCGGAGTAATGTCATCAGTTCTTGCTCGAGCCGGAACCAAAGAGGGATACCACGTCCGGTTCAACGACAAGAAAGGGCTCGCGATCAGAAACGGAGCAGTCTCAGCCCACGTTCTATACTCAAACGGAAAAGCAAAGATCTCAACCATCGTCCCCAACGGAAAGGCGGATCTCTTGATGGGCGTCGACATGCTCGAGGCGGAGAGAAGTCTCGTATACGCGAGCCAGGTCCACACCACTGCAGTGGTGAACACAACCGTAGTCCCGACCATCCCGATGCTGGCCGGAATGATGAATTACCCTCCAGACGCGGAAGAGAATATTCGAAGACACACAAACTCGGACGACTACTTCGGAGGCAGAATCAGCGAGATCTCCGAACTGTACTTCGGAAGCAAACTCTTCACCAACATTATTCTTCTCGGCTCAGCGTTCCAGAAAGGACTGATACCTGTCGGCGAACAGAACCTTGTCGACGCCATAATGGAAACCGTCCCGGCAAGCCAAAGATCCAGGAACATGGAGGCGTTTCGCCTAGGCCGGAAAATGGTCGTAGAGCCAGAGCTTCTCGACTTCAAGAACATCGTCGCCGACGAGCGCACCCTCACATTATTCGGTGCTAAGGAAAGCTACCAGTCCATTCTTGACATGAAAGCCAAACAACTCTCCCATTCCTACTGGATGTTCTGGCGTGGAAAGACGATCGCAGACGAATACCGGCGACTCGTGATGAGCACTGTTTCAACGATGAACCTCGACGAAGATACCAACAGAGGCATCGCGAGAAGGATCTACGACCTGATAATGTGGGGTGACCTTCCCTATGCGGAGAAATACGTGGACAAGGTCATAGACGTGTTCCGGAACGATAGGGAGGACAAGGGCTACGCGGCGACCAAAACGACGTTGCTGGACTTGCATAAGGTAATGGCGATCAAAGACGAGATCTACACCCCCCACCTATTGACCGATGGTGAGAAACTGGACCGGGACAAGATACGATACAACATTGACGACGAGAACGGTGACAAGATAACATACGAACACATCAACCGGCCAGAATTCGAAGTCTTCGGCAAGCAAGTAAGATTCGACCTGCCGCAGTGGCTAGCTCACAACTGGTTGATGAGAATCTTCAAACACATGAAATGGACCAGAACCATCCTCGACAGCTGGGGATGGCACAAGAAAGAACGCGCCTTCCGCGACTGGTACAAAGACGACGTCATAGGATTCTACCTCAAGACGGCGTCTTCAAACTATGATCAGGCACTCAGAGCGTTGAGAGTTATCAACGACCCTTACAGGCCGAACGAATTCGCAGTCACAGGCTTCCGCGAGGTCATCTATCCGAAGATGGACAAGGCAAGACGAGAGTTCGAAGAACTCGTGGAGCCGGGACAACAACTTCCTGTCATGCCGATGATTACGGCATCATCTGAACTGTAGCTTCCCTGTCAATTCGGATCTCACTTTAAGAAAGAAGAATGTTTCGTCCTCCACGCGACTCTGCTAATCAGGATCGACCGAGAGAGTATCGGTTATATCGCGCGGAGCAAGACTAGCTAGAATTGACCGATAGCGTTTGAGTTCAGAAATCCGACCCATCAATCCGCTTAACGAGGTCTTAATGAGGCGGCAATACTACCAGGGGTCTCTCTACGCATCCGCGATAAGAGATCCCCGTTTCTCATCGGGGTTCGGGATGTACCCGCCTCCAACCCCTAAGCAGCCAAGGACCGGGGGCTCGATAGCGTGGATACTGCTCAAATTCGGGTTCGTGGGCGGCTTAGGAATATTCCTCAACCAGTACGTTCTGTTTGTGTTAACCGGTCTCTACGGCGTCTATTTTCTGTTCAGTGCGATCCTCAGCAGTCAAGCAGCCGTATTCGTTAACTTCGGGCTGAACAACTTTCTCGTATTCAGATCAAGAGAAACCGCTGGGGGGCTGGTCCGAAAAGCCCTACTCTTCAACGCAGTTTCCTCATCCGATCTGCTCGTGAGAATTCCTCTACTCTGGGGCCTCACAAGCGCCCTAGGGATCTCTTATCTTTCTTCTAACCTGGTGGCCATTCTCTTGACTTTTGGGGTTAGGTTCTTGGCGAGTGAGAAGAAGATTTGGGCAAAACACATAGTGCCCAAGACCCCAGTGTCCCGATAGGTTCCGGACAAATTCTGTTCTTAGTAGTGTCTAACGAAAGTCTCGACCGGATGAACTAGCTCCAACATAGGATGAAGCTCCAATCGGAATAGCTCTCCGGGCGGGGTCCCGGAGAATCCGTCTTGGCCCTTTCGAACCAAGTCGTCGACGATGGAGACTCGTTTCTTGATATAATCACTTTCATCAGCGGCGGGCAACGGCCCAAACACCTGTGGCGCCGCTAGTCGAACCGCGGCATACATTGACCAGGCAAGATCGCGGATTTCCCACTGAGCGTCGGGAGCACACCGGAGGTTGAAGAAATGTATGAGCTGGCGTGGGCTCATACTCATGACAATGTTCGTGGTCGCCGCATTCGGCCTGAGATATCTGGCGTCCTCGGCCTTAATCCCCTTCGCGGCGAGACCCTCTTCCGCCTGACGAGTCAAGTCCATCACGTCTGTAAAGTTCAGCTCAAGCTTGTGCCCTTGAATCTCAACTGGGACCTTGAGATCTTCGGGGATACCAGGCGGCTTTAGATATCCATAACTTCGCGTGACTCGCACATACCGTTGGCTTTGCTGGCTGAAAGATGCTATTCTATGTCTAACGATCTGGTGGCTTGCTGCTCTGCTTATTCCCTGCAGGTCGAAAGTGAAGCTTCCATGACGAAGCATACCGTCTGTCCCCATCTTCACCCCAGCTTCTTGCAAGTTTGCAGTTAGCTGAGGATAGTTGGTGTAGCTGAACAGGATCGCTTTGCTAGCCATTTCGACTTCTATCCTCTCGCGGTAGGCATCGCTAGGGCCGAGGCGATTATGGGAGCTGCCTCATTCAGGGTCCCAACAAGTTCATTTGTCAAGGGTAGATGGTTGGCGCTGCGAGCTAGCTCGACTAGAACTCGTAGGTTTGTCGTGATGAGCCATCGCTTTTCGTCGATCTGGCTTGTCTCGAAGAACTTCGATGATTCCATGAGGAAGAGAATCTCCTTCTCATCCGCCTCTGCCAGCCAAGTGATGCTGTTGTGTTCAAGAATATCGTAATGTCCCAGCTCAAGGGCACGCTTCAACAATCCACCTATCCGTTCCGCGTCGAAGATTTTTTCTCCATCCAAAACCTTGTCCTGTGAGGTGTGCGTGAACAGCTCATAGCCTGGGTGGGGAGAGTAGCATGAACGCATAGCTGCGGCGCAGACCCTTTCGAGGTCAGGCTCGTAGCCAACGAGGCGAACACGCATGACGAAAAAACCTTCTCAGAGAGAGTGGACGTTCAGCCCACAATAAAAGAGCTACCGCGCTCATTCTTGTAATCCTCGCAGTTCCGAGATGGGGAAATGTGACCCAGTGCGGCATCGCTGTGACTGGTTGCAGGTTTTGAAAGGGACAGCATGCTTAGCTAAGCGGACTCTCCATAGCGAGAATAGAAGTTAGGAGGACGGTAGGTCAATGGCCGAAGAAGGGTCCGAGAGCGAAGCAGAACGAGAACAGGACCCTCCGGATGATGTGAGAATAGAGCCCTTCCTCGACATGCGGGACCCTACTTTTCGCCGAATCCTTCGGTCTGCCACGAGCAAGTTCAACCAGATGATCTGCCCCCTAATGGCATCCGTTTGCGTGAGGGACCTGTGCATGTTCTGGAACGACCACTCAAAGTCCTGCTACATTGTTGACACGCTGAAATTGAACATCTATCACACCATCTGTCCGAAGTGCGGGTCCACGAATATCGAACTGTCAACTAGAGAGCAGCGTACTGGGAAGGCGAAGCTCTACCGTTGCGACACCTGCGGCAACGAATGGGGACAAGTACACTAACCTCACTAGTTTTCCTGCGTTCGCGCGATGGGTCGAACCCTTGCAATTCCTTATACGAATGTAGCCAATCGCGGTTGGTCCAGGGTCAGGCGTTGAGGACAGGAGTCAAAGGATGACTGACGTTCAAAAGGGCAAAGAGGTCTTGCAGAAGACCTTCACCTATGTTGAGAATGTGTCGAAGGAATCTCGAAAGGCTTTGATGGAAGAATTCAGCCAAAAACACAAAGGAATCGGGCTCAACTCGGCCTCTGACATTCTCCGCCAGACCGTCTTGGATTGGTTCTCTCGTCGCGACAAGACCTTCAAACTCGTTCACGAAAAGACCAGCCAGGGAAAGCCTGGCGATGTGCGGATGGATTTTCTCGGAGAGACCAAGACCGTACACTTCAAGGTTCACCTCCACGCGGTTTTCGCGGTTAACGGACAATCGCCGGATTCACCAGCTTTTCTGAAAGAAGTGAACTTCCTAGTAGATTCCAGAGAATTTTCGATGTAGAGCCGAGACTCAATGAGTCTGGCTAGCGCCATCACGCTCTCCAGTCTAGAACTGACCAGATTTTTCTTCGCAATGGTCCTACTACTGTTCACAGCGCACTCTTTCGGCTTCCTGTTCTATGAAGCCAAGCTTCCCCGAGTGATCGGAGAGATCTTCGGCGGACTAGTTCTCGGCCCAGCCTTTCTCGGCTACGCTGCCCCGGGTGCTGAGACCTGGATATTTGGCGCGTTTCCCTCGGAAGGCGCGCTGATCTCTCTAATCTCCTACTTTGGGCTGGTTCTTCTGATGTTCATATCCGGATTTGAGATCCAGAGGTCGTTTTCGAAGGAAGATCGCAAGATCGCCACTTCATTCTTGATCGGTGCCACCTTTGTTCCGTTCATTATCGGAATGCTCGTTCCCTACGTCTACAATTTCGCTCCTTACACTGGGCCAAACGGGAACTCACTTTCTTTGGCGATCATAGTTGGCATTGGTGTCTCGGTCACATCGATCCCAGTGATCTCTAAAATCTTCATTGATCTGAAGATCATGAACACGCGATTCGCCAAGATAGTACTGGCAATTGCTACCGTTGAGGATGTCATCCAGTTCGGGGCGTTAGCCATCGCCACAGGGGTTGGGGCTTCAGCCTCCGCATCACTGTCCCTGATTGGCTACACTGCTCTCGTAACTATCGCGTTTTTCGGCGCGGCTTTGCTGGGTCTGCCGAGGTTGATACGCTATACGATAAGGTCGAGGCTTGATGTTCTGGTCAAGTATCATCCGTCGCGGTACGCTCTGTTTCTCTGTTTCTCGATGGTGGCGTTGGCGAGTCTTCTCAACGTAAACATCGTCTTCGGCGCGTTTCTAGCTGGCATTGCCATCGGAATGATGCCGGAGCAGATCTTTGCTCTCGCGAAGTCTCAGGTCAAGTCGATATCCTTAGCCGTTTTCACACCCGTCTATTTTGCCGTTGTCGGATTGAAGCTCGATCTGATCCACTCCTTCGACATTCTGTTCTTTCTCGGATTCCTGATCTTCTCCACCGCGCTGAAAGGCGGCGGTGCCTTGGTGGTGGGCAGATTGATCAAGCAGAAGAGACTGCCGAGTCTCAACCTTGCGATAGCTCTCAATGCGCGAGGCGGGCCAGGCATCGTGCTCGCTACTGTTGCCTTTGACCTTGGTTTGATATCGGAAACATTCTTCGTAGCGCTCGTCCTGACAGCAATAGTTACTTCGCTGATCGCGGGATTCTGGCTGAGATACGTCAAGAAGAAGGGCTGGCAGCTACTCTAGGGACCTAAACCGTGAACTTGCGTCGTCTACGTCTGGTTGGTATTGTATTGGGCGATGTTGGCCTGGCCCTTGCGATTCTAACCTTCATAGTTAGACTCGACACGATAGTGCGCCTGGTTGCTGTCATTCTTATCGTAGCTGGAGTGGTGCTACTCTTCCGGTGGAGTGCGTTGAAAGCGAACCAGAGTCAAGGACGAGCGGGACGGCCTATTCCGCGAGCGGTACCTGCAGATGGAGTGTATACGAGCGTTTGCGTCCGAAACGCATTTCAGCTTGTTTGACCCCTTTCAGGGTGGCTCAGAAATGAAAGAGGTCTCGGCTGAGATAGAGATTGAAGCTCCTGCAGAGAGGGTTTGGGAGGTCCTGACTGATTTTGCCAAGTTCCCCGAATGGAACCCTTTCATTCGACAGATGAGCGGCGAGGTCAGGACTGGAGCGCAACTTCAGGTCCAGCTTGGACCCACTGGAGGAAGGGTAATGTCCTTCAAGCCCAAAATGGTCAATGTTGAGACGAACCGTGAGATGAGCTGGCTCGGGCGACTCTTGATACCCGGCCTTTTTAACGGCGAACACAGCTTCACGATTCAAGCATTAGACGAGAAAGGGGTCCGTTTCGTTCAGCACGAGAAGTTCACAGGATTGCTCGTTCCATTCATGGCGAAAAGCCTCGACAGAGACACGAAGCGCGGCTTCGAAGAAATGAATCGCGCTTTAAAGGAGCGAGCCGAGCGAACCTACTAAGCTGCCGTGTCCTCTATTTCGTCAAGTATGCAGGAAACGGCTTTGCCATCGCGCACGCTCGAACCCGCACAACACCACGCAGCATCCAAAACGAACACACAAAAAGACGGAGTCGGCCATCTCGCACAACCATCCCGATGCCCCGTAGATGTCTCAACTAATGGACTTCGCAGGCCGTTCCGTAGTTCCGCGGATAGCTACCTGTCAGTTCCTTAGGGTGAAAGTACCGGTTTCGGTAACCGAAGTGCCGTAGGCGTTGCCAGTGCAACTTGCCTTCACGGTTATCGAGACTTTGCCTCCAGGCGAGAATGTCTGCGAAGCTGAGACCTGGTGATAGCAGCCCTTTATCTGCGCAGTCACCGTGGCTATGACGCCGTTCGCGTTCGATGGCTGTGTCCCGGTGGCAGTCGTGGTGTTAGGTCCTCCCCCGGTGGAGTTGCAACTAATCGCTCCACTTGCTGTAATGACTCCGCTGCTGACGAATGGCCCTATGGGCGCTCCGTTCAAGGTCCAATTCCAGTAGCCAAAGGATTGTCCGATGATCCCGAACTTCGGACCCTTGCATGTCACACTCGCGGTAAAGGACAACGCGGCGACCGTTGGAACAGTTGAGAAAACTATACCCAGAACGATGGCCACCGTTATGAAAACTTTGTTCAATCCCATCAAGGCTACTACTAGGGTAGTAGTATTTAAGCCTGTGAAAACAAAGGTTGATCCCATCAACTTGACACCTGCAGCGTGGTGTCTGAGCTGGGCAATACTGGGATCGCTAGGCTTCTTCTCTGGTCTCTCGGGACCTTGAGCCAGCTACGGTTCTCTATTCGGCGATCGTAGACTCTCTCTAGCTTGAGATCTGGGGGACCTTCACAGTTTCCTCTTCTTCCTCTTCCAAACGCGTCTTGATACGTTTCAGCCGGAAGAAATCCTCTCTCGATCTCTCCTGTAGACTCATCTCGATGTATCGGATTGTATTCTCGATTCTCGGGACTACAATGTTTTCTAGACTGTTCACTCGTCTCTTGGTGGCGGAAATGGCTTCAGCTAGTCTACGAATAGCTGCCTCCGCTGCGGACAACTCGACAACGTTCTTGATGGCTTCTGTCATTAGCGCGACCGCCTCGTCGAGCTTTGCGCTGCTTCCGATCATCGAGTAGGGAAATCCCTCGAGAGGTTTCAGTTTCACGGAGACGTAGGGTATGGAGACGCCGATTACGTTTCGCGTCGACGCGTCCACGTCAAACCGGTCCTGGACTGTTAGTGATGTCTCTTCGACTCTCGTGAAGCCCATGAGCATCTGGGCCTCTGTGAACTTCTCGTAGGCCTGGAACAATAGATCCTGTGTCTTCTGGCGTAGTGCGGTGATTTCTCGGGCGAACTGGAAGAACTCGATCATCAACGCGTCCAACTTCTCCCGCAACAAGTCTCCGCCTCGTTGGGCTATTCGTCGTCGTCTCCGGAGGGCGATGAGCTCCATCCGGGTTGGACGAGCGCCCGCGACGATCTCTGACACTACGCCGTCTTCCCACGATATTTCGGATGATACTTCTTGATGGTGGCCGGGTCTATCCGTTTCAGCTCGCTTTCAGGTAGGACGCTGAGAAGGTTCCAACCAAGGTCGAGGGTTGCGTCGATATCACGATTCTCGTAGAGTCCTTGGTTGATGAACCTCCTCTCAAAATTGTCTGCGAAACCCAGGTAGAGCTTGTCACGGGCAGAGAGCGCCTCCTCACCGATGACGGCGACAAGGTCACGGAAGCTTCGTCCCTCAGCGTAAGCATAGTAGAGCTGGTCTGAGACTTCTCGGTGATCCTCTCTTGTCCTGCCTTTGCCAATTCCCTCCTTCATCAATCGCGAGAGAGAGGGTGCGGGATCGATTGGTGGATAGATTCCTTTCCGGTGTAATCCTCGATCGATGTAGATTTGTCCCTCAGTGATGTAGCCCGTAAGGTCAGGAATGGGATGAGTTACATCGTCCCCGGGCATCGTCAGAATCGGCATCTGCGTGATCGAGCCTTTGCTCCCGTGCAGTCTTCCGGCTCGTTCGTAGATTGTACTCAGATCGGTATACATGTATCCTGGATATCCTCGGCGTCCCGGAACTTCTTCTCGGGCTGCGGAAATTTCTCGGAGTGCTTCCGCATAGTTCGTCATGTCGGTGAGGATAACGAGGACGTGGGTTCCGAGCTTGACTGCGAAATATTCGGCGGCTGTCAGTGCAAGTCTTGGGGTCAGGATTCGTTCGATGGCGGGATCGTCGGCGAGGTTGACGAACATGGTTACGTGGTCGAAGGCACCTTGTTTCTCGAAATCATCCCTGAAGAAGCGGGCCTCGTCCGCTGTAATGCCCATTGCCGCGAAGACTGTAGTGAAGGGTTCGTCTGTGCCTCGAACCTTCGCTTGCCTAGCGATCTGAGCAGCTATCTGGTTGTGGGGAAGCCCGGACGCGGAGAATAGCGGGAGTTTCTGTCCCCGGACGAGAGTGTTCATTCCATCAATGGCGGAGACGCCTGTTTGGATGAACTCTCTCGGATATTCCCGGGCAAAGGGGTTGATGGGACTACCGTTGACGTCGAGATAATCGTCAGGGATGATTCTTGGGCCGCCATCCGTGGGTCGGCCGCTGCCGTCGAAGATTCGACCAAGCATGTCCTGCGAGACTGGGAGCTTAACGGTTTCTCCGGTGAAACGAACGGTTGTTGCGGAAACATCGAGTCCGGATGTTCCTTCGAAGATCTGGACGACTGCGACGCCACCGCCAACTTCTAGAACCTGTCCCCTCCGTTCTTCGCCGCTAGGCGTCCTGATCCTTGCTAGCTCGCCGTATCCTACTCCTCTTACTGATTCGACGAAGATGAGGGGTCCGGATATTTCCCGGACGGTTCTGTATTCGAGACCTGCGAGCGAGACCATTCTATTTCGCCTTGACAGCGGGCGTCTTCAGCATCTGGAATTCTTGGTCGAGACGCTCGTTCAAAGACTGTGAGTAGTCGGTGAACTTGTCCGCAGGAGTGAGTCTCATGCGGCTGATATCGTTCTTGACAGGGAGCTCGAGAACCTTCTGGAGCGGTATGCTTTCGTCGACTGCTTTCTGCATGAGATTGTAGTAGTGAAGGATGGTCCGGATCATATTGTAGGTCTTCGTCTTATCGCAGTAGCTGTCGGCGGGGTTGTAGGATTGCTGCATGAGGAAGTCTTCCTTGATCATCTTCGAAGCTTCCAAGATGACCCGTTGTCCCTCGGAGAGGGCGTCGGGACCGACGAGCATGACTATCTCGCGAAGTTCCTCGTCGCGCTGGAGAAGATACATTGCTACTTTTCGCAGGTCAACCCATTCAGGCCCGATTTCCTTGGGATACCAGGATTCGAGGGTGTCGAGGTAGAGTGAGTAGCTTGTCAACCAGTTGATGGCTGGGAAGTGGCGTCTCTTGGCAAGCTCAGAGTCGAGCGCCCAGAAGACCTTAACGATACGAAGAGTATTCTGAGTAATCGGTTCAGAAAAGTCGCCGCCTGGAGGTGAGACGGCTCCGATGACGCTGATGGAGCCTTGCTTGGATTCCGAGCCTAGAACTTCCAATCGTCCGGATCTCTCGTAGAAGTCGGCAAGTCGTGACGCGAGGTAGGCTGGATAGCCTTCCTCTCCCGGCATCTCTTCCAAACGTCCAGAGATCTCTCTGAGAGCTTCGGCCCATCTGCTCGTGGAATCCGCCATTAACGCAGTATCGTAACCCATGTCCCGGAAATACTCCGCGATCGTGATGCCTGTGTACACACTAGCTTCCCGCGCAGCGATCGGCATGTTAGAAGTGTTCGCAACCAATGTCGTGCGATTCATCAATGGCTGTCCAGTGCGCGGATCTAGGAGGGTCGGAAATGTTTCAAGAACTTCAGCCATCTCGTTTCCTCGTTCTCCACAACCTACGTAGACGATGACTTGCGCGTCAGCGAATTTTGCAAGCGCCTGCTGCAAAACGGTTTTCCCGGATCCGAACGGACCGGGAACGGCTGCTGTTCCTCCTTTGGCGACGGGGAAGAAGAAATCGATGATGCGCTGGCCGGTTATGAGTGGGATTTCGGAGGGGAGTTTGCGTTTGAAGGGCCTGGCGATTCGTACGGGCCAGGTGTGCATCATGAACAGTGAGACGGGTCCGGTCTTGGTCTCTAGCTCGCCGATGGGCTCAGTGATCGTGTAGTCGCCTTCTGGGACGATTGAGATGATTTTTCCGGACTGATTGGGCGGGACCATTATCCGTTGGGTGATCAGGGTTGTCTCTTTGACGGTGCCTAGAACATCGCCGCCGGAAACTTCTACTCCTTTATCTGCGGTGGGGATGAAGTGCCATTTCTTGGATCGGTCGATGGCCGCGGGGGCTAGTCCTCTCTTGATGAAGGGTCCAGTCTTCTCGAAGAGAACTGTCAGCGGGCGTTGGATGCCGTCGTAGATCTGGCCTAGGATTCCGGGTCCAAGTTCCACTGATAGTGGTTTGCCGGTTCTTTCGACCTTCTCGCCTGGTCGCAGGCCAGCGGTTTCCTCGTAGACCTGGACGGTTGCGTTTTCGCCGTCTATCTTGATGATCTCGCCTATGAGGCCTTGGTCGCCTACGCGGACGACTTCGTACATTTGGGCGCCGAGCATGCCTTCGGCGACGATGACGGGGCCTGCGACCCGTGCGACCTTTCCAGGCTCGAACCCCGAACTTTTGTCATGCTTTAGTTTACTCATGGGTTAACCTCAGGGCTTGGCTTTCTAGGAACGCTGACTGTAACCTGGTCTTCTGTTGTTGACGATTGCATGTTCTTGATTCCAAGACGGGTGAAGAGGGATTTTGCTGCTTCCTCGTAGAAGTAGGATGTCTTAAGACCTCTTTCATGCCGGAGGACTATTGTATAGTTTCCATCGTCGTCAATGCTGAATTTGTGGGTGAAGATTCGACCATATTCTGACCCGAGGAGTTCGATGGCTCTCATCAGGGCGTCGAAGTCGAACTTTTTGAACCAGAAGACTATGAGACCGATAATGGCGTTCTCAGCCCACCACTTCCCGAGTTCCCTCGCTTGCTCCTCGGTTAGGTAGCCCATGAGCTTAGCCTGGGTGCTAGGGGAGACGCTCAGGAAACGGAATTTTTCAGCGTGAACCTCCCAATCTACGAACCGATTGATTGCTTTGTTAATCAGGAAGTTGACAGGGACGTTCTGTTCTCGGGCTATCGCTTCTAACTTTGTGTCTGAACTTGTCTCTATCTTGACAGTGCGATTCACGGTTGCGTATCGGGCTGTCTTTGTGACCGCATGGGCGTTTGCCTGCTTTCGCATCGAGGGATCATTGTGGTATAGTCGGTTCCGACATATGCTTGACCTGGTGGATTGTGAGGTTCGAGCCTTGGCCGATTCTCATTAAAACCTTCCTTGTTAGAGCATGGGTTACGCCAACCTCATAGCCAGCGGCTGACTTGGACGCGTGTTGTCGCATATCTTTCCTTTCAAAGAGTGATTGTGGATTGTTTAGAGGAGTAGCATCGAGAACTCCACTGTCCAGCTTCAAACGATTGATACAGATTCTTGTGATAGGGTCTGACGGGGATCATTGTCCAGAGAGTACTTACGCTGCGGCAAAAGAGGTTGGCGCCGAGATTGCGTCTAGAGGGGCTGTCCTCGTGACCGGGGGTCTTGGTGGAGTAATGGAAGCTGCATGCCGGGGTGCGAAGGAGAAGGGTGGAATGGTCGTCGGGATTCTACCGCATGAGGATATGAGCTACGCGAACCCGTATTGTGATATTATCATCCCGACGGGAATGGGCTTCTCACGGAACTACGTGACAGCGTACTCCGCTGATTCTGCCATTGTAGTGGGTGGAGGAGCGGGAACCTACGTGGAAGCACTCGTCGCCTACCAGAAAGGAAAACCAATAGTAGCGTTGAAGGGAACAGGCGGAACAGCAGACAAGATCGCCGACAGCTACCTAGACGATCGAAAGACAGTGAAAGTCATGGCCGCCCCAACACCTAAAGACGCCGTAGACCAAGCACTAGACCACGCCCTCAACGGCAAAAGAGGAATACGATACTTCCAAAGCGTCGCAAAAATGCTCTAAGATT